>JGI12577J12838_1000078_pt1 | contig 47725 bp, 40 predicted proteins | sample TtanPargueraPR_3_FD_12838 | JGI IMG/M metagenome (IMG submission 12838)
CCGGGAGTCTTGAGGGCCATGGACGGCCCGAAAGAAGCGCACATGGATGTGCTTGTAGCGTCTCCCGGAAACCCGCCCCCGACCTGCGCCAGCACCAGAGTCATAAAACAGATTGTCGGCGCTCTGGACTACAGCCCCAAAGGCAATGCTGCTATCCTACGGCTCACCAACAAAAGGAGCTGTGCATGCCCAAAGTCATATATCCCGGCACCTTCGACCCCATCACCAACGGCCACACCGACCTCATCGAACGGGCCGGCCGCATGTTCGATGAAATTGTCGTCGCCGTCGCCTACAACCCGAAAAAGCAGCCACTTCTCAATCTTGAAGAACGCTGCGAACTGGTCCGCAAGGCCACCGCACACCTCCCCAACGTCAGCGTCACCGGTTTCAGCAACCTGCTCGCCGACTTCGTGCGCGAGCAAAACGCCTCCGTTATCCTGCGGGGACTGCGCGCGGTTTCTGACTTTGAATATGAATTCCAGCTTGCCGACATGAACCGCCGACTGGCGCCGGAAGTTGAGAGCGTGTTCCTGACACCCGCCAACCACCTCTCTTACATCTCCTCCACCCTGATTCGCGAAATTGCCTCGCTGGGCGGGGACATTTCCGAGTTTGTAGACCCGGCTGTGGCAGAAGCCCTGCAACAGAAGTTCAGCGAATCCTGAGGAAAATCCGAAGGGCGTTGATGATCACCGAAGCGCAGCTGCAGCTGATGGCGAAGTACCAGAAGCTGGCGGGTCGTTGAGATTCAGAGCAGCGGAGGCAGGGGGATTTCCACGTCGTTGACGGTGAGTACCAGATCCTCCATCCGGCCATCCATGACCAGGCGCTCACCGTTCTGAACCAGCAGGCCCTGTTTGATCAATGGCGCCACCTGCATACGCACGGCGGGATAGTCTTCCGCAAGGGCAACCGGCATGTTGAAATTCACACTCCCGGTCAGCGCCTGCATGACCATCAACATGTTGTCACGCTGCTCATCGGAGAGCTCCGGATGGCTGATGTCCAGTGAGCCGGTAACTTCCCCTTCAGGCGTTGCCAGACTGAGCTCCCGGATCCCCATGGAAAATCCTTCGGCAGCAAGACTGCGGAGGGCTTCGTTAAAACGCTGCATCACCGCCATCTGTTGTTCAAACGCGGCCCTCGGGTCGTCTCCGGCGGTCAAAGCCAGTGCCTGCATATCCGCCATGGCGCCACTGAAGTCATTCCAACTGGCCACATCCAGGTTCTCCAGCGCCACCTCCAGCCGATGCGGCCCAAAGGCCTGATCCGCCAGAGCAGCCGATTCCAGCGACAGGGTAACCTGCGAGTCCAGGCGCTCGCCGTTCTGGCGGGCATCACTGGTGCTTTCAAGCGACATCCCGGCCAAGGTCATTGTGGGAGCCTCAGCCCCCTGCAAGGTCAGGTTATCCACGGTCATCACGCCAGCGCCGGTCCAGATATCCCCCACCAGCCATTCCATGCTCTGTTCCATATGGACGTTATCGATCGTCACATCCATTTCCGGATCGCTGAGGCGGATAGCCGGCCAGACCACCAGCAAGTCTGCCGCTTCACCAAGACGCCCAACATCAATCCGCACCAGACCGCCACTGCTCTTGAGTGAGGTCTCCCGCTCCGGGTTATCAATGTCCATCACCGGTGCTGTCAGCTCAAGCGTGGCGCTGCCCCAGAGCCGGGTTTCCAGCGTCAGACTGGGCTCATCGTCCGGAAACCAGTCAGCACCCTCTGGCTGCCACCCCTGGCGCGGGCGGAAATCCATCAGGCTGCCGGTGACGCCATGGGACACCTGGATTTCGATCGCTATGGTGTGAGAATCCCCGGTCTCAGGATCTCTCAGGGTCACGGTAGCGGATACCTCGGAACCAAGCACACCACGACGATACTGCTCGGTCTCAAGATTCAGAAAGGGCTGGGCCCGGTTTACTTCCAGTGTTGCTTCACGCCAGTGCTGCTCGGTGACATAGCCCACACCCCAGGGAGCACCGCCAGCCACCAGCAGTACGGCCAGACCGGCCAGCGTCCATTTTTTCAGTTTCAAGGTATCCGTCCTGTGTTTTTTTCGGTGCCGGCCCACCGGCCTCAGTTGGGTTTGCCGGTCAGGCGCTCCAGCAGGACCAGCTGTGATGCCAGTCGCTCTTCGCCTTCCCCGGGCTGATTCTGAATGTAACTGCCATCGGGCTGCAACACCCAGGCCTGGCAATTGTCCGCCAGATAGGTATCCAGATCTTCCCGCAGGCGTGCAATCAGCGCGGGCTCCTCAACCGGGAACGCGGTTTCGACCCGGTGCAGCAGGTTGCGCTCCATGCCATCAGCACTGGAACAATACACCTCCGGCCGGCCACTATTACCGAAATAGTACACCCGCGTGTGCTCCAGGAAGCGGCCGATCACCGAACGCACCCGGATATTGTCCGAGAGTCCCGGCACTTCCGGACGCAGGCAGCAGATGCCACGGATGACCAGATCAATCTTGACCCCGGCCTGGGAGGCCCGATACAGGGCCTTGATCATCTGCGGCTCGGTCAGGGCATTGAACTTGAAGATAATCCGCCCCTGCTCACCATAGCTGGCCTCTCGTTCGATCAGACTGATCAGACGGTTGTGCAAGGTAAACGGCGCATGAAACAACTTTTTGATCTTCAACGCCTTGCCCATGCCGGTTAACTGCTGGAACAGCTTGTTGACGTCGTCGCCGATGGACTCGTCACAGGTCATGAAACTGTAGTCGGTGTACAGGCGTGCGTTCCCGGCATGGTAATTACCGGTGCCCAGATGCACGTAGCGCCGCAAGGCGGCCTTCTTCCCGGCGGACAATCAGGATCATCTTGGCGTGTGTTTTGTAACCGACCACACCGTAAACCACGATCACGCCGGCTTCCTGCAGCCGACTGGCCAGCTCCAGGTTCTCGGCCTCACTGAAACGGGCTCGCAGCTCGATAACCGCCGTCACTTCCTTGCCTCGACGCGCGGCATCGGCCAGGGCCTCAACAATTTCCGAGTCGGCACCGGTGCGATAAAGCGTCTGGCGAATGGCCAGCACCTGTGGATCCTTGGCTGCCTGGCGCAGCAGATCCACCACCGGGCTGAAGTTTTCATAGGGATGTAACAGCAGCAGGGGCCGTTTGCGAATGGCATCGAACATGGATTCCTTGCTACGAATCTGGCGAGGAATCGACGGCGAGAAGCTGGAATAGGTCAGGTCTGGCCGGTCCACCAGGCCACCCACCGCCATCAATCGAGTCAGGTTTACCGGGCCGTGGACCTGGTAGAGATCCCGCTCTGTCAGACCGAATTCCCGAAGCAGGAACTGCACCAGCTCTTCTGGGCAGTTATCCGCCACCTCAAGGCGAACGCCATCGCCAAACCGACGGCTTAGCAGCTCGCCGCGCAGGGCCGACGCCAGGTCTTCCAGATCGTCTTCAAGCTCAAGGTCCGCGTTCCGGGTCAGCCGGAACTGATAACAGCCCTTCACCTCCATCCCCGGAAACAGCTCATCAGCATGGGCGTGAATCATGGACGACAGAAACACCAGGTTGTCACCACCCTCGCACACCTCATCCGGCAAGCGCACCAGGCGCGGCAGGGAGCGGGGCGCGGGCACAATCGCCATCCCGGTCTCACGACCAAAGGCATCCTTGCCGTCCAGCTCAACGATGAAGTTCAGGCTCTTGTTCACCAGGCGGGGGAACGGGTGTGATGGGTCCAGCCCGATCGGGCTGACCACCGGCAGAATTTCCTCGTCAAAGTAATTGCGCACCCACTCGGCCTGGGCCGGTGTCCACTCGCGGCGCCGGACAAAGTGGATGTTCTCCTGCTCCAGCTCCGGAATCAGGACATTATTGAGAATATCGTACTGTTCGTGGATATAGTCGTGGGCAACGCGGCTGATCTCCGCCAGCACCTGTTCCGGCAACATGCCGTCGACACCCACCGTTTCGCGGCCATACTTCATCTGCTGGCGCAGGCCCGCCACCCGGATTTCAAAGAACTCATCCATGTTGCTGCTGAAAATGCAGCAGAAGATCAGACGATTGATCAGAGGATGCGTGGTATCCAGCGCCTGCTTCAACACCCGGTAATTGAACTGCAGCTGGCTCAGTTCGCGGTTGAAGTAGTTCTCGCTGGCATCCAGATTCACTTCCTCACCAACGGGAGGAAGATCCACCGGCGCCGGGACGCTCTGTTCACTGCCTGTCTCTGTCACGGTTTCGCTTGTCATTGCTCTTTATATCCATCGTTGAGGCGGGCTTCGGCCACCAGCCGCTGCCCGCTTATGATCGCTGTCGTTCCCGCATCAGTCTGGCGGCGCGCACGGCGAAATAGGTCAGAATGCCATCGGCACCGGCACGGCGCATGGCCATCAGGCTCTCCATCATGACCGCGTCGCCATCCAGCCAGCCGTTTTGAGCTGCGGCCATATGCATGGCGTATTCGCCACTGACCTGGTACACAAACGTTGGCACCTGCAGTTCGGTTTTCACCCGGCGCACGATATCCAGATAGGGCATGCCCGGCTTGATCATCACCATGTCGGCGCCTTCAGCCAGATCCATGGCCACCTCATGAATGGCCTCATCACTGTTGGCCGGGTCCATCTGATAGGTGGCTTTGTTACCCTTGCCGAGGTTGGCAGCAGAGCCGACCGCATCCCGGAACGGGCCGTAATAACTGGACGCATACTTGGCAGAGTAGGCCAGAATCCGGGTGTTCACATAGCCTGCCCCTTCCAGGGCCTCACGAATGGCCGCCACCCGACCATCCATCATGTCGGACGGTGCCACCACATCGGCACCGGCATCGGCATGGGACAGTGCCTGATTGACCAGGGCTTCGACCGTGACATCGTTCAGCACATAGCCATCGTTGTCGATAATGCCGTCCTGACCGTGGGTGGTGAAAGGGTCCAATGCCACATCGGTAATCACCCCCAGTTCCGGATGCGCCTTTTTCAGGGCACGAACCGCCCGTTGGGCCAGGCCATCAGAATCCCACGCGCCGGAGCCGGACAGGTTCTTTTTCTCCGCCGGCACTACCGGGAACAGCGCCACGGCGGGAATACCCAGCTCTACCAGTTCCGCCGCCTGCTCCACCAGCAGATCAACGCTCAGGCGTTCGACACCCGGCATGGAGGGTACGGATTCACGCTGATTCTCGCCTTCAAGCACAAACACCGGGAAAATCAGGTTATCGGGTGACAACTGGTTCTCCCGAACCAGACGACGGGAAAAATCACTGGCACGATTGCGACGCAAACGGGTGAACGGATAGGCTCGACTGGAGTGCGCAAGACGCGGCTTCGACACGGATAACCTCCTGAACATGGATGGCCTTGGAAAGTGATGACATCATACACCCCAGAAGCCGCCCGTTGCAGGCCTGAGCCGAGTGTGCCGTTGACAGATGACAAAGAGATGACAGAAAAACGGAGTTGCCGGGGCAACGGAAGCCGCTGCCCGGCGAGGAAACGCCATCAGAGGGAACGGTTGTTGAACCCGATCTCCACCTTGCGCGGGGTATCAGAACGGAAGGTGGTGTCCACCTCCTGTATCTTTCCGCCGCCTTGCAGGAAGGCCTCAATATCTGCCTGCAACTGGGCCCGAACCCGGGCACGGCCGGCAATGGAATGGTTATCGTCGCTGTCGCTGGTCCAGTTGCTGGACTGCTCCAGATTGCTTTCGTCGAATTCACTCATGGCTTATCTCCATCAACGAAAACAGCTTTACGGGTGGCCAGATGCTCTGGAAGACGCACCCCGTCTCGACTGCCGGCCATCTGACGGCCCGTCTTGGCGTCTTTATAATCTGCTTTCACGACCGACGCTATTTCCTGACAACCACTTTTTTGTAATTTTTTGTAATCGCAGATAACTCATTGTTTTAAAACACCATATAACAGCCCTTTAACGGCACACAGAATTGACACAAAGAATGAATATTGATTCAATGCTTGCAAGGAGCCGGCATGGCCTACCGCGAAACTGAAAAAATGCGCCAGCGCAAAGCCGAAGCGCGGAAAAAGATCATTGAATGCACCTGGGAGTGCGTATCCGAAGGCGGCTTCCGCAGCGCACGCATTACCCGCATCGCGGGGCTGGCCGGCGTTGCCACGGGCACTATCTACCGCCACTTCGAGTCACGGGAGGACCTGTTTGCAGAAATCTTTCGCCTGGCCACCCAACGTGAAGTCGACAAAGTCGCCGAAGCACTCGCGGTAGGCGGTAGTGCGGTTGAACGCCTGGACAACGCTCTGCGTCAGTTCGCCCGTCGGGCCCTGAAAGGCCCGATGAAAGCCTGGGCACTGATTGCCGAGCCGGTAGACCCGAAAGTCGAAGAAGAGCGACTGGTATACCGCAAAGCCTACGCCAACCTGTTTGAACAAGCGATCCGGAGCGGCATAACCGAGGGCTGCATACCGGATCAGGATGCCCGCCTTACCAGCACCTGCCTGGTTGGCGCCATCTCGGAATCCCTGGTGGGGCCGCTGTCACCGACCCAGACAGAAACACCACCGGGACACGACAACAACGAAGATGAGCTGGTCGACACCATCGTTTGCTTCTGCCTACGGGGGTTAACCGGCACCAGGAGCTAACCATGAACAGCCCGCAGCGCAAGACCGAGTCCAACGCCGACAGCCGCTATCTGTCAGCCACACACGAGGTCATCAACCAGCCCCGACCGCTGGAAAACTATAACCTCTATGAACAGGACAGCGCGCTCCGGGAAGCCGTATTTCGAGAAGGCGCCGGCCACGCCAGCGAAGACCTCAGCCGCTTCGGCGCCTGGGCCGGCAAGGCCGACACCATCGAGCTGGGCAACCTGGCGAACGCCAACAAACCCAGCTTTCGTACCCACGACCGCTACGGCCACCGGGTAGACGAAGTCACCTTCCACCCGGCCTACCACGAACTCATGCGCGTGGCCTTGGAAAACGGCCTGCACAGCTCCCCCTGGACCAACCCGGGCAAAGGCGCCCACGTGGCCCGGGCCGCCAAGTACTACCTGCACTCCCAGGTGGAAGCCGCTCACTGTTGCCCGGTCACCATGACCTTCGCGGCCATCCCTTCCATCCAGAACCAGCCAGACCTGGCCAAACTCTGGGCCCCGAAAATCCTGGCCAACGAATACGACAGCCGCAACGTGCCGGACGGCGACAAAACCTCCGTCACCATCGGCATGGCCATGACCGAAAAACAGGGTGGCAGCGACGTGCGCGCCAACACCACCGTGGCCTACCCGACAGGCCAGGAAGGTCCCGGACAGGCCTACGAACTGGTCGGCCACAAATGGTTCGTTTCCGCCCCCATGTGCGACGCCTTCCTGGTACTGGCCCAGACCACCAATGGCCTGTCCTGCTTCCTGATGCCCAGATGGCGCCCGGATGGCAGCAAGAACCCCTGGCAGGTACAGCAACTCAAGAACAAAATGGGTAACGTTGCCAACGCCTCCAGCGAAGTGGAAATCCGCGGTGCATTGGCATGGATGGTGGGCGAGGAGGGCCGCGGCGTCAGAACCATCATCGAAATGGTCGCCATGACCCGCTTCGACTGCATGATCGGCAGCGCCGCCGGCATGCGCCAGGCCGTGGCACAGGCGACGCACCACTGCCACAACCGCAGCGCCTTCGGCGCAACCCTCAGCGACCAGCCGCTGATGCAGAACGTCCTGGCCGACCTGATCATCGAAAACGAAGCCGCACTCGCCTACACCATGCGCGTCGCACGGGCCATGGACAACCAGAACAACGAACACGAACGCCTGCTGGCCCGCCTGGCCACCCCCGTCGGCAAATACTGGATCTGCAAACGCACCCCCAACCACGCCTACGAAGCCATGGAATGCATCGGCGGCAGCGGCGTGATGGAAGACTGCATCATGCCCCGCCTGTTCCGGGAATCGCCGGTCAACGCCATCTGGGAAGGCAGCGGCAACGTCCAGTGCCTGGACACCCTGCGCGCCCTGCAGAAAGAACCCGAAACCCTCGACGCCTTCTTCAAAGAAACGGCCGAAGCCCATGGCACCGACCGCCGCTTCGACCAGTACCTGGCACAACTGCAACACGACTTCGCCGACATCAGCGATTTCCAGTACCGGGCCCGCAACCTGGTCGATCGCATGGCCCTGGCCATGCAGGGCTCCCTGCTGCTGCGCTTTGGCGACAAAGACGTCGCCGACGCATTCTGCGCCTCACGCCTGCAAAGCGGCGGTGGCATGAACTACGGCAACCTGCCCTCCGGCACCAACCCGGCGGCGATTATCAAACGGGGGACGCCTGTAGTAGGCTGAAGACATTCCCGGAGGCAAAACGGTTATGCAAACCGGACTCCCCCTATAAGGTTCATGAACATGCGGGGATGCCTTTCCAAAACCTTGTGGAGCCATGGATGGCGGAACAGAGCGTACAGGGAAGTATTCACAGCGTGTTTTGGAAAGGCATCCCCCGCATGTTCCAACTCCAAGGTTAAGGCCACGATGTCGGACGCCCTTAGAAAACTGCTGAAAGAAGGCAAAACCCCACAACAGCACCAGGATATTACCCCCCACGTAGGCGTCCTCACCCTGCACTTCCAGCTCTACGGCTGCGAAGACCTGAAAGCCAAACGCAAAGCCTTCACCGCCATGAAGGCCATCTGGGGCAGAGAACCCGACCTCGCCGTCGCCGAAACCGCCGACCAGGAAGCCCTCGACTGTGCCACCTGGACCATCGCCGCCCTGGGCGCCAGCGCCCAGCAGATCACCCAGCGCCTTGACCAGGTGGAAAAAGACATCCAGGACCGCATCGACGCCGCCATCCTGGATGTACACCGGGAAATCCTCTAACCCGGACCAGTGGCCCGCCAGGCATGGCGTCATTGCCTGACAGGTCTTATACTACGCAGCCTCAGGGAACCAATGCCCCGCTTGGCGGCTGGCAGACATTTTTCGCAACCGGGCCACGCCCGGCTCCATCCGACGGGTTTCCGGAACCAACCCATCGGATACCACTGAATGTGTGTGGTGCTATGACCGGAAAGAAAAAATCCGCCCAGGCCTCATTAGAGGCAATGTATCGCGTGTTCACGGTGCCCGAAGCGCCGGAGTCGACCCTGAGCCGGATCGACCAGGACATCTCCCGTAACCTGGCCGGATTCCTCCAGGAGCACATCGTCGCCATCGAACGGGACCTGTCCGAAGTCGAGAAAGACTTCTCCGACTACGTCATCCCGGAGAAACCTGTTTTTGTCTCCGAGCAGACCCAGTTCCTGCTCGACAAACTGGTGGCCAACTCCGTTCATACCGCGTCACCCGCGTTCATCGGCCACATGACCTCGGCACTGCCCTACTTCATGCTGCCGCTGTCGAAGATCATGATCGCCCTGAACCAGAACCTGGTGAAAACCGAAACCTCCAAAGCGTTCACGCCCATGGAACGCCAGGTACTGGGCCAGATACACCGGCTGGTGTACCAGGAAGACGGTTCTTTCTATCGTAAATGGATGCACGATCCCCGGCACGCCCTGGGCGCCATGTGTTCCGGCGGGACGGTCGCCAACCTCACCGCCCTGTGGGTGGCTCGTAACCGTGCCTTCCCCGCTGAAGGCAGCTTCCGCGGTCTGCACGAAGAAGGCCTGTTCCGCGCCCTGAAATACTACGGCCATGAAGGCGCCGCCATCGTCGTGTCCAAACGCGGCCACTACTCCCTGCGCAAAGCCGCCGACGTACTCGGTCTTGGCCGGGACGCCCTGGTGCCAGTGGAAACCGACGAGTTCAACCGCATCCAGACGGACGCCCTGCGCGACAAATGCCTGGAGCTGCAGAAGCAGAAGATCAAGATCATGGCCATCTGCGGCGTGGCCGGCACCACCGAAACCGGCAACGTCGACCCACTGGACGCCATGGCCGACATCGCCCGGGAATTCGGCGCCCACTTCCACGTCGACGCCGCCTGGGGCGGGCCAACCCTGTTCTCACGCACACACCGGCACCTGCTGCGCGGCATCGAAAAGGCCGACTCGGTCACCTTCGACGCCCACAAACAGCTTTACGTACCCATGGGTGCCGGCCTGGTGGTCTTCAAAGACCCCAGCCTCGCCAGCGCGGTAGAGCACCACGCCCAGTACATCATCCGGAAAGGTTCCCGGGACCTCGGCAGCACCACCCTGGAAGGCTCCCGCCCGGGCATGGCCATGCTGATCCACTCAGGCCTGAAAATCCTCGCCAGAGAAGGCTACGAAATTCTCATCGACCAGGGCATCGACAAAGCCAAAACCTTTGCCAACATGATCGATGAACAACCGGATTTCGAACTGGTCACCCGCCCGGAACTGAACATCCTGACCTACCGCTATTGCCCGGAAGATGTACGCCAGGCACTGGCCATGGCCGATGAGCTGCAGGCAGAAAAGATGAATACCTGCCTGAACCGCATCACCAAATTCATCCAGAAAACCCAGCGGGAACGCGGCAAAGCCTTCGTCTCCCGAACCCGGCTGGAGCCGGCCCGTTACTATCACTTCCCGTGCATTGTGTTCCGGGTGGTTCTGGCCAACCCGTTAACAACGCCGGATATTCTGGAAGATATTCTCAGGGAGCAGAGGGAACTGTCGAAGGAAGATGGGATTGCCGATGAAATGNCCATCCTGCACCAGATGGCTGCGGCGGTTTTGAAGCAGAACCAGAAAGAGGCCAGGCAGGCCTAGTGCTTCCGGAATACAGCTCCGCGGCGTGGGGCGGGGCTTGTGGGAGCCCTTTCCAAAACCTTGCGGAGCCATGGATGGCGGAGCAGAGCGTACAGGGAAGTATCCACAGCGTGTTTTGGAAAGGGCTCCCACAAGCCCCAACCTACGCCAAAGCCAGAATCAGTAAAGCGCCTCTTCGTCATCCAGCACCTCGTGCAGGATTTCCAGAAACATCTTGTCGGCCTCACTCCAGCTCTCCGGAATCCGGATCGTGGTATTGGCACTGATCTCACGGGCCATCAGCTCATCGGCATTGGCCTCGCCCTTGTACTTGCGGGCAATCTCCATGGACTTCACGGCAATCGTCGGATCGCTCATCACTTTCTTGATGAACACCCGCAACTCTTCAATCATCCGCGCCTGACGGCTCTCGACAGATGAACTCATGTTGTACTCCCCGAATATGGATAGCGACAGGCCACGCCTGCCGGATGCATTACCTATAGTATGGACAAAGCGCGGGGCCATCACCAGCCCCGCACAACGGTCAGACCATCAGGCCACGCAGAGTGAAGAACAGGAACGCCGCCATAATCGCTGACGCCGGCACGGTAATGATCCAGGCCGCGGCAATCTTTACCAGATGGGAGCGCTTGACCATCTCCTCGCGGTAAATCTTCTTCAGGCGCTTGCGCTCCGACTTGGACAAAGGCACCTGCTGCTTTTTCTTCTTCGCCTGCTTCAGCAGCTTCTCCATTTCCTCCACAGAGGCATTACGGAAATCATCCAGGAACGGCTTGAGGCGCTCCTGATCGGTCGGGTCATGCTGTTCGATGATTTTGTGCAACTGGGTCGCGTAGTTGGATTTCAGGTACTCACGCAGGAAGCCGACACCGAAAACGCCGCCAATGGCAATGTGGGTGGAACTGACCGGCAGGCCAAGCTGGGAAGCCAGAATCACCGTCAGTGCCGCAGACAGTGCAATACAGAAAGCCCGGGTCTTATCAAGCTCAGTAATCTCGGAACCCACGGTTTTAATCAGGCGCGGGCCGAACAGCATCAGCCCGACCGCCAGCCCCAGAGCACCTACCAGCATCACCCAAAGCGGGATCTTCGCTGAGGTAACCACACCACCACCGGCCTGAATGGCATCATTGATGGCCGCCAATGGGCCAATGGCGTTAGCCACGTCGTTGGCGCCGTGGGCAAAGCTCAGCAGGGCCGCGGCGAAGATCAACGGCCAGGTGAACAGGGCATTCACTCCCTGCGCACTGTTTTCCATGGTCGAGGCTTTGCGGCCCACGAGGGTGCGCATCACGAAAAACACCACACCCGCCACAATCAGGCCGATCACCGAGGCTTCCACCATATCCACTTTGACGATCTTCTTGACGCCCTTGATCATCAGATAGGTGGCAAAGGCCCAGGCCATAATCGCCACCAGCCAAGGCACAAAGGTACGGGCAGAAGACACCAGATTCTGGCGGTACAGTACGGTTTTCTTGATTGCGAACAGGAACAACGCCGCCAGGGCACCGCCGAGCACCGGCGAGATCACCCAGCTTGCAGCAATTTTGCCCATCACCGCCCAATCGGCAATGGCCCAGCCCCCGGCCGCAATACCAGCCCCCAGGACACCGCCAACGATTGAGTGGGTGGTTGAAACCGGCGCACCCATCCAGGTGGCCAGGTTCAGCCACAGGGCGCCAGCCAGCAAGGCCGCCGTCATTAACCAGACAAAGGCGCGCGGATCTTCCAGGCTAGTCGGATCAATTATTCCACCCTTGATGGTCGACACTACATCGCCACCGGCGATCAGCGCGCCGGCCGCCTCGAATACCGCGGCAAGAAGAACGGCTGCCCCCAGTGACAAGGCGCCGGAGCCCACCGCCGGACCGACATTGTTGGCCACATCGTTGGCCCCGATATTGATCGCCATGTAGCCCCCGATAACGGCGGCGGCCATCAATAACATGGCGTTAGGCAGGCCCTGGCTGAAGGAGCCAACCACAAGCCAGACACAAAGAAGGAAAAGTACGCTAAGTCCGACCCTGTACCGTTCCGTGGAGGGGCTGGTGAGAAGGTTATCCAGAAAGCTGCTGGAACGGGCCATACCAATTGATTCTCTTGTCTTGTGGACAGAAGGGGTTTCGGCAGTATTCGCCGGGGGCAAACTATAAATTTTTTGCCATCAAATTGAAACAAATCCCGGTTGATGGCCCCCTTCACAATCCTGATAGTTAATGCTGCAATTCAGATGGTTTTTGACGCATAATCCCGGAAAATATGTCAAAAAGAACAACAGTTAATGACGAATACCAGCCAAATCCAGTCCAGCGAGCATGAAGAGCTTCAGATCTCCCGGCTGCTCAATGGCCTGTCAGCCATGGCGGTCCTGTTCCTGGCGGGGATCGGGGCCAAGGCGTGGTATGCCGAGCATCATCTGCACGCATGGGTGCTCTGGGCATTTGTTGTTCCAATTGTCGCCAATATAGGCTGGTACGCCTGGCGCCGGGATCGAACGGTACAGAAAAGGGGCCTGCTGGTCATTGTCGGCCTGCTGTTTACCTACCTGATTGCCTCCGGCGGCGAGGGCAACACGGGCCCACTCTGGTTCTATGTGTTCCCACCGTTGCTGTTCTACCTGACCAGCCTCAATGGTGGCACCGCCATCCTGCTGTTCTGCTACCTGCTGGCCGTCCTGGTTTTTCAGTTTCCCGATATGCCCGGCGTCAGTGCCGAATACAGCACTGACTTCAAGATCCGTTTCTTCGCCACACTTACCTTTGAGTCGATCTTCTGTTTCGTGCTGGAGGCCGGACGTTTACGAGCCCGCAACAAACTGGTGGCACTGGCTCAGGCCCACGAACACGCTGCCCGCACCGACGAACTGACCGGGCTGGCCAACCGGCGGGACATGCAGGGCCGGCTAAACACCGAATTCTCGCGGTTCGAGCGCTCCGGCCACCATTTTTCCGTTGTGCTGATCGATCTGGATCTGTTCAAACGCATTAACGATGATTTCGGCCATGATGCCGGCGACGAGGTCTTGCGCCAGTTCGCCGACCTGGTCCGGCAAATGGTCCGCCAGTCGGATATGGCTGCCCGCTGGGGCGGCGAAGAGTTTCTGCTGCTACTGCCCGACACCACCTTGTTGCAGGCCCTCACACTGGCTGAGCGCCTGCGCGCCGAAGTGGCGGCCACCCGTTTTCACCATCGGGAAAAGACCCTGCCGGTCACCATCAGTGCCGGGGTATGCTCGATTTCCAAATCCGGATCGATCAACGAACTACTCAAGCAAGCAGATGTGCAGCTCTACAACGCCAAGGAGAGCGGCCGGAATCGAATTTCACCCCGGGTAAGGAGCCAGGACGCCGGGCCCAGCCCACAGACGCCGGCTTGAGCCGAACCCGCCACGCCATTACTATCTGCTCCCGAATATTCCCACCCCACCAACACAGGCAGTGGTCATGGCAGCAATCCGCATTCTAACCGGCAGCGTTTACGGGGGCGCCCTGCTGACAGCGCGCCGTATCAAGCAGGAACTGGAACCCGAAGGGCATACCGTCACGGTTCTGGAGAATCCAACTCTGGCCGATATCAGCGACAACCACGATGCCTTGCTGGTATGCACCTCCACCACCGGCCAGGGAGAAGTCCCTGCCAACCTGTTACCGTTTTATCTGGATTTGCGCGAACAACTCCCCCAACAACCCGGCCGCCCCTTTGGCGTGATCGTGCTGGGCGACAGCTCCTATGGCGATACCTTTTGCGGTGCCGGAGACCTGATGGAGGAAGCGCTTTACGAAACCGGTGCCCGCAAGGTCGGCGACACCCTGCGGATTGATGCGCTGGAAACTCTGGAGCCGGAAGCCGAGGCCCTGCCCTGGGTACGGAACTGGATTAACGGCATTTGACCAATAATTACACAAGTTACCAAAAGTCTGCCGGTTACAGCTTGAGCCGCCCCAGACGACAGGCCATACTCAGGCCATAACGACAAGAACGGTAACCTGTGATTCTGATGCAACTGGCCCGACTCCTGGCAGCCCTGCTGATTCTTCTGGCGCTTTCGCTTCCGGCCATGGCTGCCAGTGATGGCTATATCCCAGTCATTGAGTACCTGAGACTGGCACCGGACGACCAACGCAGCCCGCAACAGGCCCTGGAATCCGGCGACTGGCAGATCTTGAACGAACAAACGCCTAATTTTGGTTACACCCGTGACCAGGTCTGGCTGAAATTCCCCATCACCCGGCCCCAAACCACCAATCTCCTGGAAATCACCTACCCGCACCTCGACCGGATCGATTTCTATCTGTTACGGGACGGCGAAATCCAGCTGAACTACCAGACCGGTGACCGCATGCTGTTCTCGGAGCGCCCGGTGGAGCATCCGCATTTCCTGTTTCCGTTCCAGCTTGAAGCCGGTCACGACTACCGCATCTTGCTGAGAATCGACACCGACGGTGCCATGCANGTGCCGCTANGGCTGTGGAACAATCGCAGNTTTTTCGAGAAGACCTCCGTAGAAAGCCAGGTTCACGCCCTGTACTACGGNATNCTGATNACCGCCATCTGCTTCAACCTGTTTGTNTTCCTGGCGCTCCGGGAGTCTATCTACCTCTATTANGTACTCTCGACTCTGGGCTACCTGATCCTGATCGGCACNCTGAACGGTATTACCTACCAGTTTATCTGGCCCGCGCTTCCTGGCCTGCAAAGCAACGCCATGGTCCTGTCCATACCACTGGCCTTGCTTTTCACACTCATGTTCGCCAGATCCTTTCTGAAACTGGAGCAATGCAGCCCCCAACTCGATCGACTCATACTCGGCACTATCCTGCTAAACGGCGCCCTGGCTCTTGCTCTTGCCACAACTGTGATTGACTATGGCACGGGTATCCGTCTGGCTGTCGCTCTGGCCATGCCGAGTTGCCTGCTGTTAACGGTTGTCGGACCGATACAGTGGGCCAGAGGCAATCCACAGGCGGTTTACTACACTCTGGCCTGGGGGGCCGTCACTCTGGGCAGTGCCATTACCGCGGCCAATAAGTACGGTCTGATTGCCACCAGCTTCTTCTCTGTGTATGGCATGCAGCTGGGCTCGGCCTTCCAGGCCATACTCCTCAGCCTCGCCCTTGCCATCCGGATATATCACGAACGCCAGGAGAAAGTGCTGGCCCAGGAGGCCGAACTGAAGGCGCTTGAAGCCCGACGCACGGCCGAACTCCGGCTGATGGACCAGGCCCTGCATCATCCGCTCACCGGCCTGCCTAACCGCAGCAGCTATGAAATGCGCCTGAACGAATTGATCCGGAGCCAGCGCGGCAAACGCTTCGGCGTGGTCATCATCCATCTGGACAACCTGTATGCGGTCACCAAGACCCTGGGCCACCGCAACACCGACCGCATACTGGAACTGGCCTCCAAACACTACAACGCAGTGATCAAGGATGTACCCGGCGCCATCTCCCTGGAGCAGACGGACAACCGTACCTTCTTCCTCGCCAGCCTCGACCCACAAACCTTTGCCTTTGTGGTGGATGCCGACCAGGCGCTGTCGGTGCCCCGCATCGTTCTGCGCAGCATTGAAGAAATCCGCTATCCGGTGGATTTCCTTGGCATGCAGGTTCCCCTGAACCCACAACTGGGCGTGGCTTTCTACCCGACTCATGGAAACGACGCCAACACCCTGATTCGCCGCGCGGTGATTGCCGAAGGTTCTGACCGCGCCCGAGACCGCGGAATTGCCTACTACAAATCCTCCCGGGATTCCTACAGCGCCGACCGACTGACCCTGGTCTCCGACCTGCGGCACGCCATTGATCACGACGAACTGACGCTGTTCCTGCAACCCAAGCTGTGCCTGCGAACCCGAGCCATTACCGGATTTGAGGCACTGATTCGCTGGCCAGGGCGGGAACAGCCGGTTCGGCCCGATGAAATCATCGCGGTGGCCGAACAGACCGGGCTAATCAAACCACTGACGCGCTGGGTACTGAAAGAGGCGCTGGAAATGCGCGGGCGGCTGCTGGAGATCGGCTGGGATGCCGGAATCGCCGTCAACATCTCGCCCAACAATCTACGGGAACCGGATTTTACCGTGTTCGTGCAACGGTTGATGCAAAGCTACCAGATCCACTCCGGGGCCATCACCTTCGAGGTCACGGAGACCTCCATGATGCAGGACCCCACCAATTCCCTGCGGGCGCTGAATGCGCTTGATGCCGCAGGCATTCCGCTCTCCATTGACGACTTCGGTTCCGGCTATTCGTCCCTGTCCTACATCAAGCAGTTGCCAGCTGGAGAAATCAAGATCGACCGTTCGCTGATTACCGATATCGCGGAACGGGAGCAGGACAGAGTGATCGTGCGCACCACCATCGATATGTGCCACAGCCTCGGCTACACCGTGGTGGCCGAGGGGGTGGAAGATGAGGAAACCCTGTCACTGCTGCACGACATGGGGTGCGATCTGGTACAAGGCTACTTCCTAACCCGACCGCTACCCTTTAACGAAATGGTTGACTGGCTCGGCAACTACAATCCTCAGGCCTTACGTTCCCGGATCAGTGCTTCCTGAGTGGTGGAGGCCACCAAAACACCATCCCGGGTAAAGAAATTGCCCCGATTGAAGCCCCTGCCCGCCGAGGCACTCGGACTGTCCTTGTCATAAAGTAGCCAGTCATCCATACGGAAATCCCGATGAAACCAGATGGCATGGTCCAGGCTGGCAACCTGCATGTTCTTGCTCATGAAGGTGCGCCCGTGAGGAGTCAGGGACGTTCCCAGAAAGGAGAAGTCAGAGGCATAAGTCAGCAGACACCGATGCAGTACCGGGTCATCCGGTAAAGGTCCGAGGGCCCGAAACCAGTTCTGGCGATGGGGCGGGCGCTTTTCCGGCTTGAATGGATTCATCGGGTCTACCGGACGGATCTCTATGGGCCGGTCACGGGTCAGCATGTCCCGCATTTTCTCCGGCACTTTATCTGCGATCAGCTTGCCCCAGTCCTGCTCCGACTTGAGCGTATCGGGGTCCGGCGCTGCCGGCATGGCAACCTGATGGTCCAATCCGTCTTCTGCGACCTGGAACGACATGGAACCGGTCAGGATTTCCTTGCCGTCCTGACGGGCAATCACCCGGCGCACCGAGAACGTGCCGCCATCCCGAACCCGCTGGACTTCATAATCGATCGGCATGCTGTGATTGCCAGGGCGCAGAAAATAGGCGTGCAGGGAATGGCACAGGCGATTTTCGACGGTCCGGCTGGCCGCCATCAGGGCCTGCCCCAGAACCTGCCCCCCGAATACATGCGGAAAGCCCAGATCCTCACTGTCGCCCTGAAAATGATCGTCTCCGATCGGGGAAAGATCCAGCAACTCCACCAGTTTTCGGGTTACATCCAGCATGCGCGCTCCTGTCTTTTGTTAGCTCACGAACGGGTTTTCTACCCCAGACAGGAAAATTTCGCAACGGCTGAAACTGCCAAAGACGGCAATCGGCTACCAGCCAACCTCACTGGTAGCCGCAGGCTTCAGTCCCGGTGAATAGGAGGGACTTCCTTCGCCAGTGTCTGCTTTTCCAGAGCAAACCGGCCGGTCACCGCGAAGCCAAGCGTGTCGCCGTCCGGGCTCCGGAACAGGGCTTTGACGTCAGCCCCGTCCTGTTCCACCTGCCATTCGCCCTCGGCATCCATCGGCGGTGGGCAGACTGCGGTCGGGCAACAGGGTGTTTTTACCATCACCGGCATGGTGCCATAGCTGACTTCCGTGCGCGCACCGGCCAGTGTTTTCGCCAGCGCCCGGGCACAGGCCATCAACGGCAGCACATAAAGCAGAACGCGCCCGTCCACTTCGGCGCAATCACCCAGGGCAAAGACATCCGGTGCGGAGGTTTCCAGAGCCCGGTTCACCTGAATACCCCGGCCGGAACGGATCCCGGCTTCGCGGGCCAGTTCAGTGCGGGGGCGCAGCCCCACTGCAGACACAACAAGGTCGGCCTGGAGTTGCTCACCATTACCGAGCATCAGCTCGACGCCACTGCCCTGCGTCTCTACCCGCTCAACCACCGTCCCCAAATGAAACCGAACCCCAAGCCTCTCCAGCTCGGCCTGCACGGCACCAGCGGCTGCCTCTGGCAGCAGACTGGGCATCAGAGATGAGTCCGGGGCGATAACATCCACTTCGTAGCCACCATTGCGCAGATCATTGGCAAACTCACACCCGATCAGGCCTGCCCCCATAATCGCGACCCGCTTGCCCTCGGCGAGGGCCTTACGGAAGGCACGGTAATCCATCAGGTCGTTGATGGAATGAACCCGGTCCTGCGCGTTACCATCCAGACTCAGGCGGATGACGTCGGCGCCCCAGGCCAGAACCAGCTTGGCATAGCGTATGGACTGGTCGCCCAGCTTGAGCTCATGGGCATCGGTATCAATGCCCGTAACCGTGGACCAGGGACGAATATCCACCCCCAGTTGCTCGGCCATAGCCTCAGGGTTGGCCTGGGCCAGACCATCCGCGTCCTTGTCTTTGGTAAAGCCGGTCGACAACATAGGCTTGGAATAGCTGACGCCGTCGTCGGCAGTCACCATGATGACCGGGGTTTCCTTATCCAGTTTGCGAAATTCCCGTACCAGTGAGTAACCCGACAAACCGGTACCAACGATCACAATAGGTGTCTGCTCGGTCATGACTCTGTCCTGCCTTTAGCCGATTTCGATCATTTCAAAATCTTCCTTGCCCACACCGCAGTCCGGGCAAACCCAATCCTCGGGCACATCTTCCCATTTGGTGCCAGGCTCAATACCGTCCTCCGGCCAACCCTCGGCTTCATCGTAAATCAGACCACACACCACACACTGCCACTTCTTCATAACTAACTCCCACCGATTTGTCTGCGAGGATATTATTGTCGAACAATAAAGCAATCAAGCACAAAGGTCACAAAATGCGACCGAGTTCCAGCCGACCACCACTCACCCGATCGGCTGCCATCATAACCGCGACACCGGCGTTGACCAATGCCACCACCGACAGCCCGGATCGGGGTTTTCTGCCAATAGCCACAATTACAGACCTGGCAATACCGCCGCGCCCCTCCCTTCGATCGCCCCACTTCGGTATAATCCGCCGTTTTGGACAGGACCCGATCGTTATGACCGATACCGTCGCTGAAATGAACCAGGTCATGGCAGACGCTGACTGCCTGGTTCCCGAAGAGCAGGTGCATGCCGCCATCGACACCATGGCCAGCGCCATCACCGATCGCCTCAAAGACAGCAACCCATTGTTGTTCTGCGTCATGAACGGCGGCCTGATCCTGACCGGTCAGCTCCTGCCACGACTGAAATTTCCGGTGCAGGCGGAGTATCTGCATGCCACCCGCTACCGCCAGGAGACCACCGGTGGCATTCTGGAATGGAAGCTGCAGCCGGAAGCCGACATGAAAGGCCGCACGGTTCTGATCGTCGACGACATCCTTGACGAGGGTACGACGCTGTGCGCCATTGCAGATTACTGCCTGGCTCATGGTGCCAGCGAGGTCCTGACTGCGGTGCTGGTAGACAAGGAGCACGATCGCAAGGCACGCCCCGGCCTGAAGGCAGACTTTACCGGCCTTTACGTTGAGGATCGATTCCTGTTCGGCTATGGCATGGATTATAAAGGCTATTGGCGCAACGCTCCGGGAATCTATGCCGTTAAAGGACTGTGACCAGCCCCCCGAGCTGAGCATACCTCCCACGTTCTGGTACCGGTCGCTGGTGGCGGCCAGCCTTTACTGTCCTGAGGTTCATGGCCCGGCCCGCTACTGGCTAACGGTGGAGGGATCGTTTACCCGGGCCCTGCAGCAAAAATGTCAGGAACGCTTTCACGTTGAGATTCTCAGGGAGGGTTTTTCGACCCCAACCCCTGAAGAGGCAAAGCGCCTGAACCTGGCACCGCGCCAGCTCGCCTGGGTACGGGAAGTTCGCCTTTGCGGTGACGGCCGCCCTTGGGTGCTGGCCCGGACAGTGATCCCACAGACCTGTCTGCATGGCCATGGCCGCCGCCTNCGCAATCTTGGCAACAAGCCCCTGGGTGCCTATCTGTTCAGCAGCCCGGAGTGGCAGCGGGGGCCTCTGGAAACAGGNCTCTGNAAAGNCCGTAGCAACGGTCACCCTCGNCTTGCCCGCAGATCCCTGTTCCACCGGGGTTCCTGCGCTCTTCTGGTGGGGGAATATCTTCTNCCCCGGTTATACCAGTCGCCCAACCGGGGTTAACCCTACCGCTNCCGCTGGCTATAATCGGATGCACTCTCACGCATCAACACGCGGATACCAGCTCCTATGTTGCAGATCACCCTGCCCACCCACGTTCATGCCCGCCTGGCTGATTACGCACGCCTGCTGCGCATCGACCGCCCGATCGGCACTTTGTTGCTGCTGTGGCCAACCTATTGGGCACTCTGGCTGGCGGCCGAGGGGGTCCCGTCATTTGCCAATCTGGTGATTTTTACCCTCGGCGTGTTCTTCATGCGGGCGGCAGGCTGTGCTATCAACGATTTTGCCGACCGGGACTGGGATCGCCATGTCAAACGCACCAAAGACCGCCCGCTCACCGCCGGCCGGGTCCGTGCCTGGGAAGCCGTCGCCCTGTTTGCCGGGCTATGCCTGGTGTCGTTTCTGATGGTGGTGCTGTTTACCAACACCCTGACCCTGTATCTGTCATTCGGTGGTGCACTGCTGGCCTTTATCTACCCGTTTATGAAGCGTTACACCCATTTGCCCCAGCTGTTTCTGGGCGCCGCCTTTTCCTGGGCCATTCCCATGGCCTGGGCAGCTGAGGCCAACCAGCTCAGTCAGCTCACCTGGTTGCTGTTTACCGCCAACGTGCTCTGGACGGTCGCCTATGACACCCTCTATGCCATGGTCGACCGGGATGACGACCTGAAGGTCGGCATAAAATCGACAGCCATCCTGTTTGGTGATGCAGATCGGGCGATCATTGCTCTGCTGCAGGCCATGGTGGTGGTGATTCTGGTGATGGTGGGCCAGCGGGCGGAACTGGGCTCCTTCTATTATCTCGGCGTTGTGGCCATGGCCACGCTCTTCGTCTACCACCAGTACCTGGCCAGGGAGCGGAACCGGGAAGGATGCTTCAAGGCATTTCTCAATAACAACTGGGCCGGCTTTGCAGTGTTTCTGGGTCTGGCGTTGGATCTGGCGTTCTGACTACCCGCCCATGTCATATACTTGTAACAAAGACGCGTTGTAATGACTCGGCAACATTACAAGGGAGTGTGTTCGCACCTCTGATCAGAGAACTCCCGAGGTCTGACACAGGTTGATGCATATGAGTGGAAAAACTGTCCTGATCGTCGATGACGAAGCGCCTATCCGTGAAATGATTGCGGTCGCGCTCGAAATGGCGGATTACGACTACCTGGAGGCAGCGGATGCCCGTGAAGCCCATGCCCTGATTATCGACAAGCAACCAGACCTGATCCTGCTGGACTGGATGCTGCCGGGCACCAGCGGTGTGGAACTTGCGCGCCGGCTGAAGAAAGAAGAGGCCACCGCCGATATCCCTATCATCATGCTGACCGCCAAGGTGGAAGAGGATAACAAGATTCAGGGCCTGGAAGTCGGTGCCGACGATTACATCACCAAGCCGTTCAGCCCACGTGAGCTGGTAGCCCGCCTGAAAGCGGTTCTGCGTCGTGCCACACCGCCGGGTGTCGACAGCCCCATCGAAGTGGACGGTCTGACCCTGGACCCGATCGGCCATCGTGTGACCACGGTCGACGGTGCCATTAATATGGGCCCGACCGAGTACCGCCTGCTGCAATTCTTTATGACTCACCAGGAACGGGTCTATACTCGGTCTCAACTACTGGATCAGGTCTGGGGCGGCAACGTGTATGTCGAGGAACGCACCGTCGATGTTCACATCCGCCGCCTGCGCAAGGCGCTGGGAGACAGGTACGATCATCTGATTCAGACCGTGCGGGGAACGGGCTACCGGTTTTCCACCAAAGTGGCCTGATTTACTCCCTGACGACAGCTCCGGACCGCCCCTCATCGTCCGGCGATCACGGCATCAGCGCCGGCAACACGACAAGGCAGTAGTGGATGCAACACAACTGGTCCCGTTACCTGAGACTGATCATCACCGCGCTCGCAGGCACCACACTGGTGGGGTTCTATTTCGGCGAGCCGCTCTACGGGCTGCTGGTGGGACTTGTTGCCTATCTCTGGTGGACCCTGGTCCAGGCCCGGCGCCTTTACCAGTGGCTGGGCAACCCCAGCGCTTCCGACGAAGCGCCCCAGAGCATCGGCTTGTGGGGTGATATCTTCGACAGCCTGCACAAGCTGAACCAGAACCACCTGATGACCCAGGATCGCCTGCGGGCCCGTATCAACCGGGTTCAGGAATCCACCAACGCCATGCGCGACGGCGTTATCATGACCGATGCCCGTGGCGCCATGGAGTGGTGGAACGGCTCGGCCGAATACCTGCTGGGTTTCCGCCGCAGCACCGATCAGGGTCAGTACATCCATAACCTGATCCGCAACCCGGCATTCAAGGCCTATTTCGATACCCGGGATTACCGCGAGCCCCTGGAAATCAACTCACCGGCCAAGCCCCACATCCATCTGCAGATCCAGATCAGCCTGTTCGGCGACGATGACCGACTGATCGTGGCCAAGGATGTCACCCGGCTGTATCAGCTTGAACAAATGCGGCGCGACTTTGTCGGCAACGTTTCCCATGAAATGCGCACACCGCTGACCGTGATCAGTGGCTACCTTGAAACCCTGGTGGATCATGGTGATGAGCTGCCTGCCAAGTGGCGCCGGGCTATCAATACCATGGCGGCACAGGCCTCACGGATGGAGGCCCTGATCACAGATCTGATTCTCTTGTCCCGTATCGAAACCGGCGAGCATACGGTGGATGACACGCTGACCGATGTCGACGCCCTGCTGAACCAGATCTGTCATGATGCCCGGGCCCTGAGCGGCGACAAGGGCCACCAGATCACGATTCAGATCGGTGACCACCGACTGCTGCAGGGCGATGAAAGCCAGCTACGCAGTGCGTTTTCCAACCTGGTGTTTAATGCGGTGAAATACACACCAGCCGGCGGAGCCATCACAGTTGCCTGGAGCACCAATCGCGACGGCGCCCACCTTTCTGTGAAGGACACCGGCATCGGCATTGACCCGATCCACATCCCCAGGCTGACCGAACGGTTCTATCGCGCCGATCCCAGTCGCCACAAGGACACCGGCGGAACTGGCCTGGGCCTGGCTATCGTCAAGCATGTGCTGATCAATCACGACGGCAATCTGGAAATTCGCAGCAAAGTCGGCGAAGGCAGCGAATTTATCTGCCATTTTCCAAGGGAGCGCCTGGTCGAACGGATTCCCGAACAGGTTCCGGAGGACTGAGGCGCCCTCAGTTAGCGGTTTGAGGCCCGGAACCTGGCCACAAATCGCGACAGATCCTCCAGCTTCTTCGGGTCTTCATCGACAAAACGGATAGTGACGCTGACAAAGTCGGTATCCTGGCGCTTGTCCACAGCCTGCAACTGATGCACGTAACCGTTCAGACGCGCCATCTGGCCATCGCCCATGTCGATATCCACCACCGCCTGATCGAGAATCCCCGGGAATTCCTGATCCCGCTTGGCGATCACCCGCACTTCCGTCAGATTGATATCCTTGACCACCGATTTCAGTGTACTGTCGGAAAACCTCACAGATGCCATACTCATGACACCACGAGTCTGAGGCTTGCCGGTCGCCGCTTTTGCACTACCTGCATTCAGCAGCGGGTTATCAGCAACGGGCTCAGGCTTTGAGGCTTCGGGCCTGGATGCCGGCGCCTCCCGCTTCTGGGTGAGCAAGGCGGCGGACTCCTTGAACGCCTCCGCCGGTCCTTCCAGTGATTTGCCGCTGCGATCCATGGCGTCCTTCAGGCGGCGACCCATCACTTTGATGATTTTCTTACTCAGCCCATCCGGACTGAAAGGCTTGCCCAGGTATTCAGAAACCCCTTCCTTGACCGCCTCAATAACATGATCCTTGTCGCCGCGACTGGTAATCATGATGAACGGCACCTTCTGGTACTGCGGTTGCTGGCGCATCCACTGCAGCAGTTCCAGCCCGGACATCTCCGGCATTTCCCAGTCGCACAGCACCAGGTCAAAACTGGTTCTGGACATCAGGGACTGGGCACGCCGGCCATTCTGGGCATCCGTGGTTTCAATGACGGGAAAGCGCTGTCGCACTGTCCGTTTCACCAGATCTCTCACAAAACTGGCGTCGTCGACCACCAGCGCCTTCAGTATTGCCATAGCGACATCTGCTCCGGATTCCACTCATGCTCCAACTATAGAACATCCCGGTCTTGACGTGACCTAAGTGCTACAAAAAGACGACAAAACCGGCGTTCACCGGGACCATTCCCAACCGAAAAAAACACTTGGCACTGTAGGCTATGGCGGTATTTCCCGACACGGAAAACGCGCTAACATGGCAGCCGATGCCCAAACGATTCTATTGCGAGGATTCCCGTGCCTGACCTGATCTCCCGGACTGCCATTCGCCGTACACTGGTGGCGATTTCCCTGAGCACGCTGGCGCTGGTTGCCAGGGCAGAAACCGAAACAACCGCCACACCGGCGTTTGAGCAATGCAAACAGGCGCTCGGAGAGAAAGCCGTCGCCGCCGGTGTGCGTGAATCCACAGTAAAGTCGGTGATGGCCGGCGTGGTGCACCTCGACAGAGTGATTGAGCTGGACCGAAGACAGCCCGAATTTACCACCACCTTTGCCGACTACCTGAACCGACGGGTTAACGACGCCCGGGTCGGCAAAGGCCGGGAATTATTGGCAGAACACCGTAAACTCCTGGACCGCGTGACCGCGGAAACCGGTGTTCCCGCCCCCTATCTGGCCGCATTCTGGGGTCTGGAAACCAACTATGGCAGCTACTTCGGCAAGATGCAGGTGCCCAGTGCCCTCGCCACCCTGGCTTGCGATGCCCGGCGCAGCAGCTTCTTCACAGAGCAATGGATCGCTGCCCTGCGGATTATTGACGAAGGCGCTATTCCCGCTGATCAGATGGAAGGCTCCTGGGCCGGCGCCATGGGCCATGTGCAGTTCATGCCGACGGTATTCCTGAAACACGCGGTCGACGCCGATGGCGATGGGCGCCGGGATCTCTGGAACAGCCTGCCTGACGCCATGATGTCTGCCGGTCGGTTTCTCGAGTCCATGGGCTGGGATGGCGACTATCGATGGGGGCGGGAGGTGCTGTTACCCGACAACTTTGATTTCAGTCTGGCCGATGGCCGTCGCCTGCCCCTGGCTGACTGGCGCAAGATGGGGATCACCGATGCATTTGGTAACCGTCTGGCCAACGAACCCATTGAAGCGGCCCTGATCGTGCCCAGCGGCCATCAGGGCCCGGCCTTTCTGGTATACAGTAATTTCCGGGTGATCATGGGCTGGAACCGATCCGAGTTCTACGCCATTGCCGTTGGCCACCTGGCCGACCGGATTGCCGGCGCCGGAAAGCTTCAGAACCCTCCCCCGGAAGACCAGCCCGCGCTGTCAAGAAATCAGGTGCTGGAGCTCCAACAGGCTCTGAATGACAAAGGCTACCCGAGCGGGGAACCCGACGGCATACTGGGCTCCAATACCCGCAAGGCCATTCGCGCGTACCAGAAGGCGGAGGGCCTGGTGGCTGACGGCTTTCCATCAGAACAGGTATTAGCGGCTCTCGGAGTTTACAGCGGCTCCTGAAAGCGTCCAGTTTTTTTACATCTAGAGAAATGCTACGCTATAAGACATTGTATTTCATAGATAAAAAATACTGGCACGCATTTAGCTACACACCTTGGCAGTGCCTGGCCATTTCCAGGCAATCCTACAACTGCGAGTAGTTAAGGTGTGGACAATGCTTAAAATGATGAAAGGAATCGTAGCGGCGGTAACATTTGGNTTCGCCGCAACTGCCTGGGCCTTCCCGGTGGACCTCGAATCGGTTTCAGGAACCTGGAACGCNCCGAGCAATGGCAGCAACGTTACGGGCGTAGGTACTGATACCCTGCGCTGGGGAACCGGCGAGGTTAGCTGCACCGGGCACTTGTGGTGGAAAACCTGCAGCGAGGGCCCGCAGAGTGGCTATGGTTTTCAGGGCCCTTCCAGCCTGCCACAGACCATCACCTCAGACGATCCGTTTGTGCTCGGAACCTTTACCCATTTCAACAACCGCATTACCGGTGAAAGCATTACCGGCGTGAGCCTCGATGTATTCGCCACGTTCTCCACAACGGCTAGCAACAGCAAGGTAACTGGCCCCTACACCTTTGATTTCATCCATGATGAGACACCGAATGTCGGTCAGGAATGCTGGTGGGTGTTTTGCTGGAGCGTCGAGCAGGACGTTGATGATGTCGTCATTCTCGACAACATGATCGAGAGTTCCGAGTTCCAGTTCGGCTCCAACATCTATTCCCTGTCTCTGCTTGGCTTTGCCAACGGCCTGAATGAAATTGAAACCCAGGAAGGCAAAGCAACCTCTGTGGATCTGCTGGCCAAGCTGAATGTTCGCTCCGTACCGGAACCCGGCACTCTCGCGCTGCTGGGACTCGGTCTGGCTGGTCTGGGCCTGGCGCGCCGCCGCAAGCTCTGAGCAATATCTGCTTCGCCGGCAGTACCTTGTGCTGCCGGCGATTCTGCTACCCTCCCGTGATCTGAATCCCGAATCCGCGCATAATACTGGTATCACCCAGTCACCACGAATCGGGATACTATGGATTCCATCACACAGGCCGCCCTTGGCGCTTCCATTGCGGGGGCTGTTGCCGGCAAAACCCTGGGGCGATCGGTCCTTCTGACCGGCGCACTGCTCGGCACATTACCCGACCTGGATGTGGTCATTGACTATGGCACAGCCGTTGCCAACTTTACCCAGCACCGGGGGTTCAGCCACTCCCTGTTTATTCTGGCACCCTTGTCTCTGCTCATCGCCTGGGGTCTGTGGCGCTGGAAACCGCTCATTTCCTATCAGCGATGGCTGGCACTGGTTGGCCTGATACTGATTACGCATCCATTACTGGATGCCTTTACCACCTACGGCACCCAGCTGTTCTGGCCCATCGGCCCACCCGTAGCGATCAACAGTATCTTTATTATTGATCCGCTCTATACCTTGCCACTACTGGCGGGTTGCCTGGCCTTTCTGTATCGCCCACCGGCGTCGAGAACCGTTGCCGCCGGATTACTTGTTTCCAGCCTTTATCTCGGCTGGACCCTGATTGCACAACAGATCATCACCGATCGGGTGCGACCGGCGCTGGCGAACGCCGGTATGGAACAGGCGGCCCTGATGGTTCAACCCATGCCATTCAACACCGTTCTGTGGCGTGCCACAGCGGTCAGTGCCGGGCAAAGAATCGAAGTAGTGACCGGTTTCCTCGATGCCAGCGACGAGCTGGTACTGGAACGCTTCCCGCGGCAACCAGAGCTTGCCCGCCTTGTCGCCGAGCTGCCAGAGGCCCGGCGGCTGGAATGGTTTACCGGCGGTTTCCTGGACTACCAGCAGAACGGCACTCAGATAACCGCAACGGATATCCGGTTGGGCATACCCGGCGCTCACCCTTTCACCTTCATCCTGGCTGAAACCGACGGAGACGGACTGCAGCCACTGGCCAGCGATCGCCTGCCCCGCCCGGCGCTGAACCGGGCCGCCCTGCCCCTGTTGTGGAATCGAATGACCGGCCAGATACCGGTATTGTGCCTGGCCACGCTGTCTGCTCCCAACCACGGGAGCTCCTGCTGATGCGGCTGGATCAATATCTGAGCAACGGTACAGAGCTTTCCCGCAAAGAGGCGAAAAAGGTCGTGTCAGCGGGACGAGTGAAGGTGGATGGCGAAACCTGCCGGCAGGCCAATCGCCAGGTGGAGGCCAAACAATCTGTTCAATTTGACGGAAATCCGGTTAACCCACCCGGCGATATCTACCTGATGATGCATAAACCCGCCGGAGTGCTCAGTGCCACCACCGACAGCAGCCAGCCAACGGCACTCGACCTGCTGCCCCGCGGCCTGGCCAGTCGGGTTCATATCGCCGGGCGGCTGGACAAGGACACCACTGGCTTGCTGTTGCTGACCAGTGATGGCCAATGGTCCCACGCGGTCACATCCCCCCGGCGGGAATGCCGCAAAAGCTATCGGGTCTGGCTGGCTGAGGCTATCCCGGAACAGGCCTGCCGGGCACTTGAGAAGGGAGTCATGCTGAACGGTGAAACCACAGAGACCAGACCCGCCGAAGTTCGTGTACACAACAACCAGCTGATCGACCTGACCATCGGCGAGGGCCGTTACCACCAGGTCAAACGGATGCTGGCGGCGGTTGGCAATCGTGTTGAGGCCCTGCACCGTTTCCGTATCGGCAGCATTGAACTGGATGATAAGCTGGCGCCCGGAGAGTTCCGGGCACTGACCTCTCAGGAAATCCGCTCAGTAACAGAGTGAAGGCCTCGGCCTAGGCACGCTCGAACCGCTGGGCTGCCAGATTTTTCCGCACTGAACCTGCTTCAAACACCTCGCCGTTCATGGCGATGTAGACCCCCGCCGGTAACAGCGACACCGCGGCCCAGGCAAAGCCGGTGTTGAAGATAGCGTCGGTGCGCCGCATCCGCGCGGGCTGCATGGCACCGGTCAACACAATCGTGCGATCGGCTACCGATTTCAGTGCCTCGGCGGTCTGCGCCATGGTATCGGTGCCATGGGTAATCAGGATACGCTGGCAGGCCGAAGCCTTGACCGCTTCCAGAATGGCCTGACGGTCCTCATCGGTCAGTTCCAGGCTGTCCTTCCGCATCAGGGGACGAATCTCGTAGCCGTCGTGGATGTTGGATTCCGTCAACAGTTCCGGTAACAGGCTGTCACCGATTTCAAACTTGCTGTTGGCATCAAAATAGACCTTATCGATGGTGCCACCGGTGGTCAGTATCTCAATCATGGTCTGAACTGTTCCTTTATTGTGAGGACGCTGTGGTGGCCCGAGACTGCTTCGCCTCTGCCGCCATCAGAACTGCATTCTTTTCCTGTGCATAACGCTTCGCGGCCGATGCCACCGAGCCTGGCTGGCCGGTGGCAAGCCAGCGTTTGATTCGGCCGGCATCGCCCATCGGAGACCGGGTACCCAGGGAGTCCAGCAAAACCGTGATTACCGGTGTTCCGTTCATCTCAGAGACCATCACCAGACAACGCCCCGCCTCTGTGAGGTATCCGGTTTTACTCAGGCTCACGCCCCAGCTGTCCCGGTGCACCAACGCATTGGTATTGCCAAACGACAGGCTGTACCGGGGTTTCCGGAATTCGGCCCGGTAGTATCCGGTGGTAGAGGCCTCACGAATCTCAGGATGCTTGAGCGCAGCACGTGCCAGGATCACCAGATCGGCGGCCGTGGACACGTTGTCGGTAGAGAGACCGGTCGGGTCAACAAATCGGGTCTGGAGCATCCCCAGAGCTTTTGCCTTGGCATTCATCGCGGCAACAAAACCGTCGAAGCCACCCGGATAGACACGCGCCAGAGTGTAGGCAGCAAAGTTCTCGGATGACATCAGGGCAATCCGCAGCACATCCCGGCGCCGAAGCTGAGAGCCCACCCGAATGCGGCTCCAGGCGTTCGCGGCAGCCTCGACATGACGCTCCTCGAACGTCAGCCACTCGTCCATATCCTGTCCCGATTCCACCACCACGAGTGCCGTCATCAGCTTGGTGATCGACGCCACCGGTACCGGGCGATCGGCGTGCTTACCGAACAGCAGGCCCTCTTTGTCAACTTCGGCCGCCGCTGCCTGCACCGACGCCAGGTTCGGCGCCCGCTCCGGACTGGCGAGGCTCTGGCCGGACACCGCCAGGAAAAAGACGACAACAGTGACAAACACGGAATAACGCATGGTGAACTACCTGCCTCTCAGGCCTTAACAAGGAATGGGTCAATAGCGCGAACTATATCAGCGCAGACGGGCCGAACGCAGGTCTCATTTTCAATCATGCGTTTTAAACAGCAAATGCAAAAAATCTTAAATTCCTGTAAAATATTAATCAAATCAATTCGTTACATCTCGTTAATCATTGTAACCAGAGTGTAACGGTGCCGCTTTCCAGTTTCAGGATGCGTTCAGGATGGACTCTCCGTCGCTCGGCCAGACTCTCTCCAAGGAAACCCGCTCGGACAGATTACCGGCGTGGCTGCACCAGTCGTTCCCGTTTGTCATCCTTCTCCTGGCCATTACCTACGGACTTGCGACGACCTTCTGGCAGGATCCGCCGACTCTTTCGGTCAGTCCTTCGGTGCAGACCGACAGCGCCACAAACGGCCCTCGCATCGCTGGCCAGATCGAATATCTGATCCACCCCCTGGGCAAGGTACTGCAAGACAGACTCTGGCAATCCGAAGTCTGGAGCCGGACGGATACCCGCTATTCCGGAATCGGCTATCCCTACAAACCCGCAACTTTCCGGCTGACACTCGAAAACCCGACGTCAGAACCTGCGAACAGCCAGGTGACAGTACCTGCACCTTACCTGGACCACCTGCAACCTGCCCTGATTCACCCGGACGGAAGCATCGAACACCTACCCGCCATGGGCGACCGATACCCCTTCGATCAACGATTCCTGGCGCTACCGCAGTGGGTCTGGCCGGTCACGCTGCAACCGGGCACCACCACCCTGCTGATGGAAGTGCAGAATCACGGCCCGGTACTGTTGCCGGTCATTCTGTCAGACAGCGCCGAGGCTCTCGGTGCCGGCACCGCCATCACCGCCTGGAAGTCGTTTGTCACCGGTCTGCTGGTGTTTGCACTCTTACTCAACCTGAGTATTGTGGCCAAGCTCCGCCGACCAGGCCTGGCCTGGCTGAGCGTGCTGATGATCAGTGTTATCTACAGCCAGCTGGTGATGGACGGCCTGGGCCTGTGGCTGATCTGGCCGGCACTGCCAGAGCTCAATGCCCTGCTCAGCATCAGTCTGCCGCTGTGCCTGATCGCGCTATGCGAGTTCACCCCACACTTCCTCCAACTGGCCCGCACTGAAGCCCGGATACTCCGGGCCTTCAGTCTTCTTGCCGGAGCGCACCTGCTGGCTGCGCCTCTGGGGTTTCATTTCCTGGGGCAACATGCCTTCCTGATGAGCAGTGCCGTCGGCGGGCTGTTCATCTTTGCCCTGAGTCTGCGCCAACTGAACAGCCACGTTTACGCCCGCTACTATGCCCTGTCGGTACTGGCGATCGTGATCGGGGCTGTCACGTCATCACTTCGTACCGTTGGCTGGCTACCCGTGAATGCGGTGACCGACTCCGCCTTTTTCCTGGGCGCAGCCACCGGCTCCCTGATCCTGACCAGTGGTGTGGGTAAACTGCTGCTGGAAGAGCGCAAGAAACGTCTGAGCTCGGACATACGTGTGCAGGAGGAACAGAAACTCCGGGCCAGCATCGAGCGTGATTATGACCGTTTGCTGAAAACCCACAGGGTAACCGGAAAGCCAAACAGGCCCATGCTGGAGGAAACCCTGGGCGCGCTGGACTGCCACAAAACGCCCTACACCCTGTGCATGATTCGCCTGGCCCGGTTCAATGAACTGGAACAGGCCCTGGGCTACCGAGCGGCCGAAGAACTCCTGAAGCAGTATCTGCGGCAACTCAACCGGTATCTGAAGCAAACCGTGGGCGATCAACTGGTGATGATCAACGGTTACAGCGTGGCCACCCTGGACACCGTCAACCATGCTTTTGCCCTGTTGCGCCATCCCGACGAGGCGCTGGAGAGCCAACGCCTGCAGGCCATCAGCCGCTGGTTGTCCGAGAACTTCCGTGAGGGCCGTTTTTCCTTTTCCTGGGCCGCCTCGGTTGGCGTCGCCCACGCCCCGGAACATGCTGCAGAACCGGCCGGCGTACTCGCCTGTGCCGGCTTTGCCTCGCTGGACGAAAGCCTGCCGCTGGTGGTTTATGATCCTGCCATTGCCGAGTGGCAATACCGCCAGCAAATGCTGATGCTGGATGTGGAACAAGCGCTGCGTTCCGGCGAAATGTGGCTGGAGTACCAGCCCAAGATCAACATCCGCGATGGCCGGATTGGCTCACTGGAAGCCCTGATTCGCTGGCAGCACCCGGAATTCGGCAGGATTGCGCCCAGCCAGTGGATTCCCCTGGCCGAAGAAGTGGGGATCATTCACACGGTCACACTCTGGGTTCTGGACCGAGCCTGCAGGGACAGCCATCAGCTTCGTGAACAGTATGGGCGTGATATTACGGTCGCGGTGAACATTTCCGCCAAGGATCTGGCCCACAGTCTGTTCCACGAGGAAGCCGGCGCCATCGTCCGACGACACAAACTGGAGCCGGCCAACGTCAGCCTGGAAATTACCGAAACCGCCATGATGACCGATCCGGAAACGGCCCGCAGCACCATCCGGACCCTGAGCGCGATGGGCTTCCGGATTGCACTGGATGACTTCGGATCCGGCCACTCATCACTTGGCGCCCTGGCACAATTCGAGCTGGATGAGCTGAAAATCGACCGCAGTTTTCTGGAGGGGGTACTGGATTACCCCTCAAGACAGAAAATACTTCGTGCCGCTCTTGAGCTGGGCACAGCCCTGGACCTGGATGTGGTGGTCGAAGGCGTGGAAGACGAAACCATCGCACTCTGGCTGCATCAGTTTCCGGGCTTGCAGGGGCAGGGTTTTTACTGGGGCCGCCCGTTCAGCCTGGAACACAAAACCCGTTAGCTGCCGATAATCACCGTTCCACTGCCAACGGTAACGCCCCCGCAGGATACAGCACCGCCGGTAACCGCAGCCGGTTTGCCATTGATCATCACGGTTCCGGAACCGGCCGCAATGGCCCGGGGATGGGGCGGATGCTTGGGCTTTGAATGGGGTTGCAGCGGATCGCCTACCCGGGCAACGGGTTTACCGTCAACGAGAACATCGGGGGAGCCGGCAATCACCGGTGTGGGCGGGAATCCCTGATGGTCCATACCGAGATCGCCCAGCAATACTATCGCCTTACTCATGGATTGATTCCTTTCATCATTGAGTCCTGAGCCACCATCCTATACCGAAATCCGCACGGACCCAAGTCCCGCACCAGCTCAGTGCATGCTAAAAGATGCAGATACGACTGACCTGCATCAAGGGGGCTGACGGCGGTCCGTTTTACACTTCCTTCACACTCATCAGCCATGGAGGCCGTCATGTCATCGCCCACTGAACCCGTTCAGGCGCCCAACGAGGCAACACCAGGCTCAGCCTTCCATTGCTGGCAGCAGGGCTATGGCGTTATCCGGCACTCCGAACAGACCTCCGCCAGAGTCCGGGAACTCGCTGGAAAACTGGTTAGTGCCGGGCACCAACCGGATGAAGATACGGTGTACCGGAAGCTGATCGCCCTGGACCGGCTCACCAGCGCCGGCCTGTGGCTGGTGGTGCACATGACCTATTGCAACCGGGTGGACATTGCCGGCGCCCCCCTGGTCGCCCAGGATTTCAAGGCTTCGCCGGAAGGCCATACCGGAGGCGCCCTGAACATGGTGCCTGCCTACGCGGCCTACCTGGCCCTCAACAACCTGACCGGAAAAACCCGCAGCTGGCTGATGGGACAAGGGCATTGTGTGGCCGCCGTGGATGCACTCAACGTTCTGACCGGCAATCTGCATCCCGAGCAACGCGCCCGTTACCTGGCGCCTGAGGGACTATCTCGACTGGCCTCCGACTTCTACAGCTATCGCCAGAAACCGGATGGCACGATGGCCGCCCCCCTGGGCAGCCACGTAAACCCCCATACCGCCGGGGGCATTATCGAAGGCGGCTACCTTGGATTTGCAGAGCTGCAGTACGCACATATGCCTCTGCCCGGTGAGTCTCTGGTGGCCTTCCTTTCCGACGGCGCCGCCGAAGAACAGCGCGGAAGTGACTGGATACCCCGATGGTGGCGTGCGGAGGACTGCGGACTGGTCTTGCCGGTGATGATTGCCAATGGCCGGCGCATTGAACAACGAACCGAGCTTGGTACCCGTGAGGGTCTGGAACGGTTTGAGCAGCACCTGCAACACCGGGGCTTTGATCCGGTACGATTTGACGGCCGTGATCCCGCGGCCTTCGTCTGTGCCATGTACGACATGGAGCAGGCACTTGCAGTCCATGGCACCGCTGCGCAACAAGGTGAGACCGGCTACCCGGTTCGCATACCCTACGGTATCGCAGAGACCGTGAAAGGCTATGGTTTCTATGGCGCCGGAGAAAACGCAGCTCACAATCTGCCTCTGCCCGGCAATCCTCGTATGGATGCCATATCCCGGGAGCTGTTCAATGAATACGCAACACCGCTCTGGGTAAAACCGCAGGAGCTGAACCTGGCGGTATCCGAGCTGAATGAACACAGCCAACAGGGCCGGCCACTGGAGCGGGATCACCCGCTGGCGCTTCGCCGTCCCTCGGAACCTGCCATTCCGGTTTTGCCCTGGGCTCAGAACAAATGCTCACCCATGACTGCCGTTGATGAATTCTTCAAGGCTCTGGTCGCGGACAACCCGGAGCTCCGGCCCAGGGTCGGCAACCCGGACGAACTCGCCAGCAACCGACTCAAAGGCGTGCTCGACAGCCTCAAGCACCGCGTAAACGACCCGGAGAACGAGGCCGAGTCAGTACACGGCAAGATCATTACGGCACTGAATGAAGAGGCGGTCGTCTCTGCCTGCCTGGCCAACAAAGCGGGATTGAATCTGGTGGCCAGCTACGAAGCCTTCTGCGTGAAAATGCTCGGTGCCATCCGCCAGGAGTTGATCTTCGCCCGACATCAGAAAGAAGTGGGCCGGCCACCCCAATGGCTGGGACTGCCAGTGATTGCCACCTCGCACACATGGGAAAACGGCAAGAACGAGCAATCCCACCAGGACACCAGCTTCTGTGAGGCTTTACTGGGAGAAATGAGTGATGTCTCCCGGGTGATTTTCCCGGCTGACTACAACAGCGCCCTGGCGATTCTGCCATCGGTTTACCGGGAGCGGGGCCGCATCAGTTGCCTCGTTATCCCGAAACGGGAGCGCCCGTGCGTCTTCAACGGCAGCGAAGCCGAAGCACTGGCAAGACACGGCGCACTGGTGGTGGACGAGGATACCTCGGCTGGCGAAGAACCACTGCTGCTGATTGCCAATGGCGCCTATCAGCTTTCCGAGGCCATACGGGCTTGCGAGCGTCTGCGCGAGACCGGCACACCGTTCCGGCTGGTCTATCTGCAGGAACCCGGGCGCTTCCGTCAACCCCGGGATCCGATGGAAGCCACCTCCTGCCTGACCGAGTTTGAGCGGGAGCGTCTGTTCCCCCATCGCATGCACCGACGGGTTGCCCTGACCCATATGCGGCCGGAAGTGTTTCGCGGACACCTGCACACGCTGTTCCCGCAGCCCGGCCATTCCCGGGTACTGGGCTACATCAATCGGGGTGGTACCCTGAATGAAGCGGGCATGCTGTTCGCCAACCGTTGCTCATGGGGCCATGCCCTGGCGGCCTGCGCCGAGGTGATGGACAAACCTCCCGGAGAATGGCTCTCCAGCGCCGAACTGGCCGCGGTGGAGGGCCGAGGCGATCCGGGAGTGATTACCCGCGGACTGCCTTGACCCGGTTACGTATCGCAGTTTCCAGTTCCAACACCAGCAGAACCACAACACCAGCCACCACAGAAAACGCCAGCTGCTCCAGGCTCAGGGCCGCAGTGGTAAAGGTGTGCTGGAACCAGGGCAGGTAGGTGAACAACAACTGCAATATCACGACCGCTGCGATCGCTGCCAGCACAACGGGGGTGCCGAGCACCCCCCGCAGGGTAATCGAGGCACTGTCGAGATAACGCACCGCAAACAGGTAGAAGACCTCCATCGCCACCAGGGTGTTGACCGCCAGGGTGCTGGCCAGCACTGGGTCCTGATGGCGATGCATGACCCAGAACCAGGCCGCGAAGATGCCCACCAGAAACAGCAGGGATACAAACGCCACCCGCCAGACCACAAAGCCCTGCAGCAAGGACTCGTCCCGTGGTCTGGGAGGTTGCCGCATAACTCCGGGCTCAGGCGGTTCAAACGCCAGGGTCATGGCCAGCAGCACCGAGCTGACCATATTCACCCAGAGAATCTGCAAGGCGGAAATGGGCAGCGTGAGCCCCAGCAACAAGGCGGTGATCAGGCTGACGGATTCCCCCCCGTTAATCGGAAGCATGAAGGCAATGCTCTTACGCAGGTTGGTGTAAACCGTGCGCCCTTCCCGGACAGCCGCAGCAATGCTGGCGAAGTTATCATCCAGCAGCACCACCGATGACGCCTGCCGGGCCGCCTCCGAGCCCTTTACACCCATGGCAATGCCAACATCCGCCCGCTTCAGTGCCGGGGCATCGTTGACGCCATCACCGGTCATGGCCACCACACCATGCAGTGCCTGCAGGGCTTTCACTAACCTGAGTTTGTGCTCGGGGCTGGTGCGGGCAAACACATCCACCTCTCCGGCCAGACTCCGGAGCTGATCTTCATCCAGGTCATCAAGCTCTTTGCCGGTCAGTGCCCGGTCGGCATTACGCAGCCCGAGTTTTCGGGCAATGGCACCGGCCGTCAGGGCATGGTCGCCGGTAATCATCTTCACCCGAATACCGGCATCGTGGCACTCTTTGATAGCGCGGATAGCCTCCTGCCGGGGCGGATCCAGCAAGCCCACCACCCCCAGCAATTCAGCGCCCTGTTCCAGCTCTTCCAGCACCAGTTCCCGGCTGCCTTTCGCCATTGGCCTGCGCGCCAGTGCCAGCACCCTCAGGCCTTCGGAAGCCATTTCCGTGATGATCCGTTCCCAGTGCTCGGTGCTCAGCGGCTCCGTTCCACCGTCGGTGGATACCTGGTGCGCACACATGGCCAGAATCCGTTCCGGAGCGCCTTTGAGATAGGCGATACCGTGACCGTGGTGGTCGTGATGCAATGTGGCCATGAACCGTATGCGGGTATCGAAGGGAACCTCATCAACCCGCGGCCAGGCGGAGGCACTGTTCACATGATCAAATTCCGCCTTGCCGGCAAACACTTTCAGCGCGGCTTCCATGGGGTCACCATGAATAGAAGGCTGCCCGTCTTTGCCAATAATGCTGGCGTCGTTACACAGTGCCGCCGCCCGGGCAAGCTCAGCCAGCACCCCATCGCCGGTGACCGGCTGCCCCCCCCGGCAGACCATGCCATCGCTACCATAACCTTCGCCGGTAATCTCATAGCGCTCACCGGAGGTCACAGCGGTAGTCACCATCATTTCGTTACGGGTGAGCGTGCCGGTTTTGTCAGAGCAAATGACTGAAACCGCGCCCAGGGTTTCGATCACCGGCATCCGGCGTACCACCGCCTTGCGACGCGCCATCTGGCGCACACCAATGGCAAGGGTAATGGTGAGAATGGCAGGCAAGCCTTCAGGAATGGCTGCCACCGTCAGGCCCACCACCGCCATGAACAACTCCCGGAATTCCAGGCCACTGAACACCAGACCGCCAAAGAAGATGAGAATGCCGGTCGCGATGACAATCAGAGAAAGCCCCCGCGCAAACCGGTCCATCTGTTCCAGCAGCGGAGTTTTAAGACTGGTGGTATCAGCCAGCAGGCCGGAAATGCGGCCGATTTCGGTATGCATACCGGTACGTACGACAACGCCCCGGGCGGTGCCCGTGGCCACCATGGTGCCGGAGAACGCCATGCCAGTCTGGTCGCCGAGGGCCGACTGCTCGTCCACCGGATCGGGGAACTTGTCCACCGCCTCGGATTCGCCCGTCAGGATAGCTTCCTCAATCTTGAGGTTGTTGGTTTTTTCCAGGCGAAGATCGGCGGGCACACGGTCACCAGCCTCCAACAGCACGGTATCACCAGGTACCAGCTCGCCGGCATCCACCTGATGCTGGCCGCCGGCCCTGACAATGCGGGCGCGGGGAGCCAGCATATGACGGATAGCGGACAATGCCTGCTCGGCCCGACCTTCCTGGATGAAGCCGACCAGGGTCTGGACAATCACCACCGCCAGAATCACCCCGGCGTCGACCCAGTGTCCGAGAGCACCGGTGATGGCCGCTGCGGTCAGCAGTACATAAATCAGGAAATTACGTAACTGGCGACCGAGCCGGGCCAGGGGGCCGGACGTCCTACCCTCTGGCAACTGGTTGGGACCAAACCTCTCATACCTGGCCCGCGCACTTTCGTCGGTCAAAGGCTCCGGCGCTTCCAGAAGAACCCGCGACTGTTCTGCGGCCAGGGCATGCCAGGCCTGAGACTGTGCGCCCCCGGCCACTGTCCGCTTTGAACCTGGCGTGCTGACTTCTGACATATCCCTGCTCCCTGCCTAAGGTCTGGGTCAACTACACAGGATTCTGCCGATACCGCCAATGCGCCAGGTCAAACCGAAGGCTGGTATAGCCGCGCCCGGTTGGCTATACCGGATCGACCGTTCGGTTCCCGGCACCCGGCAAGGTCTTCCGCGCCGCAGACCGACTGTTATCAACCGTATATTCCCGGCTCTTGACGGTATCCACGAAATACCAGTTAGCCAGGGCTTCGTCCTGAGTGAAAGTAACCACCATATAACCACGTTGATTGATGTTCAGGTAGTCCAGGCCATCCACCAGCAGGCCAATGCCCTGCTCCGCATCGGCAATTAGGGCATCAGGCAGTCCCAGATAGTCCTCCAGTCCGGGAGAAGACACCGAGGCGGTGGCAAATTCCACACCCACCTGGTTGCCATTCATATCCTTCAGATTATTGGCCCAGGCGTTATGGGTATCTCCGGCCAGCACCACCAGGTTTTTGTCCAATTGCCGCGCCATGCCAAGAACAACTTCTCTTTCTGCCTGATAGCCGTCCCAGGCATCGAGATTGTAGGGCGCGGCCGTGCTGATTCGGCTCAGTTCCTGCTCGGTGAGTGTGGGGTCGCCCTGCAGGGCTCGGAATTTGATAGTCGCGAGTTCCGCCAGGGCTTGCGGCAGTTCCGAAACGTTCCCCGTGGCAATACCCAGCAACAATTCCGCAGGCAAATCCATACGCCCCATCAACACCTGCTGCCCCAGCACCTGCCATCGCCCGGACGACGTGGCCAGCTTGTTCTGCAACCATAAACGCTGTTCAGCACCCAGCAGTGTCCGGTTTGGATCAGTCACATCGGCCATGAATTGCTGTGCATTCAGCCCGCTTTCACTCAGATAATTCAGGTAATCCAGCTGCTGATCGCGCCCGATAATGCGCGTATCCAGCATATGCAGATCCACCAGATCGCCAAAACGGAAGCTGCGATAGATGGCCTCGTCATTACCTTCGATCACCGGTCGGATCGGCATCCACTCGAAGAAGGCCTGCAGCGCCGACAGCTTGCGCTGATTAAAGTCGCCTTCAGAGTCATCGTGATTCTCAGCACCGTTACGCCAGGTATCGTTAGCCACTTCATGGTCGTCCCACACCACAATGAACGGCAACCGCTGATGGGCCAGCTGCAGATCCGGATCCTGCCGGTAAATAGCATACCGGCGGCGATAATCGGCCAGTGTCAGCAACTCCCGGTTATTGTTTTCCGGGAAGGTCCGGCCCAAAGCCCGGGCATCTTCCGAGGCATAGCTGTCCGGGTCACTGCTGTACTCATAGATATAGTCGCCCAGATGAATCACAGCATCCAGGTCCGCCTGTTTTGCCACTTCCCGGTATACGTGAAAGTAACCGGCCGGGTAGTTGGAGCAGGACACCACAGCCAGTCGCACCTGCTCTACCGATCCTTCCGGCAAGGTAGTCGCGGCACCTACGGGAGAAGTGGCACCCGAGGAGCGGAAACGGTAATAGTAACGCTGGCCCGGCATCAGCCCCTGGGCATCCACCTTGATGGTGAAATCATGGGCTTCGGTGGTTTCGGCGGTTCCTGAGCGCACCACCGAGGCAAACTCCGCATCGGTGGCGATTTCCCAACCGACTTTCACCTTGCTGCCACGCTCGGGCACGGCCCGGGTCCAGAGGATAACGCTGTCCTGTAGCGGATCACCACTGGCCACACCATGGGTAAAATCAACCCGCCGTTTGTCGTCGCTATCCAGCACACACCCCGCCAGGCCGGTGGAAATCGCCACCGCCCCCATACCCAGTGCCGATGCTTTCAGAAAATCCCGTCTCGTCAGTCTAGCCATTGTCCACCCCTGTCATGTTCGTCATATGCTTTTTATCGTGCCCGGAAACCAAAACCGGTTGGCCTGAAAAGCTAGACCAGAGATATGAAGAACGCGTTGCCGGATTGCGACAAGGCTGTGGCAAATTCCGACAGGTGCATCGCAAGCAGACGGCAGTCACAAAAAACGGGAGCCGAAGCTCCCGTTTTGACCGAGTGAATAACGTGTCTGGCTAGCCGCTGACGAACACCGGCCCGAGCCCCAGATTCCAGAGAATGACCGAACCGACACGGGTGGATACCAGGATCACCAGTGCCACCGTGAGCAAAGCCCCTCCGTACATGACTGCCCGCTCCTTTTCGATGCCCATGACGATCGGTAAGCCGTCGTACATCAGCCAGGCGCCGTAACAGGCCGCCGCCAGGAACACCACAGCATTGAACCAAGGCACCGGGTACAGCAGCGCGAAACCGGCCAGGAACAGTGGCGTGCAGGAATAGGCTGCCAGGGCAATACCGTTAGACGGCACGTGCTCTTCCTTGGCGCCATAGGTTTTCGCCATCCAGTTAATGGCGTACCCGAGGGCGAAGACCCCCACCAGCATGGCGAGGTAGGTCAGAACGCTCATCTGGAGCGCACTGATTTCGGTGAGCTTGATCAGCCTTTCGCTACCGATAGACCAACCAAAATGGGCCGTCGAGATGTAGGCGCAGATTGGCGCTATGGCCGCCAGAATGACGACGTACGCCACATAAAGACGAGTTGGATGTTCGTGTTCTTTCTTAATGGATACCCACTCGTCGTCCGGGTGGGTGAAGAGACCAAACGCATGGGACAGAAGCATAAACCACCCCCTTTATTGCTGTTGTTGGTATGGGTGGATACGGTGCCCGAACCATTTCGGACTTAAAACCGTTCCTGTTCTTAACTATAGTCAAGAATCAGATTCGGGAAAGCCGGCATTGATTCTCTTTACTTATCAGATCTGGCCTATAAGACCGTTTTGTTCTGAGAACAGGGCGCGCCAGTGAGTCTGGATCGATTTTCTGGCTGCCAACGTAATCATGGAAGTGTCACCAACCCTGGCAAGGAGTAACAAACGCGATGATCCGTATCAGAACCGCAGTACCCACAGCAATCCTCTCCCTTTTTATGACCAGCACACAGGCGCTTGCAGAAATGCAGACCGAAACCATTGAATACACCGTAGACGGCCAAACCTTCACCGGCTACCTGGCCTGGGACGACGAGTTCGACCAGAAACGCCCCGGCGTGCTGGTGGTACACGAATGGTGGGGCCACAATGAGTTTGCCCGGGAGCAGGCGGAAAAGTTGGCAGCCTCCGGCTATACCGCCTTCGCACTGGATATGTATGGCTCCGGCAAACAGGCCGACCATCCGGATACCGCCCAGAAGTTCATGCAAGAAGCCACAAGCAACATGGAGCAGGTTAAAGCCCGCTTCCTGAAAGCCAAGGAACTTCTGCAGAACCATGACAGCGTTGATCCAGACCGTATTGCTGCCCAGGGGTATTGCTTCGGTGGTGCCGTTGTCCTGAACATGGCTCGTATGGGCGTGGATCTGGATGGCGTAGTCAGCTACCACGGTGCCTTGGGCAGCCCGCTGCAGGCCGAAGCTGGCACGGTGAAAGCAAGAGTGCAGGTTTACACAGGCGGCGCAGATGACATGGTTCCCTCGGAACAGGTAGCCGGGCTGGTTCGGGAAATGCAGAATGCCGAAGTGGATCTGACGCTAGTCAGCTTCCCTGGCGTGAAGCATTCCTTTACCAATCCCAATGCCGATAAGGTGGCGGCAGAGTTCGACATGCCAATCGCCTATGATGAAGCGGCTGCGCGGCGCTCATGGCAGGGCACCATGCGCTTTTATGAGGAAATCTTCGGGGAATAAACAGGCAACAAAAAAGGCAGCCTCGGCTGCCTTTTTGGGGTTATTGCTGAATCCTCAGGGGATTACAGAGCAACAACGTTCTCCGCCTGAGGACCTTTCTGGCCCTGAGTTACGGTGAACTCGACCTGCTGGCCTTCGGCCAGGGTCTTGAAACCAGAGCCCTGAATGGCGCTGTAGTGAACGAATACGTCCGGGCCGCCTTCACGAGTGATAAAGCCAAAGCCTTTTGCTTCGTTGAAGAACTTAACAGTACCGGTAGTAGTAGACATACTTAAACTTCCTGAAATCAATCATATTATCTGCTGCCACACACTCATATGGTGCTGGTCAGCGTGTTACGGAAAAACAGAACTCGCGGGATCAAAAACAGGACGGTCACTACTAACTGCGGAGGTACGTCTTATTCATGAACTGCTTTACTGATTCTTTCCTACGAACCCACTCTACTCTGGAATTTCGGGCTTGCCAAGCGTAATTTCAATAATTTGTGTAGGTAGTGATACCCACAGATTCTGACTGGCCCGCAGGCTTACCCACGCACCAGGGAAAAAGTCAGAAATCCGAGTGCTGTCATCAGGATAGAGCCAGCAACATGGGCCAGAATTCCGACCAGGGCCATGCCCCACTTGCCTTCCTGAAGCGCGGCGAACATCTCCAGCGAGAAGGTCGAGAAGGTCGTCAGGGCGCCACACAAACCAGTCACGGCAAACAGACGCCATTCCGGCGAAAGCACGCTGCTCTGGCTGAAAAAAGCCATCAACAGGCCAATCAGCCAGCCACCACTAAGGTTGGCAACCAGTGTGCCCCAGGGAACGGCGTGATAACTGGCGTTAAGCCAGAGCCCAAGCCCCCAGCGCAGGTTGGCGCCTATAACGGCACCAACGCTGACTGCAAGAACCGACCACCACATGCTACCCGGCCACCTCAGGCCGGGTTGTGGTCGATCAGGGTTTCCCGGTTACGGGCAAACTCGTCAAACGGGAAATCATCCACGGTGAGCATTTCCAGCACCACCTCTTCATACTGGCGCATGAAGTCGGCTTCTTCCTTGCTGAATACACCGGCCTCCAGGGCGGCCTCGAAACGCTCCTCGGGATGCAGTGCGGTCATCGGCAGTTCGCCCTTGGCGTAAGCCTTGGTGGCCTTCCGATACAGCTGCTCGGCCTTGTCGTAGTCTTTCAACAAACCGTTATAGCGGGCGACCGGATTCTCCACCGTGCCTTCGCCGTCTGTAGTCCAGGCACCAGCCATCAGCTTGTTGCGAACCGGAGTATCGGTGGTGATGGAACGGGCCAGCTTGCGCGCCAGATCATCATGGGGCGCATCCCAACGGCATCCCAGCGGCAGGGTAATAGCTCGCAGAGCCAGTGCCACCGGTCGGTTCGGCAGGTTCTGGAGGAACTCGTCCAGCGCCAGCTCGGTACGATGCAGCAGATAGGCCAGGCTGTACTGCATCAGTTCTTTCTCGCCATCCACCGGCTGGGTTTCGTGCCAGTTCTTCAGCACCATGGAAGCCAGGTACAGATTCGCCAGCATGTCACCCAGGCGTGCCGAAATCAGCTCGCGCATTTTCAGCTCGCCGCCCAGGGTTGTCATGGCCGCATCGGCACACAGGCCGAAGGCAGAGCTGAACCGCGCCAGGGCCTGGGCATACTTGCGGGAGGCACTGTCGAATGGCACATCAGCCTTGCCCAGGCCCAGCGCCTGCGTAAAGGCGCGGGCGGCATTGCCAAAGATTAGCCCGGCATGACCAAAGAACGCCTCATCAAACGCCTTGATATCGTCATTGTCCTTCGCGGCAAGCTCTTTCAGCACATACGGATGACAACGGATGGCGCCCTGGCCGAAGATCATCAGGCTGCGGGTCATGATATTGGCACCTTCAACGGTGATCGACACCGCCGCACCGCTGTAACCAATGCCCAGGTAATTGCGGGGGCCAAGGGTTACGGTTTTACCACCGTGCACATCCATGGCATCGGTGAGGATTTCACGCTGAAATTCGGTCAGGTGATACTTGAGGATAGCGGACGGTACCGCCGGCTTCTCGCCCCGGTCGATCATGTTAGCGGTGTGATTAACAGCCGCCTGGGCAATGTAGGTTTTAGCCGCAATGCGGGCCAGCGGGGCTTGTACCCCCTCCATCTCCGCCACCGGCGTATTGAACTGGCGGCGAATTCGGGTAAAGCCACCGGCCGTGCCCACAGCATAGGCAGCGGCGCCGGCAGCACCGGACGGCAGGGTGATACAGCGACCCACCGAGAGGCACTCAACCAGCATACGCCAGCCCTGGCCCGCCATTTCCTGGCCACCAATAATATAGTCCAGCGGGATGAACACATCCTTGCCCTTGATCGGGCCGTTCATGAACGGGGACCCGATGGGGCAATGGCGCCGGCCGATTTCCATGCCCTCGGTATCCCGGGGGATCAGCGCACAAGTAATGCCATAGTCTTTGGTGTCCCCCAGCAGACCATCGGGGTCAAACATCCGGAACGCCAGCCCGACCACGGTGGCCACTGGCGCCAGCGTAATCCAGCGCTTTTCAAAGTTCAGTCGGATACCCACCACTTCTTTACCATCCACTTCCTGCTTGCAGACGATGCCGGTGTCTGGCAGCGAAGTGGCATCAGAGCCTGCGCGAGGCCCGGTCAGGCCGAAACAGGGCACTTCCCGGCCATCGGCCAGTCTCGGCAGATAATAGTCTTTCTGCTCTTCGGTACCGTACTTCACCAGCAGCTCGCCCGGGCCGAGGGAGTTGGGCACGCCGACCGTGACCATCAGCATTTCGTTGGCGGCCAGCTTCTGCAGCACTGCAGTCTGAGCCTTGGCGGAAAACCCGAGGCCACCGTATTCCTTCGGAATGATCATGCCGAAGAACTTCTCTTTCTTCAGGAAATCCCAGAGCTCCTTGGGCAGATCGGCACGCTCAACCGCCAGATCCCAGGCGTTACACATGGAAATGGCCTGGGTGCACTGGTCGTCGACGAAGGCCTGCTCTTCCTCACTCAGACCGGTGTGGCGGTTAATCAGCAGGTTGTGCCAATCCGGGCGACCGGTGAACAGTTCGCCATCCCAACCAACGGTACCCGCTTCCAGAGCCACTTTCTCAGTGTCTGACACCTTGGGCGCCACCTTCTTGAACATGGCAAACACCCGGGGGGTGAGCCAGCTCTGCCGGAACTGGGGCAAACCCGCAACAGCGGTAACGGCCGCGCCCGCCAGAAGGACAAAAGCAAGCCAGCCAGAGGCCAGAAACAGGGACAGCACACCTACCACAGCCATCACGCCAATGGCGGGTTTGGCACCGGATTCCCGGCGCATCACGTACAGCAGGCCGGCCAGAGCCACCAGAAAAAGAATCAAAGTCATCTCAGGATCTCTCTGTCTTCCATGGATTGGAGTCTCCGGCCAGCGCCGGAGCCCTTTGACTACACTTCGTTACGTTCAACTTACCCTAACAGATGTCTGTTCGCCAGATAATGACCGGTGTTCAGTCGGTTAGCACCATTACGATGTGACAATCACACGGATACCTTCCAGGGCCAGGGACGCATGCTCTACAGCACTGCGGGCGGCATCCAGCTGGCTACGCAGGAAGTCGATTTCTTCGTTGCGGATGGCCGGATTCACTTTCTTCAGTGCTTCCAGACGCCGAATCTCCGGCATGAAGCTGTCTTCTACCCTCCCCAGCGCCTGTTCGCGAAGCGGCGACAGATGCGGCTCCGCCAGTGTCTCGGCGTGGTCGACCATGGTTTCCACCTCGGCCCGGATTTTCGGCACAATGGCCTGGGCCGTTCGTCGCCGGATATTGGAGCAAAGCTCATTCAGCCGTTCATGGGGCAGAGCCTTGGACAGGTCCCGGCCATTCACATCCACCACCAGGCGCAGGGGCGAAACCGGCAGATACCGAGTCAACTGCAGCGATTCAGGCGCCGGACAATGCACCGCGAATACGGCTTCCAGCAGGAGCGTCCCCGGGGGCAGAGCCTTGACCGAGAGATTCGCCAGAGCAGCCTTGCCCAGCCCGGAACTATTTACCGAATCCATCACCCCGGTAACCATCGGGTGCTCCCAGCTCATGAACGCCATATCTTCGCGCTGCAACGCCTGCTGACGATCCCAGGTAACGGTCAGCCCGTCTTCCGGAAGTTCCGCCACCAGACCGGCCTGGAACTGCTCGCCCGGCTTCAGGATATCCGCATGCTCACTGTGGTCTTCCAGATCAACGCCGAGGATATCGAAAGCCTGAATCATGTAGTCCCGGACTTCAGCGGCGTTCTCCTCTTCCTCGATCCCGGCGATCAAAGCCTCAGCCTCATCAACACGACAGGAGTTCAGTTCAATCAGCGCATCCCGGCCGTTGTGCAGCATGTCTTTCAGACGCGCCGTCTCGGACGCACTGGCCGCCAGCAAAGGCTCCTGCTCGCTCTCGTCACCGTCCAGGGCCTGCTGCCACTGGTTATGAACATGCTCCTGAACGGCAACCCCCACGGCGCAGCTCTCTGCAAACGCATTCAGCCCTTCCTGGAACCAGCGGTACTGTACCTCCTGACTGGTGCCCTGAAGGTAGGGAATGTGGATTCGAATGGCTTCAGTCTGGCCGATCCGGTCCAGGCGACCGATGCGCTGTTCCAGCAGATCCGGATTGGCCGGCAGATCAAACAGCACCAGGTGGTGGGCAAACTGGAAGTTGCGCCCTTCGCTGCCGATTTCCGAACAGATCAGCGCCTGCGCCCCCTGCTCCGTATCAGCAAAATAGGCCGCGGCCCGGTCCCGCTCAATCAGACTAAGGTGTTCGTGGAAGGCTGCACTGCGAATACCGGCCCGTAACTGCAGATAATGCTCAAGCGCCATGGCCGTGCTGGCTTTGGCACAGATCACCACCACCTTGGCCGGGCGCAGGCTGGCCAGTTTCTTCTCCAGCCAGCTCACCCGG
>JGI12577J12838_1000081_pt1 | contig 44201 bp, 37 predicted proteins | sample TtanPargueraPR_3_FD_12838 | JGI IMG/M metagenome (IMG submission 12838)
ATATTCGAACCGCCATCCTGCCGTTCATGTTCATCTTCAATACGCAGCTGTTGTTGATTGGCCTGACTGGCTGGTTTGATCTGCTGGTTACGGTGTTCAGTGCCGTCACGGCCATGCTGGTGTTCTCGGCGGCAACTCAGGGCTTCTGGTTCACCCGGAGCCGGAAGTGGGAAACCCTGTTGTTGTTGCTGATTACCTTTACCATGTTCCGGCCCGGTTTCTGGTGGGACATGATCTATCCGCCGAACGAAGAACGGCCGGGGACAGCCGTTATGGAATACGTGGCGGATGTGCCTGCTGACGGTGAGGTGGTGCTGAAGGTGTCAGGCATGGCGCTGGATGGCAGTGATGTCACCACCTACGTCGAGCTTGAGATCCCTGAAGGTGAAACCGCGCAGGAGCGCCTGGCGGGTGCAGGACTGGAAGTGTCAGAGCAGGGCGGTGATCTGGTGGTGGATTTCGTCAACTTTGGCAGTGCCGCGGAAGATGCCGGTATCCAGTTTGGCTGGACCATTGATGCAGTCCAGATTGAGCTGGAGCGGCCACCAAAAGAGTTGATGTTTATCCCGGCACTGTTACTGTTGGGCCTGGTCGCTTTCGGACAGCTCAGGCGCAAGGCACGGGAGGATGCTCAACCCCAGCCGGCCTGATTGGCTTCGGCTCCGTAAAAACCCGGCGTTGCTGCCGGGTTTTTTTCTGTTAGACTCGCCCTCAAATCCGGCTCGCGGTTTGTGTCGCGCAGCCCGGCAACCAAGTGATCTTTGGTATAGATCACCGCTGAGAAACCACGAGGAGATCATCATGCCCGTCATTACCCTGCCAGATGGCAGTCATCGCAGTTTTGCTGAACCCGTAACCGTACACGACGTTGCCGCAGACATTGGCGCGGGCCTGGCCAAAGCGGCCCTGGCCGGAAAGGTTAACGGAAAGCTTGTGGATACCAGCCACCTGATTGAAAACGATACAGAGCTGGCGATTGTGACGGAGCGTGATGAAGACGGCGTGGATATTATTCGCCACTCCACTGCTCACCTGATGGCCATGGCGGTTCAGGAGCTGTTCCCTGGCGCCCAGGTCACCATCGGTCCGGTAATCGAGAACGGCTTCTACTACGACTTCAAATATGAGCGCCCGTTTACCAATGAAGACATGGCGCGCATTGAAAAGCGTATGGAAGAACTCGCGAAACAGGATCTGCCGGTTTCCCGCTCCATTATGTCCCGGGACGAAGCGATCAAGCTGTTTAACGAGATGGGCGAGGAGTACAAGGTTCGCATCATCGAAGACATTCCGGGAGAGGAAGACCTGTCATTCTATCGTCAGGGCGACTTCATCGATCTGTGTCGTGGTCCTCACGTGCCCAGCACCGGTAAGCTCAAGGCCTTCAAGCTGACCAAGGTGGCCGGTGCCTATTGGCGTGGCGATACCAGTAATGAGCAGCTGCAGCGTATCTACGGTACTGCCTGGGGTAACAAGAAAGACCTCAAGGCTTACCTGCACCGCCTGGAAGAAGCTGAAAAAAGGGATCATCGCAAGATTGGCAAGAAGCTGGGCCTGTTCCACATGCAGGAAGAAGCCCCGGGTATGGTGTTCTGGCATCCGGATGGCTGGTCCCTCTATCAGGAGGTGGAACAGTACATGCGTGCCCAGCAGCATAAGCATGGCTACAAGGAGATCAAGACACCTCAGGTGGTGTCGCGGACCCTGTGGGAAAAGTCCGGCCACTGGGACAAGTTCAAGGACGACATGTTTACCACTGAGTCCGAGAAGCACGATTACGCCATCAAGCCCATGAACTGTCCGTGTCACGTGCAGGTGTTTAATCAGGGCCTGAAGAGCTACAAGGATCTGCCGCTGCGCCTGGCCGAGTTTGGCTCCTGCCACCGGAATGAAGCTTCTGGCGCGTTGCATGGACTGATGCGGGTGCGTGGTTTTACCCAGGATGATGCCCATATCTTCTGTGAGGAAGATGCTATCCAGGAAGAAGTGTCTGCATTTATTGCCATGTTGCACGAGATATATGCAGACTTCGGCTTCAGTGAAATCCTTTACAAGCTGTCCACCCGCCCTGAAAAGCGGGTCGGGTCGGACGAAGTCTGGGACAAATCCGAGGCAGCGCTCGAGCAGGCGCTGAACCGTGAAGGGGTTGACTGGGAGCTGTTGCCGGGCGAAGGTGCCTTCTACGGCCCGAAGATCGAGTTTTCTCTGAAAGATTGCCTCGGTCGGGTGTGGCAGTGTGGTACCATCCAGGTCGACTTCTCGATGCCGGGTCGTCTGGGGGCGCAGTATGTGGCCGACAATTCCGAGCGCAAAACGCCGGTTATGCTGCATCGGGCTGTACTGGGTTCCTTTGAGCGCTTCATCGGTATCCTGATCGAGGAGTACGAGGGTGCTTTCCCAACCTGGCTGGCACCGACACAGGTTGCTGTCCTGAATATTACCGATAAACAGCGTGATTACTGTCAGAATCTGGCCAAAAAACTGGATTCTTTAGGCTATCGGGTTAATGCTGACTTGAGAAACGAGAAGATCGGCTTTAAAATCCGCGAGCATACTCTAAATAAGGTTCCCTATCTGGTTGTTGTTGGCGATAAAGAAATCGAGAACAACGCCGTTGCCGTCCGGACACGTAAGGGCGAAGACTTGGGAACCATGTCGGTCGACGATTTTGAAAAGCTGCTTGCAGCCGACGTCGAGCGCAAAGGTAGAACCAAAACGGAGATCTGATTATTAAACAGCGAGCGAATCGGGGTGGGCGCGCACCCAAGGCGCCTATCAATGAGAATATTGACGCAACTGAAGTCCGACTGATTGATGCCGAAGGCAATCAGGTCGGGATTGTTCCGATCGAAGACGCCCTGCGTATGGCGGAAGAGGCGACCCTGGATCTGGTACAGGTTACGGATTCCGATCCGATCGTCTGTAAGATAATGGACTACGGCAAGAAGATCTTTGAAGAGAAAAAGGCCAAGGCGGCTGCCAAGAAAAAGCAGAAGCAGACGCAGGTCAAAGAGCTGAAGTTCCGACCAGGAACGGAAGAAGGGGATTATCAGGTCAAACTACGCAACCTGGTACGTTTCCTTGAGAACGGGGACCGCGGCAAGATCACAATCCGGTTCCGTGGACGTGAGATGGCACACCAGGAAATTGGTATGAAGCTCATGCAGCGGATTGAGGAAGATGTGGCAGAAATAGCCCAGGTTGAGATGCGGCCGAAAATGGAAGGCCGGCAGATGACCATGGTTATCGCACCCCGCAAGAAGAAGTGAACCTGATCCCGTGACGGGTCCCCCGCATTAGCGGGGGATTTGTCGTTCAGGGGCACAATTGTTTATCCAAAATAGAATGCGGAGTTTTAAAAATGCCGAAGATGAAAACCAAGAGCGGAGCTACCAAGCGGTTCAAGAAGACCGCCACTGGCTTCAAGCACAAGCAGTCCTTCACCAGCCACATCCTGACCAAGAAGAGCCCGAAGCGTAAGCGTCAGCTGCGCGGTACCAAGCTCATCGCCAAGTCGGACGTAGCGTCTATCAAGCGCATGACCGCGTGCTGATTCAGCCGCGCGAATCATTCCTTAGAAAGTAAAGGTAGAAGGATTAAAGTATGGCTCGTGTAAAGCGTGGCGTGGTAGCACGTCGTCGTCACAAGAAGATTCTCAATCAGGCCAAAGGTTACTACGGTGCCCGTAGCCGTGTTTACCGCGTTGCCAAGCAAGCGGTTATCAAGGCCGGTCAGTATGCCTACCGTGACCGTCGCAACCGTAAGCGTGCATTCCGCGCTCTGTGGATTGCCCGTATCAACGCTGGCGCCCGTGCAAACGGTCTGTCTTACAGCCGTCTGATCGCTGGTCTGAAGAAGGCGAATGTTGAAATCGATCGTAAGGTTCTGGCCGATCTGGCCATGAACGAACAGCAGGCGTTTGCCGCTGTTGTTGAGAAGGCCAAAGCGTCCCTGTGATCGCTTAAGCTCTTTCATCGATTGCTGATCGATCCGGGCGCCCCATGTTTCATGACGGCGCCTTCTGATAGGGGAAGGGCACGCTCTTCCCCTATTTTTGTTTTAACCTACCCCATTTCTGGTTTGGAGCAGGGTCAATGGAAAACCTGGAGCAACTGGTTCAGGACGGGTTGAATGCCGTAGAAAAGGCCGACAACCTGCAGGCGCTTGATCAAATTCGTGTGGAATACCTCGGCAAAAAGGGTGTGATTACCCAGCAGGCAAAAACTCTGGGCAAGCTCTCTGCGGAGGAGCGCCCTGCGGCCGGCCAGAAGATCAATGAAGCCAAGGGGCAGGTGGAGCAAGCCATCAACGCACGGCGGGCAGATCTTGAGAAAGCGGCCATTGAAGCCAGGCTTGCGGCGGAATCCATTGACGTAACACTGCCGGGAAGGGGGCAGGACCTGGGTGGTTTGCATCCGGTAACCCGCACCCTGCAGCGCATTGAGGAAATCTTTGCCCGTGCCGGTTATAGCGTAGAGCAGGGGCCTGAAATCGAAGACGATTACCACAACTTCGAAGCTCTGAATATTCCCGGGCACCACCCGGCTCGTGCCATGCACGATACTTTCTATTTCAATCCGGGTACCTTGCTCCGTACCCACACCTCGCCGGTACAGATTCGGACCATGGAGGCAGGCAAGCCACCGTTCCGCATGATCTGCCCCGGACGGGTCTATCGCTGTGATTCCGATATGACTCACACCCCTATGTTCCATCAGGTGGAAGGTCTGCTGGTGGAGAAGAATGTCAGCTTCGCGGACCTGAAAAGCACCGTGGAGGAATTCCTCAGGGTTTTCTTTGAGCGGGATCTGAAAGTTCGCTTCCGTCCCTCCTACTTCCCGTTCACCGAACCATCGGCGGAAGTGGATATTGAATGGGGACGTGAGCCGGATGGCAGCATCAAGTGGCTGGAAGTGATGGGCTGCGGCATGGTGCATCCGAAAGTGTTCGAATATTGCGGTATTGATTCCGAGGAATATCGCGGGTTTGCTTTTGGTCTGGGTGTCGAGCGCCTGGCCATGCTTCGTTATGGAGTAAAAGACCTGCGTATGTTCTTCGAAAACGACCTGCGTTTCCTTCGTCAGTTCCGTTGATACGACACCAGGAATTGGCGTAACAGGCTCAGAATCAACCGAATCAGGACAGGACCAGGATAATGAAATTCAGTGAACAGTGGCTGCGCGAGTGGGTAAACCCGAACATTGGCTCTCAGGAGTTGACGGACCAGATCACCATGGCGGGGCTGGAAGTCGACGGCTTTGAGGCCGTGGCTGGCGAATTTTCCGGCGTGGTTGTGGGTGAGGTCGTTTCCGTTGCGCCCCATCCGGATGCCGACAAGCTGCGGGTGTGTCAGGTGAGCAATGGCGAGCAGACCGTGCAGGTGGTCTGTGGTGCCCCCAATGTTCGCGACGGGCTGAAGGTGCCTTTTGCCGAGGTGGGCGCTGTGCTGCCCGGCAATTTCAAGATCAAGAAAGCCAAGCTCCGGGGGCAGCCCTCCGAGGGTATGCTGTGTTCGGAATCCGAGCTGGGCTTGTCCGATAACCATGACGGCCTGATGGAGCTCCCGGAGGATGCCCCGGTTGGGCAGCCGGTGGTTGACTATCTGAAGCTGAATGACATCACCATTGATGTGGATCTGACCCCGAATCGCAGCGACTGTCTGTCCATCAAGGGCCTGGCCCGGGAAGTGGGCGTGTTGAACAGCCTGGTCACCAATGCGCCTTCCATTCCGCACGTGGAAGCGGTGCACTCGGAAGTGCCTGATATCCGGGTGGAAGCCCCTGAGGGTTGCCCCCGTTATCTGGGGCGTGTTCTGCGAAACGTCAATCTGCAGGCAGAAACGCCGCTCTGGATGCAGGAGAAGCTGCGTCGTTCCGGTATCCGTTCCATTGATGCGGCGGTGGATGTCACCAACTACGTCATGCTGGAACTGGGCCAGCCCATGCATGCCTTTGACCGGGATGAGATCAAAGGTGGGATTGTTGTGCGTATGGCTGGCTCGGGCGAAAAACTGGTATTGCTGGACGGTCAGGAGGTCGAGCTTACTCCGGAAACGCTGGTGATTGCCGACCACGAGAAGCCAGTGGCCATTGCCGGTGTGATGGGGGGCGAGCATTCCGGGGTGAGTGAGAAAACCCGGGATCTGGTGCTTGAATCCGCCTATTTTGACCCGATCACGCTGGCCGGCAAGGCTCGTCAATATGGCCTGCATACAGATGCCTCCCACCGTTTTGAGCGGGGCGTGGATTATGAGCTGGCACGGGATGCCATGGAGCGGGCAACCGGTCTGCTGATGGCTATTGTCGGGGGTGAGCCCGGCGAAATTGTCGAAGTGGCCAGCAAGGAACACCTGCCAAAGGCGCGGGTGATTGATCTGCGTGAGCAGCGCCTGGCGGATGTGTTGGGGCTTAGAATTGACCGCACTACCGTTGAAGAGATTCTCAGCCGGCTTGGCCTGCACATCGACAAGCTGTTGAAAGACGGCTGGCGTATCAGTGTGCCCAGCTTCCGGCCGGATATTTCCATCGAAGAAGACCTGATCGAAGAGGTCGGTCGCATTTTTGGTTATAACAATCTGCCGGTCACCGAGCCAACCGGCTCGCTTGGGCTGCGGGCCCGGGAAGAAGCGGTTCGGCCGCTGTCTGCTGTGCGTAACTTTTTCGTCGCCCAGGGCTACCAGGAAGCGGTGACCTACAGCTTTGTTGATCCCAAGGTTCAACAGCTGGTGGATCCGGAACNTGAGGGGATTGCGTTGGCCAATCCCATCTCGTCGGATCTTTCGGTGATGCGCACGACGCTGTGGAGCGGCCTGCTTAAAACCGTGGGCTACAACCAGAACCGGCAGCAGCCCCGTATTCGCCTGTTTGAGACCGGTTTGCGATTCGTTCAGGATGCCGATGGCATCAGTCAGCAGCCGATGCTGGCAGGGGTGGTGGTTGGTAACCAGAATCCCGAAAACTGGGTAAACGGTCGCAGAACCACGGATTTCTTTGATGTAAAAGGGGAATTGGAAAGCCTGTTCCGACTGCTTGGCATCGAGGTTGATTTTATTGCCAGCCAGCACCCTGCGCTGCATCCGGGCCAGACGGCGGAACTGTTGAGGGATGGCGAGCATGTGGGCTGGCTGGGTGCACTGCATCCACAAGTTCAGAAAAATCTTGAACTTAATGGCACGATCCTGATGTTTGAGCTATTCTTGAATTCGATCGTTGCCGGTTATGTGCCTAATTTCAAAGATATTTCAAAATTCCCGGAAGTTCGCCGGGATTTGGCTATCATTATCGGGAGCGATGTGGCGTTCGCCCAGGTAGAACATGTGGCCCGTAAACATGCTGGCGAGCACCTCACGGCGTTGCGTGTGTTTGATGTCTATGAAGGTGAAAGCCTGGGTGAGGGTAACCGAAGCCTGGCTCTGAGCCTGTTCTGGCAGCATCCTGAACGCACGCTTAACGAGGACGAAGTGCATTCGCTCTTCAATGGGGTTATCGATGCCCTGAAAGAAGAGTTGGGGGCAACACTGAGGAGTTGACAGATGGCGGCTTTGACGAAAGCGGACATGGCAGAGCGCTTGTACGAGGAGTTGGGGCTTAACAAGCGGGAAGCCAAGGAAATGGTGGAAGCTTTCTTCGACGAAATCAGAGGCGCACTCAGCCACAACGAGCAGGTGAAGTTGTCGGGTTTCGGCAACTTCGATCTCAGGGACAAGAAGCAGCGACCGGGACGGAACCCGAAAACGGGTGAGGAAATTCCCATCAGTGCACGGCGCGTAGTTACGTTTCGACCAGGTCAGAAACTGAAGCAGAAAGTAGAAGCGTATGCTGGAACCCAGTCATAACAATGAGCTCCCGGTTATTCCGGGCAAGCGTTATTTCACCATTGGTGAAGTAGCCGAGCTGTGTGCGGTCAAGGCGCATGTGTTGCGCTATTGGGAGCAGGAATTCCCGCAGCTGTCGCCGGTCAAGCGCCGGGGCAATCGCCGTTACTATCAACGCGCGGATGTGATCACCATCCGCCAGATCCGCAGCCTGCTGTACGATCAGGGCTACACCATTGGTGGTGCCAAGCAGAAGCTCAGCAGCAGCGAAGTGAAGGATGATACTTCACAGTACAAGCAGTTGATCCGTCAGATGATCACCGAGCTTGAGGAAGTGCTGGATGTGCTGAACACGCCGGTGCGCTGAAACAGCAGTAAGCCTGTCTGCATTGAAGAACGACAAAGGCCAGAGTGGCGAGAGCTGCTCTGGCCTTTGTGTTTCTGGTGCCTGGAGGCCTATTTTGTTTTGCAGGTTTTGATGCCGAGCAGGGAATAGGCAGGGCAGTTTCCCACCAGTGCTGTTGCCAGCGGTACAATGCCAATCCAGCCCCAGGGCGTCTGAGGGCCAACAAAGACCAGGGCCAGCAGGACAACACCCACGATGGCACGAATAATACGATCAGCGGAACCCATGTTTACCGTCATCTTGGTCTCTCCTGTGTGATGTCGGATGATGGTTTGACTATAGGCCTGTTATTGGCCGGGTTCAGTGATAAAGTCACACAGGCAGACGACTTTCGATACAAGGCAATGCGGAATGGCCAGGCACAGTATTCTCGACACACTACATGACTCCTTGCGCAAAGATGCCCTGGAGGGTCTCCAGGCCATGCGTTTCCCTCCCGGGCAGGTGCTGTTCAGTGCCGGAGAACATTGCCGGGGGCTTCCCCTGGTGCTGGATGGCAGTATCAAGGTGCAGATGACCGGAGCATCTGGCCACAGCATCGTGCTCTACCGTATGGGCGCTGACGATATCTGCACGTTGTCCATTGGCTGTCTGATGACGGGCCGGGGCTACCGGGCTGAAGCCATCGTTGAAGAGGAGGCAGAAGCCGCCATTATCCCGCGCGGATTATTCGATCGGCTGATGGATCAGTCGGCAGAGTTCCGGCTGGGGATTATGGAGTCCTATGGCCGTCGACTTGACGATCTGATGTTGTTGGTTGAAGAAGTAGCGTTTCACCGTATGGATGAGCGCCTGGCGGAGTGGCTTCAGGCCCGTGCGGCTGATGGTCAGAGTGTACTGAATATTACCCATCAGGAGCTGGCCGTGGAGCTGGGAACGGCCAGGGAAGTGGTCAGCCGACTGCTTAAAGAACTCGAACGCCGGGGCCAGGTTCGGTTAGCCCGCGGCCGGGTTGAGCTCACCGGATTACGGAAAACCGCTTCACCGGCGTGAGAAACTGTGCGTCAGGCGCGCCAGCTGCTCCGAAGACTTCTCGAGGTTAGCTTCTGCCAGACCATAGGCTTCCGTCAGGGTGATGGGGGCGGGGGTGATCGAGAAAGCCGCTGTTAACCCAACGCTATGGAGCGGAGCCAGTTCAGCCCCTAATTTTCCACACAGGCCAATCACTGGTACACCGCAGGCATGCGCCAGTCTGGACACGCCGGCCGGCGTTTTTCCAAAAGCGCTTTGAGCATCGATGGCGCCTTCCGCGGTGATCACCAGATCCGCGTTGCGGATATGCTGCTCCAGTTTGACGGCCTCCATCACCAGCTCTATTCCCGGTTGGAGTCGGGCGCCCAGAATACCCTTGACCGTGCCACCCCCTGCGCCTTAACCAGACGGGAAAAATGCGCAAGATTGGCGTCCAGCTGACGAACGTCGTCTTCATTGGCGCCTTTCTGCGGCCCGAAAACCGCTGCCGCTCCCTCCGGGCCCAGCAACGCATTGGTAACATCACAGGCCACAATCAACTGGATGCCGTTGAGTCTGCGAATGGCAGGTTCAAGGTCCGCCGTGGCCAGTCGTGCCAGGCCTGCACCGCCGGGCCCGATTTCCCCGCTCTGGTTATCCAGCAGGCGCGCCCCCAGAGCCTGCAGTATGCCCGCGCCGCCATCCGTTGTGGCGCTTCCTCCCAGGCCCATGATCAATGTTTTCGGCCGGTGTTTCAGGGCTGCCAGAATCATCTCTCCGGTACCACGGCTGGTTGCCCGGAGCGCATCACGGGCCTCGGCGGGTACACAATGCAAGCCACTGGCTTCAGCTACCTCAATGACGGCGGTTTCGTTGTTATTGGCCAGGCCAAAGCGGGCTTCGATACGCTCACCCAGCGGGCCCGTGACGGCCACCGTATGCAGTTGCCCGCCCAGAGCCTCTGTCAGTGCCACTGTGGTTCCTTCGCCCCCATCAGCGAGAGGGATTTCTACAATCTCATCCTCCGGGGCAGCGTTGCGCCAACCACGGGCGATGGCAGAGGCAACTTGCTGCGCTGAGAGACATTCCTTGAAAGAGTCGGGGGCAACAACGATCCGCATCTTACTGTCCTCGGTCTTTAACGTTTTCCATCACGACAAAAGTGCTGGTCTGGAGTACGTGGGGCAGGCTGGAGATCTGTTCTCCCAGAACCTGGCGGTATTCAGCCATGTTGCGGGTACGTATTTTCAGAAGATAGTCGAAATTCGCCGCCATCATATGACACTGCTCCACCGCGGAGATTTGCCGGACGGCCTCATTGAACGCCGCCAGTGCCTTGCTGCTGGTGTCATTCAGAGTGACCTGGGCGAACGCAACATGAGAGAGCCCCAGCTTGGTCTGATTCACCATGGCGCTGTAGCCGGTAATGTATCCCTGATCTTCCAGCCGTTTCATTCGTACCTGACAGGGAGTCTTTGATAAACCGACCCGGGAAGCAAGGTCTGTCACGGTAATACGGCCGTTCTTCTGCAGTTCCCGGATGATGGAAAGATCGATTCTGTCGAGATCTGCCATGACTGCTATCCTTTGAGATAGTGGATGAATTTTTTTAAAAGGCCGAAACGTCCAATATTAGCGAAAGTGCAGGCTTATAGATAATTTTTAGGGTACTAAAAAAGGAAAATAATAATCTATTTTGATGCTGAACAGGCTAATTGCATGTACCTGCTTCGCTAAAATGCGGTCAGTATTCAAACAATCAGGAGGGTACACCATGAGTCTTCAGCAATCTGTGGCACCGGAACTTAACGACATTCGCCAGGCGATCCGTGCAAACTACCTGGCAGATGAACATGAAGTGATTCACCGGCTGATTGCTGAGGCCCAGTTGTCGGATGAAACCCGAAAGGCGATCTCGGTCCGGGCGGCAGAGCTGGTGCGGGATGTCCGCAACAGCGCACGCCCGACCATCATGGAAAAGTTTCTCGCCGAATATGGGCTGACCACCAAAGAAGGTGTGGCTCTTATGTGCCTGGCGGAGGCTTTGCTGCGGGTACCCGACAACCTCACCATCCAGGACCTGATCGAAGACAAGATCACCTCTGGCAACTGGGGTGCTCACGTGGGCAAAGCCAAATCCGGAATGATCAACTCGGCCACCCTGGCGCTGCTGATGACCAGCAACCTGCTGAAGGATTCCGAGCGCCAGAGTGTGGGGGATACCTTGCGCAAGCTGGTAAAGCGCCTGGGCGAACCGGTTGTGCGCACCGTGGCGGGCCAGGCCATGAAGGAAATGGGGCGCCAGTTTGTACTGGGTCGTACCATTGAAGAGGCACAGGACCGCGGCAAGTCCCAGGAAGAGAGGGGCTATACCTATTCCTATGACATGCTGGGCGAAGCGGCGCGCACCGATGCCGATGCTCAGCGTTATTACCAGGCGTACTCTGATGCCATTGACAGCATCAGCAAGCGCTGCAAAGGCGATGTGAGGACGAATCCGGGTATCTCGGTGAAGCTGTCGGCGCTGCTGGCACGCTATGAGTACGGGCATAAAGAGCGGGTGATGAATGAGCTCATGCCCCGGGCACTCAAGCTCGCCAGAAAGGCGGCAGCGGCCAACATGGGCTTCAATATTGATGCCGAAGAGCAGGATCGTCTTGATCTCTCCCTGGATGTGATTGAGGCCATCCTGTCCGACCCGGAACTGAAAGACTGGCAAGGTTTTGGTGTTGTTGTTCAGGCGTTCGGCAAGCGCGCCTCGCAGACCCTCGACTGGCTCTATGCGCTTTCTGAAAAACTGGATCGCCGCATCATGGTGCGGCTGGTTAAAGGTGCTTACTGGGATGCCGAGATCAAGCGTGCCCAGGTGATGGGCCTGTCAGACTTTCCGGTCTTCACCCGCAAGGCCTGCAGCGACGTCGCTTACCTGGCCGGTGCTCGCAAGCTTCTGGGCATGACCGACCGTATCTACCCGCAGTTCGCCACCCACAATGCNCATTCGGTGTCAGCGGTGCTGGAACTGGCCAAGGATCTGAGTCGGGATAAATTCGAATTCCAGCGCCTGCATGGTATGGGCGAATCCCTGCACGATCAGGTTCTGGAGGACAGTGGTGTGCCTTGCCGGATCTACGCGCCGGTGGGCGCCCACAAAGACCTGCTGGCTTACCTGGTTCGCCGGTTGCTGGAGAACGGTGCCAACAGTTCCTTTGTTAACCAGATTGTGGATACCAGCATCACCCCGGAAGAAATCGCCAAAGACCCTATTGACGTGGTGGTGGGCCTTGGCCAAAACCTGTCCAGCAAAGCGATTGTACACCCGTCGAAAATCTTTGGTGAGCAGCGTCGAAACTCCAAAGGATGGGATATTACGGATCCGGTGACGGTGGCCGAGATTGATGAAGGTCGTAATCGTTACAAGAGCCATCAGTGGAAAGGTGGCCCGATACTGGCCGTGGATTCTGTCAGTGACGAAGTGGTTGAGGTACGGAATCCTGCAAACCCGGACGACCTGGTCGGTCACATCACCTATACCTCAGACGTGGATATTTCGTCAGCTCTGGACGCCGCTCAGGACGGCTTCAAACAGTGGTCTTCGGTACCGGCGGAAGAGCGTGCGGCCATGATTCGCAGGGTCGGCGACCTTTACGAAGAGAATGTGCACGAGCTGTTTGCGTTGACCACCCGAGAAGCAGGCAAATCCCTGCTGGATGCCGTGGCCGAGATTCGTGAGGCCGTGGATTTTGCCATGTTCTATGCCAATGAAGGCATTCGTTACAAGAATGACGGCGAAGCCCGTGGTGTGATGTGCTGCATCTCGCCCTGGAACTTCCCGCTGGCGATCTTTACTGGCCAGATTCTGGCGAACCTGGCGGCCGGTAACGCGGTGGTGGCCAAGCCGGCAGAACAAACCTCGCTGCTGGCCTTCCGGGCCGTGGAGCTGATGCATCAGGCGGGCATCCCCCGGGCTGCGATCCAGCTATTGCCTGGTACCGGCGCCACCGTGGGTTCCGGACTGACCTCAGATGCCCGGGTGACCGGCGTGTGTTTCACGGGTTCAACCGCCACGGCGCAGCGGATCAACAAGGCCATGACCGAACACATGGAGCCGGATGCACCGCTGGTGGCAGAAACCGGTGGCCTGAACGCCATGATCGTGGATTCCACCGCGTTGCCGGAGCAGGTGGTGCGTGACGTGCTGGCATCCTCCTTCCAGAGTGCCGGTCAGCGCTGTTCTGCACTTCGCATGCTGTATGTACAGAAGGACATTGCCGATAATCTCCTGGACATGCTCTACGGTGCCATGGAGGAACTTGGTATTGGTGATCCGTGGCAGTTGTCGACCGATGTGGGCCCGGTGATCGACGAAAACGCCCGCAAGAAGATTACCGACCATTGCCAAAAATTCGAGCAGCAAGGCAAACTGCTCAAGAAACTCAACGTACCGGAGAAGGGCCTGTTCGTGTCGCCGGCAGTGCTTCAGGTGAGCGGAATTGAAGAGCTGGAAGAGGAGATTTTCGGCCCGGTTCTGCACGTGGCTACGTTTGAAGCCAAGGACATCGACAAGGTGATTGATGCCGTCAATGCCAAGGGCTACGGTCTGACTTTCGGTATTCATAGCCGCGTTGACCGCCGGATCGAGCACATTGCCAGTCGTATCAAGGTGGGCAACACCTACGTTAACCGTAACCAGATCGGCGCCATCGTCGGCTCCCAGCCATTCGGTGGCGAGGGACTGTCTGGTACCGGGCCGAAAGCCGGTGGCCCGCAATACGTGCGCCGTTTCCTGCGGGGTGAGGTGGTTGAAAAGCCTGCTCAGTCCAGTGACAAGGTGTTCAGTACCGACAAGGCCCAGAAGCTGATCGACAAGCTGGCCAAAGCAGCGGTACCGGAAGCGGAAGGTCGTCAGGCGTTGCTGGAGCCCTTCTTCGGTAAGGTGCCGGCGCCTCTGGACGAAGGGTACGAGGAGATGCCGGGGCCGACGGGCGAGCAGAACCATCTGTCCTGCCATGGTCGCGGGCTGGTACTGTGCCTTGGTCCAGACGCCGAGTCTGCCGTTGAGCAGGCCGGCACCGCCCTGTCGCAGGGTAACAAGGTGGTAGTGATTGCACCGGGTGCCGAGAAGGCACTGGCCGATGCCATCAAGGCCGGACTTCCGGTTATTGCCAGCGATGGCATGCTTGATCCGGACGCTCTGAGCCACCTGACCGGATTTGAAGCGGTGGTGAGCGTAGCCGAGAAGCCGCTGCTCAAGCAGTATCGCATGGCGCTTAGCAAGCGTGAGGGCGCGCTGTTGCCGGTGATCACAGAACACAAGCTGGATCAACGCTACGTGATTGAGCGGCATCTGTGTATCGACACCACAGCGGCCGGCGGTAACGCCAGCCTGATTGCGTCGGCTGAATAAAGCCGGCTTGGGCCGGGGGATTGCTTCCCCCGGCTTTTCCTTTCCTCGCGTTTCTGTTGCGAGCCATTCGCGTTACCATAGCCCGTTTTAGCTACATCATTCGAATCGGGCATCCACTTGCAAAACAACCATTCCAGCCACCGCGACTCTTCCGGGGGAGCCTCTGAGGCCTCGCAAAATTTCTTCGCGGTCTGTCTGTCACTGACGCTGTGTTTTGTCGTCTACTCAATGCTGATTGTGGCAGTGCCTGTGTATGGACTTCAACTTGGCGCCTCTCCGCTCGTTCTGGGTGCAGTGCTAAGCGCCCAGTATCTGCTACCGCTGGTGCTGGCCATTCCCCTGGGAGGCATCGTGAGCCGGTTTGGTGGCAGGGCCACGCTGCTGGCCGGGGCGGGCATTATGGTGGCAGGCTTGTTGTCGATGCATGCGTGGTATGGCTATGCGGGCCTCGTGACTGGTCAGTTGCTGGTGGGGCTGGCTCACCTCCAGATGGTTCTGGCCGCCCAAACCATCATTTCCAACCTGGGCACCGGGCCGAGGCTGGAGCAGTACTTTGGCTGGTATGCCACCTGGCTGTCGGGCGGGCAGGTTATCGGCCCCCTGTTGGCCGGTGTTGTGCTGAAGTATTCTGGTACCCAGTACGTGTTCCTTGTGATGGCTCTGTTTGCGCTGGTCTCGGGCGTTGTAACACTCCGCCTGACCGGGCAGGCGAGGGAACGTATTCATGTTACCCGACAGCAGGCGGGCTTCCGGGCGCAATGGCAGCTTGTCGGCAGTAACCGCGGGGTGCAGTTGTCGATTCTGGTCACGGTATTGGGGATGTTCGCGCTCGGGGTCTACGGCAGCTATTTGCCAGTGTACCTGGAGAGCCTGGCCATCAGCCCGTTGATTATTGGAGTTCTGGTCAGTCTTCGAGCCGGTGTGTCCATGCTGGTTCGGCCGTTTATGGCGCGCATTATTGCACTTGCCGGGGGCCGCGTGCCGACAGTGTTGCTCTCGCTCGGTACCCTTGCCACTGGCTTGGCTTTTCTGGGGGTGTCTGAGCAGTTGCTGCTGATGGCTGCCCTGGCCATGCTGGTCGGTATCGGTTCCGGCCTTACCCAGCCTTTATCCATGGTGATCCTGGCGGAATCTGTTGAACGTGAGCGGCGCGCAGGGGCATTGGGTATGCGTTTGATGGCAAACCGGGCGGTGCACTTTCTGGCGCCCCTGTTCTTTGGTCTGCTACTTGAACTGAGCGGCTTTACACTGGCTTTCGCTGCTTCAGGTATACTGATTGGCTTCGCGCTTATTGTGGCGCACCGACTGTTCAGCTCCGGGAATCTGTAACCATGTCTGGCACGGCCTCCGGCACCTATGATCGACTGATCAACCCTGTACTTGTCGCAGGCTGTATTATTATTCTGGTTGGTTTTTCCGTGCGGGCCTCATTTGGTCTGTTTCAACTGCCAATTGCCCTGGAATTTGCCTGGCCAAGGGAGTCGTTTTCTCTGGCCATCGCCATTCAGAACCTGTTCTGGGGCATCGGGCAGCCGATCTTTGGAGCTTTTGCCGAACGCTACGGTGATCGCAAAGCTATCCTGGTGGGCGGTATCTGTTACGTGGTCGGGCTGGTTGCCTCGGCATTCGCCATTACCCCGGGCCAGCACCAGCTTCTGGAAATGCTGGTTGGGTTCGGGATTGCCGGAACCGGATTCGGGGTCATCCTCGCTGTCGTAGGGCGCTCTGCCCCGGAAAAGCATCGCTCCATGGCGCTGGGCATTGCAACCGCAGCCGGTTCTGCAGGGCAGATCATTGGCCCGCCCGTCGCGCAGGCGCTGCTGAGCCAGATGCCCTGGCAAAGCGTGTTCATGGTGCTGGCCGGTTTCATTACGGTGTCGATGCTTGCCCTTCTGTTCATGCGGGCACCCAAGGCGGCACCCTCGGTCTCGACCGATGAACCGATGGGAGTGGTGCTGAAGCGAGCGGTGAAAGACCCCTCGTTCCTGTTCATTTTTATCGGCTTTTTCTCTTGCGGGTACCAACTGGCGTTCATCACCGCGCATTTTCCGGCGTTTATTACGGAAATGTGTGGGCCAATTACGCCGGACAGCCTGATCTACGTGCTGGGGGTAACGTCAGCGTCCGGGCTCGGCGCCATCTCAATTGCCCTGATCGGTCTGTTCAATATCGGTGGCACACTGATGGCCGGCTGGTTGGGTAACCGATACTCGCGCAAGTACCTTCTGGCGACGATTTACCTGTTACGAACAATCGTCTCTGCCGCCTTTATCATGGCGCCCATCACTCCTGAAAGCGTTGTGCTCTTCTCGGTGGCGATGGGTTCGTTGTGGTTGGCAACGGTACCGCTGACGTCTGGCCTGGTTGCCCACATCTACGGGTTGAAGTACATGGGCACGCTCTATGGCCTGGTATTCTTTTCGCACCAGCTTGGCGGTTTTCTTGGTGTCTGGCTGGGTGGAGCCCTGTACGACCTCTACCATAACTACACGCTGGTGTGGTGGATCGGTGTAGGCGTCGGGGCGTTGTCGGCACTGATTCACCTGCCGATTCGGGAATACCCCTGGGAGAAGCGTGGGCAGGCGGTCGCTGCCTGATAGAACGACAAAGCCCGGACCTTTCGGCCCGGGCTTTGTGTAGGGAATTCTGGTCGGGACGGTAGGATTTGAACCTACGACCCCTTGCACCCCATGCAAGTGCGCTACCAAGCTGCGCTACGCCCCGTAAACTGCAAACCGCCGAGAAACAAGGTTTATCTCAGTGGCTTAGCGGGAGCGAAGTCTACACCAGCCCAAACTAAAAATAAACACCGGGCTGGCGAATTTCTCTCGAAATCAACGTAACTTGGTCTCCCGCAGCGCCAGGATGAATTCCGGCGGCTCGAAGGTATCCGGTTGGGCGCTTTCCCAGTACTTATCGAACACCCGAAGGCCGGTTTTGCCCTCCAGTAGTGCTCCCGGTTCGAGGAACGGAAACAGGTCCAGATAGCTATGCACTTCGGTTTTGGAGACGCGACGGACGATGTGCTCCGGGCCAAGCTCAGAGGGATGCCGGAGACCCGAGGCCTCAAGCAGATTCTGCAGGGCATCCAGGGTGTTCTTGTGGAAGTTGAATACCCGCTCGCTTTTCAAGGGGACGTCCAGTTTATTGCCACGACGCGGATCCTGAGTTGCGACGCCGCTGGGACAGCGGCCGGTATGGCAATTCAACGCCTGGATGCAGCCCAGGGAAAACATGTAGCCCCTGGCGGAATTACACCAGTCCGCTCCCAGAGCAAGGGTGCGGGCAATATTGAACGCGGACGTAATCTTCCCTGCGGCGCCAATGGCGATGTCTTCGCGCAGGTGGGTACCCACCAGTGTGTTATGAACCAGAAGCAGGGCCTCTGTCATCGGCATGCCAAGGCGATTGATGAACTCCAGTGGCGCCGCACCGGTGCCGCCTTCGCCGCCATCAACCACGATGAAATCGGGCTTTTTGCCTGTCTTCAGCATGGCCTTAACGATGGCGAACCATTCCCAGGGGTGGCCAATGGCGAGCTTGAAGCCGACCGGTTTGCCGCCGGAGAGGCTTCGCAGCTGTTCGAGGAATTCCAGCAGTTCAATGGGGGTGGAAAAGGCGGAATGGCTGGCGGGTGAAATACAATCTTCGCCAACCTGAACGCCTCGGGCTTCAGCGATTTCGGGGGTCACTTTTGCACCAGGTAAAATGCCACCGTGGCCTGGTTTTGCCCCTTGAGATAGTTTGACCTCTATCATTTTGACCTGGTCCAGGGTGGCATTCCTTTCGAACATCTCGGCATTGAAGGAGCCGTCGGGATGCCGGCAACCGAAATAGCCGGAACCGATTTCCCAGACCAGATCTCCACCGGGTTCCCGATGGTAGCGGGAGATCGATCCTTCCCCCGTATCGTGGTAGAAGCCGCCCTTCTTTGCACCGGTGTTCAGGCTGAGAATGGCGTTGGCGGAGAGTGAGCCAAAGCTCATGGCGGAGATATTGAAAACGCTGGCACTGTAAGGTTTCTCGCAGTTTTTGCCGATCAGAATCCGGAAGTCACTGCTGTCGAGTCGGGTTGGGGTGAGCGAGTGGTTCATCCATTCAAAGCCCTCCTCGTACATGCCTAACTGTGAGCCGAATGGTCGCTTGTCGAGCACGTTCTTCGCCCGCTGGTAGATAATAGTGCGCTGTTCCCGCGAGAATGGCCGCTCCTCCGTATCGGACTGGATAAAGTACTGCCTGATCTCCGGGCCGATGGACTCAAACAGATACCGGAAGTTGGCCATAATGGGATAGTTTCGGCTAACACTATGCTTTCGCTGCAGTAAATCCCAGGTGCCGAGGGCTGTGAGCGCACCAAAAATCACCGGAAACAGATAGCCTGCTCCAAGCCAAAGCGTTACCGGTAACGACACCAGCAGCCCGGCGATGCTGAGGACATACGCAGAATAGCGCAAAGGGAAGGTGGTGGTTTTTTCCATGAATACCTCTGATTGCTGTCGGGCGGGTGTCGGCGAAACCTTGCAGTATAACTACGTCACCTGTCCGGGTAGTAGACCTGTTTCAGGGAACAATCTTTGCCTCTGCAAAATCTGGGCTATGCTGATGTAGATAAAAAAGGCATTTTTCTTGCTTTTGATGTTTTGAGTTCAAAGTAATAAAATGACCGGCTTGTAACGTATGAATGATTGTTCATTGCGTTATCCATTCACTCAGCATATTCAGTGATCACACCAGACCAGGAGGCGCCAACGTGGGCGAGGTAGTGAAAGACGAATATCAGACGGATTACGTCGCAGGCCAGGATAATATCAATCCGTTCGGCCTGGATCTTCATAACTGGGTTTTCCCGGTAGCGGCCATCATTGTGGTTCTGTTTGTTATCGGAACCCTGATGTTTCCGGCCGCGGCGAAGGAGACTCTTGATGGGGCCAAGTGGGACATTATTGCCAGTTTTGACTGGTTCTTCCTGCTCAGCGCCAACCTTTTTGTGGTTGTCAGCCTTGCGCTGATCTTCATGCCGGTAGGCAAGATCCGGCTGGGCGGACAAAATGCAACGCCCGAATTCTCAACCATGTCCTGGTTTGCCATGCTGTTCGCAGCCGGGATGGGGATCGGCCTGATGTTCTGGGCCGTGGCCGAGCCGGTGGCCTACTATACAGGCTGGTATGAAACTCCCTTCAATGTGGCTGCCAACTCTCCCGAAGCGCGTGATCTGGCAATGGGGGCGACCCTTTATCACTGGGGGCTGCACCCCTGGGCAATCTACGCCATCGTGGCCCTGTCTCTGGCGTTCTTTGCGTTCAACAAGAACATGCCACTGACCATCCGTTCCGCGTTTTTCCCACTGCTGAAAGACAAGGTGTGGGGCTGGCCGGGGCACATCATTGATGTCCTCGCGGTTGTGGCCACCATCTTTGGTCTGGCCACGTCACTTGGCTTTGGTGCCCAGCAGGCTGCCTCCGGCCTGGATTACCTGTTTCAGGTAGGTTCTGGCACCAATGTGCAGATGGCTATCATTGTTGGCGTTACGGCCTTGGCGCTCATTTCCGTGCTGCGTGGCCTGGACGGCGGCGTGAAGGTGCTCAGTAACATCAACATGGCGACTGCGGGCATCGTGTTGTTCTTCGTGATCTTCGCCGGTCCGACCATGACCATTCTGGAGACCATCTGGGTAACCTCTTCCACCTACGTGGCCAACATTGTGCCGCTGAGTAATCCGTTTGGTCGTGAAGACGAGGCGTGGTTCCAGGGCTGGACTGTATTCTACTGGGCCTGGTGGATTTCCTGGTCACCGTTCGTAGGTATGTTTATCGCGCGGGTTTCAAAAGGCCGGACAGTACGTGAGTTCGTCACTGCGGTTCTGATTATCCCGACCTTGATCACCACCGTATGGATGAGTGGTTTCGGTGGCACGGCACTGGAGCAGATCCAGCAAGGCGTTGGTGTGCTCGCAGACAAAGGGCTGACCGAGGTTTCTCTGGCGACCTTCCAGATGTTTGAGCAGCTGCCCTGGACCGGCATTGTCTCGTTCGTCGGTATTATCCTGGTGCTGGTGTTCTTCGTAACCTCGTCGGATTCGGGCTCGCTGGTGATCGACAGCATCACCGCTGGCGGCAAAACCGATGCCCCGACGGCTCAGCGTGTATTCTGGGTGGTCATGGAAGGTGCCATTGCGGCGGCGTTGATCTTCGGCGGTGGCGAAGACGCTCTGGGCGCGATCCAGGCCGTGGCCATCAGTGCCGGGTTGCCCTTCACGGCAATACTTCTGCTGATGACCTGGGGCTTGTTGAAAGGCCTCACCCATGAGAGGAAGTTGCTCCTGCAAAGGGGGGAGCTGACCTCCTGATCAGCGGGTCTGAACAAAAAACCGGAGCTACACCAGCTCCGGTTTTTTTATGCCCAAACACTGATTGTCAGCGCCGGGCAAAGCTTTCCATGGCAAACAGCGCTCGCTCTCTGGGGCTGAAATGTGGGCGCTTGAGGCTCTCGATCGCGTTGAGCCTGGGCAGCAGGCCGCAGCCGTTGGCCATCTGAATGGCCAGACCGGGTCGGGCGTTCAGTTCGAGCAGCAGTGGGCCTTCGTTCGCGTCCACCACCAGGTCTACCCCCATATATCCCAGGCCGGTGGCCTCATAGCATCGGGCTGCCATTTCCAGCATGTTTTCCCAGTCTTCAATCCGGATATTCTCCAGAGCCAGCCCGGTGTCCGGGTGCAGGGTAATCGGCCGATTGAACTGAACTGCGTTCAGACTCTGGCCAGAGCCGATATCCAGCCCGACGCCAACAGCCCCCTGGTGCAGGTTGGCTTTACCGTCGGACGCGGTGGTTGCCAGCCGGAGCATGGCCATGACGGGATATCCCTGAAACACCACGATCCGGATGTCGGGTACGCCCTGGAAGGAGTACTTGGCGAGTGCCGGGGAGGACTGAACCAGATTTTCAACAATGGCAACATCCGGGGTACCGGCAAGGGAATACAGGCCAGCCAGAATGTTTGTGAGGTGACGCTCCAGCATGGCGACGGAAATGCGGGCGCTGGAGGCCTTGATAAAGTCGTCGCCGTCTCGCCCGGTAATCACGGTAATGCCCTTGCCGCCAGAGCCTTTTGCTGGCTTGATGGCGAAACCGGCCAGATCCTCTGCCATTTCCCGAAAATGGGAGATTTCGTGTTGCTGGCGAACCACCTGCAGCAGCTTGGGGGTTTTTACGCCGTATTCGCTGACCGCCAGCTTGGTTTTCAGCTTGTTGTCCACCAGCGGGTAGGAGGTGCGATCATTGTACCGGGCAATGTAATCTACATTGCGCCGGTTCATGTTCAGCATCCCGAGATTTTTCAGCCTGCGTGGAGAGATCCAGTCCATATCAGTCGTAGGCCTTCATCGGGGTAAACCGCTTGAGCTCGCTGAGCTTGTAGCCGGTGTACTGACCCATCAGCAGGATCAGCCCGAGAATAACCAGATGTAACTCCGGGAAGTTGAAGGTGAGGTGGCCAGCCAGCGGTGTACTCATGGCCAGGTAGGCGCAGATGGCCACAAACAGACTGCCTGACCCCTGCACCAGCACTTCGCGGGCGCCTTCCTCTTCCCAGAGAATGGACATACGTTCGATGGTCCAGGCGATGATCACCATGGGGAAGAAGGTGACGGTCATGCCNGTGTTAAAGCCCATCTGGTAGCCAATGATGCTGAGCCCTGCGGTNATGAAGATCACCAGAATGATCAATGCCGATATNCGTGATACCAGNANCAGGTTCAGGCTGGAAAGATAGCCGCGCAACAGCAGGCCAATGGCTACNACGGACAGAAATGCGATCAGNCCCGGCACCANNGTGGTCTGTACAAAGGCCACGGCAATCAGNACCGGCATGAAGGTGCCCGATGTCCGGATGCCAATGACAATCCGCATGAAGGCGACAATGAGGGCGCCGATGGGGAGCAACAGCAGCATTCGGAACATGCTCTGTTCTTCGATGGGTAGCTGGTAGAAACCGAGCACACTCAGCCCATTGGCGTTGGACTCCAGCGTTGCGAGTTGCAGCGCCGGCACGGTCTGCCGCAGCATGGAAAAGCTTACCTGGGAGTCGTCGCCACCCACCACGTCGAGGAGGGAATCTGCCCCCTGTCTCCAGAGCAACAGGTTTTCCGGTACACCTTGTTCTGCGGTGCGCGGGTCGAAGGTAAGCCAGCGCTTGCCATTGTATATCTGTAGAAACGGCACCAGTTGTTGGCGACGGCGGGCATCCTCAAGCTTCAGGGCATCTGCGGTGCGCGCAGCGATGCCAGCGTGGTTCAGCATCTTCACCAGCAGTTGCAGATAGTTGTCGTCGGATACCAGCAGTGTTGTGTTCTGGGTGCGGTTGTCTGGCTGCATCAGGCGGATTAGCTCGCGGGTCATGCTCTCCGGGGAACTGGATCGCTCGGAAGCCTGGGTCAGGAGCTCTCTTACGGCGGTGGCCTGGGGCTCCTCCCAGAAAACCGTCAATGCCCGGGGTTTACGCACTGGCGGAGCATGAATCGCGTCTTCATCCGGTACAAACTGTGCCTTGAAATAGAGAGTCTGAGGACCGGCGACGTCTCGTTTTGTCCACTGGGCCCTGCGCCCGCTGTTGCTATCCAGAATTGAGAAGCCGTAGCCGGGCGAGGCGGCCTGCTCCGTCAGGATACGGAAGCCGGGCGGTTGCTCCGGGATGTGCAGGCTCACTTCAGCCGGGCTGTTCTGGCCCTCAAAATCGACTCGCGCCTCAATCATCCAGACCGGACGTTGTTCACCGGTCATCCACGGAATACCCAGTTCCAGATGGCGCCAGGTGGCGATCGCTATCCCTGCCGCAATCAACAGGAAGACAAACACGTAAAACGGGACCCGGGAGCGTACCGTCATTCTTCCTCTCCGTTTGCCGCTTGTTCAAGGTAGGATTCGGGCAGCTCTGTTGCGAATTCCTTGCCGACATCGATCAACATGACGTCTCGCAATACGTTGCGGCCAATCAGGACTTCGTAAGTCAGATTTGTCCGGTCTGCCAGGGTAAACTCAGCCACCTGCTGGTGGTCGCCAATGGCAAACTGAAGCTCCACCACCACCCGTCGCTCTGACTCATCGGCACTGGACTGGATAATTTTCACTCGCCTGGAGATTTCTTTCTCCATGGCTACCCACTCGGCATCCTCAGTACCGGGGACGGGCACTTCAAAGCGTACCCAGTTGCTGCCATCCCGTTCAAAACGCTGAACGTTACGGGCGTGTATGGAAGAGGTTTCCGCGCCACTGTCGATTCGGGCGGTATAGACATGGTCGGGGCCGGCCAGGAAAAACTTTTCGACCTCACCGACAACGACTTTGCCTTTGAGGCGATCCGCCCGGCCCTTATCTTCGCGGGAAGCGGGGCAGGTAGGTGCCGCCTTTGGTGGTGGGCACGATGGCTTTTCAACCTGAGTGGCAATGGCCTGGAGAATGGTCTGGGTAGAATCCTGATTCTGCTGCAGGAGCTTTTCGTGCCTTACACCGGCATTCTGCTCCATGGTAACAAGGGTCGCACGTTGGCTTTGGACCGAGGCTCGCACCTCTTCAATATTCTCTTTCGGTACCATGAAATAGCGATCGGAAGCGCAACCAGAAAGTGCGACTGCCAGCCCTGTTAAGGCAACTGCGAACAATGAGCGGGTTTGCGAAACACTGGACCCCATGAATATCCCCTGAACCGGCCGTGATAATTATTGGCACTGGATGCCTCAGCCATTGGATGTGTTGTCAATCAGGCGGGAGAGTATACTACAACGTACCTGTGTGGTGACTTTACAGATGGTTAAGGCGCANCTTTANCGGCCCAGNAAAGGCCCNTGGCCCAGNGGCGTCTCGGATCTNAGGTACTCCTGNATGACCGGGGAACAATTCAGGTAGAACAGTAGCAGCTCCCGCTGAATATCCTGGTCCTGAATGCGCGCNGCNAAGGANATGACTTCTTTGAGCGCNCGGTCGCTGGAGGTGGTGTCNGTCGGCACCGTGAAGCTCTTTCCATAACGGCTTTTCAGCAACTGNGTCAGTCGNTCAAGGTGAAACTCGCCNGTATGGGTGATGTGAGGCAAAACCCGCACATGCTTNTCCGCCGAGCGNTGATTTTCCGAAGACAATGTCTGTTCGTCTTCCACACAGGTAGCCTGCAGGAAATCGGACCCGAATTTTCTCCACAATTCCTTGAACATGCTCCGACCTGCCAGTCAGCTTTCCGTTTACGGCTTTAGCACTCCGGTTGGGTGCTTTTTAACCGTTGTAGAGCAATTTACGCTCTGCGTCCATAGGTGGATTGACGCAATGTTGATAAATGCCAAACAGTCGAGGCCGGCCTGGTGGCACCGTTCCGCCAACAAGAAAAAAGGGTGAGCATTGCGGTAGACTGTCAGGCTTTGATCCCGGGGCCATGCCCTGAACTGACCAACGAAGACCAAGGAGAACATGCTGGTGCTAGATGCGCTTACCCTCACCATGGCTGAACGTCCGGAATGGCTGGCAGGTTGGTTCCTTGCTCTGGTGGCGAGTGCCGCCTTGTGTCTGGCGGGCATGATCTGGCTGCTGTGGCGTCGGCGTCAGGATAGAGCCACCGAGTCTGCCTTGCGCGAGGAACTGGACGCCCGGGACAGGCAGCTGAGAGATAGCGAGCAGGTGCGGGCGTTGCATGAACAGGAAGTTGAACATCTGCAGACCGCACTCGAGGAGCAGAAAGCCCGCTCCGGGCAGCTGGAGCAGAGCATCGAACACTGGCGACAACAGTCTGCTGCCCTGGAGAACCGATTGGCTGCTCTGGACTCGGAGTTGACAGCCAAACAGGACCGGGTGGCGCAACTGGCAAGTGAGAGCGGTCAATACCAGCAGCGGGTTGAAACGCTCTCGGAAGAGCTGGGCCAGTTGAAGGTCGAGCTACGCGAGCAGCAGGTCACTCTGGATAAGGAGCGCCGTAGTGCCTCGGAAAAACTGGAGTTGCTGGAAAAGAATCGAGATGCACTGAAACAGGAATTCGAGAACCTGGCGAACCGGATTTTCGAGCAGAAAAGTGAGCGCTTCAGCCAGCAATCGAAAACCAGCCTGGACTCCTTGCTTAACCCCTTCCGCGACCAGCTGCAGGATTTCCGCAAACGGGTTGAGGATGTCTACACCACGGAAACCCGGGATCGTCAGGCGCTTCGCAGCGAAATAAAATCGTTGCAGGAGCTGAACCGGCAAATTACCGAAGAAGCCGCCAATCTGACCCGCGCTCTCAAAGGTGACAAGAAAATTCAGGGCAACTGGGGTGAGTTGATCCTGGAGCGGGTGCTGGAACGGTCGGGCCTGCGCAAAGGGGTCGAGTACGAAACCCAGGGNAGTTACCGGGACGAAGANAANCAGTTGTTGAGGCCCGATGTCATCGTGCATTTGCCGGACCAGCGAAATCTGGTNATTGATTCCAANGTATCGTTGGTNGCCTATCAGCAGTGGGTGACCGCAGATCANGAGGAAGANCGNGCTGCGGCGCTGAAGCAGCATGTTGAGGCGGTTCGCAATCACATCCGTNCATTGAGCGANAAAGATTACAGTCAGCTTAACGGGCTGCATTCTCCCGATTTCGTGCTGCTGTTCATGCCCATTGAGCCGGCATTTGTGGCAGCATTCCAGCAGGACGAGAATCTCTTCGCAGAAGCATTTGAGCGGAAGATTATTGTGGTGACGCCTACCACCCTGCTGGCGACACTGAGAACCATTGAGAATATCTGGCGTTATGAACGCCAGAGCCAGAATGCCCGCCGCATTGCCGATCGCGCCGGCGCGGTCTACGACAAGCTGCGGGTGTTTGTCGAGGCTATGGAAAAGCTGGGAAGCCAGTTACACACGGCCCAGGGCACCTACGATAATGCCATGAATACCCTGACACGGGGCCGTGGTAATCTGATTTCCCAGGCCAATCGGTTTGTGGAGCTGGGGGTCAGGGTTAAAAAAGAGTTGCCCAAGTCGATAGTGGATCAGGCCGAGGTCGATTCTGAAGACGCCGATGAGCCGGGAGATACGCCCGCCATCGACAGGGAGCCTACGGACGCCGGGGAAGCCCGTGCAGAGGACCAACAGGAGTAGCGGTATGTTGTCATCCATGAAAAAAAGGCGTTTGCCTGGTCACAAGGCATTTGCGGGCCTGGTGTTGTCTTCTGTTCTTGCCCTGCAGGCGGGGTTCGCCCAGGCATTGGCTCCGGAACACGAGATTCGCCGCTTGATGCTGGCGACTGAAGAAGCCGTTGCAGCAGAGAACTGGAGTGAGGCAGGNGAGTACCTGAACCGTCTTCAGGCCATGGAGGGAGAGAAGCCCGCCGAGTATTACTACTATCGCGGCCGGGCCATGTTGCAGGCCAATCATCTGAATGAGGCACGTTCAGCACTGGAGCAATACATTACCCGGGCCGGGGCAGAGGGCACGCATTACCAGCAAAGCCTGAAGCTGATTACCGACATAGAGAAGGCCAGCCGTGCCAGTGTTCGCGCTCTGGCCGAAGGGCAGGCCAATGCCAACGAGCCCGTGGCCGTGATTGAGCCGGCGAATGAACAGGATGTGAAGACGCTGCGCCAGCTGTATCTGGCAGGCTCGGACAGGGAGGCTCTGGTCATCCATCTGAATACTCTGCTTGAGACCGCTGGCTGGCGGCGTGACAAAACGGTGGTGCGCCTGGACAGGCCAGCAGATCGCCAGTACCAGGTGGCTCTGGATGATGGCAATATCAGTATTCAGGACATTGAGCGCAATCCCGATGGCACCACCGTTCGCAGAACCCTGTCTCTGTCGGTATTCGGTGTGAATCCTCAGTTGCGTTGGGATTGTGAACCGGTGGTCGGAGCCTGCTGGGTTTATGATCCGCGGGACGGCTCCCGGCTTTTCCAGTTGGCGGAGAATCGCGATCAGGCCCGGGACATTGCCCGAACTCTGGGGCGCTTGATCCGGAACCTGCAGCAGGGAAGTTCGTAAGGCCGGGTGTTCAGACCAGATCGCCCCTTTCGCCTTCCCGCCAGGCGCCCGGGGTGACCCCCGTCCACTTCTTGAAGGCCCGATGGAAAGTGGATGGTTCGGTAAAGCCTACCCGTTCGGCAATATCGTTGATGGGCATCTCCGGATGGGCCAGATAGTAGATGGCCATATCCCGCCGCAATAGATCCTTGATCTCCTGAAACGACGTGTTCTCCTGCTTCAGGCGGCGCCTGAGGGTTTGCGGGCTGGTGTGCAGCTCTTGTGCTATCCAGTCGAAATCCGGCATGGGTTTGGAGAAGTCACGGCCAATCAGGCCCCGAATACGACCGGTCCAGGTGTTGCTCTCATCCGGTCGTGACAGCAGGTCTGCCGGGGAGGTTTTCAGGAACTGTCGCATTTCCGGCTTGTCCCGAATCACCGGGGCGGAGAGGAAACGTTTGCTGAAGGTCAATGCCGTACAGCCGGACTCGAACGCCAGCGGACAATGAAAAATGTGCCGGTATTCGTCCCCGTGATCTGGCCTCGGGTAATCGAACTCAGCTTTCTCCAGTTCCACGGGCTGGCCAATAAGCCAGCTGCCCAGCCGGTGCCAGATCACCAGAATGCTCTCGCGCAGAAAATAGTCCGGGTCGTGGATGCTGCCTTCAATTCGCGTGACCAGGCGCGCACGGTCACCGAAGATTTCAAGCTCCATGGACACCATCGGTTCGAACAGCCGAGAGAACCGGAAGGCCTGTTGATATACCTCTTCCAGCGTCTGGCAACCGACCACCAACGCACACATGGTGGCGAACGTTCCGGAGCGGGCACGGCGTGGCCCCATGCCCATAAATTCATCGCCAGTGCGCTGCCAGATTACCTGCATCAGCTTGCTGAACTGATCACTGCTCACCCTTGCCATTTCAATGCGAAGAAGATCTGGCGAGATCCCGGCCTCCTGGAGCAAAGCACGGCTGTCCAGGCCCAGGCGTTCGGCGCCTGACAGGGAAGCTTCAACAAAATGTCGTGAGACTGTCAGTGTTGACATAGAGGCAGCCAGAAGAAAGAACGAACTTCATCATAAGTACCCGGCTCAACATTGCAAGCCCATGATTTGCCAACGGATGGAAGAAACGGTCAATAGGAATGAAGGAACCGGTAGTTGGCCCGGGCTGCAAAACCCGTCAGCATGAGCCAGAGTCATTGCCGCCGATCAAAAACAAGGAGATGCTTTATGGCAGCCCCGCTCGCCAACCTGAAAATTCTGGATTTCAGTACCTTGCTGCCCGGACCCTACGCCACCATGATGCTCGCCGATATGGGCGCGGAAGTGCTCAGAATTGAAGCTCCGGATCGCGTGGATCTGGCCAAGGTAATGCCACCTTTTGATGGTAAATTCAGCACGACTTTTTCCTACCTCGGTCGCGGCAAGCAAACCTTGCAACTGAACCTGAAACAGCCCGAGAGTGTTGAAAAGGTCAAGCAGCTGGTTCAGGACTATGACATTGTGGTGGAGCAGTTTCGCCCGGGCGTCATGGATCGCCTCGGGATAGGCTATGAGGTACTCAAAGCCATCAATCCCAAGCTGATTTACTGTGCCATTACGGGCTATGGCCAGACCGGTCCCTACAAGGACAGGGCAGGCCACGATATCAACTATCTTGCTATTTCCGGTGTTGCCAGCCACTGCGGTCGCGCTGACAGCGGTCCATCACCCATGGGCATTCAGATTGCCGACGTGGCCGGAGGCTCCCATCACGCCGTGATGGGCATCCTCGCTGCCGTCATCAAACGCCAGGAAACCGGAGAGGGCGCCTTTATCGACATCAGCATGACCGATGCCGCCTTCGCCCTGAATGCCATGGCGGGTGCTGCTGCCCTGGCAGGCGGACAGCCTCAGAAGCCCGAAAGCGGCATGCTCAATGGTGGCACCTTCTACGACTATTACCAGACCAGAGATGGCCGCTGGTTGTCTGTCGGGAGCCTGGAGCCGCAGTTCTCTTCGCGCCTGTGTGACACCCTTGAGTTGGGCGAACTGAAAAGCTATGCCCTGAGCCAGAAGCCTGAACATCAGCAGGAATTGAAAGCCGCTATCAAGCAGAAGATCGCGGAGCGTTCACTGGCTGAGTGGCGGGAGGTGTTTGCCGATGTGGATGCCTGCGTAGAGCCGGTATTGACGATTGAGGAGGCGGCAGAGCATCCGCAGTTGAAGGCGAGGGGGATGGTTGTTGAGAGGGATAGGGGGGATGGTGTTCGTCAGAGACAGCTGGGTTTGCCTTTGAGAATTGTCTGAGTAAACAAAAAACCCGGCATTTCGCCGGGTTTTTTGTTCTAACAGAGCTGCATTACGGCTGCTGTGGCGCAGAGGACTGAAGAATCATCTGCAGAGTCTGTCCTACCAAGCCGCTGAACATCAGGCTGGCATTGGCAGCGCTTACCACTTGCGTTTCTGTTAGTGCAAGCGTCCGATCCTTCAGGAAGTCGAACTCAAATTCCGCAAAGTTCGGGGCTTCCGTAGCTTCCGCGAGAGGGAGTACTGGAGTTCCATGGGTACCCTCTGCATAGCGAGTGATGGCCGGCAATCCTTCGGCAAAGCTACCAGCAGCGATCCAGGCTGCAAGGGGCTCTGAGCCAGCCAGAGGTGCAGGGCTTTGCGAGTCAATGTTGAGACCAACTACTTGCAAAGCATCGGTCACGAAGGGCTTGTAGCCGGCTTCCCAGTTGGTGCCGCTGCCTTCGATGTAGAAATCAAAGGCGGCGTTGATGGTGGTTCGGTCGCCATCAACCTGGGAAATCAAGGTGTTGGAACCCTGAAGCTCATCGACCATGTTGATCGGGTCAACAGTATCGATAGCAGCCTGGAACACAGTAAAGAACGACTGCAGGTTGTTACTTGCCTGAGTCAGTTCAGAGTCTGTTTGCTTCAGCCCGGCGAGAATTGTCGGCGCAAAGGACGGAGAGTTCTCAAGCATTCGCACTACGCCAGAAGCAGGGGTCATCAGGTGGCTGTTCTCGATCTTCAGATCTTCACGGTCGCCTGAATTGGCAGCCACTACAAACGCATTACCGTTGATAGTACCCAGCGAGTGCCCTACGAAATGGAACTTGGCATTGGCAAAGGCTCCAACTTCCACCGGCAGTGATGCCCGCAGGTTCAGGAGGTCAAGAACGCCCTGGCGCAGATTGTCACGGCTATTCAGGAAGTTGCCGAGGTTGATGAACAGGTCGCCGGAAGCTCCCGGTTCTTCTACCTCTGGTGCCGGATTAAACTGCATAGGCGCCCAAGGCAGATTTCCTTGGCCGACTGGCAGAGTGCGGTCAAAGTCGCTGTTGCTTGCCCATCCGAAGTGGCGCTCGTTAATGCCGTTGGCATCGTAACCTGTCGCAGTCGATTGCGGTGCCAGGCCCGGGATCGTGCTGCCCGCATTAGCTACTGTGTTTTGTGCAACAACGATTGCACCAATCTCTCTGCCAAAGTTCGTCGCGATGTCGTCTATAGCTGCTGTGCCGGAAGGTGTTTGGGTTGCAATCACCTGAAGCACCTGCTGCACGTCAGATGGAGTGAAGTTGTAGCCTCGCTCTCCATTAGCCAGAGCGATTGTGAACTGAACGACGAAGGTGCCATCGATGACAGCGGCGACGTTCTGCTCATTGAACTCTGCATATGTCGCAAGATCTTGCCCCAGCAGAGTAGGTGCTTGCAAAAGCAGGCTCGCCGCGACTTCTTGTTTGCGCTCCAGAGTGACAGGCGCAATGCCATGTAGTGGCTGATCAATTGCCACTACAGCAATGCGCTTGTTCTGCTGGATACCGCTGGCAACCAGTGCCGAACCAAACGCCAGAGCGGCGCTTCGATCAGTGGTTATACCGTGTTGGAAAATGACGACGTCTGTAATTGCACCTGGCGTGCTAAGCGTGGCGTTTTCAAGCGGGCTACCCGCAAAGGCTGCAGTGCTGAAGTCCGGGTGCAAAACGAGCATCGGAACTTCCGTATCGCCCTCGGGTGCAGGCGCTGGGAACGGGAAAATCGCGTTTACGACTTCGCTCAGTCCTGCACCTTGAGGAATAACCAAGCCCACTTGAGAGAACTGTTGGTTCAGCGCGGCTGCAAACGTCGTATCGGCCTTCCAGGATTGAGTCTGGATTGGAGCACCGTTCACGTTGCTGGGGAGGCCCAGGTAATATGGCAATGTGATGCTGCTCTCCGAAACGGCAACGAACTCGGACCCGGGGACGGTTGCCAAGATGGCTGACTTGGTCTGAGCTGGAGCTGAGGCGCCCACAGTGATTGGTCTGCTATCCGGCTCTGCGATCTCGATTCCCTTGCCCGCTAAAGCCTGGTCAATGGCGGCGCCAAGGCCGGCAGCCACGCAAGCGAATTGGTCCTCAAAGCTACCAAGCGGTCCATACTCGTATTTCCCGGTCTGAGAGTTTGGTGTGTCGCAGGGAGCCAATGCAGCATTGTTGAGCGCAGTCGAGGGCTCAAATGTTGCCAGGGCGCCTTGGACTGCAGCTTCCACATCCTTGTAGCCGAAGTTGGCCGGGCTGGTGTTCACAAAGAGGAAGTCTGCGGTGCTAACTGAGCCATCGCCATTCACATCGAAGTCTTTGCTGTCGATGCTGCCGTCTCGATTGAGATCCCATTTCTGGAAGCCGGTCAAAGGGCTAGGAGCGGCCTCCTCAAGATCTTGGCCAGACGCGAACAATGCCGCGCCAACAACTTTCTTGGCCGTTGATACTCTAACGAATCCTTCGAGTTGGTCACGCAGCCAGTTCTCCGGATATGCGACATAGCGTGTGACCATGATGTCATTTGAGGTGGTGAAGCTGTAACTCATAGCAATATCGTTTGCTGACAGCTTGTTTGCACCGTTAGAGATGGCAGCTGCAAATCCAGATACAGTCGGTTCCCAGAACTTGTTGACCAAAGAGCGAATCGGGGCCAAAGCAGCGTTTACGAGGCCAAAGTTAGGATCCGTCTCTGTACCTTCGCCAGTGATATTAGCGTAGACAGGATCCTGGCCGATTGATTTTCCTGAACCATCCTTTACACCTTTGGTGATGCCCACCACGTAACGGGTGTTCGGTGCCAGAGGCTCCGTTGGTGTGATTCTGATGGCTGTGGAATCGTCAACATCAATCACGTCAACGATAAAGTTGGTTTTTGCGACCTTTGCCAGGTCCACGGTTGGAGGTTCCTGGTTAGACAGTCCTTGAATCGGGTCCCCGCTTGCGTACTTCACGGGTATTAGGAAGATGTTCTGGTTCGGTTTTAGTGATGATTTATCGATCTGCCCGCTGGTCTTGATAGTAATGGGGTCGACAGTAGAGGCGCCGCTAAGGCTATCGAGAGCGACTTCAACAGGGCTGGAATCTGCGGTCAAATCCAGTTTGAAAGTTCCATCCAGTGAACCTGAGAAACTCAGGTCGGTCGGTGTCGGGATTTGGCGCTTGGCCGGGTTGAACAGCGGGTATGTTGTATTCAGGGCATCGCCGGCATACTGCGGCTTGGGATTATCATTACCCCCACTGTTAGAGCCACTGAAACAGCCCGTCAACCCAAGGGAAGAAGCCACGGCAAGACTTATTAGAGTTTTCTTGAACATGGGTGGAACCTTTTCCTGTTGTTGTGTCGTTATATCCGGCGTTGACGGAACCGGTCGGCCCCAGGATTCCGCGCATTGCCTTTTCTGATTTGTTGGTTGTCTGAAATTGTAGCCAGCACTTAAAAGCCAATTTCTGTAGCTTCGACTATAGCGACAGAGTAGCAAGTGTTGATCAGCCAAAAGTGTGATTCTGCGTCTGGAAACCCTCCTCGCACCCTTGGAGTGGCCCTCAATCAAAAATAGTGGCCGGTCCGCGGTTTGTCGAGTTCCAGTGACCGGGTAATGCCTGTTTTAACAAATTGTTGCGAATTGGTTTTACCGTCATAGCTATTTTCGCTGGCGTACATAGCATTTGCGCCTTCTGTCGCATCAACCGCTGTGTCGAATTTCTGGTAAACTCTCGCTTCCTTATACAAGCAGGGGGCTGCTTTGGTGGCTCCGCATACTTCCGATAATCAGAAAGCTGATGAGGCCACTATGACCACCGTGATCCGCCAGGACGACCTGATCGAAAGCGTAGCCGATGCGCTGCAGTTCATTTCCTACTATCACCCGAAGGATTTCATTCAGGCCGTGTACGAGGCCTACCAGAAGGAAGAGTCCCAGGCGGCCAAGGATGCCATGGCCCAGATTCTGATTAACTCCCGTATGTGTGCCCAGGGCCACCGTCCGATCTGTCAGGACACCGGTATCGTCACCGTGTTCGTGAACATCGGTATGGACGTGAAGTTCGAGTGCGACATGGCGCTGGACGACGTGATCAACGAAGGTGTACGCCGTGCTTACACCCATCCGGACAACGTGCTGCGGGCCTCTGTGCTGGCAGATCCGGACGGCAAACGCCAGAACACCAAAGACAACACCCCCGCCATCATTCACTACAAGATGGTGCCGGGTAACACCGTAGACGTGCACGTGGCAGCCAAGGGCGGTGGCTCTGAAGCCAAGTCCAAGTTTGCCATGCTGAACCCGTCCGACTCGGTCGTGGACTGGGTGTTGAAGATGGTGCCGCAGATGGGTGCCGGCTGGTGTCCGCCTGGCATGCTGGGTATTGGTATTGGTGGTACCGCTGAGAAGGCGATGGAGCTGGCGAAAGAGGCTCTGTTGGATCCAATCGATATTCACGATCTGCAGGCCCGCGGTGCCTCCAATCGTGCCGAGGAATTGCGCCTGGAGCTGTTCGAGAAGGTGAACGAGCTGGGCATCGGCGCTCAGGGGCTGGGTGGCCTGACCACCGTTCTGGATGTAAAAGTCAAGGATTACCCCACCCACGCGGCCAACAAGCCGGTGGCGATCATCCCGAACTGCGCAGCAACCCGCCACGCACACTTTGTGCTGGATGGTACGGGCCCGTCCCTGCAGACCCCGCCGAGCCTGGACGACTGGCCGGAAATCACCTGGGAAGTAGGCGAGAATGTTCGCCGTGTGAATCTGGACACTGTAACTCCGGAAGACGTGAAAGACTGGCAACCGGGTGAAACCGTTCTGCTGTCCGGCAAGATGCTGACCGGCCGTGATGCGGCCCACAAGAAGATGGTGGATATGATCGAGCGCGGTGAAGAGCTGCCGGTGGATCTGAAAGGCCGCTTCATCTATTACGTGGGCCCGGTTGATCCCGTACGCGAAGAAGTGGTTGGCCCTGCCGGCCCTACGACTGCAACCCGCATGGACAAGTTCACTGACACCATGCTGGAAAAAACCGGCCTGACTGGCATGATCGGCAAAGCCGAGCGTGGCCAGGTTGCCATCGACGCCATCAAGAAGCACGGCGCAGTGTATCTGATGGCGGTGGGTGGTGCGGCCTACCTGGTCTCCAAGGCCATCAAGGGCGCCAAGGTGGTGGCCTTCGAAGAGCTGGGTATGGAAGCCATTTACGAGTTTGAAGTGCAGGATATGCCGGTAACCGTAGCCGTGGATTCCCGTGGCAGTTCCGTGCACCAGACCGGCCCGGTTGAGTGGCACGACAAGATCATTGCCGCCAAGGCGGTTTGATCTGAGTCTTTGTTAGTCCGGTGGCAGCCTTGGGTGTTCGGCTCAAGGCTGCCACTGAAAGTCCTTCATCTTTACCCTTCCTTTATACACTTCCACCCCTTCCAGCCTCAGTTTCTCTGTTTGAAGCTGGCAGGTTTCCGTGCCTTCAGGAAAGGCGATCTGGCCGTTGCTCCGGATAACCCGATACCAGGGAATGCAGTGGCCGGCGGGCAGTTTGCCCAGGGCCCGGCCAACGAAACGCGCCTGGCGTCCGAGGCCGGCCATGGCGGCTACCTGACCGTAGCTGGCCACTTTCCCTTTCGGAATCGCGGCCACTACCTGCCAGATTTTCTGCTCCTTTGTCGGTTCCTTTTCGGACTCGTTCATTCAGAGCTCCGGTATTGGCCGGGTTACAGGCGCAGGGCGCCGTCCACCTCGATCATGCGGCCAGAAACGTAGTCGTTCTCGAAGATAAACGCTACCGCTGAGGCGATTTCCTCTGGCTTGCCCATGCGTTTCAGGGGGATGCCGGCGGTCATTTTCTCCAGGGCTTCGGGCTTCATGGAGGCCGTCATTTCCGTTTCGATAAACCCTGGGGCGATGCCCATGCAGCGGATGCCGTAGCGGGCGAGTTCTTTGGCCCACACTGGCACCAGGGCAGATACGCCGGCTTTGGCGGCGGAGTAGTTGCTCTGGCCCATGTTTCCGGCGCGGGAGATGGAGGCGATGTTGATGATCGCGCCCTGGTCGCCGTTTTCGATCATGCGGGTGGCCGCTTCCCGGCCGCACAGGAAAACGCCGGTGAGGTTAACGTCGATCACGGACTGCCACTGGGCCAGTTCCATGCGCTTCTCGAGCTTGCCGTCCTTGAATTTCACCATCAGGCCGTCGCGCAGGATGCCGGCGTTGTTCACCAGGCCGTTGAGGTGGCCGAAGTCATTGATGATTGCCTGAAAGGTTGCCTCAACGTCTTCTTCTTTGGCGACGTTACAGACATAGGTTTTTGCGTCGCCACCGGCCAGTTTGCAGGCCTCAGCGGCTTCAGCCAGCTTGTCTTCCATCAGGTCGATGAGTGCCAGCCTGGCGCCTTTGGCTGCCAGGTATTCAGCCATTGCGCGGCCGAGGCCCTGGCCGCCACCAGTGATTGCGATAACAGAATCTTGAAGTTTCATGGTTTGCCCTAATTAAGTTCAGAGGTGTTTTACGTTCTCTGTGTGTCTGCATCGTTTTTATGGGGAGGCATTTTGCCCGTTTTCTTTTTTCTTTTCATCGTTATGCCCATTGCCGAACTGGCGGTATTGATTCAGGTCGGTAGCGTTATCGGCGTGTTGAATACGGTAGGGCTGGTGTTTCTGACGGCTGTAATCGGGGCCTGGTTGCTGCGCCAGCAGGGGCTGGCGACCTTGTTGCGGGCGAATGAACGTCTCAACAGCGGTGAGTTGCCGGCAAAAGAAGTGGCCGAGGGGCTGATTCTTGCGGTCGGCGGCGCCATGTTGCTCACGCCGGGGTTTATCACCGACACCTTCGGCTTTCTGTGTTTGTTGCCGGGCTCGCGACATTGGCTGGCATCGCAGGCACTGAAGAGAATGACGGTGGCGGGGCAGAATCACGGCCGGAGTTTCTTTTTCAGCGCCGGAGGCGGTGCAGGGCCCTTCGGGCAAGGCCCTTTTGGCCAGCAGCGACCATTCGATCGTGATGCCAACGGCAACATCATTGAAGGCGAGTACCAGGATCAGACCCGGAATGATCGGGGCCAGCTCCAGCAGGGGCAGTCTGATCAGGATGAGCAGGAAAAAAAGTGAAATTTTTTTCGTTGAGGGTGTTGAAAACCTTTCGCTCAACCCCATTTACACAGCACAGATTCGCTTCAGGCTGAAAACCGCTGTCTATCAGTGGCTTGGATGCCGGGGCAATTTGTCGGGTCCGGGTCTCCGGCCAGACATTTTTAACATGCAATTGTCATTGCCACATTAATCTGACTATTGGAGAAACAGAGCAATGAAAATTCGTCCGCTACACGATCGTGTTGTCGTACGCCGTAAGGAAGAAGAAGAGAAAACTGCGGGTGGCATCGTGCTGCCGGGTAATGCCAAAGAAAAGCCTTCCCAGGGCGAAGTGATCGCTGTGGGTAATGGCCGCATTCTGGATAACGGCGAAACCCGTGCACTGGCGGTCAAGGTGGGTGACACCGTGGTCTTCGGTCAGTACGCCGGTAACACCGTGAAGGTTGACGGTGAAGAGCTGCTCATCATGAGTGAGAACGATATTTACGGCGTGCTTGAGTGATCGCAACAGCGATAGGCACGAACGCTCATTAATCCGATCGGTTCAATTTTCGGTTTAACGAACAGGAATAGAAGACATGGCAGCAAAAGACGTTAAATTCGGTGATAGCGCCCGTAAGCGCATGGTAGCAGGTGTTAACATCCTGGCGGACGCGGTCAAGGTAACACTGGGCCCCAAAGGCCGTAACGTGGTTCTGGAGAAGTCTTTCGGCGCTCCGACTGTGACCAAGGACGGCGTATCTGTGGCCAAGGAAATCGAGCTGAAAGACAAGTTCGAGAACATGGGCGCGCAGATGGTGAAGGAAGTCGCTTCCCAGGCCAACGAAACTGCTGGTGACGGTACCACGACTGCGACCGTACTGGCCCAGTCCATCGTGAATGAGGGTATCAAGGCCGTGACTGCCGGCATGAACCCGATGGACCTGAAGCGTGGTATCGACAAAGGTACCGCCGAAGCTGTTAAAGCCATCCGTGAAATGGCCAAGCCCTGCGACGACAGCCGCATGATCGCCCAGGTTGGCACTATCTCCGCCAACGGTGACGAAACCATCGGCAAGATCATCGCAGACGCGATGGAAAAAGTGGGTAAAGAAGGCGTCATTACCGTTGAGGAAGGCCGTGGCCTGGAAGACGAGCTGGACGTGGTTGAAGGCATGCAGTTTGACCGCGGCTTCCTGAGCCCGTACTTCATCAACAACCAGGACAACATGTCTGCCGAGCTGGAAGACCCGTACATCCTGCTGGTCGACAAGAAGATCTCCAACATCCGCGAACTGCTGCCGGTGTTGGAAGCAGTTGCCAAGGCCGGCAAACCGCTCCAGATCATCGCTGAAGACATCGAAGGCGAAGCCCTGGCTACTCTGGTGGTCAACAACATGCGCGGCATTGTGAAAGTCAACGCTGTGAAGGCGCCTGGCTTTGGTGACCGTCGCAAGGAAATGCTGCAGGACATCGCCATTCTGACTGGCGGTACTGTGATTTCCGAAGAAGTCGGCCTGACCCTGGAAAACACCACTCTGGATGACCTGGGTACTGCCAAGCGTGTCAACGTGACCAAGGAAAACACCACGATCATCGGTGGCGCTGGTGCCGAGGCTGATATCAGCGCTCGCGTTGAGCAGATTCGCAAGCAGATCGAAGACAGCAGCTCTGATTACGACAAAGAGAAGCTGCAAGAGCGCGTCGCCAAGCTGGCTGGCGGTGTCGCCGTCATCAAAGTGGGCGCCGGCTCTGAAGTTGAAATGAAAGAGAAGAAGGCCCGCGTTGAAGACGCTCTGCACTCCACCCGCGCTGCCGTTGAAGAAGGCATCGTAGCTGGTGGTGGTGTTACCCTCATCCGCGCTATTGCGGCTCTGGACAAGGTAGACGCCATCAACGACGAGCAGAAAGCCGGTGTGAACATTCTGCGTCGCGCCATGGAAGCTCCCCTGCGTCAGATCGTATTCAACGCAGGCGGTGAGTCTTCTGTGGTGGTTGCCAAGGTAAAAGAAGGCGAAGGCTCCTTCGGCTTCAACGCTGCTACCGAGCAGTACGGCGACATGCTGGAAATGGGTATCCTGGATCCCGCCAAGGTAACCCGTTCTTCCCTGCAGGCAGCGGCTTCGGTCGCTTCTCTGATCATCACCACCGAGGCGATGGTTGCAGACGAGCCGGAAGACGAGAAAGCCGGCGGCGGTATGCCGGATATGGGTGGCATGGGCGGAATGGGAGGCATGGGCGGCATGATGTAATGCCGGCCAGATCCCGAACAGGTCTCAGTTTCTGAGGCCTGGCCCGATCTACCCCTGAAAACCCCGCGCTGGTTCACACTGGCGCGGGGTTTTTCGTTTTTTTGTCATGAACTTGCCCAATGGCTTTGTTAGACTCGGCTACCGGTTTTTAAATGTGCCAATTGCAATGACTGAATCCCGACCAAAATCCTTTCTCGGCCCTGGCAAAGTGGTTCTGCTGCTGTTGCTCGGTCTGCTGGTTTACGGGATCACGCTGATTGTTCTGGTTCCGGCTGGCTGGCTCTGGCAGCAGGCCTCGGCCCAGGTGCAGCTGCCAGAGCAGGTTCGGGTGCAGCAGGTATCCGGGCGTCTCTGGGATGGGGCCGCAGGGGTTGTTGTGGCTGGTTTTCCGGCACGCCTGGAATGGCAATTTGGCTGGCCATCGCTGTCCGGGGTGACATTACCGCTGCAATTTTCCGTGTCTTCATCACAATCCCGCGTGGAAGGGGTTGCCCGTGCCGGTTGGCAGGGTAATTTTGAGGTCAGTGCCAATGGGCTGATAGCGGTTGCCGAGTTCGAGCAACTGATACGCCAGAGCGGTGGCGCCATGATTGAGGGAACCGTGTCTGTGGATCGCTTCGAGATGTCCTGGGCAGACGGTCGCCTGAAGTCAGCAGACGGGCTCGGGCGCTGGGATGGTGGCAGGGTTACCTGGCCGATGGGCAATCAGGTGGGCCAGGCCGTGTTTCCTCCCATGCAGGCAGATCTGGACACCGTGGACGGAGGCGTTTCACTGGTAGTGGCAGAGCAGGGTGCAAGCGGGCCGGCGGCTGATGCCAGCATACTCTGGGATGGCATGATGGAACTGCGGGTGTACAAGCGCATGGTCGATCTGGCGCAACAGCCCTGGCCAGATTCTGCAAGGCCGGGTGACGTAGTGTTCCGGGTCCGGCAGCCATTGCTGCCCGGAGGCCTGTAATATGATGAAGCTGTCGGTGGGGCGTCAGGAGCGGTTCTCGCGTACATTGGCGAATCTGCTGTTGCTTGCGCTGGTGCTGTACCTTTCGGTCGAGCTGGCGAAACTAACCTGGTTGATTGCCTGGAACGACCGGCCTGTGCCGGAAATCTTCGGGCAGACGGCCGCCGGCGCTGAGGTCCGTAGCCGAGTATCGGGGGCTCCGATCGCCGGTTATGAATTCTTCGGGAGACCGGATAATCAGAAGGGTGTGGCCGACGTGGTGCGCCGCTCTGCACCGGAAACCGGGCTGCGCCTGAGGCTGGAGGGTGTGCTTGTCGGGCAGCGTCCGGAGGACTCCGGTGCTATAGTTGCCGGAAGTAACGGCGAAACCGAATACTATCGGGTTGGCGACCAGTTACCGGGCAACGCTGAGCTGGCGGAGGTCGAGGCTGGAAGAATTCTGCTCCGCAGGGGGGGGAGGTACGAATCCCTGGCGTTTGAGGAACAGATAGAGACCGGAGCGCTGGTTGCGGAAGAGCCGGTGCAAACGGCAGAATCGCCGGATACCTACCTGGAAGACGCCAGAGCGCGGCTGGACAGTGAAGGCGTGGCTGCACTGGCAACCTACGGTCTGCAGCCTGCAGAGGATCGCGGCGGGTATGTGTATGATGGCTCGAACGCCATGCTGAACGCCGTGAATCTGCGTCCGGGAGATATCATTACCTCGGTGAACGGTCAGCCTCTGGGCGACATCGAGCAGGACAAGCAGCTGCTGGACAGTTGGCGTAGCCAGCCGCAGCTGGATATTGAAATTGAACGTGACGGAACCCTGCTGACGGTCAGTTACGCCATACCCGAACAATGGCGCTGACAGGGTACTCAAAAAAACAGGACGATATCGCCAGATGTATAACCACAAGATCAACCTCCTCCAGGCAATCATGTTCGCGCTTTTACTGCCGCTGGCTTCGCTGGCGCAGGCGCAGGAAGAAACCTGGAGGCTGAACCTCAAGGATGCGGACATTCGGGCCTTCGTCACCCAGGTGGCAGACATAACCGGCTACAGCTTTGTGGTGGATCCCCGGGTTAAAGGGAAAGTGACGGTATTGTCCAGTGCCCCCATGAACAAGGACGAAATCTACGATCTTTTCCTGGCAGTGCTGAATGTGCACGGTTTTACTGCGATCCCCGGAGAGGAAGTCGTCAAAATTGTCCAGCAGGTCGATGCCAAACAGTCTGCAGAGAACCTGAACAGGTTTCCGCAAACGCCTTCCGAGCAATTGATTACCCGTGTTATCCAGATTGATAATGCCAACGCCCTGGAACTGGTTCCGATTCTGCGTCCCCTGGTCGCCAAATACGGCCATCTGGCGGGCGTGGCTGCGGCAAACGCCCTGATTGTCAGTGATCATGCCTCTAACATCGCTCGCATTGAACAGATCGTGCGGGAACTGGACAGCCCCTCTAAATACGAAGTGGAAGTGATTCAGCTGCAGGAAGCCTGGGTTGGTGACATGGTGACCCTGCTGCAGGAGCTGGCACCGGAAGAGCTTGGCCGCGCTGGCGGTGAGAATGCCGCACGCAAATACAGCGTGACAGCCGACGAGCGCAGCAATCGATTGATTCTGCGCGGCGACGAAACCTTTCGGGACAAGATGCGCGGTTTGATTCTCCAACTGGACCAACCGTCTGCCAGTGGCGGGACCACCAAGGTGATTCGTCTTCGTCATGCCGATGCCAAGACCCTGACCGAAATACTCAAAGGTGTGATGGGTGAGGTAGTGAAAGAGGGTAGCGCTGGCGGCAGCTCGGGTGGCTCTACCGGGAATCCGGGCAGCAGCTTTTCAGTCTTTGCTGATGAAGGGCTGAATGCTCTCGTTGTCCGGGGGGACCCCTCCCTGATGCAGGAAGCCGAGCAGATTGTGGCACAGTTGGATGTGCGCCGTGCCCAGGTGATGATTGAAGCGGCTATTGTGGAAATCAGTGATGAGCTGGGCGATCAGCTCGGGGTGCAATTGGCGGCTGGCGATGAGTCTGCAGGTTCATTTCCGGTGCTGGGTACAAACCTGACCAGTGGTCAGGGTATGGTTGGCTTGAACTCCGTGATCGGAGCTCTGGTGGGTGACACTATTCCGCAGCTTGCCGGCGGGTTGACCGTCGGTGCCGGGCAGCGTGATGAGGATGGTGTCACCTGGGGCTTACTGATTCAGGCACTGTCCTCTTCTTCTGCGGCGAACCTGTTGTCTACGCCCAGCATTATTACCCTCGACAATCAGGAATCTGAAATCATCGTTGGCCAGAACGTACCGTTCCGTACTGGCCAGTCTACCGTGACCGGAGACGGGACCACCAACCCGTTTACCACCATCGAGCGGCGCGATGTGGGGTTGTCGCTGAAAGTCACGCCTACGATCAGTGCAGATGGCCTGGTGCGTCTGGTGGTTGAGCAAACGACCGAGGACATTTCCACAACCAGCGTTGATGGTGCATCCGATCTGATCACCAACAAACGTGAGATTAAAACCACCGTGCTGGCGGATGACGGTGAGACCGTGGTACTGGGCGGTCTGATCAAGGACGATTACCAGGTCAGCAAGAGCAAGGTGCCGCTGCTGGGCGATATCCCGGTGCTTGGTCGCTTGTTCTCTTCTGAATCCGAGACCCGCGTTAAGCGCAACCTGCTGGTTTTCCTACGCCCCACGATTATGCTGGGCAAGGCAGATGCTGTGGCGGCGACCACTGAAAAGTTCAACCGCCTCTGGGATGTGAACCTGGAAGTGCGGGAAAAGCTTGGCTTGCCCCAGGAAGAATCTGATCCGTCGGTCGATATGCTGTTTGAAGGGCGCCGGCAGTAGGGAGTTGTGCTGGCGAGACAGCGTGGATAACCGCGCTGTCTGATCATCGCCCCGGCGAGCAGGACTGGGGCGGTGCTTCGAGTGCTCTCAGAGTGGCGGCATCGGGCAGTCCAGCTGATCCGCCACCAGCCTCATTAATTCGTATTCCTTAACTTCCACCTTTCCGTCGTGACTGATGCAATGTCCGCAGGCATCAATAATGGCAGGCTTCAGCAGTGGAGAGAGCTTGCTGAGAACATTCAGAGCAGCTCTCAGGTTCTGCATGGTGATCTTGCTGTGCATGGTTTCGTCGTTTCCGTTGCCAAACCCGGAAATAGCTTCCTGATAGAGCGCTTGAGCCTTTTCCGGTGCTTCGGTGCCGGCCCGGGCGAACAGGCTCAGCACCTGTTCAATGGCTGGTTTGACTTGCCGGAAGCTTCGGTATTTCACGGGCACCACCTGCCCGGAGCCACGGCCTAGATGCCGCCACAGGAAGGTGGTGAGTGCGAGCTCGAACAGGGTCACCCGGTTGTCCGCCTGAACCAGCGTCTGAATGTTTGCGAGAAGGGTATCCCGCTCCTCCGGGTCGAGCTTTCGCAACGCCGGCATGGCCAGTTCAAGCATTGGAAAACGTGCGCGTTCGCCAAGTTCTTTTAGGGATGGCAGTAGTTTGCCAAGCAAATCGGGTTGGGCGCCCAGCACGGAGTGCTCTGGTATGAGAGCAAGCCTCTCGGTTTGCTCGGGGTCCGTCAGTTCGTAAATCACCAGGCCATAGCAAAGCTGAACGGCCCCAGCCCGGGTATATAACAGGTTGCGAAAGGTCGATGGCAGTTTCTTCAGGAGACTGCTGGCGAAGCGCTCGCTGTCCGCGGAAACCGTGCCAACGCGGCTGGACAGCGCAGGGGTTGCCGTCGGAGATTCGTTGGTCAGGGAGCTCGCCAGAGGCGATAGGCTGTACTTTCGGGTGCCTTGAGCGGGTTCGACTACCTGGCTCACCAGGTCTCCAATGGCTGCCTTATCCGGATTGCGGCCTTGTCCCTGCAAGCGTGAGCCCGGTTCGGTATCCCGTAGCCTGCTGCGCAGGCGTGCCATCAGCCCTGGCTGGATGGCGTTGATTCGTTCGTCAATGGGAGGGTGGGATGCCAGCAGGGAGGTGAATTTCATCCTTGCCGCCTCGCCGAAACACATGTGGTTCATGTCGCTGGCATGGCTGGTAGTGTCCAGATACCCGCCTTTCATCCCGATTTTGAACAGGGCGGCGCCAATGCCTTCGGGGTTACGAGTGAACTGAACGGATGACGCGTCGGCC
>JGI12577J12838_1000094_pt1 | contig 38284 bp, 35 predicted proteins | sample TtanPargueraPR_3_FD_12838 | JGI IMG/M metagenome (IMG submission 12838)
CGAGGTGGTCGGTCGTATCGACCGGACCAATCAGGAAATCGCGGATATGTCTGCCGAACAGACCGCCGATACCGATCAGGTTCTGGCCAATGTTCAGGACATCCGGGAAACCACTCGGAACATGGTTGTCCAGCTCTCGGAAAGCGCAGATATGACGCAACGTCTGGAGCAACTGATCCGTTCACTGGAAGAAGCCTCGGCAAAGGTCACAGTTCGCTGAGGTTTGTGGCACACTCTGCACTCGTTTTTGACTGCAGAGTTGTAACCCATGAATCGCCTTGGCGCCTTCTACGACCGTTTTATCCTGCCCCACCCCTGGATTGTTCTGGCCCTGTTTGCCCTGCTGCTGGCAGTGACCGCGCTGCGTTTTGATCAGTTCCGGCTGGATGCCTCGGCAGAATCCCTGGTGCTGGAAAACGATCGTTCGCTGGAGCAGTACCGACAGGTAAACCAGACCTTCACCACCTCTGACGATTTCCTGGTGGTCACCTACACCCCCAACGACCCCCTGTTCACCACCGAAGGCCTGTCGCGGTTAAGGGCTCTTCGCGACGACTTGCAGGCTCTTGAGGCCGTCGGTTCCACCAACAGCATTCTGAATGTACCGCTGCTGCACAGCCCGGACCTTACCCTGGACACCGTCGACAGCGAGATCAAAACGCTGGATGAACACGATATGGCTCCGGCGACCGGCCGACAGGCGTTGCTGGACAACCCCATGTACCCCAACCTGCTCATCAGCGAGGACGGCAAGACCACGGCCATCCAGGTCAACCTGCCAACCCCGGACCGCTATTTTGACTTACTCAACCAGCGCAACGAACTCCGGGAAAAGGTGAATCGGGGCGAGGCCAGCGAGGCCGAACGGACGCAACTTGAGCAGACAAGCGACGAATTTATCCGCTACACCGAGCAACTGGGTGAAGAGCGTGATGCCACCATCAATCAGGTTCGCGCCATACTGGAGCAATACCGCGACCACGCCAGCATCCACCTGGGCGGCGTGCCCATGATTGTCGCCGACATGATCCGGTTTATTGAAAACGATCTCTCCACTTTCGGCTTCGGGGTATTGGCTTTCCTGCTGCTCACCCTGGCGATTATTTTCCGGCAATGGCGTTGGGTCGTGGTACCACTGTTGTGTTGCGGTTTTACCGTCTGGCTGATGGTCGGATTTCTGGGCTGGGCCCAATGGCCGGTGACAGTGATTTCGTCCAACTTTATCTCGCTGCTACTGATCATGACCCTGTCGCTCACCATCCACCTGATTGTGCGCTACCGGGAATTCCAGCATGACGAGCCCGAGGCTGCGCCAAACAACATCCTGCGCAACACCCTGATGACCATGATCCGACCGTGCTTCTATATGGCGATCACCACCATTGTTGCCTTCGGCTCCCTCACCTTCAGCGGCATCCGGCCGGTCATCGATTTTGGCTGGATGATGACCCTGGGGCTGACCGTGGCTTTTCTCATTACTTTCTTGATCTTCCCGGCCCTGTTGAGCCTGCTGCCACCCCCGATCGACCAGCGCGTGAGCTCAGACAAGGTGCCCTTCACCGATGCCTTCGCCCGCTTCACCGAGCGGTTCAGCGGGACGGTCCTGGTCAGTTCAGGGGTCATTGCCGTGCTCTGCGTGATTGGCCTGAACCGACTGACGGTAGAGAACAGCTTCATCGATTACTTCAAGTCCTCCACCGAAATCCATCAGGGTATGGTCACCATAGACGACCGACTGGGGGGCACCACGCCGCTGGATGTGGTCATTACCGATCAACCCGCCCCGGAAAACGCCAACGCGGATCCATTCGCCAGTGACTGCGACCCGTTTGTAGAAGACTGCGGTGACGAGGAATACCGGGACACCTGGTACACCTATCAGAAAATGCGCCAACTCGGTGAGGTGCATGATTACCTGCATAGCCTGCCGGAGACCGGCAAAGTCCTGTCCATACAGACCACACTCGAACTGCTGGCCCAGGTTAACGGAGGTGAGCCCCTGGACGCCCTGGAGCTGGCCTTTGTGCCCGCCGCCGTACCGGACGATCTACAGGATATTCTGCTGACCCCTTATATTTCTGAGGAGCAGGACAAGGCGCGATTCAGTATCCGCATACTCGAAACCATGCCAGACCTGCGTCGACAGGAGCTGCTGGATGACATTCGCCACCACCTGAGCACCGAACTCGGTTACGACCGGGATCGCATACTGCTCTCAGGCATGACAGTGATGTACAACAACATGCTTCAGAGCCTGTTCGATTCCCAGATCAAAACCATCGGCGTGGTGTTTGGCGCTATACTGGTCATGTTTCTGATCCTGTTCCGTTCCGTGAAGCTGGCGCTGGTGGGTATGGCACCCAACCTGATAGCCGCAGGCTCAGTACTGGGGCTGATGGGCTGGCTGGGCATTCCACTGGATATGATGACCATTACCGTGGCGGCCATCACCGTCGGGATTGCGGTAGATGACACCATCCACTACATCCATCGCTTCAAAACCGAGTTCGCCAAAGACGGCGACTACCTGGCCACCATGCATCGCTGTCACCGCAGTATCGGCCAGGCCATGTTCTACACCTCGCTGACCATCATTGCCGGTTTCTCCATACTGGTGCTGTCGAACTTCATTCCCACCATTTATTTTGGCCTGTTCACCGGTTTTGCCATGTTCATGGCCTTGCTGGGTGCACTCACCCTACTGCCCAGGCTGATCATTCTGGTTCGACCGTTTAATTCCCCATAACAAAAAACCCCGCCGGGGCCAGGCTCCGGCGGGGTTTCTCGCAAACACACAGACTCAGCGGATTACTGCTGGCCCTGAGGTTGCATCATCTGACGCTGCTGTTGCATCTGCTGCTGCATCTGTTTCATGCGGCGATCCAGCTCATCACGCTGCTCCTGGGTGAACACCGCATCCACCTTCGCCTGCATCAGGGCAGAAAGCGCTGCAATTTCACCGGTCACATCACCGAGTTTGGCGGCATTGTCACGAATGGCAGACTCGTCGTAATCCGGCTTGATCTGCTCTTGCAGGTCTTCCTGCAGCGAGCGGGCATCCTGGCGCAGTTCGCCGATTTCGCCCTGCATGTCGTCGATGATGCCGCGAATCTCGGTTTGCTGTTCTTCAGACAGCCCCACCATCTGCGCGAGCTGGGCCACCTGATCCGGCTGACCACCCGGCGACTGCTGTGCGATCGCCGGCGCTGAGATAGTCAGGGCGACAAGTGCGGAACCGATGAATTTTGCAAGCTTCATACTGTTCTCCATCATTAAGGCGGCCTGTCGGGTACCACCACGGATTGGCTTTAATCGTTTGAAGTGACACCCTAAAGCATTCTCCTGCTTCATTTCACCCCGATATCCCTTCAATTTGTACAGGTTCTCAGTTTGATTCGCTCTGAGGGCGCGGCACTGGCGGGATTTGATGAATGTGAAAATTTAGTCATTCCCCTGCATAATGGCGCCCTCAATCAATCAGCGGAGTAAACACCATGGCCATTAACTGGTTTCCCGGGCATATGCACAAGGCCCGAAAGGAGATCAAGAAAGTCATGCCCCAGATGGACCTCATCATCGAGGTGGTGGACGCCCGGATTCCCTTCAGTAGTGAGAATCCACTGGTGCCTTCGCTGCGTGGCGATACCCCGCTGATCAAGGTGCTTAATAAGCGAGACCTGGCCGACCCGGTCATTACCGAGCAATGGCTTGCCTGGCTGGAGCGGGAACGGGGTGTCCGTGCGGTCACGCTCACACACAATCAACGCCAGGAAGCCCTGGGCATCCTCACGCTGGTGGAAGAGATGACGCCCGGGCATGACCGACAGAAAAGCGCCTTGCGAGTGATGATCCTGGGCATCCCGAACGTCGGCAAATCCACACTGATCAATACCCTGGCTGGCCGTCCCGCCGCCAAGACTGGCAACGAGCCGGCGGTTACCCGGGCACAACAGGCCATCAAACTGCCGGATAACGTTCTGCTCTACGATACCCCTGGCTTCCTCTGGCCCAAGCTGTCGCCGGTGCAATGCGGCTATCGCCTGGCAGTAACCGGCGCAATCCGCAGTGCTGTGCTGGATTTCGAGGATGTTGCGCTGTTCGAGGCGGATTATCTGATTGCCCACTACCCGGAGCTCGTCGTCAACCGCTACGGGCTGGACGAAAGACCCGTGGATGGGCTGGCACTGATGGATGCCATCGCCGTAAAACGCCGTTTCCTGGGCCGCGGCGGGGTACCGGATCTGCACAAGGTTTCCGAAGTGCTGCTGAACGAACTCCGGGCCGGGACACTGGGCCGGATCTCGCTGGAAACGCCGGATATGGTGGAACAGGAACTGGTTGAAGCCCGAGCCCGGGAACAGGCCGAGGCGGAAGAGAAAGCCAGAAAGGACGAGCAGCGCAAGAAGAAGAAACGCTAGCCGGTGCTGGCGTAAAAGCCAAACCCGTAAAGACTAAAGTTTGGGCATAAGACTAGCCTTTTTTGCTATACTTGATTTAAATCAAGGTGACTGAAACCAGATGTTTCAGCATTGGCACCCATGGGAATCCGCCGCATGCCCAGGTATCCGGATTGCCCAGGGTGTCCGCCCCGAACGCAGGCAAAAGCCTTACCTGTTGGGGCTGAGGACGCACCGCACACGCTTCGGTGCGGTTTTGAATGGATCAACCCGGATGGTTCGTCAACTATGGCCCAGGCAATTCGACTTCACCAAGTATCCCCTCTCAAGGCCTCCTGTCACCAGTGCAGCCTGAGCAACCTGTGTCTACCTCTGGCCATTGAAGAGAACGATCTTGATCGCCTTGAGGACATTGTCCAGCAGGGGAAAATCTATAACCGCGGCGAGCATATTTTCGATCAGAGTACCCCGGTTCGCTCCTGCTTTGCGGTCAAGAGCGGCTCCATCAAAACATCCATTATTACCGAAGGCGGCGAAGAACAGGTAACCGGTTTCTTCATGCCTGGTGAACTGGTGGGGCTGGACAGCATGAGCAGCGAGAACTATGCCTGCACGGCCAAAGCGCTGGAACGTACCAGCGTATGTGAATTCCCGGTCGACAGGCTTGAGGAACTCACGGGCAAGCTGCCGGAACTGCAGCACCACATGTATCACCTGATGAGCCAGGAAATTCAGAACAGCCATCAGCTGGCGATGCTGCTCAGCAAGAATACCGCCGAAGAGCGCATTGCGGCGCTTTTGCTCTCGCTTTCCAGCCGCTTCCGCCGTCGTCGTATGTCGGCTACCAATTTCAGCCTGCCCATGGCCAGGAACGACATTGCCAACTTCCTGGGCCTGGCAGTTGAAACCGTGAGCCGGGTTTTCACCCGCTTCCAGAATCAGGGCATCATCCGCGCTCGCGGGCGGGAAGTGGAACTGCTGGATGTGGAAGCGCTGCAGATGGTAACGCGGGATTTCGCCCGTCAGGGCCAGTAAGCACTAACCAGTCACACACCCTGAGCGGGTTCAGGAATTTGCCGGAACCCGCTCAGCGCTGTTCGATTCCTTCAACATCGCCACCTCTTCAGACAACCAGGTGCGCCACGGCATCTGTTTTATGCCGAAGGTATTGCGGATCTTGGTACAGACCATTGTGGTGTTTACCGGTTCGATGTGGCCCCAGTCGGGCACCTCGTCCACCACCTTGATTCCTTCAGGAATGCCAGGCATGCCGGCGATCGCCAACCCCAGTTCATACAGATTGATCTCTTCTGCCCCGGCATACTGGTAGGTACCCCAGACTTCAGCACCACAATCGATCTGGAGCGCCACCGCCACGATCACCCTCGCCAGATCCTTCACCGCCACCGGCTGCCCCTGACAGCGGCCGGGCAAAGACAGGCCACCTTGCGCCGTACTTTGCTGAACCTTGCCGATAAATCGGGCCAGGCTCCAGCCGGTACGCAGAATAATATGCCGCGGGAGCTGCGTTCTCAGGGCCTGCTCACATTCCCATTGCCAGCGACCCAGCTCGTTAACAGGCTGCCCTGGATTCGACGCTATGTAGGCACCCTGTTTACGGCCATCAAACACATAACATGAAGAAAGCTGCAGTAAAGCCATTTTGCGCTCACGGGCATGCTCGGCCAGCGCCAACGGCAATGAAAACGCCGCTTCGTGAGTCGCCTCCCGGTTTTTCTCCGCCTTTTCCGGATCCGCGAGCCACAACGCATTGATAATCAGCGCGGTGTCTTCAGGAATCCAGTTATCCAGGGCATGCAGGTCGACATTGGCAGGATCACTGACCAGCAAAGGGCTGATCCGCAGATGCGTTTCCCGCAGGCGCTCCAACAGCACCTTGCCAAGCGGGCCATAGTCGTGAACAACAAGTACATGCACGTGGAAACAACGCCTCCGGAATATCACTGATGTGACGGATGTCAGGAAACACTCGGGCCAATGGCTCGGAACACTACTTTACTGCAGTATCATGCAGCCTGAAACGTCAGCCTTACGGGGAGCCGGTGAACGCTCCCGGATCGACAAGCATACAACAACGGGAATCCCAATGCTGAAACAACAGAGCCATATAGTGGCCCCTATCCCCGATGAACTAAGAACCCGGGCTCTTTATACCGTCAGTGAGCTCAAAGGCCGCGGCAAAGCCGACAAGCAGGCCATCGACCAGCTGTATGAGCTCATCGTTGAACTGACCGAATCCGGGCTGGATTTCTTTTTCCTTGAGCCACTACGCCGCCTGAATGCCGGCAGCATGATGATGGGAATGGCCAAAATGGGCATCAGTAGCATGCTCAAGGGCAGCAAAATGGTGATTCACAAAGTCCTCAAGAAACTGGACGACCGCAGCCTGGCGGCGATTCTCGATTTCATCGAAGAAATCATTCATGAACCCGAGGCACCCGCGACGTAACGCCGGTGAGCAACTCATAGCCAATGGTACCGGCGTAACCGGCCACCTCGTCGACACTCACGGTTTTGCCCCAGAGCTCCACCAGGTCGCCCTCGCGGGCTTCAGGGACAGCACTCAGGTCTACCGCCAGCATGTCCATGGAGACCCGCCCCAACAAACGGATTCGCTGGCCGCGCACAGCGGCTGGCGTTCCGGTACCCGCGTGACGCGGGTAGCCATCGGCATAACCAATGGCCACCATGCCCATCCGGGTATCCTGACTGGCCGTCCAGGAAGCGCCATATCCTACCGACTCCCCGGCACGGACCACGCGTGTGGTAATCAGAGGCGCCTGCAAGGTCATCGCAGGGCAAAGCCCCAGCTCCGCACCGGTTTTGCCCTCCATGGGTGACGCCCCGTAGAGCATGATCCCCGGGCGGCTCCACTCGTACAGCGGCTGATTCGGGCGAAAGTGAGCCGCAGAATTGCCAACGCTACGCATCAAATCCGGCCAGGGGGCTACTGCCCGCTCAAAAATCCGGGTCTGGAGCCCGGTCATTTCGCTGTCCGAATCATCGGCACAGGCAAAATGAGTGACAAAACCAATCGCAAGATGCTTCAGGCCCGCTTCCTCAAGCCCGGCCATCACCTCCGGCAGCTCTTCGGGCCGGAAGCCCAGACGGTTCATGCCAGTATTGACCTTGATCCAGAATCTGGGAGAACGCCCCGCACCGAGCCACGATAACTGTTGCTGACAGTGGAGCACCGGTTCAAAACCCGACCGCTCACATTCGGCCAGATCATCCTTTTGATGGGTGCCCTGCAGCAGCACCACGCTGTGCCGATGGCCGGCACCGCGAATGGCTATGGCTTCCTCGATACAGGCCACCGCAAACCGGCTGGTCTCCGGGGCCAGAGCATCAGCAACCGAGTGAATGCCATGGCCATAGCCATCGGCTTTGACCACCGCCATGGCATAGGCGGTTCCGGCCAGTTCCCGGGCCCGGCGGAAATTGTGTTTCAGGGCGTCAAGATCAATGCGGGCAACGGTGGGGCGTGGCATTAATAATCCCCACCGTAATCGCTGTAATCGCCGTGCGCCAGGTCTTCGAATTTGGTGTATTTACCGATGAACGCGAGACGGATGGTACCGATCGGGCCATTCCGCTGCTTACCAATAATGATCTCGGCAATGCCCTTATCCGGCGTATCCTCGTTGTAGACCTCATCCCGGTATACGAACATGATCACATCGGCATCCTGCTCGATCGCACCGGATTCCCGCAGGTCCGAGTTGACCGGGCGTTTGTTGGGGCGCTGCTCCAGACTCCGGTTCAACTGGGACAGCGCCACAACCGGGCAGCCCAGTTCTTTGGCAATACCCTTGAGTGAGCGTGAGATTTCAGAAATCTCCGCAGTCCGGCCTTCAGTGTTACCCGGCACCCGCATCAACTGCAGGTAGTCGACCATGATCAGGCCAATCTTGCCGCCGTTCTCCCGCGCCACCCGACGGGCCCTGGAGCGCATTTCTGTCGGGCTCAGCCCCGGAGTGTCATCGATATAAAGCGGCTTATCCTTCAACAGACTGACGGCAGAGGTAAGCCGGGGCCAGTCATCCTCTTCCAGTTTGCCGCCCCGCACTTTGGTCTGATCAATGCGACCAAGCGACGACAGCATACGCATGGCCAGCGCATCTGCGGGCATCTCCATACTGAACACCAGTATCGGGGTGCCGGTGCTGATCAGGGCGTTCTCAACAATGTTCATGGCAAAGGTGGTCTTACCCATAGAGGGCCGCCCCGCCACAATGATCAAGTCGGCCGGCTGCATACCGGAGGTCTGGTCGTCCAGGTCCCGGAAACCAGTGGTCAAACCGGTCGTCTGCTCGCCGGATTCAAACAGCTCTTCAATCCGGCTGAGTGTGGTCGCCAGAATGGGGTTGATGGCCTTGGGACCGGAACCTTCTTTAGTACGTGCCTCGGCGATCTGGAACACACTGCGTTCTGCTTCGTCCAGAATATCGTTACTTTTTCGCCCCTGCGGGTTGAAGGCTGAATCGGAGATCTTGCCGGACACCTCCACCAGCTGCCGCAGAATGGAGCGTTCGCGAACAATGTCAGCGTAGGCTCTGATATTGGCGGCGCCGGGTGTTTTCTCGGCGAGTTCCGCCAGATAAGACAGACCACCAGCATCCTCAATATCGCCGGCCCGTTCCAGAAACTCGGCCAGGGTAACCACATCCAGCGGCTCACTCTCGCTGGCCAGGCGCTCCACGGCGCCGAAAATCAGGCGATGGTCCTGCCGGTAAAAATCAGCCGCTGAAATAATTTCGGCGATCTCGTCAAACCGACGGTTGTCCAGCATCAGGCCGCCGAGCACCGCCTGTTCAGCCTCGACCGAATGCGGCGGGACCTTGATGCGACTGGTTTCCGGATCAATAGAAGCAGGTTTCAGAGTGGGATTGGCCATAGACACCGACATCAGGGAAATGAACAAACGAGATGACAAGAATACCAGAAAGCAACGGGCCCGAAACCGTCTCCGGCTCGGGCCCGTTTTTCAGCACGGAAACCTGTGGCTTCAGTGCTGGTTGAATCGACCTGTCACTGGGCTACCGATTACTCGGCAACAACCGCCAGCTTGATGGTCACTTCAACGTCTGTGTGCAGCTGCAGCTCGATGTCGTACTCGCCAGTCACCCGGATCGGGCCTTCCGGCAGACGAACTTCGCTCTTCTCGACTTCAGTACCACCGGTAGACACTGCGTCAGCAATGTCACGAACACCGATAGAACCGAACAGCTTGCCTTCTTCACCAGCCTTGGAGGTGATGGTGAAGGAAGCGCCTTCCAGAGCTTCGGCACGGGCCTGGGCAGCAGCCAGCTTCTCAGCAGCAGCTTTTTCCAGCTCAGCGCGACGCTCTTCAAACGCCTTTACGTTTGCTTCCGTAGCAGGAACGGCCTTGCCGTACGGCAGCAGGAAATTACGACCGTAACCGGCCTTAACCTTTACCTTGTCACCCAGGGAGCCAAGGTTTGCGACTTTCTCGAGCAGAATAACTTCCATCTCGTTAACCTCTTCGTGCTTTATTCAGCCGGACCGGCGGGTATACGCCCCCGGATATCCAGCCAGCTATCCACAAAAGCCAGAACCACTAACAGCATCAACAGATTGGGACCCAGCAGAACCAGAGCAACGTAAAACATTGCCAGCCAGTTTCCGCTCCACTGCTTTCGAGCAAACACACCGTGCACCAGAGCCAACCCGGCCAGAACCAGCGGGGTGCCCGCAGCCCAGGCCAGCAGGATGGCATTCAGCCCAAGAATCGGGCCGACCACCATGGTGATGGCGCACACTACGGCTACCGCCGGCGATAACCTGAGGCCATGGAATTCCTTGCGGAATCCACCGGGGTTATACAACCCCGCCTGCCACGACCTTGCCAGCATCGTCATACCGATGGCGGTGGCAAAGTAGGTACCGGCCATGCTGGCGTTCATGGTGTCCCGGATAACCTGTTCCAGTTCACCACCCAGCGCACGGGCCATTTCAGTGTTGTACTGCTCGTAAACCTCGACACCAGCCTGAACCAGATCGTTCAGCAGCGCCGGATACATCACAGGCAACATCAGCCCGGTCAGTATCGCCAGAAAGGCACCGGACAACAGCGCTCTTTCCCAGGACAGCGTCGTCCGGATAATGGATGCCATCAGCATCACCTGCAGCAGCACCGCCAGCGCCGTGGGATCCTGGCCGTAAACGGCCCACCCGATCGCCGGAATCAAAGCCCAGAGGCCAATATTGAGCCCCTGGCGAATGCCCAGTCGAAGAACGACCAGGCCAGTTACCGCTGCGCCAATCCAGAACAGTAAGGGTACTGCGGTGGTAACCGCTGCAACCCCGCCAGCCTGCAGGGGACCGCGCATTACATACTGTGCCAGTGCACGCATGGTCCCGGGTCCTGTCCGTTAAAACTTAGTGGTCGTGACCGTCCGTATACGGCAGCAGTGCCAGGTAGCGGGCACGCTTGATAGCGGTAGCCAGCTGACGCTGATAACGTGCTTTGGTGCCGGTGATGCGGCTGGGCACGATTTTGCCGGTTTCAGTGATGTAGCCTTTCAGGGTGTCCAGATCCTTGTAATCGATCTCTTTAACACCTTCTGCCGTGAAGCGGCAGAACTTACGACGTCTGAAAAAACGAGCCATAACGTAACTCCTAACTCCGGTTAATTACTCTTCTTCGTCCTGGGATGCGCTCTGACGCTCTTCAGAGTCAGCTGAACGACGTGGACGATCGTCTCCGCCGGAACGACGGTCCTCACGGGACTCAGCGGCTTTCATCGGAGACAGGTCGGTAACGGCCTCGTCGCGACGCAGAATCAGGTCGCGGATGATGGCGTCGTTGAACCGGAAGTTGTGAGTCAGCTCGTCCATTGCTGCCTGTGAACACTCGATGTTCATCAGCACGTAGTGAGCCTTGTGGATCTTGTTGATCGGGTAAGCCAGGTGACGACGGCCCCAATCTTCCAGGCGATGTACCTTGCCGCCATCTTCAGTGATGACGCTGGTATAACGCTCGATCATCGCGGGCACCTGCTCGCTCTGATCCGGATGTACCATGAAAACGATTTCGTAGTGACGCATGAGTTCTCCCTACGGTTTAAACAGCTTCCTTCTCCCGGTGGCCATACCAGTGGTTGTGGCCGGAGCGTGAAAGCAAGGAGGTGACAGCAAGTGCTGCCGGTTTCTTTTTTGCTTTATCAATAAGGCTTTACAAGAAAGGCTTGATCAAAAGCGAAGCTAACCATTGCCATACAACAGACAATAAAAAGCCACCCCTTGAAAAAGGGGTGACGTATTCTAGGCCCGCAGGCCTGTTTGTGCAAGGTTTAACCGAGGCGCTGGCGCAAAGCCTCATACAGACAGACACCGGTCGCCACCGACACATTCAGACTGTCGACGTGGCCGAGCATCGGAATGTTGATCAACTGGTCACAATGTTCACGGGTCAGACGGCGCATGCCTTTACCTTCGGCACCCATGACCAGAGCAACCGGCCCCTTGAAATCAGCCTGATACAAGGTGGCATTCGCCTCACCTGCCGTACCAATCAACCACACGCCCTGGTCCTTCAACTCCCGAAGGAAACGGGCGAGATTGGTCACTCGGACAAACGGTACCGTTTCTGCCGCCCCACAGGCGACCTTTCGGGCAACCGGCGTCAACGAGGCAGATTTATCCTTGGGCACAATCACGGCCTGCACTCCCGCCGCATCGGCGGTGCGCATGCACGCACCCAGATTATGGGGATCCGTCACGCCATCCAGCACCAGAAGGAATGGCGGCTTGTCGCTGGCGGCCAACTGGGCAAGAAGATCATCCTCGGTCCACTCCCGGCTTTCCGCAACGGCAGCAACAACACCCTGGTGGACACCGGACACCCGCTCATCCAACTCTTTCCGGTGCACCACTTTCCAGGGCACCCCCAGACCGTCAAGGGCATCGGTAACCGACTTCACCCGCTTGTCCTGACGACCGGTCTGAATCCAGACCCTTTGCAACCGCTCCGGCTCTCTTTTCAGCACGGCATCTACTGCATGCCAGCCGAATACATATTCCTGAGACACTGACAATCAATTCCTGCGTAACGTGTTATTTGCGACTCTTGCGCTTACGGCCCGAGCCTGACGGTTTACCTTTGGCCGATTTGGACCGGGCCTCCCGGGCAGCCTCTGCGGCCAGCTTTTCCTTGGCGCTGGCCGGCTTACCGGATTTTTGCCCTTTACCGGAGCGACCACCCTTGCCCTTGCCCCGCGGCTCGCGCTTGGACACTTCCAGCGCATCGCGGTCTGCCTTCCGGCGCCTGGGGGTGCTTACCAGCTCAAGATCGATTTTGCGGTCTTCCAGATCGACACGCACCACGCGGACACGCACTTCGTCACCCAGACGGAAGCTGACCGCCGTGCGCTCACCAATCAGACGATGCTTGACGGCATCGTGATGGAAGTAGTCACCACTGAGCGTGGAGACGTGTACCAGACCTTCGATGTAGATATCGGACAACTCAACAAAGAAGCCAAACGGCACCACCGCGCCGATAATGCCATCGTACTCCTCGCCCACGTGATCGCGCAGGAACTCGCACTTGAGCCAGGCCATGACATCCCGTGTGGCATCGTCGGCCCGGCGTTCGGTCATGGAGCAATGCTCACCCAACTGCTCCATACGGGCATAATCGTAGGGATACTCAGCCAATTCGGGATCGTGCACCTTCGGGGACACCAGATCTTTGGTTGCCTCGGGATTATGGATCCGGGACTTGATGGCCCGATGCACAATCAGGTCCGGGTAACGTCGAATTGGCGACGTGAAGTGGGTATAACTGGCGAAGCCAAGACCAAAATGCCCGGCTTCCTCAGGACTGTACACCGCCTGGCTCAGAGAGCGCAGCATCACCATCTGGATGACATTGGCATCCGGGCGGTCGGCCACCTGACCCAGCAAGGCCTGGTAATCTGCCGATGACGGCTTGTCGCCGCCGCCCAGCTGCAATCCCAGCTCACCCAGGAACAGGCGCAGATTGCTCAGACGCTCTTCCGAAGGCCCGTCGTGCACCCGGTAAAGCGCCGGAATCTTGTGCTTCTTGAGGAAGCGGGCCGTCGCCACATTGGCGCACAGCATGCACTCTTCGACAATCTTGTGGGCATCGTTCCGGTGCACCGGAACAATTTCCTCAATCTTGCGCTGGGCATCGAAAACAATCTTGGTTTCCGTGGTCTCGAAATCAATGGCCCCACGCTCGGTGCGAGCCTTTCGCAACAACTTGTACAGGTCATACAGGTTGTGCAGATGCGGCAGCAGATCCGCATAGTGGGCGCTGAGTTTGTAGCCCTGCTCCGTATCCGGATGCTCCAGCATGGCACTGACCTTGTTGTAGGTCAGCCGGGCATGGCTGCGCATTACGGCCTGATAGAAGGTGTAGCCGCTGATGTTACCGGCGGCACTGATGGTCATGTCGGCCACCATGCACAGACGGTCGACATCCGGGTTCAGGGAACACAGGCCATTGGAGAGCTTCTCCGGCAGCATGGGCACCACGTGGTCCGGAAAATACACCGAGTTACCGCGCTGAATGGCCTCTTCATCCAGTGGCGACCCCGGGCGGACATAATGGGAGACATCAGCGATGGCCACCACCAACCGATAGCCACCACGGGGACGAGGCTCGCAGTAAATGGCATCATCGAAGTCACGAGCGCTCTCGTCGTCGATGGTCACCAGGCGCATGTTGCGGATATCCACCCGGTTTGCCTTGTCTTTCTCTGCCACTTCCGCGGGAATCGAGGCGGCCTGTTCACCGACCGCGGGCGGCCAGCTATGCGGGATTTCGTAGGAACGAATGGCCACATCGATTTCCATTCCCGGCGCCATGTGCTCGCCCAGAATCTCGATAACCTGGCCGGTGGGCTGGGTTCGAATCGTCGGCTGACGAATGATTTCCACCACTACATACTGGCCGTGAACCGCCTTACCCGCCTGCTCATCCGGAACCAGTATCTCGTGATTGATTCTGGCGTTCTCTGGCACTACGAAGGCGATGCCGCTTTCTTTAAAAAAGCGACCGACGATCTGGGAGGTGCGATGCTCCAGCACTTCTACAATCTTGCCTTCCCGGCGCCCGCGATCATCCACCTGATCCACCCGGGCGGCTACCCGGTCACCGTGGAATACCTGGCGCATCTGCCGGGCAGTCAGAAACAGGTCGGAGCCACCGTCATCGGGGATCAGAAACCCGAAACCATCACGATGTCCAACCACACGCCCGGTGACCAGATCCGCTTCCTCGATCGGCAGGAACGCATCACGGCGGTTACAGATCAACTGTCCATCACGGCACATCGCAATCAGACGACGGCGCAACGCTTCAATTCCTTCCGCAGACGTCTGCCCGAGCTCCTTACACAGGGTCTCGTGCGTGGCCGGCGCGCCCCGCTCTTTCAGATGTTGGAGAATGTACTCCCGACTCTGGATGGGGTTGTCATATTTCTGGGCCTCACGCTGGGCATGAGGGTCACTTTGTTTGTTCTTCCTGGAAACCATTCGGATCCTTTCTGTCTCGCCGCAAACCGTGCGGCATCATTCATGTTTGATGCAGTATAACGTTGGGATGGGAATGCTGCCTAACAAGGGCGCCAATATAGGCACAAATACCCTGAAATCGTCAGACTCTGCCGCCGAAACTTTTTTGAAAAAAATGTTTGACAGTACCTGAACGAATCATTAAAGTACGCGCCATCGGTTGAGGGGCAACTCCTCACCACTGGCAGAAACGCTAGGTTTTCAATAAACTATACGCGAATCTGCAAATCACCTGCCGAGGTGGTGAAATTGGTAGACACGCTAGCTTCAGGTGCTAGTGGGGGCAACCCCGTGGAGGTTCAAGTCCTCTCCTCGGCACCATTTTCTTCCCCAGAAAATGGCCTAAGAAATTAAAAATCCCGAAAAAATCAGCAGCATCTGACGTCGAACTCGCCGTATTTACGCCGAGCATTTTGTGCTGTCTGGAAGGACGACAGACAGAACATCCATCGCCCTTTCCGCAAACCGCCTTACTCCGACAGCCTGTCCAACAGATAGTCCGAGAGGCTCTGGTACTCGTACTCCACTGTGGAATACGCCCGGCCCGGCCGGTCAAGAGGACCGTCACCGCAATCGGATGTGGCGACGAAATCGACCAGATACGCCGTCTTGAGCAGGTTCGGACGCTGCACATCCAGCTCTTCGCTGTTCAGTGCGTCGTAAAACAGCTGCCACTGGAACGCCCCGTTCGCAGAATCCACTTCTGGCCTATTTGCGGTCGCCCGATCCAGGAACGGGAACCGGAGCAAGCGGGCAAAAGAGACGCCATTACGCTCATCAATATCGTATTCATAGGCACCAGCCCCGAAAAGATCGGAAGCGGCAACGTCACTGGTAAATGAGAAGGGAAACAGCCGGGTCGCATACTGGCCGTTGCGCTCGGTATCGTTAGGCGCAACACCCTGGGGCGCGCAGGAGGCTCCACCACCAGCAAAACCAACGGCTGCTTCCAGGCCACCGCCCGCGGTCAGCCGATACCCACTGACCAGATCCCGTGGCGACTGCTCGCCATCCAGAATGTCCGCTGGCGAATTGGCCTCCTCTAATGTCAGCACGCGATCATCAGCTCTGCCGGGCACGGATTCCAGCAGAGTCCCGGTCTGCTCATCCCAAACCCAGCTGATGTCACTGATACCATCCAGTTCGGTTCCCCCTGGCGTTACCCCGAGCGTCTGCTCGTGACACGTAGTGACAGTATCGAGACTGGCCGTGCCATTCTCCCACGCAAACTCCAGACGCTCGTGCACGCCCTCCTCGTCGTACCAGACGGCACTTTGGGGCGAAAGGGAGGAAGATGGCAGCCACTGAGTCTTCAGATTGGTCATATAGCCATCGGCCTGAAACAAGCGGGCCATCTCTGGCAATGAAATCCCCATGCAGCCCCGACTGGATACGGCCAGCAGCCTGCCACCTTCACTGTATTCAAAAGACAGCTCAGCCGAGGCACCGAGATCAGAGGTACTGGTAGGCAGTACGTCTGATCGGGTTGGCCGTGCCGAAATCCGCTGACTCACCAGAAGCCTGGGATTGCTTACTTCAACATCAACATCCGGCAGTACCAGCGTATCGGTATCCACATTGCCGTAGTTGCCACCGGACGCAGCAGCATCGACAATGGCAATAACCTCATCAACGTTCTGCACCACCGAATAACCAAGCAGGTACACCCCGTCACGCGGTAACAGGCTGGCTTCGCTGCCGTCACTGCCATTCCCTGCCAGGTAATCGTTGTAGCCATCAGGAATCTGGCTGGCCATGAACCGCGCAAACGCCCGGGCATAGGCGTGAGCCCGGTCATCATTGGCAAGAATATAGTCCTTCCACAGGTTGATACCGTCCAGATCAGCGAACCGGTTATCCGGAATCGGATTTTCAGCATTCCACTGGCCGGCCAGGCTCCGGAAACGGGCCAGCGTAGTCAGGGGGGTAATATTGGTTACGCCGGGGCTGGCTGACATCAAAAACGCCCGGCTGACCGCCTCATCGCCGTAGCTGCGCTCCTCCAGGGTCTGGCCGGGAATCGCGAGGGCATAAAGCGGATAATCCCTGGGGTCCAGGTTTGCGCCGATCGATGGCGGAACATCCAGTGCGGAAACGTCCATGGAAAACCGCCCGCCGGGACCGCTCATCACGGTTGGCTCGCCGTCTTCGAGTATGTGGGTATTACCGCTGTCCAGCTCAATCTCCACCGGCCCTGCGGTGTACTGGCCATTGTCGTCAAGATCCAGCCAGACCCGGGCATTGTTGAGGTAACCATCGATTACCCGCCCCTGGTAGGGCGCTCGCTCACTGTAGGTAACACCATCGAACTCCCGGCCATCAACCGGCAGGTCATCGGATTCATCGCCACAGCCGGCGATCGCAAGTGACAGCAGAGGAACGGTAACACTGATCAGACGTTTCATCGCGGCAACCATTTATCCTTGTTAGAGGTTGTGCCGCTACTTTAGGAGATGTGCCGCCGGGAGACCTTGACAGGCTTGGCAAATTGTAAAGTTTGGTAACGAGCAGGCCCCGGAATGTGCCGGGGCCTGCAAATCGGGGCAATTCGTCAGAACGACCGCGCCACGATTTCTTTCATGATTTCGTTGGTACCGGCGTAGATCCGCTGCACGCGCGAATCGGCCCACGCCCGGGCAATCGGGTACTCCCACATGTAGCCATAGCCACCGTGCAGCTGAACGCATTCGTCCATCACCTTGCATTGAAGGTCGGTGGTGTGCTGCTTGAGCATGGCCGCCGTCGGGATATCCAGCTTCTTGTCGAGGTGCAGCTCCAGGCAGCGGTCTGTAAAGACACGGGCTGCCGTGATTTCGGCTTTCAGCTCGGCCAGCTTGAAACGAGTGTTCTGGAACGCGATGACCGGTTTACCGAAGGCTTTGCGTTCTTTCACGTAATCCAGGGTCCACTGCCAGGCGGCCTCGGCGGCAGCGACGGCGGTCAGAGCCACCTGAAGCCGCTCTGCCGGCAACTCCTGCATCAACTGGAAGAAGCCCTGTCCTTCCATGCTGCCCAACAGATTATCTGCCGGAACTTTTACGTCCTGGAAGAACAACTCAGAGGTATCCTGGGCCTTCATGCCCACCTTGTTCAGATTCTGGCCCTTTTCAAAGCCCTCCCAGGCGGTTTCGACCAGCAACAAGCTGGTGCCCTTGGCACCTTCTTTGGGGTCAGTCTTGGCAACAACAATCACCAGATCCGCTAGCTGACCGTTGGTGATAAAGGTTTTTGAGCCATTCAGAATGTAATGGTCACCCTGGCGGATGGCCGTGGTTTTCACGCCCTGAAGATCGGAACCTGCCCCAGGCTCGGTCATGGCGATGGCAGTGATCATTTCACCTGATGCCATTTTGGGAAGATACTTCTGCTTCTGCTCTTCCGAGCCGTAGTTCAGGATATAGGGCGCCACGATATCGGAGTGCAGCCCCCAGCCAATGCCGGACAATCCGGCCCGGGAGATTTCTTCCATGATCACCGCCGAGTAACGGAAATCGGCCCCCACACCGCCGTACTCTTCCGGCAGCATGGGGCATAGGAACCCCAGCTCGCCCGCTTTTTTCCAGAGCTCCCGGCTGACCTGGCCATCCTTTTCCCATTGGTCGTGATACGGAGCGGCTTCCTGTTCCAGGAATTTGCGAACGGAGTCCCGGAAGCCTTCAAGATCGGCATCGAACAGAGTACGTGGAATCATTGCTGAACCTCGGTGAACGGGTTGGTTTATCGTTGTGTTCAGCAAGTCTGTGGCGGGGCGGGGTTTCGCTCAATGGTGAAAACCATCAATCGCTTTGGCCAAAACCATCGCCCCGGAACGGGTCAGTCGGCTTTCTTCTCGCCCCAGCGGGGTACCAGGGTCTGCGGAAAATCCAGGTGGTCGAGAATCCGGGCAACCATGAAATCGACCAGATCATCCACCGACTGCGGGTTGTGATAGAACCCGGGGCTCGCCGGCATCATCACCGCACCCATGCGGGTAAGCCTGAGCATGTTTTCCAGGTGCACCTCAGAATAGGGCGTCTCCCGTAACACCAGAATCAGCTTGCGGCGCTCCTTCAGGGCCACATCGCCGGCGCGCTCGATCAGGTTATTGCTGGCCCCGGTCGCCAGGGCCGAGAGCGTACCAGTGCTGCAGGGGCATATCACCAGCGGCGCCTTCTCGCCGGAACCGGAAGCCGGTGGAGAAAACCACTCCTCCCGGCCAAAGACCTGCACCTGACCGGGCTGCGCACCGGCGAAGTCCGACAAGGCCTCTGCCATGGCAGGCGTAGAACCCGGCAGCCGAAAATCGGTTTCAGTCGCGATCACCACCTGGGCCGCCTTACTGATCATCACGTTCACACGGCAACCGTTGGCTACCAGGCACTGCAACAGACGAAGCCCGTACTGGGCTCCCGACGCGCCGGTGAACGCCAGATTAACAACCGGTGATTGTTCAGCCACGACGCTTCTCCAGTTCCGCCACCAGTTTCCGATGAATGCCGCCAAAACCGCCATTACTCATGATTACGATATGACAGGTCTCTGGCAGTCCCTCCAGGGCCTTCTCAATCAGCTCCTCCACCGACGCCTCCACCCTGTGATGATCCAGCTCACCATGTTCCGCCTGCCAGCTCCCCACCAGTTCCGGCAACCAGTCCATATCACTGAGATTACCCCAAAGCACCCGATCCGCCAGTGCGGCACTCGGGATCAGCGTCTGCTTGTGCACACCCTGCTTCATGGTATTGGAGCGGGGTTCGATAATGGCCAGGATTGGCTCATCCCCCACCCGATTGCGCAATCCCTCCAGGGTAGACGCAATCGCGGTTGGATGATGGGCAAAGTCGTCGTATACGCGCACACCGCCGATTTCGCCCACCAGCTCCATTCTGCGCTTCACTCCAGAGAACCGGCACAACGCCGCCACCGCATGGTCAGGCGTAACGCCCACATGACGGGCAGCGGCAATCGCCGACAGGGCATTACGCACATTGTGCAAACCGGTCAGCCCCCATTTCAGGGTCGCAACCGGCTGCTCATGGTGGATAACCATGAAGCGGCTGCCATCCTCAGCCAGAAGCTCAGCCCGCCAGTCCGCCGTGCGGCTGATCTCGCTGCCGATAGCCGTATCCTGCACCGGGCTCCAGCACCCCATCTCCAGGGCATTATCCAGGTGGCTGTCCAGGGCAGGTCGAATGATCAGGCCCTGAGACGGTACGGTACGCACAAGGTGGTGGAACTGACGCTCGATGGCTTCCACGTTTTCGAAAATGTCGGCGTGGTCGAATTCCAGATTATTCAGAATCAGGGTATTCGGGCGGTAGTGGATGAACTTGGAGCGCTTGTCAAAGAACGCGCTGTCGTACTCATCCGCCTCGATCACAAAGAAATCACTGCTGCCCAGCCGGGCAGACACCGGAAAGTCCTGGGGCACACCGCCTATCAGGTAACCGGCATCAAAGCCGGCCTGGTCGAGAATCCACAGCAACATGGCCGTTGTGGTGGTTTTGCCATGGGTACCGGCTACGGCCATCACCCAACGGTGGCGCAGGACCTCCCGGGCAAGCCATTCAGGGCCAGACATATAATCAATGCGCCGGTTGAGCACTGCTTCCACTTCCGGGTTACCCCGGGACATGGCATTTCCGATCAGCACCAGATCCGGTTTCGGCTCCAGGTTCTCGGGCCGGTAACCTTCTGTCAACGCAATGCCCTGGGCCTCCAGCTGAGTACTCATGGGAGGGTAAACGCCCTGGTCCGAACCGGTCACCTTATGCCCCAGCTCCCGGGCGATCACCGCCAGACTGCCCATGAACGTGCCGCAAATGCCCAGAATATGTATATGCATTAAGGTTGTGCCTCCGGTTTGAAACCTGCCAAGCCTCTACCATACTTTCTGCGCGGTCAAGAGCCGGCATATGCTCATGAAAAACCGCGGTGTTTGGCGTATCATCTGCGCCATCGTTGAACCAGCAGGAGGCTTCAGCCCGAGATGGCTATCAAGAACGCATTTTATGCCCAGTCTGGCGGGGTCACCGCCGTTATCAATGCCAGTGCTTGCGGTGTTATCCAGACCGCACGCAAACATCCGGACCAGATCGGCAAGGTCTATGCCGGCCGCAACGGCATCATCGGTGCTTTGAAAGAAGAGCTGATTGATACCAGTCTGGAATCTGACGACGCCATCCAGGCCCTCATCCACACGCCCGGCGGGGCTTTTGGTTCCTGCCGCTACAAGCTCAAGAACATTTCCGAGAACCAGCGCGAATACGAGCGCCTGATTGAAGTGTTCCGGGCCCACGACATCGGTTACTTCTTCTACAACGGCGGCGGCGATTCCCAGGATACCGCCTATAAGGTCTCCCAACTGGCCGATCGTATGGGTTACCCGATCACCTGCATTGGCGTGCCCAAAACGGTCGACAACGACCTTCCCTTCACCGACTGCTGTCCCGGCTTTGGTTCCGTGGCCAAGTACATTGCCACATCCACCCTCGAAGCCAGCCTGGATATCAAATCCATGTGTGAAACCTCCACCAAGGTCTTCATTCTGGAAGTGATGGGTCGCCACGCCGGCTGGATTGCTGCCGCTGGCGGACTGGCCGGACAGAGCGAAGGCGAGCCGCCTCACGTCATCCTGTTCCCGGAAATTCCCTTCAACCGGGAGAAATTCCTGGAGCGAGTGGATCAGTGCGTGAGGGATTACGGTTACTGCGTGGTGGTGGCGTCTGAAGGCGCCCAATACGAAGACGGCCGCTTCGTTGCCGATGCCGGCGCCAAGGATGCCTTCGGCCACACCCAGCTTGGTGGTGTTGCCCCGGCCCTGGCCAATATGGTGAAACAGGCCCTGGGCCACAAATACCACTGGGCAGTAGCAGACTATCTGCAGCGTGCAGCCAGGCACATTGCCTCGGCCACTGATGTGGAGCAGGCTTACGCGGTTGGCAAGGCTGCGGTGGAAATGGCCCTGGCAGGCAAACAGGCTCTGATGCCCACCATCGTGCGGGATCAGGCCAAGCCTTATCGCTGGTCAATCGGCGAGGCCAACCTCAGCGAGGTCGCCAACCAGGAAAAGAAAATGCCGATCCATTACATCACAGACAACGGCTTTGGCATCACTCAGGATTGCCGGGATTACCTGCAGCCGCTGATCGCCGGCGAAAGCTTCCCGCCGTTTGACGACGGTTTGCCCAGGGTTGCCAAGCTGAAGAACCAGCTGGTGGAGAAGAAACTGAGGACCGAGTTCGAACTCTGATCCTGCCCTGCAGCCCTACAAAAAAGCCCGGCCAAAATTGCCGGGCTTTTTTTTACGCTACAAACGGCTGCGACCTAACTGGCCGTTTGCGCCTCATGGCGGCGCACATACGCCGAGAAATCGTCGAAACCACCCACATACTCGGAACCCACCAGAATCTGGGGCACCGTGTAGACCGGATGGCCGATACGTTCGGCAATGTCCTGTTTGCTCATGCCTTTTTCGATCATGTCCACCCACACGTAGGGGATGTTTCTGGATTCACACAGGTCCCTTGCCCGAACGCAAAAACCACAACTTGAACGGCCATAAATCGTGACCTGCTCCATACATACCTCCTGACTCAAAGGGTTGCGAGTGGCTGGCACTCACCGCATTTATAATGTCGCAATAATGGCATGGCGAGCACCAATTGAAAATTGATCCTCGCCATGATCGTGATAGTAGCTGACGATACCGATATCGCTCGAGGAAGGGCCAGCCTCAGGTTTTCAGGCGGCCCAGTTCGCGATCCAGCACCTGAACCTGGCCATCGAGCGCTTCGCCACTCTGACGGACCCGCTGCGCCAACTCCCTCAGATCGTTGGCTGCGTCGCCGATGTGGGTCAGGTTCCGGTTAATTTCCTCGCTCACCGAACTCTGCTCCTCAGCGGCGGTGGCCACCTGGGTGACATGTTCAACAATCGTGGCGATACGCTCAACCACTGTGGCCAGCGAGTGACTGGCTTCCCGGGTTCCCTCTACCGCGCTGGTGGCTCGCTCCACCCCGGTTCCAATGACCGTTACCGCACCGTCCACGTCGCCTTTCAGGCGCTCAATCATGCCACTGATCTCGTCCGTGGATTCACGGGTTCGGGACGCCAGCGTGCGCACTTCATCGGCTACCACCGCAAAGCCACGCCCCTGCTCTCCGGCCCGTGCAGCCTCGATAGCGGCATTCAGTGCCAGCAGATTGGTCTGCTCGGCAATGCCACGGATTACTTCCAGAATCCGGTTAATTTCCTCACTGCGCTGGGCCACGTGACCAATAGCCGAGCTGGCCTGATCCATATCGCCGGCCAGTGCATCCACGCCCCGCAACGCCGTACCCAGAGTATCCTGGGTAAATTTAATGCCATCCCGCGCAGCCCGGGCATTATCCGCTGCCTCGCCAGCAAAGCCGGCCACTTCCCCCGCCGCCGCCGACATTTCATTCATGGCGGTCACCACACTGTCGATATCCTGATGCTGGCGGGCTGTCTGTTCATCGGTATCCCGTGCAATGGCGCCCACATCCGAAGCCTGCCCCCGCACCTGGGCATTCACATCTTTGAGGTCGTTGATCATTTCCCTCAGGCGGGCCAGGAAGGCATTAAAGCCGCCAGCAAGGTCAATCAGCTCGGCATGAGTGTCAATATCCAGTTCACGGGTAAGATCGCCCTCGGCACTGGCCAGATTGCGCATGCGCTTCCGGATTTCGTCCAGCGGCCGGGTAACCGAACGCACCAGCAACACCAATACGGCAATCGCAAGCACGACCACCACAATGCCCACCACGGTTTGGCGGGTGGCCGTGCTGGTTACTTCGTCTGACAGCAACGCCGTTATTTCATTCACACTGGCCAGGGCCGTATCGCGGGGCAATTCAATCAACAGCGACCATTCAGCACCCGGTAACGCGACCTTGACGGGATACGACACGGCGAGAATCTCACCGTTGTCGAAGCTGCCACCGTTGCGGTGCAACGCCGTAAACTCGCGAGCCAGATCCGGCAGTGCTTCCCGCAGTGGCCGGCCCAGATGCTCCTGATAATGACTGGAAGCAGCAATCAGGCCTTTCTCGCTCAATAATGTGACCCGTGACTGGCCGTCAAAGAGTTCCTCGCTGACACCGGCAATGGTCGACTGCAGCGTCGACAGGTTGATGTCGGAACCGACCACCCCGGCAAACTCGCCGTCACTGATCACCGGCACCACCAGGCTGGTCATCAGCTCGGAGTAGCCCTCTTCAATCTCATACTCATAGGGCTCCATCAGGCAGGGCTTTAGAGAATCGCGGGAACACAGATACCATTCGGCTTCACGGATCCCGAACTCATTGCGGTTGTCCAGGTATTTGGTGGCAGGGTCTTCGGTTCTGCTGAACACCACATTGCCGGCCGGGTCCCGATAGTAGTAGATCTCAAGGGTACCCTCATCACTGCTGTGTTCTTCCACGCCGCCGGTAAAGTAAATGTCCTGGCCGTCGTAACCATCCGGCTCAAACTGGGCGTAAATCGAACTCAGATGCTTCTGTTCCTCGAGCACAGCCCCAATGTTTTCCTGAAGGTCGCGCCGGCTGATCCTTCCGGAGCTGTCCGCTTCGATATTTCGGGTAATCAGGCTGCGAACCACTTCAGGCGTCTGGTAGGCGGTTTCGAATACCCCGGTCACCAGCTCACCGTATTTCCCTGCGGTCGCACTAAGCTGATCCATTACAATACGTTGCACCGTGCCCCGGGTTTCCCGGGTCAGCCGCTCCTCCATGGAACCGAGGGAGAGCTGGGCGGTGATAACAATACTCACACCCATGGTCAGCAGCAGTGCAATCACCAGGGCGTAGAGTTTTACGCGCAGAGAGAGTTGTTTCATGTACATCGAAACCTTTTTCTGTGAGGCTTAACCAACATCCTAGAGCATGGAGGCGTTTTTGGCCTACCTGACCCTGTTCCTGACATCTTTTGCCGCGGCAACGCTGCTGCCTGCGTATTCGGAAATACTGCTCGGCACCCTGGTCAGCCAGAATTATCCCCTGTTCTGGTTGTGGTTCTGGGCAACCATGGGAAATACTCTGGGGTCAGTGGTTAATGGGCTTATCGGCCGGCAAGTGGATCGCTTTAAGCACAAACGCTGGTTTCCCGTCAGTGAACTTCAATTACACAAGGCACGAAACCGGTTCAATCGATACGGTCAGTGGTCGCTGCTGCTGGGCTGGTTGCCCATTGGCGGCGATGCGCTGACCCTGGTGGGCGGCATCATGCGAGTCCCCTGGCTGAACTTTGTTGTTCTGGTGGGGATTGGTAAGGGACTGCGCTATGCCTTTGTCATCTGGGTGGTGCTGACCGCGTCCGGCTAGGCAGCACCGCTCCCGTAAAGGTATTTTCTCAACAAGTCCTCGCCGTTGAACTCGGAGTGCAACACCGCAATGAAGGTGTAAACCCCGATCAGTTTTCGATTGAGGAACACGAATTCCTTGGGGGGGACACGAAAATAGCGGCTGATGGCGGACCTGGCGGCCTGCTTGGCCACTCTCGAGGGCAAATCGCTCTGTTTCCAGCGGTACTGGCCATGGCTATTGACGGCATAATCCGGCCACTGACTGCGATCCTTCGCCAGGGGTTCCAGTACTGACATACAGACCTTGCCAAACTTGTCCAGCACTTCCGCCGGCCAGTCCCGGCTCATGAATCTAAGCTTGATTCCGCCCTCAACAACCTGCTCCAGGTCCTCCTCGTAGGAAGCCCTGATCATCTGGATGACCGGCTGCAGAAAGTCAGACGAGTAACTCTGCACGGCGCCAAAATCCAGCAGGACAATCCGGTCAGTTTCCGAATCCCCCCCCTGTTCGCCGGCAATTCGGATCCGGTAGTTGCCGAAATTCGGGTCGGTCTGGATCTCTCCCCATTCGAATAGTTCCCGGAAAAATAATTCCAGAGCTGCCTGGCCCAGAGCACTGCGTCGCTCCAGTGGCAACTCACGAACCGCCACTGAACTGACAGAATGGCCGTGCTCATAGGTCGAGGCAATAATATGATCCGTTGAAAATTCTGCCAGCACTCTTGGCACCACAAAGCGTGGATCATGGCTAAGCATCTGGCGGAACTTTTCGGTGGTACGGGCCTCCAGCCGGTAATCCACTTCCCGGTGCATCATTTCCCGGACTTCTTCCAGCCAGTCGTTGAATTCAGGGCCGAAGCTGACCAGCCGCGCCACTTTGAGCAGATGAGCCACAGCGTTCAGATCACTGTCGACGGCATCGGCAACACCGGGGTACTGCACTTTGAGCACAAGCTCCAACCCGTCGCTACGGCGTACCGCACGATGAACCTGGCCAAGTGAAGCGGCTCCTATAGGCTCCGGGTCAATATCGAGTTCAGAAAGCCGGCTCTCCCCCAGTTCGGCTTTGAGCACCCGCTCGATGGCCGGCCACTCCAGAGAGGTGGTCTGGTCTTCCAGAGTGTGCAGCGCCTCAGTGACTTCTTCGGGGAGAAAATGCTCGCCGTACAGCGCCATGACCTGGCCGATCTTGACCACACTGCCCTTGAGCCGACCAAGTTCGTCCACCAGAAACCGGGCCTGACTGGAGAGCATTGCCCGATGCCGCTGCTCCCGGGTTTCCTTGTTGCTGAACCAGTTAGTCGCCATATGGGACGCCATGCGCGTGCCTGCGAACAGTCCGGCTCTGGTCAGCGACAACCTGCGCTCAAAGCTGCCGGTCTTGATACGGGAGACGGATTTTCCGGGTCGGCTGGAAGACATGAAAGACCTGTTTCTGTCAGGAAATGTGAACGCCTGCAATGCATCTGACCATTATACGGATCTGGGCGCGCGACTACCTAACCCAGTCGTCGCGCCGGCGCTGCCCCTGCAGCCAATGTGTATAAACTTCGACCAATCTAAAAGAGTTCGTGACATCGGTTACGTTTTGACACAGTCACAGATCACAAAGCGGTCTAGTATTGGTTGACAGGGTTTCTGTGATATTTATCAACTACAACAATACCACCCACACATGAATCAGCCCGCTTCAAGAACGCCAGACGCCGAGCTGTCGCAGTTTCGCGTTAAAGGCGAAATACCGGTACCGGCCCTGATCAACGGCCTCACCTGTGCGGCAGTGCCGTTGCTAGTGTTTTTCGCCTGGCGCTCGTCCGGCCACGGCGACCCGTTAACTTCACGGCTGCTGCTGGCCTTCGCCGCCCTTCTGGCCATTAATGCGATCGTCTTTCTGAGCCTGGGCCACAAAACCCTCCAGCGCCGGGCATTCATTACCCTGATTATCGCTCTGTTTACCTACCTGGCCATTCAGGCGGTTGAAGACGGCTCGGCCATCATCTGGCTGTTCGCCTATCCCCCCATAATCTTCTACATCAGTGAAGCCAGAGTCGGCATACTGGCCTGTGTGGGCGGATGGCTGGCCGTATTATTCCTGTTCAGTCCGTTGGGGGATATGGTTTTTGACTCGCCCTACAGTACCAGCTTCCGGCTTTCCATGATCATCGTGCTGGCTTTCGAAATGGCCACTTGCTACATCCTCGATCAGAGCCGGCGGCGGAGCAAGCTAGGCTTGATCCGGCTGGCCGCAGAATTCGAGTACGCCGCCAAACACGACGCACTCACCAGCCTGGCCAATCGCCGCGAAGGTTTGGAACAACTGGAAACAGAGTATCAGCGCTACCTGCGTAACGGTCGCAGCTTCTCGGTTCTGCTGATGGATATCGACCTGTTCAAGAATGTNAACGACAGCTACGGTCACCAGGCNGGCGACGACATGATCGTGTTGGTTGCCCGCACCGTGACCNGCCAGAGCCGCAAGGTGGACACCATCGCCCGCTGGGGCGGAGAAGAGTTTCTGGTACTACTCCCCGAAACCGCCCTGACCGAAGCCGCCGCCACGGCAGAGCGAATCCGTTCAGCCGTGGCGAGCCAGGGCATTGACTGCGCGGGCAAGCGAGTGACCGCCACCATCAGCATCGGCGTGGCATGTATACAGGGCTCGGAGTCGATCGATCGCCTGCTGCAACGGGCCGATGAGGCGCTGTATCAAGCCAAGACGCTGGGGAGAAATCGCGTGTGTCAGGCTACTGAGGCGCTTCACCAGCCCTGACGTTGCTCCACCTGACTGTGGCCCAGGCCGTCGACCAGCTCGCTCACCAGCCGGCGCTCCAGGTCATAGACCGAGGCTCCGGCCTCAAAATCACTGACTTGGCACATGGACATGCCCGCGTAGCCACAAGGGTTGATTCGGGAGAAGGGTTCCATGTCCATGTTCACATTCAGAGCCAGGCCATGGAAGGAGCAGCCCCGGCGGACCCTCAAACCCAAGGACGCAATCTTGGCGCCGTTCACATAGACACCCGGCGCATCTGACCGCGGTGCTGCTTCGATCCCGCCTTGGGCCAGGGTACGGACAATCGCCTGTTCAATAGCACTGACCAGGTTACGCACCCCGAGTTTGTGCCGGGTCAGATCAATCAGCAGGTAGATCACTAGCTGCCCGGGGCCGTGGTAGGTCACCTGGCCACCTCGATCAACCTGAATCACCGGAATGTCTCCTGGCAGAAGGATATGCTCGGCTTTGCCCGCCTGCCCCTGGGTAAACACCCGGGGATGCTCCAGGCACCAGAGCTCATCCACGGTGGCCTCTTCCCGGTTGGCGGTGAACGATTTCATCGCTTCCCAGGTTTCCATGTAGGGCTGTTGCCCCAGTGACCGCACGATGAGGTCAGCCACGGTTACAGCACCATGTGAACGCGGCCACTGGCCTTCAGCTCTTCAAACAGTGCTTTGAGCTGATCTTCACCGGTCGCCACAATTTTCAGCTGAACCGAAGAGAACCGGCCTTTGCTGCTGTCGGTCACCGAGATGTCCGCTTCAGACAGTCCCGGGGCATGCTGCTCCACGACCTCCACCACAAATTCGGTGAAATCGGGCGCGGCATGGCCAATCACCTTGATGACATAGTCACAGGGAAACTCGATTTTTGGTGCTTTCGGCTCAGTCATGCCGCACATTACTCCCGGCTAAGGCAAACAGCGCCTCAACCTCAGTTAAACAGTTGAACAAAAAACAGCTTGATGGCATCCCAGATGCGCTTGAACAAACCGCCTTCCGGCACTTCTGTGAGCGCCAGCACAGGCTCATCCACCAGGGTTTCACCGTCCAGAACCACACGAACACGGCCCAGCTCATCTCCCACCTTAATGGGCGCTTTTATCACGGAATCAAGGTCGACCACCGATTCCAGTTTCTCGCGGGAGCCACGGGGAATGGTGACATAGATATCCTCCGGCATGCCTACCGACACCTCATCCGCCTGACCGCCCCACACTCTCGACGCCATCAGCTCCTGACCGGCACGGAACAGCCGCTCGGTTTCAAAGTAGCGGAAGCCGTAGTTGAGCATTTTCTGCACTTCCTGGGCCCGGGCCTCAGAGCTGCTGGTACCCATAACCGTAGCAATCAGCCGGGTCTCACCCCGCTTGGCCGACGCCACCAGGCAATAGCCGGCCTCTTCCGTGTGCCCGGTTTTCAAACCATCAACGCTGTCATCCCGCCACAGCAAGCTGTTTCGGTTGGGCTGACGAATATTGTTGTAGGTGAAGTGCTTCTGCGCATACAGCGGGTAGTTTTCCGGATAATCCTGGATAATATGCCGTGCCAGGACCGCAAGATCGTAGGCGGTTGAGAAATGGTCTGCGGAGGGCAGGCCAGTGGCGTTTTCGAAGTGGGTATCTTTCATGCCCAGCAGTTGCGCCTGCTGGTTCATGATGTCCACGAAAGCCCCTTCACTGCCGGCCACAAACTCGGCCAACGCCACAGACGCATCGTTGCCAGACTGGATAATCACACCCTTGAGCAGATCCTCAACGGAAACCGAGGTGCCCTCCTGCACGAAGGTTCGGGACCCCTCTGTGCGCCAGGCCTTGACACTGATAGGCACCATATCCGACATGGAGATACGGCCTTCATCCAGCTCGCGCTCGACAATATAGGCCGTCATCATTTTGGTCAGGCTCGCTGGTGGCAAACGCTCATTGCTGTTGTGCTCCATGATCACACGACCACTGAGCGGGTCCATCAATACCCAGGAGCTACCGGCAATCTGCGGCGGCGACGGGATCAGTACCGCCTGCGCCGAGGCCTGCCCGCTCATCAGCAACAGGGAGAAAACCAGAAACAGGGTTCGAGTTACAGTCTTGAAAGCCATGGATAGTTTCATTCGTCGTCAGATGCTTGTCTTATGTTGGTTCTGAACTCAGTCGGTTCAGTGCGAATCGGTCAGTACAATGGACTGCCGGAACCCTCTGGATTCCAGAAGGTTCTGAGCGTAGCGCGCGTCGCCCTCGCTCTTGAATGGCCCCACCTGAACCCGATGGAACCGGCCATTATCAGTGGTGATCTCCCGGACCCTCACAGGATTATCCAGCACTCCCAGCAGACGCTCGCGCATGGCCTCAGCCGGATCCCGCTGACTGAATGCGCCGAGCTGGACAAACAGCCCCTCACCGGCGGCCAGCTCTGTTGTTCCGGAAGCCTGTGAGGCAACCACCGGAGCCTGGCCAGCGGCATCAAACGGCTTGCCAGCCAGAAACATGGCGCCGTCCGGACGCACCGTAATAGCGGCCACTTCAACCCTGGCGGTACCACGGGATTGATAGCCGAGCTTCTTGGCCGCGGCATAGGACAGATCGATCAGCCGATCCCCGTGGAAGGGGCCGCGATCGTTCACACGGACAATCACCGAGCGGCCGTTGTCGAGATTGGTCACTCGCGCGTAACCCGGAATCCGAAGGGATTTGTGTGCCGCCGACATGGCATACATGTCGAACACTTCACCGTTGGAGGTCTTGTGGCCGTGAAACTTCTCGCCATACCAGCTCGCGGTGCCGCGCTGCACGTAGCCGTCGTTACTGTCCATCACATGATAGCGCTTGCCCCAGACCGTATAGGGCGACTTGTTGCCAGCCGTCCGTGGCTGCTCATAACGGGGTGTGGCATCGGCCAGGCCACTGGCGTCAAAGCTGCCCGAAGGAGCCCGATCCTGCTTAATGGTGTAGCGTGACGATTGGTCAACTTCAGGACTGCTGGCACAGCCGGCCAGCAAGGCAGCTAAAGCCAGTGCGGGAATCCGTTTGTCAGAGACCTTGACCATGTCTGTTCACTACCCCAAAACCTGTGTATTGATACCGCCATTACTGACCAGCAACATTGTAACGGGTTCCCTTGTGTATACACCATTACCGGGCAGCCATCATTACTGGTTCAGGCGGTGATCATCCGGCGATGGGTGTGAATCGACATCAGCACGCCGAACGCCGCCATCAAAGTGACACTTGAGGTGCCGCCATAGCTGATCAACGGCAAAGGCACACCGACCACTGGCAACAGGCCGCTCACCATTCCGATGTTGACGAAGATATAGATAAAGAACGTCATCGTCAGCGCTCCGGCCACCAACCGGCTGAAGGAGTCCTGGGCGGTAACCGAGATATAGAGACAACGCAGGATAATCAGGAAGTACACCGTCAACAGCAGCAACATACCGATAAAACCGAACTCCTCTGCCAGCACCGCGACAATAAAGTCGGTGTGGCTTTCCGGCAAAAACTCCAGGTGTGACTGGGTACCCTGCAACCAGCCCTTGCCCTCCATACCGCCGGAACCGATCGCGGTTTTCGACTGGATAATGTTCCAGCCGGCTCCGAGCGGATCACTCTGAGGGTCCAACAGCGTCAATACCCGCTGCTTCTGATATTCCCGCATGACGAAGAACCACATCAGCGGGGCAGAAACCGAGACCATGGCGAGGAACGCGGCAATCAACTTCCAGCTAATACCGGCAAAAAACACCACGAAAATGCCGGCCATGCCGACCAGCAAGGAGGTACCGAGATCCGGTTGCTGGATGATCAGGAACATCGGCAACAGAACGATCACCAGCCCCGTCATCACCCTGGGGAAGGTCGGTGGCAGGTAATAACGAGACAGATACCAGGCTGCCATCATCGGCACCACCAGCTTCATGAACTCGGAAGGCTGAAACCGGGGCAGGCCAGGCAACGCCAGCCAGCGTTGCGCCCCTTTGGCACCGACACCCACCAGCAACACGGCGACCAGCCCGATCAGCCCCAAGCCGTAGAGCCAGGGTGCCCATCGGCGAAAGACCGCCGGATCCAACTGAGCGAATACGAACATCACCACAAAGGCAACGCCCAGGCGAATGCCCTGTGCCTTGACCACATCAATATTCCGGTCAGCACCACTGTAAAGCACAAAAAGGCCGCCACCGACGAGTAACAACAGAAGCCCCAGGAGAATCGGGTCCAGATGCAACGCTGACCAGATACTGCGGTTGCGCCCCAGATCGCTGCCAGTCTGACTGCTCCACAATTTGCTACCGGCCATCAGTTGTCTCCCCCGGCCGCGCTGGAATCGCTGATCACAGGTTCTGCCTGCTCCGCCGGAAACTCCTCCAGCCAGGCATCAAACAAGGCCCGGGCAACCGGAGCCGCGGCGCCGCTGCCACTGCCACCATTTTCAACGATAACCGCCACTGCGATCTTGGGGTCATCCGCTGGCGCAAACCCGACAAACATCGCGTGGTCCCGAAGCCGTTCCCTTATCTGCTCTTCGTCGTACTCCTCATCCTGACCAAGACTGAATACCTGGGCCGTGCCCGTTTTTCCAGCCATTCGGTAGCTTGCGCCTCGACCAGCGCTTCGCCCCGTCCCNCNGGCACCNTGCATCACTTCTTCCATGGTATCGACGACATATTCCCAATCGTCAGGATCCTTCAGTTCAAGCTGNTCATGCGTCTGCTCCGGNAGGAANTCCTCCACTGGACTGTCGCCNTGAACATCNTTAAGCAACCTGGGCTCAACCCAGGCTCCGCGNTTGGCAATCAANGCTGTAGCCGTTGCCAGTTGCATGGGCGTTGCCAGCAAAAAACCCTGNCCAATGCTCATNTTGACNGAGTCTCCGGGATACCAGGGTTCATTTCTCACGGCCCTTTTCCAGTCTGCGGTCGGCAACAACCCGGTCAAAGCACCGGACACATCCAGGGTGGCATCCTCACCAAAGCCGAACCGGGCCAGATAGGAAGACATGACATCCACCCCCATATCAACGCCCACTGCGTAAAAGTAAACATCATTGGATCTCGCCATCGAGTACTTCAGATCCACCCAGCCATCGCCAGAGCGATTCCAGTTCCGAAAACGCCTCCCGCCCTCACGGAGCTGGAAGTATCCCGGGTCCCAGATTCTACGGTCTTTATCCGTTGCGCCGCTGTCCAGCGCTGCAACAGCCATCATGGGCTTGATGGTCGAGGCGGGGGGGTACTGGCCCCGGAGCGCCCTGTTGAACAACGGTTTGTCGATACTCTGACTCAGCTCGCGATAATCATTGACGCTGATACCGGTAACAAACTTATTGGCATCGAAACCGGGCACGCTGGCAAGCGCCAGAATGCCACCGGTCTTCGGCTCAATGGCAATGATTGCACCTCGCCTCCCGTCCATGAGCTCGTGGGCCCTGCGCTGGAGCCGCAAATCAAGATGGAGCTGGAGATCTTCGCCCGGAACAGGATTTACTCGCTCAAGCACCCGCAAGATCCGGCCGCGGGCGTTGGTTTCTACATGCTGGTAGCCCACCTGACCGTGAAGCGCCTCCTCGTAGAAACGTTCAATCCCGGATTTGCCGATGTAGTTGGTCCCCGCGTAATTGACCGGATCGATACGCTGGAGTTCGTCGCGATTGATACGGCCGACAAACCCCAGGGCATGGGCGGTCAGCTCGCTATGGGGATAGTAGCGAACCAGTTCGGCCTCAACTTCCACCCCCGGAAACTGATGTCGGTGCACTGCCATGCGGGCAATTTCGGCTTCGTCGAGATCGTAACTCAGGGGGATCGCCTGGAACGGACGCCGCGGCTCCCGCAGTCGGCGCTNNAANCGTTCCAGATCTTCATCGGCAATACTCAGAATGTCGCTCAGGCGCGCCAGNGTTGCGTCCATATCGCCAACGCGCTCCGGCACNACCGTCAGGCTGAATACCGGGCGATTCTCCGCCAGCAGAACGTTATTCCGGTCGTACACCAGGCCTCGGGGNGGCGGTACCGACTGTACCTGAACCCGGTTTTTGTCAGACAGNGTGGTGTANATNTCGTGCTCAACGATCTGCAACTGGTACATCCGNGCCAGCAACCCGGTCATCAGCACCAGGACGAACACCAGCATCACCATGGCCCGGCGCTGGAACAGCCGNCGCTCCGCTGCGGTATTTTTCAGTTCGCCCCAGACCATGTCTGTTCCTAGGCCCGGTGGTAAGGGTGGTTACGGGTGATGCTCCAGGCCCGGTAGAGTTGCTCNGCCAAGAGGATTCTCACCAGAGGGTGGGGCAAGGTAAGAGGCGACAGTGACCATTGCTGGTCCGCTCGCTGTCGACAGGCATCCGCCAGGCCGTCGGGGCCTCCGACCAGAAAAGCGACATCCCGGCCGTCCTGTTGCCAGTTTTCCAACTGTGAGGCGAGTTTTTCCGTTGACCAGGGGCGCCCACCCACCTCCAGAGCCACCACGCGGTCACGGGCGCCTGCTGCAGACAGGATAGCGTCGCTTTCCCGCTGCATCAGCCGGGAGATGTCGGGATTTTTGCCCCGGTGGGCCATGGGGATTTCAGTCAGTTCAAGGGGCAACTCGGGCGGCATCCGGCGAGCGTAGTCGTTGTACCCCGCAGTGACCCAGTCGGGCATTTTCTGCCCCACACAGATCAGACGCAGGCGCATGACTACTCGCTGCCCGCAGCACCGAGATCCGGAGCATCACGCCAGAAGCGCTCCAGATCGTAGAACTCCCGGGTAGCAGGCATCATCACGTGAACAACCACGTCACCCAGATCAACCAGGATCCAGTCACTGCCGCCTTCACCTTCAACGTTGGATGCACGTACACCCTGCTCTTTGGCCTCGATCACCACCGAATCCGCGAGGGATTTTACATGTCGGTTGGAGGTACCGGATGCCAGAACCATAAAATCGGTCACGCTGGTGCGGTCGCGAACATCAATCACACTGATGTCCTGAGCCTTGATATTTTCCAGTGCGTTAACGACCAGATCTTTCAGTTGTTCAGCCTGCATAATTACCCTGTAGTACGGGTACTGGCCGGTATGGCCACCCGATCAATGATATTCAGACGCGATTGTAGCATCAAAGACGCCTGTGAATAACTCCTATTGGCCCTCAACGGGCCGGGCACCGTAGAGCCCCCAGGCGCGGATACTCTGGCAGACATCATCCGGGGTGAGGTAGCGTGGCGACCGACCCGCCGCGATACGCCGTCGAATACCAGTGGCGGAAATGTCCAGCAACGGCGGCGCCAGCTCCAGTACCAGGCCCGCCGGCCGCGAATGCAGCTCCGACGCTGAACCCACACAGCGCTCTGCTACCAGCTGCGCTGCCTCGCTGCCCACCGGCAGTTCCGAGCCGGGGCGGCGCACCACCACGATATGGGCAAGCCTGGGGATCTCCTGCCACTCGCGCCAGCGGTCAAACGATGAGAAAGCGTCGGTACCGACCACCATCACCAGAGGACAATCCGGCCCCAGCTCGGCCCGAAGCTGGCGCAATGTATCGGCGGTGAATGAGGCTCCGCCCCGGTGCACCTCCTGCTCGTCCAGCGCCAGCGCGGGTTCGCCGGCGATGGCCTGCCGGATCATCTCCAGACGCTGCGCCGAACTGGCTCCGGTGCTACCCCGATGCGGAGGGATATGGCTGGGCACCAGATGTACCCGGCTCACCTCCAGCGCCTCGGACACTTCCAGTGCCAGCCGGAGGTGACCGTGGTGAATCGGGTCAAAGGTGCCGCCGTAGATCACATGCATGGTGTCAGGTCCGGATATGGCCGTCACCGAACACCACGTACTTCTGTGAGGTAAGCCCTTCAAGACCGACCGGCCCACGGGCATGGATCTTATCGGTGGAAATACCAATCTCAGCGCCCAGGCCATACTCGAAGCCATCGGCAAATCGGGTTGAGGCATTGACCATGACAGAACTGGAATCCACCTCCGTCAGGAACCGACGGGCACGGGTGTAGTTTTCGGTGATAATGCTGTCGGTGTGCTGGGAGCTGTAGCGATTGATATGCTCAATGGCACCATCCAGTCCGTCAACCACCTTCACCGCCAGAATGGGGGCAAGGTATTCCGCGTGCCAGTCTTCCTCGGTGGCTTCGACAATATCTCCGAGAATGGCACAGGTGCGCCGGCACCCCCGCAACTCCACGGTTTTGCTTCGGAACTGTTCCGCCAGCAGCGGCAACAAGTCCTCCGCCACCTCGTCATCAACCAGCAGGGTTTCCATGGTATTGCAGGTCCCGTAACGCTGGGTTTTGGCATTAACCGCTACCTTCAGCGCCTTCTCCGGGTCGGCATGGCTGTCGATGTAAACATGACACACACCATCCAGATGCTTGATTACCGGCACACGGGCGTCCCGACTGATACGCTCGATCAGGCCCTTACCGCCGCGAGGAACAATCACGTCCACGAACTGAGGCATGGTAATCAGCTCACCCACAGCGGCCCTGTCGGTAGTGCTGACCACCTGGACTGCAGTTTCCGGCAACCCCGCCTCGCTCAGACCCTGTTTGAGACAACGGGCAATGGCCTGGTTGGAGTGGATCGCCTCGGAGCCGCCGCGCAGAATGGTCGCGTTGCCGGATTTCAGACACAGACTGGCAGCCTCGACCGTGACATTGGGCCGCGACTCGTAAATGATACCGATTACCCCCAGTGGCACCCGCATCTTGCCTACCTGAATACCCGACGGGCGATAGGTCATATCGGTAATCACACCCACCGGGTCCGGGAGCGCAGCCACCTGGCGCAAACCCTCAATCATGGCATCGATGCGCTGAGAGGTAAGCTCCAGGCGATCCAGCATGGCACTGTCGAGTCCGTTTTCCCGGCCACGCTCCAGATCCTTGCTGTTAGCCGTGGCAAGCTCGGATCTGGCGGCGTCCAGGGCGGCGGCGGTGGCCAGAAGTGCCTGATTCCGCACGGCAGTGGAGGACCGGGCGACTTCCCGGGAAGCGGCCCTGGCCTGCTGGCCGAGCTCCGTCATGTAGGCTGCTACATCCATTGATTTACCCTTAATTCTGCAAGCTGATTCCAAAACGGGAGGGTTACTTTACCTTTCCCGTTTCAAGTCCGCACCCCAAACGACTATTATAGCGCTGCACAGGTTCAAATGGATGCGCCAGCAAAGGACAGACTCAATGCCCCAAACCGCCGAAAAATTTCTTCCCGGCAAGTTTTCCCGCAGCGGGTTTATTGCCTTTGGCCTGACCACCGGGTTCTGTCTGTTCATGGGGGAACTGCTGGCGGCCGTGGCAGCTGCAGCTGCGGCTGGTCTTTGCCTGGCGGGCACCCATCAGGGCAAAGCACATCAAAANGCCCCCTGGCCACAATTACGGGCATTCTTTCTGACAGCCCTNGTTCTGGCNCTGGNATCGGCCATCTGGCTGGGCCCCTGGCCACTCAGCCACTGGCTCTATGCCCTNCCGCTGGTACTGTTNGCCATGGCGCCGGTCTANCTGGCNGCCATTGTTACTGTNATCTTCATTTTCCTGGTGCTNGCCGGNACCCAGTGGGCGATAGCCCTCCCGGACNGGCACCAGATGATGACNGCACTGGTACTGACCACGCTCCTCGGNGCCATTCTGGTGTTCATGCGCGAGTACAAATCCCGGCAGCTTGCGCCCCTGCGCCGTACCGATGAGCTTACCCAGGCAGCCAGCCGGGAATACCTGTCAGCCGACCTGCACAAGGAAATACAGCGCAGCGAGCGGGAAGGCACCAACATGTCGGTGATGATGATCGGGCTGGATACTCACCTGAGCGACGTCGATCCGGACGAAGACATTCGCGCGATTCTGCCACGCATCGGCCGCTACCTGCACTCTCAGCTTCGGGATTTCGATACCTATTACCGGGTGGCAGACCTTCAGTTTCTGGTGATTCTCCCCGGCGCCAATACTGCCGAGGCAGCCCGCACTGCAGAACAGGTTCGCCGCGGCCTGTGCACGCTGATGGATTCGCACGGCCTTAAGCTTACGGTCAGTACCGGCGTGGCCGGGCTCAATATCGGCGACGATGCCGACAGCCTGCAACAGAGCGTTGCCAACGCCCTGCGGCGCGCCCAACAGCAGGGCGGTAACCGGACCCAGACCTACAGCAACCCGGTACCCCCAGAGGCCAGCGGACTGACTGAACCTTCCGGCAGGGAGGCAACGCAATGACCGAGACCCGACTCCGAACCTGGACCCAC
>JGI12577J12838_1000104_pt1 | contig 34879 bp, 31 predicted proteins | sample TtanPargueraPR_3_FD_12838 | JGI IMG/M metagenome (IMG submission 12838)
TCCCTCGTGAACCGGCGTTGTCTGCCGTGTCCCTCAGAAGTGGTGCGCATTCTACAGCCCTCAGGAAAACTGTCAACGCCCATTTTCAATTTATTTTACCGGGCTTCGGTTTCCACCTATCGAGCTGTTCAGAATACAACCAGAACGACCAAAAATCACCCGGATTTTCACCCCTCACCATGGATTCAGGGATAAGGCTTTCAGAATTCGACCTTTATAGAGCTTGCTGCAGTGCGAGCTTTCTCCCGGGCATCCTCTATGGAGCTACCCAACGCCAGCGCTACCCCCATTCGCCTCCTGCCTTGTAATTCCGGTTTTCCGAACAGGCGTAGCTGGGTTCCCGGTTGTGCCAGGGCTTCTTCCAGGCCGGTATAGGAAACTTCTGTGGAGCTTCCCTCCGGCAGAATGACCGCCGACGCACTGGGACCATTCTGTCGAACAACAGGAACGGGAATACCCAGTATGGCCCTGGCGTGGATAGCAAACTCGGACAGGTCCTGGGATACAAGCGTGACCAGTCCCGTGTCATGAGGGCGAGGTGAGACCTCCGAGAACCAGACGTTCTCACCCTTCACAAACAGCTCAACACCATAGATGCCGTAACCGCCGAGATCTTCCACCACAGCACGGGCGATCTCTTTTGAACGCTGTAATGCCAGGTCATTCATCGGCTGCGGCTGCCAGGATTCGCGATAGTCACCATCTTCCTGCCTGTGACCAATGGGCTCGCAGAAGGTTACCCCCTCTTTATGCCTCACCGTCAGCAAAGTAATCTCATAGTCGAAATCGACAAAGCCTTCGACGATTACCCTGCCCTTTCCTGCTCGGCCTCCGGTTTGTGCGTACTCCCAGGCTCTTTCAATATCGGCTTCGGTCTTTACTGTACTTTGCCCCTTGCCAGACGAACTCATCACTGGTTTTACCACCAAGGGAAGCCCGACTTCCGCAACCGCCTGCAAATATTCTTCCCGCGTACCCGCAAACCGATACGGTGACGTTGGCAACCCGAGNTCTTCCGCAGCCAACCGACGAATACCCTCACGATTCATCGTCAGGNTNACCGCCCGCGCACTGGGTATCACCCGATAACCTTCCTGCTCGAGCTTGACCAACTCCGGGGTNGCNATAGCTTCTATCTCCGGAACAATCAGGTTCGGGCGCTCNTTCTCGATNACGCTCCGCAAAGCCACAGGGTCCAGCATGTCGACNACATGGGAACGNTGGGCCACCTGCATTGCCGGTGCATCNGCATATCGATCAATGGCGATCACTTCAACGCCGAANCGCTGNAGNTCAATCACAACTTCCTTGCCCAANTCCCCGGAACCACAAAAAAGCACCCGGAANGNGTTGNTTTTAAGAGGTGTACCCAATCTGACGCTGGTCTTGGTGTTATCGGTCATCTTATAGAGCTACCTTTTGTTCACGTATTGCCACCAGTTTCAAAACTTCTCGGCGTTCATCGTCTGTCATGCGAGTCCAGTGAAGAATCTCGTCACTGGTACGATGGCACCCTATGCAAACATCGTTCTCGTCTAAGGCGCACACGCTTACGCAGGGTGAGCGCACCCGATCGGCCCTGTTCATTTCTGCTCCGGATCACACGCTTTAAGTTTCTCCAGGTAACGCGTGGCATTCTGAACATAATGCGCCGCACTCATTTCCAACATTTTCTTCTGATTGTCGTTCAGTTCACGCTTGATCTTGCCAGGAGAGCCCACAACCATCGAACCATCCGGTATTTCCATACCTTCAGGAATCAGCGTATTGGCACCAATCAGGCAATGTTTGCCGATCTTTGCCCCATTAAGCACCACCGCATTTATGCCAATCAGTGAATAATCGCCGATATCACATCCGTGCAGCATCACCTTATGACCGACAGTAACACCCCGGCCGATGGTCAAAGGCAGCCCCGGATCGGTGTGCAACACCGATCCATCCTGAACGTTGGATTCAGGACCAACCGTGATGCACTCGTTGTCGCCGCGAATAACCACGTTAAACCAAACGCTACTTTTCTCCAGCAACCGGACATTGCCAATGATAACGGCGTTTTCAGCAACAAACTGACCATCGCCAACTACCTGAGGGCGCTTGTCTTCGAGCTCGTAAAACATATCAGCCTCCTTGAGGGGGTTCGAGCAGATCGATTCCGGCATCGTACACGGCGTTCATAAAGTCGACCAGAACAACCGCGGACAGCCCCCAGATCTGGTAACGCTCCCAGCGATAACAGGGCACATAAAAGGTGTGGTTCAGAAAACTGAGGGCATCGGTGCGCTCCCTCCTGTCTTCCAGAAAGAAGGAAAGCGGTACCCGGAACACGCTTTCTATTTCATAGGGATTGGGCACCACCGGATGATCGCCTGGAACAACCCCTACGTAGGGTGTTACAAGAATGCCGTAGCGTGACATGACCTGGCTTAATGGTGCGATGACGTCCACCTGGTCGGGAGGCAACCCGATTTCTTCATGGGTCTCTCTCAACGCAGTGGCCGCAAGCGACGAATCTTCGGGATCCCGCTTGCCGCCCGGATAAGACACCTGGCCACGATGGGTTTTCAGGTTGGCAGACCTCAGGGTGAAAATCATTTCCGGATTATTTTCATCATCCGTTACCGGCACCAGAATACCGGCTTCCGGATAATCCAGTGCCAGCTGTCGAGGGGCATAATTGGATAATTTTTCAGTTAATAGGTCTCGCACTCGCTACTCCAGTGGCATCCCGATTTTGCATGAGACACAGACAGCCGGGATCGTTAAACTGATCATCAACAGACACTCAGTATACGGGGAAACTAATGAAGTATTGCAGCACATGCGGCCATCCGGTCGAACAACGCATTCCGGAGGGTGACAACAGGCACCGCTACGTATGTGTCAGCTGCGAGACCATACATTACCAGAACCCGAGGATTGTGGCGGGTACGGTTCCGGTCTGGGAAGGCCAGATACTTTTATGCCGGCGCGCGATCGAGCCCCGTTACGGCTATTGGACCCTTCCCGCCGGTTTCATGGAAAATGCTGAGACAACCATTGAGGCTGCAGCGAGGGAAACGCTGGAAGAGGCCCTTGCCGACGTCACCATCGAAGGCCTTTACTCCATCATCGATGTGCCGCATATCAACCAGGTTCACATGTTCTATCGCGCCAGCCTTAAAGACGGGCAATTCGGCGCCGGAGAAGAATCCCTGGAGTCCCGCCTTTTCTCCCCCGGCGAGATTCCATGGGACGAGATATCATTTCCAACCGTACGCAAAACCCTTGAGCTCTTTCTTATCGATATGGAGACAGAGCGGTTTGGCGTTCACGTCAGTGATATCCGCCACCCAATGGGAAAAAAAGCCTGACCCACCGTCAAAGATCAACCAGCCGAAAGATCTCATAAGCCGGCTCTTCATAAGGATGTGCTTGCTTCAATGCGGCTAGCGCATCTCTTATGAGGCTGTCGTCGCACACTAACTCCACTTTATATTCCCGCACCGTTTCTAATTGCCCCTGCTGCCCCAGAAACGGATCGCTTCCCGCCAGCGGCCGGAACTGCCCCTGGCCTTCACATTGCCAGGCACAACTGTCGTACTCTCCAATTTTTCCGGCACCAACATCGAACAGTGCCTGCTTGGTTTGTTCCAGATGACTCTCAGGTACGAAGTAGCAAAATTTATACACGGACACCTCCCTGACTGATCAAATATCACCCAGCATTAGAGAATTCAAACTTACTCACAGATTCTGTGGATAACTCTGGGGAAAGTTTTTGGGAATCGTCCCCAAAGCCCCATGAATACTGGACTTCTCTTAAATTGCCGACATTTTCACCCATGATTTTATTTCCTTTAATATCAATTGGTTAAAGGTTTCGCACAAAAACTGAACTTAGTTCTCAATGTTTGCTCACAGAACGGCCAGGGCGGCACCGGAAATGTGCATAAAGTTGTCTAGTCAAGCCCCGAGACAGCAAATTTACAGACTATTTTAGGGCATCAGGGGTTGAATTTGGGGTTGACATCAAAGGTACCGGCTTAACCAACCTACAATAAAAAAAGCCAGCCTCGACTCTCTTGGAAACAGAGACCGGAGGCTGGCTTTTCACTTCTCTTTTCAGCTGTGATTCAGCGAATCAACCAAACCACTTTCTGGCGTTGCGGAACATGCGTAACCAGGGACCATCTTCTTGCCAGGTATCCGGGCGCCAGGAGTGCTGAACGGCCCGGAACACCCGCTCTGGATGGGGCATCATGATGGTCACGCGACCATCCCGTGTGGTAATACCGGTAATACCAGACTCTGAACCGTTGGGGTTATAGGGGTAACGGGTCGTTTCCCGGCCACGGTTGTCGACATATCGGAGAGCAACCAATTCGTTATCCGACAGCGCCTTGGCTGACGTGCCGGAAGCGAACTCAACCCTCCCCTCACCGTGGGCAACCGCGATAGGCATACGGGAGCCAGTCATGCCATCCAGGAAGGCGGATGGTGAGGAAGTAACCTCAACCATCACCAAGCGCGCTTCGAACTGTTCTGACTGGTTTCGAACAAAGCGGGGCCAGCCCTCACTGCCCGGAATCAGCTCGTGCAGATTGGATAGCATCTGGCAACCATTGCAGACACCAAGGGCAAGGGTATCCTGGCGATTAAAGAACGCAGCAAACTGATCACGCACCCGGTCGTTGAACAGGATGGACTTGGCCCAGCCTTCACCAGCACCCAGCACATCACCGTAGGAGAAACCGCCACAAGCCACCAGACTCTGGAACTTCTCCAGGCTGATGCGACCGGATAGCAGGTCACTCATGTGAACGTCCGTCGCTTCAAAGCCTGCTCGGTCGAAGGCTGCCGCCATCTCAACCTGCCCGTTTACGCCCTGCTCCCGCAACACCGCCACTTTCGGCCGTTTGCCGGTATTGATAAATGGTGCCGCGACGTCTTCATTCAGATCAAAGGTCAGATCAGCACTCAGCCCCGGATCCTCGGCATCGAGCAGGTTCTCGAATTCTTCCCGGGCACAGTCGGCATTGTCGCGAAGAGACTGAATGCGGTAGCTGGTTTCTGCCCAGAGGCGCTGCAGATCTGTGCGCGCCTCATCCAGAACCGGCTCTCCGGCAAACAACAACCGAACCCGATCCTTGTCATTCAGAGTACCAATGACACTCGTGTGATCTCCCAGCCCGGCACCGGAGAATTGCTGGAGAACGAAATCAGTGTCTTCACGGCGCACCTGGATAACCGCACCCAGCTCCTCATTGAAGAGTTCGCGGGCAAATTGGGATTCGTCTTCCGCGAGGCCATCCAGCTTGATATCGACACCGGTTCTGCCAGCAAAGCTCATTTCAGCAAGGGTGACGAACAGACCACCATCGGAACGGTCATGATAGGCCAGCAACTTGCCATCGGCGTTGAGGCCCTGAATAACCGCGAAAAATGCCTTGATATCCTCGGGGTCGTCCAGATCCGGCGCCACAGCACCCACCTGACGATAAACCTGCGCCAGCGCAGATCCTCCAAGACGGTTCTGACCAGCGGCCAGGTCAACAAGAATAAGATCCGTTTCACCGGCATCCGTGCGCAGCTGAGGTGTCTGGGTGCGGGCAACGTCGGTCACCGGAGCAAAACCGCTGACGATCAGCGACAGCGGCGCAGTGACGCTCTTCTGCTCGCCATTATCTTCTTCCCAGGCGGTTTTCATGGACATGGAGTCCTTGCCCACTGGAATGGTAATACCCAGCGCCGGGCACAACTCCATACCCACAGCGCGAACGGTCTCGTAAAGGTTCTCGTCCTCGCCCGGATGACCTGCAGCAGCCATCCAGTTGGCGGAAAGCCGGATATCCGACAGCTTTGCAATCGGCGCCGCCGCGAGGTTGGTGATGGTTTCGCCCACAGCCATTCGGCCAGACGCCGGCGCATCAATCACCGCAAGCGGTGTGCGCTCACCCATCGCCATGGCTTCACCGGTGCGCACATCAAAAGATGCTGCGGTTACCGCCACATCACTGACAGGAACCTGCCAGGGGCCGACCATCTGGTCCCGGGCCACCAGCCCGGTGATAGTGCGGTCGCCAATAGTAATCAGGAAGCTCTTGGAGCCAACCGACGGCAGACGCAGAATCCGCCGAACGGCATCGTGAAGATCGATTTTCGTGGAATCGAAAATCGGCTTGGTAAAGGAGGAACGGCTGACACTGCGATGCATGCGCGGAGGCTTGCCGAAAAGCACTTCCATCGGCAGATCCACGGGCTTGTCGTTGAAGTAGGAATCACCCAGCTCCAGATGATGTTCCTCGGTCGCCTCACCAATCACTGCATACGGGCAGCGCTCGCGACGACACAGAGCATCGAAAAGATCCAGGTTTTCAGGCGCAACCGCCATAACGTAACGTTCCTGAGACTCGTTACACCAGATCTCCAGGGGCGACATGCCCGGTTCGTCACTGGGAATATCCCTGAGCTCAAATTTGCCGCCACGGCCACCGTCCTTGACCAGCTCCGGCATGGCATTGGACAAGCCGCCGGCCCCGACATCGTGAATGAAGCAGATCGGGTTTTTGTCGCCCATCTGCCAGCAACGGTCGATAACTTCCTGGCAACGCCGTTCCATTTCAGGGTTGTCGCGCTGTACCGAAGCGAAATCCAGATTCTCATTACTGGAACCGGAGTCCATGGAAGAGGCTGCGCCCCCGCCAAGGCCAATCAGCATGGACGGACCACCCAGCACGATAAGCTTGGCGCCGACCGGAATATTGCCCTTCTCTACGTCCTGCTCGCGAATGTTGCCCAGACCACCGGCAATCATGATCGGCTTATGATACCCACGGACCTCTTCACCGGCGGCGCCAGGCACCTTCTCTTCAAAGGTCCGGAAGTAACCGGCCAGGTTAGGACGGCCGAATTCGTTGTTAAAGGCCGCCCCACCAATGGGGCCTTCAATCATGATATCCAGGGGAGAGGCAATCCGGTCCGGCTTGCCATAGCCGATTTCCCAGGGTTGCTCGTCGCCGGGAATATTCAGGTTGGAAACGGTGAAACCGGTGAGACCGGCTTTCGGCTTGGAACCACGACCGGTCGCGCCTTCATCCCGGATTTCGCCACCAGAACCTGTGGCCGCGCCGGAGAAGGGGGCAATCGCAGTCGGGTGGTTGTGGGTTTCCACCTTCATCAGGATATGCACCGGCTCCCGGTTATAGCCGTAGACACCCGAGTCCGGATTCGGGAAGAAGCGACCGGCTTCGCTGCCGGCGATCACCGCGGCGTTGTCCTTGTAGGCCGACAGCACGCCCTCGCTATTCATCTCGAAGGTATTGCGAATCATCGCGAACAGGGACTTTTCCTGGCCTTCCCCATCAATATCCCAGGACGCGTTGAAAATCTTGTGGCGGCAGTGCTCAGAGTTGGCCTGAGCGAACATCATCAGCTCAACATCCGTCGGATCCCGCTCCAGGCCGACAAAGGATTTGACCAGGTAATCAATCTCATCGTCCGCCAGCGCCAGGCCCAACCGGCCATTTGCTTCCACCAGGGCATCCCGGCCACCAGACAACACCGGTACCCGTCCCAGAGAGCGAGGCTCTTCGTGACTGAACAGAAGTTCTGCGCCGCCCATCTCGTGGAACACTTTCTGAGTCATACGGTCGTGGAGAAGTGCTGCGATCTGCTCGCGCTGCTCCAGGCCAAGTTTCTTGCTGGCCTTTACATAGTAGGCAATGCCGCGCTCAATTCGGCGAATCTGCCGGAGGCCACAATTACGGGCGATATCCGTCGCCTTACTGGACCATGGCGATAACGTGCCCGGCCTCGGAACCACCAGGAATAAAATCCCATCCGGCTGCTCAACCTGGACACTGGGACCATAGGTAAGCAGGCGATCCAGGATGGCCTGTTCCGAATCGGAAAGGTCGGCATCAAGATCCACAAAGTGCATGAACTCGGCATACACATGTTCTACACCCGGCACCATTTCCTGTATACGGGAATGCAGTTTGCGGGAACGAAAAGGCGAGAGCGCTGGCGCGCCGCGAAGTTCAAGCATGATATCAACCTGTATCGCGCGAATCGGGGGACGTCTGAAAGGCCGCAATGATACTTGAAACCGACCTCGGGTTACAGCGGAAGCTGGCCTCTTTCCGCACTGTAAAATTGACATTCTTTTGCACAGTTATTAACCAGACCAATTGACCATTTCGCCCTCAGCAGGGATCATTGAGACTACGCATGGAAAGCAAGAAGCATCAAAAAGCAGGAGCATGGGAGCACCTCCCGGACCATCCTGACCATTGAGCGTGTAGCGGAGACTAGGGATTTGTCACGATTTATCAGCACTTTCCGACGCAGTAGTGCGCAGTTGAGCATTGTATTGGCTGTTCTCCTTGCCACAGGCTGCTCGCAGCCCACAACGCTGCAGGAAATCCGGGAAGAAGGCGTTTTGCACGTCATCACCCGGGTTGCGCCTTCTATCTATTACCAGGATCGGGAACAGGACACCGGCTACGATTACGAGCTGGCCAGACTGTTTGCCGACGAACTCGGGGTTGAACTGCGGGTTCGGGTTGCCGACGACAATTCTGAAATCCTCTCTGTCCTGTCCAGAAACTACGCACACATCGGTCTGGCTGGCCTGACACAACGGCCCGACTTTGGCGAGCAGTACCGCTCGGTGCCCATAGGCGTCGCCGCGCAATCGGTTATCGTCTATAACAAAGAAGTTCCTGCACCGGAATCACTGGAAGATCTCGCCTCCGAAACCATCCATATGCTGGCCGACAGCAACCATGAGCACCTTGTTGCTGATCCCGGGAACGAGGCTGGCCCCATCATTCAGAAACATCCGGGGCTGGATGCTGCGGGTCTTCTGGCCCGGGTGGAAAGCGGGGAATTCGGCTATGCGGCGGTGGCGTCCAATGAGCTGGATCTGAACCACGTCTTCTTCCCAAAGGTGTACGAAGCGTTCGCACTGAACGAGCCCACTGAGCTTGTCTGGCTGTTTCCAACCGCTCAGGACGACACCCTGGTACAGGCCGCCGAATCCTTCATGGAAAGGATGAACAACAACGGCACCATGGCCCAGCTCGCGGAACGGTTCTACGGCCACCTGGACAGACTGAATTACGTCGGCGCCCGGACCTTCATGCACCATGTCGAGAACCGTCTGCCCCGCTATCAGTCACTGTTCCAGGATTATGCCGAGGAATCCGGTATGGACTGGCGCCTGCTGGCCGCCATCGGGTACCAGGAATCCCACTGGCGCCCCAACGCCGTCTCCCCCACCGGGGTTCGCGGTCTGATGATGCTCACCCGCACTACCGCCAATTACATCGGTATTAATAACCGACTGGATGCCGAGGAAAGTATTGAGGGCGGGGCCCGCTATTTCCGGATGGTTCACGGGCGCATCCCGGAACGAATTCCGGAGCCGGATCGCACCTGGTTTGCGCTTGCATCCTACAACGTCGGCTTTGGACATCTTGAAGATGCCCGACGCCTGGCTGAATCCGCCGGAAAAGACCCGGACCGATGGATGGATGTGAAGGAATTTCTGCCGCTGCTGGCACAGAAAGAGTGGTACACCAAAACCCGGTTCGGGTACGCACGCGGGCACGAACCGGTGGTTTACGTGCAGAATATCCGACGGTATTACGACGTTCTGGTCCGGATTACCGAACCGGACGCACCTTCAGCGCCCGGGCTTGAAGATCAACTGGCCTGGCTTGGCGACAACGAAGCTGGCTCCGATGCCCCGGCCAGCGAGCCTCAGCCGGATCTTCGCGCAGATCTGCCTCCGGAACTACGGTTGATACCGCCGACACTGTGAATCAGTCCTCATCCGGTCCCGCGCTCAAGGCATGCTCGGATTGAGATGATGAAAATCCACGCCGGGCGAGAAATCGGGCCTGGCGGAGCTTTTCAGGCAGATCCCCCTGCACATCAGCCAGCCCGAAACGTTTATCACGGGCCCGGACCGCTCTCCGGCACCACTCTTCTTCTGCGACGGACGACAGACACTCCGGTGTCTGACTCACTCCACGCTGCTGCAGTTCGGCCAGTATTCGCAGCGGTCCGTAACCCGCCTCGATGCGTTGGCGGGTATAGATCTCCGCGAACCGGTCGTCATCCAACCAGCCTTCACACTCATACTCATCCAGCACCGGATCAAAAACATCCGGTGGAATCCTGCGCTGCCGCAGCTTGAGCGCCAGTTCATACCGGCTGTGCTCCCGGCGGGCCAGCAGGCGCAGCGCTACCGAACGAGCCTGGTATTCCGGATCGTCATGTTTTTGATCTTTTGCCATACAGGCCCTTTCCGCGATGACTTGCAAAACGATAGACTTAGCGTCCCGGGGCACCCCCGCAAACACACTACCCGAAACAGACACCTGATCGGGCCGGAAGGCGGAGATACTCTGCCGCCACCGCAAACTGGTTGCAATCCCAAGGATACCGTTTATGGCTGCATTCATTCAGAAATTGTTCAAGAACCGCAAAACCCTCTCATCCGTAAGCGACAAGGCATCCGAAAAACAGCAAAGCAACCAGCCAACCGAAGAAGACAACCGACAGCAGTTGCGCCAGCAGCAGGAACGCCAGCTTGACGCCNGCCCTGAACAATCGGAACTCGCGGCTCTGGCAATAGAAGGTGTGACCTCCGCCATTCGATTACAGGCAGCGAGCCAGATTAACCAGGAAGAGCACCTACAGGCGGTGCTGAAACAGGCAAAAGGCCGCGATAAAAGTGTTTACCAGACTGTCAAACAGTCACTTCAAACCCTGAAGGAACAACAGGCCAGCGAAGCGGCCATCCAGCATCGCATCACTGAACTGGTCAGCCAGGCACAGGAGCAGGCCAGAAGCGAAGACACCAAGCTCTACGAGGCCCGACTGAACGCTCTCCAGGACCAGTGGCAAAGCGTTGAAAACAAGGCCAGCGCCGAGCAGACCCAACAATTCCTGCAAGCGGTCCACCAGATTCGTGAACGCCAGAAGCAACTGGATGAGACGCGACAGGAAGAGCAGCGGCACCTCGATCAGAAGCAGCAACGTCAGGAAACACTGGAACTGCTGAAGCAAACCCTGAACCAGCTTAAAGCCGCAGCGCCCTCTGGACTTCCCTCGGAATCTGCCCTCGATGCGTTGCAGAAAACCCAGGAAAACCGATGGCTGGAAGCCACGCGGGACACCCAGGTGGACAAACAGGAGCAGAAGCAATACGAACAGGCCATGCTGGCTCTGCGCAACTACCTTGGTGCGGTGCGGCGCCTGAATCTGGCACGACCACAAATCGGTGAGCTGGAAAGCAACGATACCGACAGCCCTCAGGCTGTCGCAAAAGCACTGCTTCAGGAAGTAGCCTGGCCGCAGGATTTCCCGCTACCCCAGGCCCTTGCAGAACTGCGGGCCCTGGCCGGCAAGCCGCGCGCCCAGCCCACGTCAGACGGAACCCGGGAACAGCAGCAAGCAAATGCGGCCGCTCTCAATACCACACTGCCCAAACTGGAAGCCGCCCTGGAAGCAAAACAGTTCCGTGAATCCCGCCAGCTCCTGAAAACAGCCCAGAACCAGTTTCAGGCGCTTGATGATCGCCACCGCAAGAACGTCCAGGCGAAGATGCAGTTACTTGCCGGCCAGTTCCGGGAACTGAGCGATTGGCAGGGATTCGCCACCGAGCCCAAGCAGGTCTCTCTTTGCGAACAGATGGAATATCTGGCGGAACAACCGATGGAGCCGGAGGCCAAGGCAGAGCGAATCAAAGAACTGCAGAACGAATGGCGAGAGCTCGGCGGCTCGTCCGACCGAACCCTCTGGAATCGTTTCAAAGCGGCGTCCGATCAGGCCTATGAGCCCTGCAAAGCCTACTTCGAGGCAAAAGCCGATCTCAAACAGGCCAACCTGCACAAACGGGAAGCCATCTGCGAGGAACTCGAACGATTCCTCGCGCAGGCAGACTGGACCAGTATTGACTGGAAAGGTGCCGAACGGATTCATCAGACCGCCCGTCAGGAATGGAAAGCGGCCTGGCCGGTAGACTTCCGGGATAACCGCCAGGTACAGAAGCGGTTTGACGACCTGCTGAAGAACCTGGAGCGGCCCCTGGACGAGGAGCGACAGAAAAACGAGGCCGCCAAACAGGCGATTGTCGAGCGGGCTCAGGCGTTGATTGACCATGAACCTCTTCAGGAGGCCATGGATCAGGCCAAAGCCCTGCAATCGGAATGGAAGCGTATCGGTATCACCCGCCACCGCGAAGATCGCAAGCTCTGGCAGGCGTTCCGCCAAGCCTGCGACCAGATCTTCGAGCGACGCGATGCCCAGCGGTCCGCACAGCAACAAGCGACCGAGAAGGCTGACGCCGACGCTCGCGCAGTGGTTGCCAAATACCGCGATCTCGGCACAGAGGCTGACGATGCGCTGATCAATGAAGCCAAAACCGAACTCAGGCCGTTAGCCGATATGCCGCTTTCACGACCGGTTCGGGGCGAAGTACAAGACCTTCGTCAGCATCTGACAGAGCTGGGGCAGCGCAAAAAGCTGAAAGCCAGACTGGATAACTGGAAGACTCTGATCAAAGAGCGTGTGAGTGGCGCCCTTGCCCCGGAACAGGTTCCTTCAAACTGGCAGAATCTGGTTAACGGCGCGACCTCTCTTACAGGTAGAGACCTGGTGATCAGGGCGGAGATCGTTGCCGGCCAGGAGACTCCGGACTCAGACCAGGGACGGCGTATGGAAATCCAGGTTCAGCGTCTGGCCGAAGGTCTGGGTGGTGGCGATCAAACCACACCTGAGCAGGAACTGGAAAGGCTGATCGCACTCTGGTGCCTGCACCCGGAGATGAACGACCAGAGCGCAGAACATGCTGGTCGACTGGTTCAGGCTTTGGAAAGCCGCCTGCAGCACTAAAGCATCATTCTCTCTGATGCTGCCTTACAAAATCCCTGGCTTGCCTGACCGCAGCCAGGGATTTTTCTTTCATCTCCTTTAATTCCTCATCGGCAAGGTAGAACATCATATCGATGGTGTGCCGATAGTACCTGGCCGGCAAACGATTCAGAGCCACACACATCACGTCGGTCAGATAATCCGCTGTGTCCGACTCCTCCCGGGTCGCATCGATCGCATCCAGCACCAGCCTTTCGTAGAAATTATCGATAGCATCTCTCAGAGACATGGTTACACCTGCCTGCTTTATAGGATCAATCTTTATTCAAGATAGAAGTCACAAGCGTTTGTGTCATTGTCCCTGAGCAATTTCGCCAATGGGATTGGCAGCGGCTGTCATTACCGGGGACTACACTGAACCGCTATGGTTATCACTCTTTGAAAACAAGCCCGGATAACAATCAGAGGAACAGATATGACCACCGAGGCGTACATTTTCGATGCCGTTCGCACCCCCCGCGGCCGCGGCAAGAAAGATGGTTCACTGCACAGCGTTAAGCCGATCACGCTGCTCACTACCGTGCTCAAGGCTCTGGAAGAGCGTAACCGGCTCGACACTTCTCAGGTAGATGATGTCGTCATGGGCTGCGTCACCGCCGTGGGTGACCAGGGCGCGGATATCGCCAAGACGGCGGCACTGGCCGCTGATTGGGATGAGAAAGTCGCCGGCGTAACCCTGAACCGCTTCTGCGCCTCCGGCCTGGAAGCCGTGAACCTGGCCGCCATGAAAGTGCGCTCCGGGTGGGAAGACATGGTGGTTGCCGGTGGTGTAGAGGCAATGTCGCGCGTACCCATGGGTTCCGATGGAGGCGCCTGGGCGACCGACCCGGAAACCAACCTGCATACAGGTTTCATGCCTCAAGGTATCGGCGCCGACCTGATCGCTACTCTGGAAGGCTTCACTCGTGAAGATGTCGATGGCTTTGCGGTGAAGTCCCAGCAAAAAGCCGCCCACGCCTGGGAAAAGGGTTATTTCGCCAAATCCATCGTGCCGGTTACTGATCAGAACGGCGTGGTCATACTGGACCGGGACGAGCACGTGCGCGGCAACACTACCGTGGAATCCCTGGCAGGCCTCAAGCCCTCGTTCCAGATGATGGGCGAGATGGGCTTTGACGGCGTCGCCCGGGAAAAATACCACTACGTGGAGAAGATCAACCACGTGCACCACGCCGGCAACTCCTCCGGCATTGTCGACGGTGCCACCGCCATGCTGATTGGCAGCGAAGCCAAGGGCAAGGAGCTCGGCCTCAAGCCACGCGCCCGCATCGTTGCCACTGCGGTTACCAGCACAGACCCCACCATTATGCTCACCGGCCCTGCCCCGGCTGCCCGCAAGGCACTGGAGAAAGCCGGTATGACGGTGGACCAGATCGACCTGTTTGAAGTGAACGAAGCCTTCGCGTCAGTGGTGATGCGCTTCCAGAAAGAGTTGTCCGTTCCGGACGAGAAAGTGAATGTGAACGGCGGCGCCATCGCCATGGGCCACCCACTGGGTGCCACCGGCGCCATCATCCTCGGCACCCTGCTGGATGAACTGGAACGCCGTGAACTGCGCTACGGCCTGGCCACGTTGTGCGTGGGCGGCGGCATGGGCATTGCCACCATCATCGAGCGCGTCTGAACGCCACTTTCATATAAAAGGAACCGACCATGAGTGCCATCAAATACGACCTGGGTTCAGACCAGATTCTGACCCTGACCATCGACATGCCGGGCCAGTCCGCCAACACCATGAATGGCGAGTTTCGAACTGCACTGACCGAAGCTGTCAATAAGGTCAAAAGCGACCTGGATAATGTCAAAGGCATTATCATTGCCTCCGCCAAGAAAAGCTTCTTTGCCGGCGGCGACCTGAATGAGCTATACACAGTGACCCGCGAACAGGCCAAAGATTTTGAAGACATGGTCAACGGCCTGAAAGCCGACATGCGGGTGCTGGAAACCTGTGGCAAACCTGTCGTGGCGGCTATCAACGGCACCGCTCTGGGTGGTGGCCTGGAGCTCGCCCTGGCCTGCCATCATCGCGTTGCCATTGATGATGACCGGACCCAACTGGGCTTACCGGAAGTCACCCTGGGCCTGCTGCCCGGCGGTGGCGGCACCCAGCGACTGCCCCGGATGATTGGCCTGGAAGCCGCCTTCCCATTCCTGATGGAGGGTAAGAAGGTAAATCCAAAAGCCGCTCTGAAGGCCGGTATCGTGGATGAGCTGGCCAGCTCACCGGAAGACATGATCGCCAAGGCCGGGGCCTTCATCGAAGCCAATCCCAGGTGCCAGCAACCCTGGGATCAGAAAGGCTTCCGCTTCCCCGGCGGAGCTCCGCATCATCCGGCCATGGCCCAGAAACTGGCCATTGCACCGGCCATGCTCAAACAGAAGACCAAAGGCTGCTATCCGGCACCGGAACGGATTCTGGCAGCAGCGGTGGAAGGCGCCCAGGTGGATTTCGACAATGGCAGCCTGATTGAAACCCGTTACTTTGCCGAGCTGGCCACCGGCCAGGTGGCCAAAAACATGACGGGCACTTTCTGGTTCCAGCTCAACGCCATCAAGGCCGGCGGCAGTCGCCCGGATGGCGTAGAAAAGGAAAGCTTCAAGAAAGTCGGCGTACTGGGTGCAGGCATGATGGGCGCTGGTATCGCCTACTCCACTGCCAGCCGCGGCATTGAGGTGGTGCTGAAGGATGTCTCGGTTGAAAACGCCGAGAAAGGCAAAAGCTATTCCGAAAATCTCCTGGCGAAGAAAGTCAGTCGCGGCCGCATGACCGAAGCCCAGAAAGACGAAGTGTTGGCCCGCATCAACGCCACCGCCTCTGCCGACGACCTGGAAGGTTGCGACCTGATCATCGAGGCAGTCTTTGAAGACAGCGATCTGAAGGCAAAGGTTACCCAGGAATCCGAGCCGAAAATGGTCGCTAACGGCATTTTTGCCTCCAACACCTCCACCATCCCCATCACCCAGTTGGCCCAGGCCTCGGCCAAGCCGGACAACTTTATCGGCCTGCACTTCTTCTCCCCGGTGGACAAGATGCAACTGGTGGAAATCATCGTCGGCGAGAAAACCTCCGATGACACCCTGGCCCGGGCGTTCGATTACGTGCAGCAGATAGGCAAGATTCCCATTGTGGTGAACGACAGCCGCGGCTTCTTTACCTCTCGGGTATTTGGCACCTTCGTGAACGAAGGTATCAGCATGCTGGCCGAGGGCATTCACCCCTCAAGCATCGAGAATGCCGGACTGCTGGCCGGCATGCCGGTAGGACCGCTGGCCATCTCTGACGAAGTCAGCATGACCCTGATGCAGCACATCCGCGCCCAAAGCAAGAAAGACACGGAAGCCGCCGGCGGTATCTGGCAGCCGCATCCGGCCGAAGCCGTCATCGATGCCATGGTGGATACCCACGGACGTAAGGGTAAAGCCGCCGGTGCCGGTTTCTACGAGTATCCGGAAAAGGGCAAAAAATACCTGTGGCCGGAACTGGAAAACCTGTTCGTGGACCAGGACAAGGCACGCCGTGTGCAGCTACAGGATCTGAAAGATCGCATCCTGTTCATGCAGGCCATCGAGACCATCCGCTGTCTTGAGGAGGGAGTGCTGAGAACCGTGGAAGACGCCAACATTGGCAGCATCTTCGGTATTGGCTACGCGCCCTGGACCGGCGGTGCCATCCAGTTCGTCAACCAGTATGGCGTTCGGGCCTTTGCGGAGCGGGCGCAGCAGCTGGCAGACCAGTACGGTGAGCGATTCACGCCGCCATCGCTGTTGCTTCAGAAAGCCGAACGCAACGAAACCTTTAGCTGACCCTGCCGGCCGGAGGGCCCAAACCCTCCGGCCACCTCTACCCTCACACTCCCGACAGTTTACTTCCGGTCACACGCCCCCATAGTTAGCCTCAGGCTGAAACGTATATGGACATATTGTCACGAAGCTATACCCCTGGCCTATGGCAACAGGTGTAGCGGTTGCCTACAATAAATTGAACAGTCACGGGTATTCACCCCCATTGTCATTGGTGGCGATTCCCAGCAGCTTCAGGTATGCATTTATGACCATTGCGGAAAACTCCATGCAGCGCCCTTCCCTGACTTCCCTCACCCGGAAAGCAGGCGCGGTCACGGCTCTGGCCCTGGGCCTCCTTGTCTCCGGCGCCTACGCAAAGATTGACGACTCCGCCAGGTATGAGCCGGTTGCGCCCACTATTGACCAGGCCCGCGCCAANATTCTGATTGCCCGGCAGCTGCAGTTCACGCATTTCCGNAATCTCGGCATCAGCGACGAACTGTCCGGCGATGTTTTCGATGCCTACCTGAATTACCTNGACAGCCAGAGAATCTACCTGACCCAGGAAGACATTGANGCCCTCTCCCGGGTCAAGAAACACCTGGGGTCAGCGCTCAANACCGGCCAACTCCAGCCGGGCTTTGATATTTACAACCTGGTTCAACAGCGGGTTATNGAACGCCTGAAGTTCGCCCTGGGGCTNATTGANAACGGTATTGAGCAACTGGACTTCGCTGCCGATGACAGGATTCGCGTCGACCGTTCCGAGGCGCCCTGGGAGTCAAACCAGGCCGCTCTGGACGAGCTCTGGACGAAGCGTATTAAAAACGCGGTTCTGGCCCAGAGACTGAACGGCGCAGACGATGAAGCGATCGAAGAGACGCTGCGCCGCCGCTATGAAGGGCAACTCAAACGCGCGTACCAGGCCCGCAGCGAAGATGCATTCCAGGCTTACATGAATGCCTTTACCGGTATGTGGGACCCTCACACGTCCTACTTTTCGCCCCGAACCTCCGAGAACTTCAACATCAACATGAGTCTCTCGCTGGAGGGCATCGGCGCGGTACTGCAATCCGATAACGAGTACACCAAGGTAGTGCGCCTGGTACCCGGTGGCCCGGCCTCCAAGCAGGGTCAGCTGCAGCCTGCCGACCGCATCGTCTCGGTTGCCCAGGGCGAGGAAAAGCCTGTAAACGTGATCGGCTGGCGCCTGGACGAGGTGGTGGATCTGATCCGCGGCCCCCGTAATTCCACCGTAACCCTGGAAGTAATACCGGCCAACGCCAGTGACGAGACCATCACACGCACCATCGCCATCAAGCGCGACGAGGTGAAGCTGGAGGAGCAAAGCGCCAGCAAAGACGTGATTGAACTGGACCGAAACGGCGAGACCTATCGTATCGGGGTCATCAATATCCCCACCTTCTACGCCGATTTCCAGGCCATGCAGGCTGGCGATCCAAATTACAAAAGCACCACCCGCGATGTGCGTAAACTGATTGAGGAACTCAAGGCCAGCGGCGTGGATGGCGTGGTCATGGATCTTCGTAATAACGGCGGTGGCGCACTGCACGAAGCCAACGACCTGGTTGGTCTGTTTATCGACGAAGGCCCCACGGTCCAGATCCGTAACGCCAACAACGATGTCCAGGTACTGGAAGACGAGGATCCGTCCGTGGTCTACGACGGCCCTCTGGTGGTGCTTGTCAACCGGATGAGCGCCTCCGCCTCTGAAATTTTCGCCGGCGCTATCCAGGATTATGGTCGAGGCCTGGTGGTTGGCTCCCAAACCTTCGGCAAAGGCACGGTTCAGGCCGTTCGGCCACTGAACCACGGTCAATTGAAAATCACCCAGTCCAAGTTTTACCGGGTTTCCGGCGGTTCCACCCAGCACAAAGGGGTGATTCCAGACATCGAAATCCCGTCGCGCATCGATAAAACCCGAATTGGTGAGGACGCTCTGGACCACGCCCTGCCCTGGGACCAGATTGAGGCCGTTCCCCATGCCCGCTATTTCGACTTTACCGGCGTGATTGACGAACTGCGGAATCGCCACGAACAGCGGTTCGCCACCAACCCGGAGTTCAAGCTGCTGCAGAAGGAAATCGAGTTCCTTAACCGCCAGCGGCAGATGGATTACGTCAGCCTTAACGTGGACGAGCGCAAGAACCAGCACAACCAGATCGAGCAGACCCGCCTGACCATCGCCAATGCCCGCAGGGAACTGAAGGGCGAAGAACCTTTTGAAGACCTGGAAGCTCTGGAAGACTGGCAGGATCAACAGGCGGCAGATCTGGACAACACCGACGAAGAACTGGATTTCGTCATCCAGGAAGGCGGGCACATCATGGCCGACCTGCTGGAGCTGGATCAACGTATGGCGTCCATTCTGATGCCCACCCAGTTTGCGGCCAAGACTGAGGCACCATAAATCATGGCTGGGCAGCCGTCCGGGGAAAGCGGTCAGAGTACCCAACAGCGTGCCCGGGTGTTCAGGGACATGCTACTGGACGCCCTGCACGCCATGTATTCCATGGACGAAGCTGAGGGCCTGGAATCCTCTGGCCCGAAAGATAAAACCCCAGACGGTATGCTGGAACGTCGCTGAAAGACATACGGGAAGTTGCGGGCCTCACGCTCTCGGAAATGAGTGAAGCCCTGAACCTCAAAGACAAGTCTTTGCTGGAAGCCATTGAAAATGGCACCTCCACCCTCTCCTTCGAGCTGATCCTGAGACTCGCCGCCCTGGTGGCCCGCAACGATCCGATCCCATTTATCATGCGGACCACCCGTAACTATAACCCCGAGGTGTGGCAGATACTCAACGATTGGGGTATTGGCCGGATTCCGCTCCAGTTTGAGCGCGAACGGGAATTCATCAACATCTTCCGCCGGCACGACGATGCCAGAAACCTGTCGGATGAAGGCTTCCGCAAAGTGCTGGAATTTACCCGCCAGAGCTTTGAAATGTCACTGCATTTTATAGAACAGCAGGAAAAGGAAGTGGCAGAACTGAAAGCTGGCATGAAGACTGCCGAGCCAGCGCCGGACAAGCCGGCAACCAGCTCGGGGGCAAAACGGAATATCAGGTAAAAAGCGCCCGCATTCCGGTGATGTTGGGGTTACGCACTGCGCCCTTCTCGGTCACGATGGCATCAATCAGGCTGGCCGGTGTCACGTCGAAGACCGGATTGAAGACCTGAACGCCAGCGGGCGCCAGGGGAATCCCGCGGATTTCACGCACCTCGGTGCCCTCCCGCTCTTCGATCGGAATATCCTTGCCGGACTCCAGCGACATATCCACGGTGCTGGAGGGAGCCACCACCATAAACCCGATCTTGTGGTGCCGCGCCAGGACCGCCAGGTTATAGGTACCAATCTTGTTCGCCACATCACCGTTGGCGGTTATCCGGTCGGCGCCCACAACAATCCATTTAACCTTGCCGGAAGCCATAATGGCCGCTGCCGCGCCATCGGCATTGAGCGTAACGGGAATATGGTCACGGGTCAGCTCCCAGGCGGTTAACCGGCTGCCCTGAAGCCAGGGCCGGGTTTCGTCGGCATAGACCCTCTTCAACAGTTTTTCCTCGTGCAAACGGCGAATCACCCCCAACGCGGTACCGTATCCTCCGGTGGCAAGTGCACCGGTGTTGCAGTGGGTCAGCACTGCGACAGGCTTGTCGGGATTCATCACCTCCAGCGCATAATCCGCCATGGCCAGGTTGGCCGCCAGGTCATCCTCATGCAGACGAACAGCCTCTGCCGCCAGCCGATCAGTGGCTTCGTCCAGAGAATGGCATGCGTGGAACACCTTTTCCATGCGCTCCAGCGCCCAGAACAGGTTTACCGCCGTAGGCCGGGATTTCGCCAACACTCGAATAGCCTGTTTGATCTCGGCCTGCCAATCGCCTCCGCCTGCGTGGCGGGCTGCCAGGGCCACCCCGTACGCAGCACTGATGCCAATGGCTGGTGCCCCGCGCACCACCATATCCGTTATGCACTGGGCCACCGCCGACGCGCCATCCGCAACAATCCAGTGCTCTTCCGCCGGGAGCAGGCGTTGATCCAGCAATTCAAGCCGGTCTCCGTGCCAGCGCATTGCTACCGTCCCGATGGAACGATTGGAAGATCGACCTGCCATAAACAACTCCCGAACCAAAGAAAAACAGCGAGTATAGCCCTATCAAACCAGATTGACTGCCCTGATTTGAAGAGGCTTGATGAATGTCTGGAAAATCGCAGCGCAGCGGCCGCCACCGGGGTAGTTCTGCCTGACCGCGCTGGTTATACTTGCCCATTGAATTTCAAGGCGCCTCCGGTGCCCCGAACCCGCAAGGCAGGTTAATGACGGCAGAAACCATCACCGCAGCCGATACCCGAATCAACGCCCGCTGGCTGATTCCCGTCGAACCCTTCGGGGTTGTCCTTGAACACCAGGCCGTGATCCTTCAAGGCAGCCGAATTCTGGCGATCGTGCCGCAGGCTGAGGCAGACCGGAGTTATCGCACCCGGGAAACCCTCGATCTGAACCAGCATGTTGTCCTGCCCGGGCTGATCAACCTGCACGGCCACACCGCCATGTCCCTGTTCCGGGGCCTGGCTGACGACCTGCCATTGATGACCTGGCTGAATGATCATATCTGGCCTGCAGAGGGCAAGTTTGTCAGCGAGCAGTTCGTGGCAGACGGCACGCGCCTGGCCATGGCAGAGATGCTCCGCACCGGCACCACTACGTTTTCGGATATGTACTTCTTCCCGGAAGTGACTGCCCAGGCTGCCCACGACACCGGCATGCGTGCACAGATCTGCTTTCCTCTGATGGATATGCCAACGGTATGGGGTTCAGGGCCAGAAGAATACCTGCGCAAAGGTGCGGACCTTATTGAACAATGGCAGCGGGATGACTACATCATGCCTGCCATTGGGCCCCACGCCCCTTACACCGTTTCCGACGGTCCTCTGGGTGCCGCCGTGGAATTAGCGCAGCAAACCGGTGCTGCCATTCAACTGCATTTGCACGAAACCGCCTTTGAAGTAGCGGAAGCGGTAAAAGCCAGCGGGCAGCGACCGCTGGCGCGTATGGCAGACCTGGGTGTTCTCGGAGCCAATACGCAGTGTGTACACATGACCCAGATCGACGAATCCGACCTGGCTCATCTGAAAATGACCGGCGCCCATGTTGTCCATTGCCCGGAGTCCAACCTGAAACTGGCGAGCGGGTTCTGTCCGGTACAGAAACTGCTGGATCACGATATCAATGTCACCATCGGGACCGATGGGGCCGCCAGCAACAACGATCTGGATCTGTTTGGCGAGCTGAAAACCGCCGCAATGGTAGCCAAGGCTGTGGCGGACGATGCGGCAGCCCTGTCGGCTCACAAAGCGCTGGAGATGGCGACCCTCAGTGGTGCCCGAGCCCTGGGGCGGGACCATGACATCGGCTCCCTGGTGGCGGGCAAACTGGCAGATCTGATCGCCGTCGACTTGAGCGACCCCTATCTGCAGCCTGTCTACGATCCCGCTTCGCACCTGGTTTACAGCAACCACGGCCGGGCAGTAAGCCACAGCTGGATTCATGGCGTACCACAATTACAGGATGGCAGACTAACCCGCATCGACGTACCAGATCTGGTTCTGCGGGTGAACGAATGGCGCAAACAGATTCTCAGCTGATTATCCGGAGTAACCCCGAACATGAACAACCAGAACGTAGACCAGAACGAGATTGCCAAATTCGAGGCGCTCGCCAGCCGCTGGTGGGACCCCACCAGCGAGTTCAAGCCACTGCACGACATCAACCCGTTGCGGCTGAATTACATCGACGAGCGCGTCTCGCTGGCCGGCAAACGGGCTCTGGACGTTGGCTGCGGCGGCGGTCTGCTGTCCGAAGGCATGGCACTTCGGGGCGCCCATGTTACCGGTATCGACATGGGCGAAGCGCCATTGTCGGTGGCCAAGCTCCATGGCCTGGAGTCCGGCGTGAAGGTGGACTATCGACAGACCACCATTGAGGAACTGGCGCGGGATCCTGAACATGCCGGCCAGTATGACGTGGTTACCTGTCTGGAAATGCTCGAACATGTACCCGACCCGGCATCGGTTATTCGAGCCTGCGCCAGTATGCTGAAACCCGGCGGCCACCTGTTCGTGTCGACCATCAATCGCAACCCCAAGTCGTTCCTCTTTGCCATTGTCGGTGCCGAATACGTTCTGAACTTATTGCCCAAGGGCACCCATGAGTGGAAGAAGTTTATCCGTCCATCGGAGATGTCCGACCATCTTCGCCATGCCGGGCTGGAAGTCCGCGAACTCACCGGCATGACCTACAACCCTATCACCAAGGTGTACAAGCTTGGGCGGGATGTAGACGTCAATTACCTGATGCATGCCCGGGATACCCGTGAAGACTGAGCAGACACCGGCGGCGGTGCTCTTCGACCTGGACGGCACCCTGATTGACACCGCCCCGGATTTCATCCGCTGCCTGAACCAGCTCCGACAGCAACACGGCATGCCGGCACTGCCCGCAGAACAGATCCGGCGCTCGGTTTCCAACGGCGCCCGGGCGATGATTCGGGTGGGATTCGGGCTGGAGCCCGAACACGAGGGTTATCCTGAAAAGCACACAGCCTTTCTCGATCTCTATGAAACCGGTGTGGCCGTTGAAACCAGCCTGTTCCCGGGCATGGACGAGTTGCTGAGCAGCCTTGAGAGCCGGGGCATTCCCTGGGGGATTGTCACCAACAAGCCCGCACGCTTCGCAGTGCCCCTGATCGAAGCCCTGGGCCTGGCGCAACGCTGTGCCGCCCTGATTTGCCCGGACCATGTGGCTGAACGCAAGCCGCACCCGGAGTCACTGCTGCTGGCCTGCCGTCAGATTCAGGTGGAACCGATAAAATCTGTTTATGTCGGTGATCATGAACGGGACATTGAAGCGGGCCGGAACGCTGGAATGCACACCATCGCGGTGCGTTACGGCTACATAGAGCAACCGGAGACCGTTGACCTGTGGCAAGCCGACCGCATCGCCGATACCGTCCGCGACCTGACAAAGCTGTTACAATAGCGCCCAATTATTTTCGACCGGGCTGGCCAAGGCCCGGTCCGGCCTGATTTACGGAGACAGGTTATGCAAGATTACCAGGCACCCGCCGATCTTCTGAAAGACCGCATTGTCATGGTAACCGGTGCCGGCAGTGGTATCGGACGCGCTGCCGCCAAAGCCTATGCTGCCCATGGCGCCACCGTCATTCTGGTTGGGCGCACGGTCTCGCGGCTGGAGGAAGTCTACGACGAGATTGAAGCCGCTGGCCACCCCAAACCTGCCATCGTGCCTATGAACTTTGAAGGGGCGGCGGTCAAGGATTATGAAGAGCTGGCCATGACCCTGGAAGACAATTTCGGTCGCCTGGATGGCCTCCTGCACAATGCCGGCATTCTGGGTGCTCGCAGCCCGGTTGAGCTGTACGATCCGGAAACCTGGAACAAGGTCATGCACGTGAATGCCACAGCGCCATTCCTGCTGAGCCGGGCGATGATTCCGCTGCTGCGCAAATCCGATGACGCCTCCATGATCTTTACCTCTTCCGGCGTTGGCCGGCAGGCACGGGCATACTGGGGCGCCTACGCCGTCTCCAAGTTTGCCGTTGAGGGCCTGGCCCAGTTACTCGCCGACGAACTGGACGACGAGCGCCACAATATCCGGGTAAACAGCCTGAACCCGGGCGCGACTCGCACAGGCATGCGGGTGCTGGCCTACCCGGCGGAAGATCCGAAGAAAAACCCGGACCCGGAGCAGCTGATGCCTGTTTACCTGTATCTGATGGGCCGGGACAGCAAAGGCGTTCATGGCCAGCAAATTGACGCGCAGCCGAAAAAATAATGGAACTGCTTTTTTACACCACAACCCAGTGCCATTTGTGCGAACTGGCAGAGGCGCTGCTGGTCAGCACCCCGATGCCCGAGCCCATTCCGGTGGATGTGGTGGACATTGCCCAGTCCGAAGCCCTGGTGGAGCGCTACGGCACCCGCATCCCGGTGCTGCGCCGCAACGACACCGGGGCGGAGCTGGACTGGCCGTTCACCAGGGACCAGTTACTCACGTTTCTGCAATGAGGATCCTCTGACATGCTGATGATCATCTCCCCTGCCAAGACTCTGGATTATGAGAGCCCCCTGGCAACGGAAACCCATACCCAACCGGATTTCCTGGACGATGCCTGTGAACTGATTGACCAGCTCAAGGAGCTGGAACCGCATCAGGTCAGCAACCTGATGAGCATCAGCGACAAACTCGGGCAACTGAACGCCGAGCGCTTCCAGACCTGGCACACACCGTTTACGCCGGATAATGCCCGGCAGGCCGTTCTGGCGTTCAAGGGCGACGTCTATACCGGTCTGGATGCCGAGAGTTTCAGTAGTGAGGATTTCAGTTTTGCCCAGAAACACCTGCGGATTCTCTCCGGCCTCTACGGACTGCTGAAACCGCTGGACCTGATGCAGCCCTACCGACTGGAAATGGGCACCCGGTTTGAAAATACCCGGGGCAAAGACCTGTACGCGTTCTGGGGCACCAAGATTACCGATGCCCTGAACCAGCTCCTAGCCAGTGACGACAAGGTACTGGTGAATCTGGCCTCCAATGAATACTTCAAGAGCGTGCAGAAGAAACACCTGGATGCCCGGCTGGTTACGCCCCAGTTCAAGGACTGGAAAAACGGCCAGTACAAGATGATCAGCTTTTACGCCAAGAAGGCCCGTGGGCTGATGTGCCGTTACGCCATCCAGAATCGAATCACCCAGGCTGATGATCTCAAAGGCTTCAACCTGGACGGGTACTATTTCAGCGAAGACCAATCCGATAACAACAACTGGGTTTTCCTGCGGGATGAGCAGTAGTCAGGCGGTTTACCGGCCTGTGTTTAACACCTTCAGACATCTGTTGATATCGGAGTAGCAATGAACGAAGCAGTATTTTCCCAGATCGCCATGCTGGTGTTTCTGACCGGCCTTATTGCCTGGATGGGCTTCATTGTTTGGGATCTGGCCAAGAAATCCCAGGCCGGCAAATTCGGCACCATCGCCCTGTTCACCGTGCTTGGCGCCGGTGTTGTCGGCTTTATCGTGAAAACCGTGCTGGTGGAGGTTATGCAGATCTGACCGGCCTGCCGTCACTTTACGGCTACCGCCTGGTAGCCGTATCATCCCTTCCCCTTTTTTCGATTCGACAAGCTCCGACCTGACGCAAGGATTCAGACCCATGTGGTTTCGTAATGCCCGTGTTTTCCGTTTCACCAAACCTTTCGATATTTCCGCAGAAGCGCTGGAAGAGAAACTCCAGGCGGACGCATTCAAACCCTGTGGTCCTCAGGAAACCAATCGCCAGGGCTGGGTTCCGCCCCTGGGTAAGCATGGCGACCAACTGGTGCACAGCGCCAACGGTTATCACCTGATTGCCCTGAGAAAAGAAGAGAAGATCCTGCCCGGGCCGGTGGTGAAGGAAGCTGTGGAAGAGCGTGCCGAAGCCATTGAGCTGGAGCAGGGCCGAAAGGTGCGCCGGAAGGAAAAAGACGAACTGAAAGAACAGGTGATGCTGGAAATGCTGCCCCAGGCGTTTTCACGCAACCGCCGTTGCTTTGCTTACCTGGCCCCNNAGGACGGCGTGCTGGTGGTTGATGCCGGCTCTGCGAAACAGGCCGAAGATCTNGCCTCNACNCTGCGCAAGAGCCTNGGATCACTGCCTGTGCGCCCGCCGGCGGTTGAGCAATCCCCCGCCTTCACCTTCACCGGCTGGCTGAACGAAAGCATTGATCACCCTGCCAACATTACCCTGGGCAGCGAATGCGAACTGAAAGACCCGTCAGAAGATGGCGGCGTGGTACGCTGTAAAGGCCTTGATCTCAGAGCCGACGAGATCCGCAACCACCTGGAAGCTGGCATGCAGGTGACCAAGCTGGCCCTGACCTGGGACGACAATGTCTCGTTCGTACTGGACGAAGAGCTGGGCATACGCCGGCTGAAATTCGGTGAAACCCTGCAAGAGCAACTGGACGACGTCGATGTCGACGACGCCCTGGCCAAGTTTGATGCAGCTTTCACCATCATGACTCTGGAGCTGTCACGGCTGATTCCCGGGCTGCTGGAAGCCCTGGGCGGAGAAGATCGCTCCGCCATCGTCGAGGAGTAAAGGAACGGGGGGCTACAGATGCCCCCCTTTGCCCAGCCGTTCCTTCTGCCAGTCTTTCTGCGGCTCGTTCAGTACCAGTCGCAGATCCATCACTTCTTCCTCCGGGTTGTATTTGATTTCAAACCCCAGATGCTCGGCCAGCTGCAACATCGGCCGGTTGTCCGGCAACACATTGCCGATCATTTCCATGGTGCCCCGGGCACGGCAATAATCAATCATCTTCTGCATAAGGGCCACGCCCAGGCCTTCGCCTTTCATCCGGTCATCTACCATGACGGCGAACTCGCAACGCAGATTGTCGGCATCGGTCCAGGTACGCACCGTACCCAGGGTCTCCTCGCCTTCACCATCTTCACGGGGCGCATTGGCGATGAACACCATTTCCCGGTCATAGTCGATTTGCACCATCTGGGCCACGTCTTCCCGGGAAAAATGCTTGCGGTACTGGAAGAATCGGTAACGGATGGATTCCGGAGACTGATGCTCGTGAAACAGCCGATGAGCAGGCTCATCCTCCGCCAGCACCGGGCGAATAATCACGCGGCGACCGGATTTGGGCAATACCAGCCACTCCTCCAGCTCTCGCGGGTAGGGCTGGATAATGGGCTTGATCGGATGTTCATCCAGGTCAATGGCGATGTTTACAGCAACGGCGCCCTGCTCATTGAATAGCAATGGCGAGATTTCCAGGCCCTTGATCTCTGGTATATCGATCACAATCTGTGACAGCGTCACCAGGGTTTCGGACACCGCCCGGATATCCTCTTCCGGCTTCAGGCTGTGTTCTTTAAGCAGTTTGTACATGTAAGTACGCCGCAGCAGCTCGCGGGCCAGCACCATGTTCAGGGGCGGCAACGCAATCTGGCGATCGGTCATGATATTGATCTGGGCACCGGCTGCCCCGCAAACCACCAGCGGCCCGAACACCTCATCACGAGTGATCCCCACACTGAACTCGATGCCGCCAACATGCTGGTANGAACGNTGGACGGCAAAACCCAGGAANCCGCTTTTCGGGAAATGCTCCCGATATTCGTCCATCAGGAAGCGGCAGCTNTCGATGATCACCTGTTCGCTGTTGAGCTTTTTGACCGTGCCCTTATAGCGGCGCTGGGTCGGGCTCAGATCCAGGAANGGATAACACACATCTTCGTGGATAACAGTTACATCAATGGGGCGGCGCTCNACTGCGAAGACCTCCAGCACCTCTTCCACGTCATCACAGTANACGGTTTCAATGGTATTGATGCCGTAGTCGCANATCACCCGCCGGGCTTCCCGGTTGGACAGATGCCGCCGGCCATCCCGCAAGGCCCTGGCGACCAGTTTGCGGGTGTTGGCCCGGTCGGCGAAATGGTCTGTAAACGATTCGGGCGTCTCGGTCAGCAGCCGCTGAATGCGCTGATGCCGAACATGCTGCATGAACGCCATCACCGCTTTTTCCGGGTTAAAGAACGATGGCAGCCCAGCCCGGTAAAACTCTTCCCGGGAATCCATCACCGTGCTCTGCCCCAACCAGCAGGTAAAGATGTTCAGGCGGGTTCCCTTGGACGCCTGCACCACGGAATCGGCAATCTGCAGGCTGTCTTCGATCAGTGTGGGTGCGTACATCACCAGTACGTTAGCCACGTTCGGGTCCTTCGCCAGAATCTTGATAGCCTTGCCATAGAGCTCGGGCGTGGCGTCATAGTTCAGGTCGATGGGGTTCTTGCGGGTCCAGTACGGCGGCAACAGTTCTCCAAGTTCCCTGACCGTATCTTCCGACAGCTCCGCCAGTTCACCGCCGAGATCCGCCAGCCGGTCCACCGCCAATACGCCGGGGCCCACGCCGTTGGCCATGATGGCCAGGGATTCCCGACGCAGCGGGCGCATCCGGGTCAGGGTTTCCAGGGCATCAAACATCTGGCCAAGCCCGTCCACCCTCAACACACCGGCGCGCTGAAGCATGGCATCGTAGACCGGGTCGCTGCGTTTGATACCAGCGGGCAAGGCATGGGTAAACCACTCGGATTCGGGCACCCGTCCGGATTTCACCGCAATCACAGGCTTGGTTCGGGAGGCCACCCGCACCGCTGACATGAAACGCCTGGGATTGGGGATGTTTTCAATGTGCAGAAGAATCGCCCGGGTCTGGGTGTCCTGGGCCAGATAGTCGATCAGGTCGTCGTGATCGATGTCCATGCCATCACCCAGGGTCAGGAAGTAAGAGAAGCCCACCCCCCTGGCAAAAGCCCAGTCCAGCACCGAACTGGCAATGGTGCCGGACTGCCCCACGAAGGCAACGCGGCCGGGAATGGCCCCCATATGGGCATAGGTGGCGTTCAGATGCCGCGCCGGCACCATCAAACCGATGGTGTTGGGACCCAGCACGCGGATGCCGGTCTCCCGGGCGGCATCGCGTACTGAATACATCAATGGCTGGCCGGTTTTACTGTGAGTCCGGGACATGCCCCCGGTCATTACAATGGCGGTACGCACGCCACATTCACCCAGCTTGCGGATCATTTTCGGCACCGTGTCCGGCGGGGTACAGATGATCGCGAGGTCCGGACTGAAATCCAGTTTGGACACTTTGCGCACACAGGGCACCCCGTGCACGTTTTCGTAGTCGCTCTGGTTGACCACCACGAGCCGGCCCGGATAGCCGCCGCCCAGCAGGTTCCGCAACACCATACCCCCGAGGTTGTCAGCGCGTTCCGAGGCGCCAATAACGGCAATGGATTCAGGATTGAACAGGCTTTCCAGATAGCGGGTACTCAACGCGGCTCTCCCAGTGGTGTGCGCGACAGGAATGTACAAACTTCAATAAAACGGCTTGCTTATCAGTGTATACCTTATCTTAGGTGGCGATTTCATGATGTAAATCGACTAACGAGTTATTAGACCAAAGAAATACGACAGGCTTCGGTTATCCCTGATAACATGAAAGCGATAATAAGCATATTCAGGTTCAGGCATTACCCATGACCACGGCATTTTTTTCCCACGACGACTGCAAGAAACACAACATGGGCCCGGAGCACCCGGAAAGCCCTGAGCGTCTTTCAAGCATTCTCGCCTACCTCGCGGATACCAACCTGCAACAGGAACTGGACTGGGTTCGTCCGGAAGAAATCACCCGGGACCAACTGCTGACCGTGCATCCGGAAAGCTATCTGCACCAGTTGGACCTGATGCAGCCAACCCGGGGCCGGGTGTTCACCGACCCGGACACCGCGATGATGCCGGACACCCTGAGAGCGGCGAAGCTGGCCGCGGGGGGCAATGTGCAGGCTGTCGATATGGTGATGAGCAGCCAGGTAACCAACGCCTTTGTCTGCGCCCGGCCACCGGGACACCACGCCGAACGTGCCAAGTCGATGGGGTTCTGTTTCTATAACAATATCGCCCTGGCGGCGATGCGGGCGCTCACCTTCCATCACCTTGAGCGGGTGGCCATTGTCGATTTCGATGTGCATCAGGGTAACGGCACGGTAGATATTGTCAGTGGTGATGAACGCATACTGATGTGTTCCAGCTTTCAGCATCCGTTTTATCCGCATTCCCACGTGCACCGGCAGGCCGACAATATTGTCAATGCGCCGATTGCAGCCGACTGTTCAGCGGCTGAGTACCGCAAGACGGTTGAAGCCGCCTGGCTCAAGAAACTGCAGGATTTTCGTCCGCAACTGGTGTTGATCTCGGCAGGCTTTGACGGGCATCGGCTGGACCCCATGGCGGAGCTGAATCTGGAAACCGAGGATTATCGATGGTTAACGGAAATGCTGGTGAGTGTCGCCCATGACCACTCCAACGACCGCATCATCTCCACGCTGGAAGGCGGGTATCACCTGAAAGCCCTGGCAGAGGGTGTGGCCGCGCACCTGGAAGTCCTGAACGCAGTATATTGAAACTCGGGATGGCGTGTTCCGGCTATCCCGAAAACTCGCTCCCCATACCGTTAGCCTGCAGCAGTTCCGGGCGCTCACCCTGGCGTTGCAAACGAATGGTGGTGCGGCGGTTATCAGCCGGCCGGCGGGAAACCGGATACTGATCACCGTGGGCCCGGACCGTCAGCATAGTCTCATCGATTCCCCTGGATTTGAGATACTCGGCCACCACGTTGGCTCTTTCCTCCGACAGCGCGCGGTTATCAATCCGGCTACCAATACTGTCGGAATGGCCGTCCACGAAGATTCTTTCTACCGTGCTGTCGGCCATCACGTAGGTCACAATATTGTCGAGCAAGTTCATGTCTGCCTGTGACAGGCTGGTACTCCCGCTGGCAAACGGAACCCGGCTGCGCCGAACCTGGTCGAAGTTAACCGGCAGCAGACTGGCAACGCATTCACGATAGCCGGCGTACGGGCCGGAAAAATTCACATTCGACAACTGCACCCGCACGGGCTGGCCGCTGTATACCGCGGCTCGGGTTACTGTCGGCTGCATACCTCGGGACAACCCCTGGGCAATCAACACCGCTTCCCGATTCCCCAGGTTCACCGAGCGCGGACTATCCGTTACCTGCACAGCACCAATGGGGCTCGGTGGAACTCCTGGCCGCCAGGGCGGCGCTTCAACCACTAACTGGCCCTGGCCGGGGCGCATCACACTCAGATCCGATTCGAGATAGAAACGCAGGTCTTCCCCTGCCCGGTGCCTGAGCACGGCGCGGCCAAAGCCAGGAACCTCATGGACAAGGGAACACTCAAAGACCGACTCGGAGAGATACCACTGGCTGTTTTCAATACCGGCACCATAACTGGATGACAGCACAGGCGCAGAGGGCAATGACATCAACCCTGCCGTCGCCAGCAATTTCAGCAATCTGCTCTGCCTGAAGAACCAATTGGGTGAAACCATAGGAATGCCCCGTGGAGCCTTTAAACCAGTGAACTAACCGGTTAACGGCGACCCGACCGGGAACTTGAGCCGGATAACTTACGATCAGGTTAAAAACATCTGCTTTTCGCTTCTGATATAATCCGCGAAATTTTGCGCTCGCTTTCGGATACCTTCTCATGACCCGACAGATAACCATCACACGCCCGGACGACTGGCACCTGCACGTGCGCGACGGCGACATTCTGAACGATGTGGTGCCCGCCACCGCCGCCTGCTTCGGCCGCGCTATCATCATGCCTAACCTGGTGCCGCCGGTAACCGATGCCAGCGCAGCCATGGCGTACAGGGATCGCATTCTGGCCGCGGCCCGGGGAACGGACTTCCAGCCCCTGATGACCCTGTATCTGACCGAGAGCACCACCGCCGAGACCATTCGTGAAGCCAAAGCCGCCGGCGTAGTGGCAGCGAAACTGTACCCGGCTGGCGCCACCACCAACTCTGCCTCCGGCGTAACGGACATTCGCAATATCTACCCGGTGCTGGAGGCGATGGCGGATTGCGGCATGCTGTTGCTGGTACACGGCGAGGTGACCGACAGCGACATCGATATTTTCGATCGGGAAAAGGTGTTTCTGGAGCGGGTTCTGGCGCCCACGCTGACTGCGTTCCCGTCGCTCCGGGTGGTTCTTGAGCATATCACCACTGCCGATTCGGCCGAGTTTGTCCGTAACCATCAGGGCAATAACCTAGGGGCAACTCTCACACCGCAGCATCTGATGTATAACCGCAATCACATGCTGGTCGGCGGTATTCGCCCACACCTTTACTGCCTGCCCATCCTCAAGCGCAACAAGCATCAGGAGGCGCTAAGAGAGGTCGTGGCCAGCGGCGATCCCCGTTTCTTCCTGGGCACGGATTCTGCCCCACACGCGAAAGACAAGAAGGAAGCCGCCTGCGGCTGTGCTGGCTGTTACTCCGCCTACGGCGCCATCGGCCTGTATGCCGATATCTTCGAGGAACTGGGCATTCTGGACAAGCTGGAAGCCTTTGCCAGCTTCAACGGCGCCGATTTCTATGGCCTGCCCCGGAACACCGACACCGTGACGCTGGTGCGGGAACCCTGGACCATGCCGGAGAACCTGCCTCTGGCCAGCGGCGGAATTGTTCCGTTGAAGGCTGGCGAAACCGTTAACTGGCGCCTGGCGTAAACCCTATTCATTCACTACCACGAACATCGGAGTTCGAGTGTCAGACGAAAACAAACAGCCCCACCCCATGTCCCAGCGCTTTCGCGGCTTTCTGCCGGTGGTGGTCGACGTGGAAACCGCCGGCTTCAACCCGGAACGTGATGCTCTGCTGGAAATCGCTGCCGTAATGCTGACCATGGATGAGGATGGCTGGCTGCGCCGGGGCGAAACCCACGTGCAGCAGATCGACCCGTTCGAAGGCGCCAATCTGGAGCAGTCGGCCCTGGATTTCACCGGTATCGATCCCTGGAATCCGGAACGGGAGGCGGTACCGGAACGGGAAGGCCTGAGCGAGATTTTTTCTCCCATCCGCAAGGCGGTAAAAGAACACGACTGCAAGCGAGCGGTCCTGGTGGGCCACAATGCCACGTTTGACCATAACTTTGTCTTCGCGGCGGCGCTGCGGGCCGATATCAAGCGCAACCCGTTCCACCCATTCTCGACGTTTGACACCGCAACCCTGGCGGGCCTCGCCTACGGCCACACCGTACTGGCACAGGCCTGTAAACTGGCGGGCATTCCGTTCAGCAACAAGGAAGCCCACTCGGCCGCCTACGACGCGGAAAAGACAGCAGACCTGTTCTGCGGCATCGTCAATCGCTGGCGTGAACTGGGCGGGTTTCCGCCGCCGCCAATCGAAATTGCAGAAGAACCCCAGGAATGAAATCTCCAACCTGAAACGAAAAAACCCGCCGAGGCGGGTTTTTTTGGCTTATAACGACGATTACCAGTATATCCCCCGCATAATCGCCGCAAAGGCTACCTGCTCGGTAGAGACTTTCGGCTTTTCGCCGGACTTGCTGCCAGCGGCTGCTGGAGAATCCGGGAACATCCGGTAGCCAGTGTTCATAATGATCTCACCCATCTTCGGTGCCAGCGCATGCAGAACCTGCGCGAACACGCCAAGACGGGTGGCAATGCGCTTGGGCCGGTACACAATCGCATCCGCCACCATCTGCGCGGCTTCATCCGGTGTCAGCGTCGGCACGGAATCGTAGATCTTGGTGGGCGCGATCATCGGCGTTTTCACCAGCGGCATGTTGATGGTGGTGAAGGTCACGTTGCGATCCGACCATTCCGCAGCGGCACAGCGGCTGAACGCGTCCAGTGCGGATTTCGAGGCGACATAGGCCGAGAAACGCGGAGCGTTGGTAAGTACCCCGATGGAAGAAATATTCACCACGTGCCCGCGGCGACGCTCCAGCATGGCTGGCGCAAAGCCCATGATCAGCCGAACGGAGCCAAAGTAGTTCAGCTGCATGGTCCGCTCAAAATCGTGGAACCGGTCAAAAGACAACGCCAGCGAGCGGCGGATGGAGCGACCCGCGTTATTCACCAGTACATCCACGTGGCCGTGATTGTCGAGCACGGTCTTCACAAAGCGGTCGCAGTCGTCCATGTCCGAAAAGTCGCACTGGTACGCATGCACGTTGCCACCCTTGGCCTCCAGACTGGCCGCCACTTCATCCAGAGTTTCCTTGGTGCGCGCACCAATGACCAGAATGGCACCGGCCTCTGCCAGTTTCTCTGCCGTTGCCAGGCCAATACCCGAAGTTGCGCCGGTGACCACGCAAACCTTACCTTCAACCGTGCCCTTGAGGGTGCGGTCCTTGAACAGATCCGGGTCAAGATTGCGCTCCCAGTAGTCCCAGATCACCGGGGCATAGGACGGCAGACGCGGCACCTCAATGTCTGTGCCCTTCAGAACCCGCTCCAGCTCCCGGGTATCAAAACGGGTCGGGTAATTAATGAAGGACATCACCGAGGGCGGAATGCCCATGTCATCCAGAAGCGCACCAGTAATGCGCTTGACCGGAGGCAGATTCTTGATGCTCTGGCGAATAAACGGCGGAATAAAACCGAACATCCGGGAATCGATGCGCATACCCATGCGGGGGGCATGGCCGGCCTC
>JGI12577J12838_1000109_pt1 | contig 33825 bp, 28 predicted proteins | sample TtanPargueraPR_3_FD_12838 | JGI IMG/M metagenome (IMG submission 12838)
GTCCTCAGGCGGGTGACGAACCCCTGTGGCCGTTCAAAGGCAGGCGGGCCTCCACTCGCGTGCCTCCTCCGGGCTTGGAGCTCACAGTGACGATGCCGGCAACCAGGCTCGCCCGTTCTGTCATATTGGCGAGACCGAGGCCGCCCCTGTTTTCTTCCGGGTCGAAACCCTTGCCATCATCAACAATGGAAATTCTGAGTTGCTCCGAGTTGGCTTCCAGGGTCACTGCAAGGTGATCCGGTTCGCCGTGCCGTATGGCATTGGTCATGGCTTCCTGGAAGATCCGGAACGCGGTGAGACTTGGCTCATCCGGGAGCTTGTCGATAACCACCCTATCATGGAATTCTCTCTGAATCCCGGTGGGGCCAATCATCCGGCGCATCTCCCAGGAAATGGCATGTTTGAGGCCAAGTTCATCCAGCTGCGGTGGGCGCAGCATCAGTGATCGATCCCGGACCTTGGCGACCAGCTCCTCAAGGACACCGGAAATCAGATCCGCCTCCGGGGGTTTGTCGAGATCGGCTGGCCATTTGTTATAAAGGGATCGGAGGTTGGTTTTGACAGCAATGAGCAGTTGACCGATGTCGTCATGGAGTTCTCTCGATATCAGGGCCCTTTCCTGCTCCAGTACCCTCAGTGTCTTGCTGTTGAGCATCGACAGTTTCTGGTTGGCCTGGCGGAGTTGCTCACGTAGCACGATCTCTTCGTCGATATCATGGATGACCAGTTGCGCATACTGGCGCTCGGCCAACTGCAGATGCGTGGAATTGATGTGTACCCGGAAAATGGAATGGTCCTGTCGTTTCAGCAGCACTTCCTGTTTGCGCTGATGATTCCCGTGTTCGCTAATGGTGTCCAACAGATCGGCCAGGCGCTGACGGTTCTCGGCGTCTGCGGCAATCGCGGCCAGTTCCTCGATGCGGTTTTCCTGTCCGGCCGGAACGCCGAGCATGCAGTAGAACGCCGGGTTGGCGAGATGGAGTTTGCCGCCCGGGCCGATGTCGTGCAGGACGACCGGCGCGGGCAGNTTGATGAGGATCTTGCGTAGNTCTGCTTCCTGTCTTTCCAGCGNACGGGTGTGTCGAATCTGGTCGGTCTCGTCGATGACCGAGCCGGTCATCATCAGCNCTGCACCATTGCCNCTCTGGGCGTGGAGNATCTCNCGATAATGCCGGANTTCTCCGTTTGGCANNTGGGCCCGAAAGCGTATTTCNGCCTGGCCGGTTCGCAGACAGGTTTCCGCGGCTGCCCGGGCGTGAGGCNGGTCTTCGGGAACAATACGCCGGAAAGCGCTGTCCAGNNATTCTGTCTGTTGTTCCGGCGGAATCCCGAACAGGCGTGCCAGACCTCGGGAGATCCGCATGTGGATATCTCCGGCATGCCATTCCCAGGCGCCAAAACGACCGAGTTGCTCCGCATCCTCCAGGTGTTTCAGGGTTTTCTTCGCTTTACGAACCGCTTCCACCTGGGTGGTGATGTCGACACTGGTGACCAGGAGCATGGGGGTGTTATCGAAATCGACCGGGTGGGTCGTGATTTCGACCCAGAACGGGTTGCCGTCCCGGTCTTTATGGCACTTGGTGGCACTTTTGGGGCCGGGCGTGGGATCAAGAAAGACCGAGAAGTGGTGGTCCAGACTGCCAGTGGCTTCGGAGTACTGCACGTCATCCACCCGCATTGAGAGAAACTCTTCGCGGGACCAGCCATATCGTGCGACGGCCGCCTGGTTAACATCGAAAAAACGGCGGCTGGAAGGATCGATCAGGCACATGGGTTGAGGGTGTGCGCGAAAAAGCTGCTGGTATGCCTGTTGGGTGTGGGCATGGCGCATGCGCTCGCGATGGTGCTCAGACAGTAACGCACGCAGAAGCAGATACAGGGCAACGGTTGTAATGGAAATCAGAACGGCCTTGTCCAGCAAATGCAGACCGTCCAACTGCGGCCCGGGCTCCAGTGCCAGCAGGACTTCGATCCATTCCAGCGCAATTCCGAGCAGGGCTGCCAGAATGATGTAGAACAGGGCAAGGTGAAATGGGCCAAACCGACGAAGAAAGTTATACATGAGCCTCTCTGTGATACTGAAACGTACCTAAGTGTAGATCATGTAGACATATTTGTGTGTTCCTAATCGAAGTCAGAGCCGAGACAGGATGGCTGACGTAATCAACCATAGTTCAAACCCGATAAACCGGCGAATGTAACGATTTCGATTTTCCCGTGTCTGGGTGAGAAAGCGGCTACAAATTGGAGAAGAATATGGGTGCCGGAAAAATACTATTGGTCGCGCTGATNGTTGTAGCGATGGCTGTCTTCTGGTTGGCCGGAGGCGCAGAGTGGCTGACGCTCGANAACCTCAAGCAGAACCGGGACGNGCTCGACCAATGGATTGACGCGAATTGGGCATCGGCAATCGGGGGTTACGCGCTGAGNTATGTCATCGTGACCGCACTCTCGCTGCCCGGAGCCGCGGTCATGACCCTGGCCGGAGGCGCGTTNTTCGGCAACCTCTACGGTCTGCTTGCGGTGTCCCTGGCCTCGACCGCGGGGGCGTCTGTGGCCTTTCTNATGGCGCGTTACCTGTTTCGGGATACGCTCAGAGCAAANTATCGNGAGNCCGTTGGCCGAATCGACCGAGGNATTGAAAAGGATGGGGCGTTCTATCTGGCGACGCTGCGTCTGGTTCCGGTGTTTCCCTTTTTTCTGATCAATCTGGTTATGGGCCTCACGGCCATGAAGCTTCGCACCTATGCGCTGGTAAGCTGGATCGCCATGCTGCCTGGCACGTTTGTGTACGTAAACGCAGGCACTCAATTGGGTCAGATCGAGTCCACCGGTGACATTGTCTCGGCTGACCTGCTGCTGTCCTTTGCATTGTTGGGTCTCTTTCCCTTGATTGCCAAGTTTGTGGTGGGCTTTATCCGCCGCCGCAAAGTGTATGCCGGCTGGCAGAAACCCGCGCATTTCGACTACAACCTGCTGGTCATTGGCGGAGGCTCTGCTGGTCTCGTCTCCGCTTACATTGCCGCTGCAGTGAAAGCTAAAGTGGCGCTGATTGAAAAAAACAAGATGGGCGGCGATTGCCTCAATACCGGCTGCGTGCCCTCCAAAGCCCTGATTCGCAGCGCCAGGGCGGCGGATACGCTGCGCCATGCCAATCGGTACGGGCTGGAATCGGTGCCGGTCAAAGGCTCGTTCAAAAACATCATGAACCGCGTCAGGGAGGTGATTGCGAAAGTTGAGCCCCACGATTCTCCCGAGCGTTATCGAAAACTGGGTGTTGACTGCATTGCCGGTGAAGCCAGCTTTGTGTCGCCCTGGGAACTGGAAGTAAGGCACAACGATGGCCGTACCGAGCGCCTCACCGCCCGCAGCATCGTCGTTGCCACCGGTGGCAAGCCGGCGGTACCTCCAATTCCTGGTCTGGAAGACATGGAGCCGCTGACCTCGGACAACCTGTGGCAGCTGGAGGAGCTACCCGAGCGGCTGCTGGTGCTCGGCGGTGGCCCGATTGGCTCGGAACTGGCTCATGCGTTTGCGCGGTTGGGTAGTCAGGTGACGCAGGTGGAAATGGGTGAGCGCCTGCTGGCGAAAGAGGATGCCGATGTCTCTGAACTGGTGCTGAAGCAGTTTCGGGCAGACGGCGTGGACGTTCGGTTGAAACATTCTGCCGCCGAGTTTCGTATAGAGGAAGGAGAGAAGGTTGCCTACTGTAAGCATGAAGGTGAGCGGGTACGCATTCCTTTCGATCATGTTCTCGTGGCGGTCGGCCGCGCAGCCAACACCGCCGGCCTGAATCTGGAGCGTATTGGTGTGGAAACCCTGCCAAACGGAACGGTACCGGTGGAAGAGGACATGAGCCTGAGGTACCCGAATGTATTTGCCTGTGGCGATGTGGCCGGCCCGTACCAGTTCACTCACGCTGCGGCCCACCAGGCCTGGTACGCGGCCGTTAACGGTCTGTTCGGGCAGTTCAGGCGCTTCAAGGTGGATTACCGGGTAATGCCCTGGGTCACCTTTACCTCGCCGGAAGTGGCCAGAGTTGGGTTGAGTGAGACTGAGGCTAAGGAAAAGGGTGTGGCCTACGAGGTTACTCGTTACGGCCTGGATGACCTGGACCGGGCCATTGCCGAAAGCGAGGACCATGGCTTTATCAAGGTGCTGACTCCGCCGGGCAAAGACAAGATTCTTGGCGCTGTGGTGGTGGGCACGCACGCCGGGGAAATCCTGGCCGAGTTCACCCTGGCGATGAAACACGGTCTGGGCCTGAACAAGATCCTGGGCACCATTCACCCCTACCCGACCTGGAACGAATCGGCCAAGTACGCCGCCGGTGAATGGAAGCGCTCTCATGCCCCTGAAGGCATCCTGAAGCTGCTGGAGAAGCTCCATGGCTGGCGCCGTGGGAAAAAGACGACTACACCAAGGAGCCACTATGCCCCTGACCAAAACCCGACCGGCCCGCGCTAAACGCATTCCGGCCGTGGAAGTTCTGGAACCCCGGGCCCGTGATAGCTGGACCCACACCCGCAACGGTGATCCCCGGGGATACATCGATGCCGACAGGCTAAAAGAGCTGTGGATACACACCGGTACCGCCTGCAACCTGGCCTGCCCGTTTTGCCTGGAGGGTTCCCATCCCGGTGATGGCCGCATCCCGGGCATGAAGCTCATTGACGTGAAACCGTTTATCCACGAAGCCATTGACATGGGCGTGGAGCAGTTTTCCTTCACCGGTGGTGAGCCCTTCGTGATCCGGGATTTCGTCAATATCCTGGACTACGCGAGCCAGTACCGCCCCTGCTTTGTGCTCACCAACGCCACTGAGCCGCTGCACAAGCGCCAGCACCAGGTGCTGCCCTTATTGGATAACCCCTATCCGATCCACTTCCGGGTGAGCCTGGATTTTCCCGACCGCGCCCGGCATGACAAGGACCGCGGCGAGGGCAGCTTTGATGAGGCCTTGCAGGGCATCCACTGGCTGATCGAACAGGGTTTCAAGGTATCCATTGCCCGTCAGACCGATCCGAAGGAAATTCCGGCTGATATCGAAGCCGCGTTCCGTGGAATCTTCCGGGAATGGGGCATTCCGGAGGGCCTGGCGTTCACCGCGTTTCCGGACCTGGGCACGCCTGGTTCGGAAGATGGCAGCCCGGAGATTACCGAGACCTGCATGGAGAAGTATCCGACGAAGGAATCCCGGTCGCACTTTATGTGCACCTATACGCGGATGCTGGTGAAGAAGGGCGAACAGGTGCGGGTGTATGCCTGCACGCTGGTGGACGATGATCCGCAGTATGACCTTGGCGGCACGCTGGCGGAGAGTATGGACGAGCGGATCATGCTGCGGCATCACCGGTGTTTCTCGTGCTACCGCTTTGGGGCGAGTTGTTCGGCGCCTGCGTAGATCCGTTAAACCGTAAACCAGGAACAAGACAATGAATTTTACCGAAGCATCCCTGTTCTGGGGATTCCTGCTGGTCTACGGCGTGGTTATGTATGCGCTGTCGCCCAAGAGCAAGAACGCAAACTCTTTTTATAAGGGCGCCGATGATCAGGGCAACCCGGTGGGTCAGTGGTCGCTGACGGCGAGTATTTTTATCAGCTGGATCTTTGCCAAGTCGGTGACTAATGCGGCGAATCTTGGGGCGGCTTATGGTGTGGTGGGCGGTCTGGCTTATGCCAGTTACTGGCTGTCCATCCCGGTGGCAGGCTATGTGATTTACCTGATCCGGACCCAGACCGGGGCCCGGAGTCTGCAGGATTTTCTGACCTCGCGTTTCGGGCGGCTGGCCAGTCTGGCGTTTGCCGCGGCGGTTCTTATCCGGCTCTATAACGAGGTCTGGAGTAACACCGCGGTGGTGGGCGGTTACTTCGGGTTGCCCGGTGAGTGGGAGTATTACGCGGCGGCGATGCTGTTTACGGTGTTTACCCTGGCTTACAGTCTGAAGGGNGGTCTCCGGTCCTCGATCTTCACCGATGTGATTCAGGCCTTCGTGTTTGTGTTCTTTGTGGGGGCGGTATTGTTCCTGATCATCCCTGCCAACGACACCAGCGCCCTGTTGACTAATGGTGAATTCCGGCTCAATGCTGGTTTCGACTTGCTGCTGGTGGCTCTGTTGCAACTGTTCAGTTATCCATTCCACGATCCGGTGCTGACTGACCGGGGCTTTGTGAACAAGGAAAAGACCATGCTCAAGAGCTTTGTGGTCGCCGGATTGTTGGGCTTTGTGGCGGTGTTTATTTTCAGTCTGGTGGGCGTTCACGCCCGGCTTAACGGCATTGAGGCCATGGGTAACGCGCCCGCAGCAGTGGGCCAGTCCCTGGGGCTGGCGGCGTTGTTCTTCATGAGCGTGGTGATGATGACCTCGGCCGGTTCCACTCTCGATTCCACCTTTACCTCGCTGGCCAAGTCCCTTGCGGTGGATCTGCCTCGCCTGGCGCGACGTGCGTCGGACAAGCTGCCGAGCATGAGAGTGGGGGCCGTGGTGATGGTGATTTTTGCCTTCCTGGGTAACCTGCCCATGTTCGCCGGCACTGACATCCTCAAGGCGACGACCATCTCGGGCACTATGGTCATGGGGCTGGCGCCGGTTTTTCTTTTCTATGGTTTTACCCAGTGGTCGCCCTGGAGCTTTCATCTCAGCTTCTGGACCGGGCTCGGTCTTGGTGTTCTGTTGGCGGTGGGACTCATCCCATCGAGCTGGGCGATTGGTGACGGCGCCTATGCGATGTTGCTGGGTGTGAATGCTTACGGTTTCCTGATCTGTACGGTGTGTTTCTTCCTCCCCTTGCTGTTAAAGCGTTTGGCTGGAAAGCCGGTGGCCGCCGAAGGTGCCTGACCAGAACGGAGGGGCCTGATCATGGCTGATACAGAAGGGCGCAGCTGCCCGCTGGCATACCGCTACACGCCAGAGTCTCTTTGCAGAGAGCCGGCGCATGTTTCTGAGGATGTGCTGTACATCGTCGGTGGTCTTTACGGCAATGCCTTCGCCCTTGATGAAATCGAGGCCATGGTGCGCGCAGAGGAGCGCCATGGCCACCGGGTGAAGCTGGTCTTCAATGGCGATTTCAACTGGTTTAACGCTGACGACGCTTTGTTCCGGGAGATCAACAGCCGGATCCTGGACCACACAGCGATTCTCGGCAACGTGGATTATGAGCTCTCGATTCCCAATGCCGGCGCCGGCTGTGGCTGCGCGTACCCGGAGTATGTGGATCAGGGAGTGGTGGAGCGGTCCAATCAGATGATGGGGCGGCTGCAGGTGGTGGCGGACCGACACCCCGATATTCAAAAGAAACTCTCATTATTGCCACGATACCGTTGCCTGATATTTGGAGGCCTAAAGGTTTTGGTCGTGCATGGTGATCCGGAGTCTCTGGCCGGGTGGGGGCTGGCTCACGAATCCATTGCCTCGGGCAGCGAGGAAAAGCTGGCGTACTGGTTTCGCGCCACCGGTGCCGACCTGATTGCTTGCACCCATACCTGTCTGCCGGTGATCTGGTCCGGTAAAGTGGATGAAAAACAACGGATCGTGGCCAATAACGGTGCGGCCGGCATGGGGAATCTGCGTGCCGACTCCCGGGGGCTCGTTACCCGCATTGGCTTTACAAGCCCTTTTATGGAGCCGTTGGCGGCAATTGCGCGGCCCGGTCTGCATGTTTCCCTGGTGCCGGTGGCTTACGATATCGATGCCTGGCTGGCTCAGTTTGACAGGCTTTGGCCCGAAGGGTCGCCTGCCGCTGTGTCCTATCGAAGACGCCTGACTGACGGCACCCATCTTGTGCCGGAGGGCATCATTTTTCCGTCTTTCCGGTAACCAATTTGTCACTGGCAAATGCTTCAATCCGGTCTATTCTGAAACGATCGGGCCCGGGCCGTGTTGAGTGGCTGGCCGGGGTCGACTTGAAATATATTTTGTGGTCTATATAATTCAACACTAACTTTTGGCAGCGAATTGATCACGTTATGACATCAGAAGGATCGAATACCACCGCCATCACCCTGCGCAAACCCACGAAGGATGATGGCTACAGGCTTCACCAGCTGGTTGCGGAATGCCCACCGCTGGACCCCAACTCGATTTACTGCAACCTGTTGCAGTGCAGCCACTTTGCCGAGACCGGCGTGGCCGCGGAGAAGGAAGGCGATCTGGTCGGCTTTATCTCCGGATACATCCCTCCCCAACAGCCCGAGACCGTGTTTGTCTGGCAGGTGGCGGTTCACGAGAAGGGTCGTGGACAGGGCCTCGCCAAGCGGATGCTGAAGGAAATCGTTGGCCGGGACGCGTGCAGCAATGTCACGCACNTGGAAACCACGATTACCGAAGACAACGAGGCCTCCTGGGCGCTGTTCCGCTCTTTCGCCCGTGANCTGGGAGCCGAGCTCACCTACCACGAGCATTTCGAGAAAGAGACCCANTTTGGCGGCAAGCACGATTCNGANTTCCTGCTGCGCATCGGGCCTTTCACGAANCCTGTCTGAGAGCCTGTGTTCACGCCTTCNGGCGTGAACCACTGACGANATTGTAGTAGCCGGCAGGCCNCCCGGGGTGGGCCTGCCATNCGGCTTAAAGCAACGCTCGGCGGGTCTGTTGCGACCGACACGTTTTACCGACAGGCTCCCGCGCATTTACCTCGAACCTGACATGCTAAGAGGCAAGACAATGGAAATTTTCAAGTCTACTGAATCTGAAGTTCGCGTTTATTCCCGTGCTTTCCCGGTGATTTTCAACCGCGCCAAGAACGCGCATCTCTACACCGAAGATGGCAAGGAATACCTGGACTTTCTGGCCGGTGCCGGTTCCCTGAACTACGGCCACAACAACGACATCCTGAAGAAAGCGCTGCTTGAATACATCGAAGCGGACGGCGTGAGCCAGGGTCTGGACCTGTTCACCACCGCCAAGCACGACTTCATGGAATCGTACAAAAAGCACATCCTCGATCCCCGTGGTCTGGACTACAAGATGCAGTTTACCGGTCCCACCGGTACCAACTGTGTGGAAGCGGCCATGAAGCTGGCCCGTAAGGTGAAAGGCCGTACCAACATCATTTCCTTCACCAACGGTTTTCACGGTGTCACTACCGGTGCGGTAGCGGCCACTGGTAACGAGCATCACCGTGGTGGCGTAGGTATTCCCCTGGGGCATGTCGACTTCATGTTCTACGACGGCTACCTGGGCGAAGACGTTGATACCCTGGCTATCATGGACAAGGTGCTGTCAGACAGCTCTTCCGGCGTTGAGCTGCCGGCTGCCGTCATTGTTGAAGCCGTACAGGGCGAGGGTGGTCTGAACGCAGCCCGTGCCGAGTGGCTCAAAGGTCTGTCCGAGCTGTGCCAGAAGCACGATATTCTGCTGATTGTGGATGATATCCAGGCGGGCAACGGCCGTACCGGCGAGTTCTTCAGCTTTGAGTTCGCCGGCATCAAGCCGGACATTGTGACCGTGTCCAAGTCCCTGAGCGGCTATGGTCTGCCGATGGCACTGGTGCTGTTCAAGCCGGAACTGGACGTGTGGGAATCCGGTGAGCACAACGGTACCTTCCGTGGTAACAACATGGCGTTTGTCACTGCCCGTGCGGCCATTGAAACCTACTGGAAGGACGACACCTTTGCCAACGAAGTGAAGGCCAAGACCAAGGTGCTGGGTGATGCCCTGCAGGCCATCTGCGACAAGTACCCGGGTGAGTTCAAGATGAAAGGCCGGGGCCTGATGCGCGGCATCGAGGCCAAGCATGCAGATCTGACCGGCCCGATCACCAAGCGTGCTTTCGAGCACGGCCTGATCATCGAGACCAGTGGTCCGAACGATGAGGTGATCAAGTGCCTGATGCCGCTGACCACCAGCGAAGACGATCTGCGCCTGGGTGTGAAAATCCTGGCCGAGAGTGTCGATGAGATCATGCAGGAAGGTGTTAGCGAGGCGTCGTAAGACGCCCGCCATCCCACACTTACATTCCGCAGGATAGCAAAGGCAACGACATGACAACGGCACAACATACCGTCGAGAAAATCGGCGGTACTTCCATGAGTAACTATGAGGCCGTGCGCGACAATATCATTATTGGTAAGCGCAAGAAGAGCGACCTCTACCAGCGGATTTTTGTGGTCTCTGCCTACGGTGGCGTGACCAATGAACTGCTGGAGCACAAGAAAACCGGCGAGCCGGGGGTCTATGCCCTGTTTGCCGATGCCGAATCCGACTGGGCCTGGGGCGACGACCTTACCAAGCTGATTCAACTGCTGACGGACATCAACGGTGAGCTGTTTGCCGATCCGATGCTCAAGCAGCAGGCGGACCAGTTCATTACTGATCGCATTGAGGGGGTCCGGGGCTGCCTGATCGACCTGCAGCGCCTGTGTTCCTATGGCCAGTTCCAGCTTGAAGAGCATCTGCTTACCGTGCGGGAGATGCTGGCGGGGATTGGCGAGGCCCACAGTGCTTTCAATACCGCCCTGAAGCTGCAGCAGGAAGGTATTAACGCCCGCTTTGTCGATTTGACCGGCTGGCGCGACAGTGAATTGCTGCCGCTGGATGAAAAGCTCAAGCAGGCCTTCGATGCCATCGACCTGAGCCGGGAACTGCCAATCGTGACTGGTTATGCCCAGTGCAAGGAAGGTCTGATGCGTACCTTCGACCGGGGCTACAGTGAGATGACGTTCAGCCGCACGGCGGTGATCACCAACGCCCGGGAAGCGATCATCCATAAGGAATACCATCTGAGCTCTGCCGATCCGAACATTGTTGGCGAAGACAAGGTGGTTCCGTTAGGACGTACCAACTACGACGTCGCCGACCAGTTGGCCAACCTGGGGATGGAAGCGATTCACCCGCGGGCTGGTAAAGGTCTGCGCCAGAACGAGATTCCGCTGCGGGTGATGAACACCTTTGAGCCGGAGCACACTGGTACGCTGATCACTGGTGACTACGTCAGTGAAAAACCCCAGGTGGAGATCGTGGCAGGTGCCAAAGGCGTATTTGCCATTGAGGTGTTCGACCAGGACATGCAGGGCGAGCCGGGTTCCGACCGCCGTATCCTGGATGTACTGAGCCGTTTCAAAGTGCGGTTCATGTCCAAGGACACCAATGCCAATACGATTACCCACTACGTGGACACCACGCTCAAGCACGTGAAGCGGGTGGTCAAGGCACTGGAGGAAGAGTTCCCCAATGCCGAAATCAGTACCCGCAAAGTGGCCCTGGTGTCTGCCATTGGCAGTGATATGAAGGTGCCGGGCATTCTTGCCCGTTCGGTAAAATCACTGGCTGATAATGACATCAGCGTGCTGGCGATCCACCAGTGCATGCGCCAGGTGGATATCCAGTTCGTGGTTGATGAAGACAAATACGACCAGGCGATTGTGGCCCTGCACGGGGCGCTGATTGAACCCCATAACCACGAATATGCCATCGTGGCGGCATCAACCACCGCCGGCTAGGAATTACCCACAGGCGGAACCGGTCGCTTCGTCTGTGGGTAATGGAGGAGTCTTGCCTCCAGATCGGGCGCCCGGTCGGCCGTCTCACAACCTGTGAGGTTTCATGGCCGGGCGTGACCGATCCCTCCCCCGCTCATCCTCATTCCTGTATTCCTGTATTCCTGTATTTCGGTTTTCCCCTCGTTGCTGGGGAATCCATGCCTGCCTGATCTGCGTATTCTCAATAAATATCAAACGGGTACCGAGCCATGCAGATACAGAGCCGGCCGGGACCGCTTCCGACGCTGCCCAACGATGGTGAAAGGGATTCCCTGGTCGGGTTGTATTACAGGGATGCGTCCCGGCATGACCTCCTCAGCGAAACCGATGAACGGCGTCTGGCCAGAAAGCTGATCCGGTCGCTACGGGTGATTCACACCGAGCTGGCATTACCCGAGGACACCCCACAAACCCTGCGGGATGTGATGGGCAGCCTCGGGGATGCCTGTGCCTTTTCGGCCCGCTGTCGCCGGGCTTACCACCTTGCCCTGGCCTGCCGTCACCGCCTGATTCAGAGCAATCTGAGGCTGGCGGTACATATCGCCCGCCGCTACGGCCATCATGGCATTGCCATGTCGGACCTGATCCAGGACGCCAACGTCGGGCTTATCAAGGCCGTAGAGCGCTATGACCCCGGCAAGGGCTTCCGGTTTTCCACCTACGCTTACTGGTGGATCAGCGAGGAAGTGCGCCGCTGCCTGCAGCGGGGTGTGCGTGTGGTGCATACGCCGGAAAACGTGGTGGAGGAGATCCGCCAGTTGCAGAAGGTATCCATGCGTTTGCATCAATCCCTCGGCCGGGAGCCCACCCAGTCCGAGCTGGCTCGGGAAATGGAGGCCACACCTTCCAGGATTGGCGAACTGAGAGCCCTGGCGGCCCGGGAAGTTTCAACGGATGTACCACTGGTCGAAGATGGATCGGTGACCCTGGCTGACAGTCTTGATGCGGGTGCCGATACCCGCCCGGACCAGCCGTTTCGGGCGCGGGACCGGATGATTCGGCTGGAGCGCATGATGGGGGCATTGTCGGACCGGGAGCGGGATATCCTGACCCGGCGTTACGGGCTTGGCTTGATTGAACCGGAGACCCTGCAAACGATTTCGGAACAGCTGGGGCTCAGCCGGGAGCGTGTGCGACAGATCGAGAAAGGCGCTTTGAGAAAGCTGCAGACCCTGTTTGGAACCGATCCTGACGGTGCCTGAATCAGGCACCGTGCAGCAGGAAGAACCAGCCGGCCACGGTTAGCTGGCAAGCCAGTACCACGGTGGTCAGCACCAATCGCATCTTCAGATACCAGGCCGGCCAGTAGCTTCGCATCCAGCGGGCGTCTACCAGATACAGCAACAGGAACGCGACGATGTAGAGCGGGATTTTCTGCGGCGTCTGTAGCAACAGTCCGATACCGGCGGCAACGAAGAACAACTGGCTCAGCAGCATGGTCACCAGGGGCGATTGCGGGTAGGAGCGGTTTTCCAGCTGCATGGCAATGGTCCAGTAGATTCCGCCCATAAAAGCGAGAATACCGGCACTGTAAATATAGAACCACGCCAGAATGGCAACACTGTTGGCTGGCATCAGGAACAGGCCAGCGGTGCCTAGAATGAATGGAATCAGGCCGGCAATGCCGACCAGAACCGCGAGGCGAGCAACTGAAATCACGACTTCTGCCTCTGTACCTGTATCCGCATGGGCTCAATGTCTGCCGGCGCCATCCCGACCATTTCATGGTACGCCGAGGGATGCACTACCTGGGTTTCGCGAATGGTGTAGCTGGAGAGGGTGTCCTGAATCTGCCAGGCGCTGCGGAATAGCCGGGTCTGCCCTTTATGGTCCGACAGTACCTTCATGCCTTCAGGGCCATGCAGGCGAGCCATGTACTGTTGGCCCTCCAGGGAGAGGATCTCCAGAAGGTCGATCACCGGTTGTTCCAGGTTTTTGAGTTCGTCGAGGGTAATGCGCACCGTGAAGCTCCCGAAATGATGTGTCAGGGGAACTTACGATCAACCGGCCCGGTAAGATCATTGTGCCAGTTGCCCGCACTCCGTGTGGGCATGGCAGGACACCAGATGATCATTGACCATGCCGGTGGCCTGCATGAAGGCGTAGACGATGGTGGGGCCCACAAAATTAAAGCCTGCTTTCTTCAGGGCCTTGGACATGGCTTCAGATTCCGGCGTGGTGACGGGGACCTCGGCCAGTGTCTGCCACCGGTTCTGGATGGGCCGGCCGTTGACGAATTGCCAGAGAAACTCCGAGAACGAGATGCCCTGATCCCGCAGAGCGAGGAACCCCCGGGCATTGCGGATGATGGAATGGACTTTCAGGCGATTCCGGATAATGCCCGGGTCTGCCAGCAGGCGGGCGATATCGTCCTCATCAAAGCGGACAATCTGCTCCGGGTCAAAGCCGGCGTAGGCCTGCCGGTAGCTTTCCTGCTTGCGAAGGATGGTAATCCAGCTCAAACCGGCTTGCTGTCCGTCCAGGCAGAGCTTTTCGAACAGCGCCTGATCGTCATATTCCGGGCGCCCCCAGACGGTGTCGTGGTAGTGCACGTACAGTGGGTCGGTGCCGCACCAGGGGCAGCGGCCGGTCGTCTGGGGCATGGTGGCCTCGCTAGGGTCGGGCTCTGATCAGCCGGTGAAACAGAGGCTCCCAGGAAACGTCGAGGCTGGAAGCCGGCCCCAGATTGTAGTCATCCGGCGGTGGTTCCAGCAAGGTAATCTCCGGCCAGGTGCTGGTCTTATCCGGGCTGCCATCGCAGGGGTAAACCAGGGTAACCAGAAAGCCCTCGGCATACAGGCAACTGGCTTGCCAGTGTCGGTCGGGCTGGTCCCCGTACAGCTCGAAATTCTTTCGTACTTCCAGGGTTTGCAGATTGCCGGCGATGCCCCGCCCGGTCGCTTTAAGCCAGGCTTCTTTCAGGGTCCAGACCTTGAGGAAGCTGAACGCATTGTTCGCCTTCAGCAGCCATTCCTGCTCAACGGGAGTGAACCAGCGTGTCGTCACTCTGGCCCAGTCTGGCCGGCGCTGGCTCGGCTCAAGATCAATCCCCAGAGCCGTACGACTCGTGGCGCACGCTGCCAGCCCCTGGCTGTGGCTCAGCGACAGGTGCCAGCCCTGCGGGCTGGCCGAGGCAACGGGGCGTCCCGGTATCGGGTGACAGCTTGTTGGAGCCTCCCCACTGGCGCGGGCCAGGGCCTGACGAATCAGCCATCGACTGGTCAGATACTCCTGGCGTCTGGGCCCTTCCAGACGCGCGAGGGCTTTGCCTTCATCGGCGGTCATCCAGGCTGGGGCCTGGGACAGGTTCCGGTTGATCTGGTGGCACAGCCAGATCGCCGGCCGGTCAGGGTTGCAGTCGTTGGATTGTCCAGCCATCGCCTTCTCTCACGTACTCAAATCGATCGTGAAGCCTGCTCGGCCTTCCCTGCCAGAATTCGATTCGCTCCGGAACCACCCGGTACCCACCCCAGAAACTGGGGAGCGGAATTTCTCCGGAACTGAATTTGCGCTTCATCTCCGCGACTTTTTGCTCCAGCAGGCCTCGGGACGTAATGACCTGGCTCTGCTCCGAAACCCAGGCGCCAATCTGGCTGCCCCGGGGCCGGGACGAAAAGTAGCGCAGGGATTCCGCCTTGCTGACCTTTTCGACGGCACCCTGAATACGCACCTGCCGGTTCAGGCCGATCCACGGGAACAGCAGTGCCGCCCGGGGATTCTCCTGCAGCTCCTGAGCCTTGCGGCTGCCGTAGTTGGTGTAGAACACAAAACCCTGGCTGTCGAAATACTTCAGTAGCACGGTTCTGAGATCGGGCATGCCGTCGGCACCGGTGGTGGCCAGTGACATGGCATTGGGCTCCAGAATGCCCGCCGTTCTGGCATCCTCGAACCAGGTCTGGAACTGCTGTACCGGATCCTCGTTCAGGTGTTCCCGATCCAGCCCTTCGCTTTCGAAATCCCGACGCATATCGCCGATATCCATACTGCTCGTCTCCGTTGATCAACACAGGGAGTCATACGTCAGCGGAGCATATCGGGTTCGGTGGTCGCTGTCAGGTTTCGTGTCTGGTCGGGTGAATTCGCTGACAAACACCGCACACGGGCGCTATGCTTGCATCATGGCCGGCCGCGGCGCCGTGGGTAGATAAAGGGAGAGTCTTGTGGCAGAGAAAGAGGCAGAGAACAGCCAGGTAGCAAGCCAGCGGGTAGTGAGTCGCCGGAAGAGCCATCTGGTCAGGAACCTGCTGATCGCATTGGGCGTGTTGTTGGGTCTGTATGCCCTGGCCGGCTTCCTGGTTCTGCCCTGGTGGCTGGAGCGGTCGTTGCCGGAACAGATGGACCAGCGCATGGGCTGGCAGGCTGAGGTGGAGAACGTGCGGTTCAATCCGTTTGCCTTCAGCCTGGAAGCAGACGCCTTTTCTGCAAAGGATACGACTGGGGAGCCGGTGACGTCGTTTGATCACCTGCGGGTGAATCTCAGTTTCCTCAGTTTGCTCCGCGGTATCATCGGGTTTGAGGAAATCCGTCTGGTGGAGCCGGACGTTCGCCTGGATTTGCTGCAGGACCATGACATCAATTTTGCCCGGGACTGGCGCAGTGCCAATCCCGAGAAAGAGGACACGACCCGGCCTGAAACCGCTGAGTCGAGTAATCCGCCCAGGTTGTATTTCCAGCAGGTGACCATCGATGGTGGTGAGCTGCTGTTCCGTGACTTCTCCCAGGGTGGCGACCCTGCCGAGTTTCGGGTTGCGCCGCTGGATCTTACCCTGAACGATCTGGCCACCTGGCCCCGGGATGGCAGCGACAGTCAGTATTCCGTGATGGCTGCTCTGGGTGAGCAGGTGATTGAATGGGAGGGGGATCTGAGCGTTACCCCGCTGTACTCCGCAGGCCGGCTCCGGCTTTCAGGGCTTCGTCACGATACCCTCGCCCACTTCCTGGCGCCCTATCTGCCGTGGCAGCTGCGCGATGGTATCGTGACCCTGGAATCCCGTTATGAACTGGCCGGTGGCGATCGCTTTGAACTGATCACCTCCGATGGCAACCTCACTATCGAGCAACTGGCACTGGCGCTCTCGCCCTCCGATGAGCAGCCAGCCCTGGCTACGGAAGCCGTTGCCATTCAGGGCATTGGCTTCGACCTGACGGCCCGGGAGGCAACCGTTGGCATGGTGTCGATCCAGCAACCGTCGNTGGCCGCCACCCGNAATGCCGAGGGGGAGGTGGATTGGCAGTCGTCTCTGGCAACGGCCGGAACCGATCAATCCGAAACCTCGGAGCCGGCGTCTGATTCGGGCGAGCCATTCCGCTGGTCGGTCCAGGGTGTCGAGTTGTCCGGCGGTCAGGTTCGCTGGCGGGATCAGGTGCCGGAAACAGACGCCGAGATTGCCGTCAATAATCTGGCCATTACCATGGGTGGTCTCTCCCACCGCCTGGATGAACCGGTTTCCTACGATATTTCCGCAGAACTCGGCTCCGGTGGCCGGGTGAACGCCATGGGCCAGCTGACTCCAGCGCCGTTTACCTTTGAGGGCGCCTTGTCCGGCAGCGACATCCTGTTGCCCGTTATCCAGCCCTATGTTGCTGATGCCGCAAACCTGGAGCTGGTGGATGGGCGCCTGGGTTTCGATGGCAATCTGGACCTGGATGGCCAGGATGAACCCCTGACCGGCACCTTCAGTGGCACCGCTGAAATTGCCGGGCTGGCCACGCGGCTACCGGGCAATGGCGGGGAGCTGGTGTCCTGGGAGTTGCTGCGCCTGGCCCCGGTGGAGTTCAACCTTAATCCCGCCCGGCTGGAAATCGGCACCGTGACCCTGAACAGCCCGGCGGTTAANGTCATCCGNGCNGCCGACGGNCTGCACAATCTGCAGCAGATTATTCAGNATGGCGGGGCCTCCGAGGCAGAAGCCAGTGCAACGGAGCAGTCGGAAGGCTCGGAGCCAGGCTTTATTTTCCGCATTGGCGAACTGGTCGTGGAGCAAGGTTCCATGGCCTACACCGACCGCACGCTGGAGCCGCCCTTCAGTACCGCGTTCCAGGAACTCACGGGATCGGTGACCGGCATCAGCAATGTCCCTCCGCAACAGGGTCGGGTGGCGATCAGCGGCCAGCTGGCCGGTGTGGCACCGGTTCGTTTTGACGGAACCCTGGGCGCTCTGGGCACCGAAGAGCCCAGCAACCTGAGACTCACCATGAAAGACATGGCGTTGCCGGTACTGTCGCCCTATTTCGGTCGCTATCTGGGGTATTCGGTGGACAGCGGCAAACTGGAACTGGCGCTGGATTACCAGATAACCGGTACCCGGCTTGAGGCTTCCAACGAAGTGATCCTGGACCGGATGCAACTGGGCTCTGCGGTGGCCAGCGCACAGGCCATTAACGCCCCGGTCAAGCTGGGTCTGGCTCTGCTCACAGATCGTGACGGTGTTATCGAGGTGAATTTGCCCATTCAGGGCGACATGTCAGACCCCGAATTCAGCGTTGGCCAGATTGTCATGCGGGCGTTCGTGAACCTGTTGGTGAAAGCGGCCGCCTCACCGTTCAGTATGCTGGGCTCGCTGGCGGAAATGGCAGGCTTCAGCAGCGAAGAGCTGGGCCAGGTCAGCTTTGTTCCCGGTAGTGTGCAACTGGCGGATAACGAGGCCGAGAAACTGTCCGCGCTGGCCCAGGCGCTAAGGGAGCGCCCTGAGCTTCTGCTCAACATCCGTGGTGCTGTTGCCCCTGAGGCCGATGCCCTGGCATTGCTGAAGGCGCAGATGCAGGCCCGTGGTGAGGCCGTTACCGGCGAAGCCTGGGAGCAGGCGCAGCAGGCCTGGCGTGACGGTGAGCGCAGCCTGCCCCCGGAAGCGCTTGGAAGTCTGGCCTCGGAGCGAGGGGTAACGGTTCGTCAGGTGCTGACGGCGACGCATGAGGTGTCGGACAGCCAGCTGTTCCTGCTGGATCCGGCCCGTGATGCGCCGGTAGATGAACAGGGCAACGTGATGGTCCGGTTTACCCTGGACGTTCGTTGAATCGGAATACACGGAGTTCCGCAGCCATGATCGACAGCCCGGGCCGAAAGGCCAGCCATTTCTTTGCCTATGTGTCGCGCCTGCGCTGGATCAAACGCTGGGGCCTGATGCGCAACGCTATTGATGAAAACGTGGCCACCCATTCCTGGGAGGTGGCTACCGTTGCCCACGCCCTGGCGCTTATTCGCAACCGGCATTTTGCCGGAACGGTGAATGAAGACCGTGTCGCTGCAGCGGCTCTCTATCATGATGCCACCGAAGTGATCACCGGGGATATGCCCACCCCGGTGAAATACCATTCCCGGGTGATGCGGGAGGCGTTCGGCGACATCGAACACAAGGCCGAAGCTGAATTGCTGGCGCTGTTGCCGGAAGACCTGCGGGAGGATTTTTCGCCCTATGTGCGGGAATCCCGACTGGGGCCGGAAGAAAAGGANCTGATCAAGGCGGCGGACCGTCTCTCGGCCTGGCTGAAATGTCGTGCCGAACTGCGNGCCGGCAATCCGGAGTTCGGCCCCGCNGAGCAGCAGATCCGGGCACGCCTGGAAGCGGACGGCCTGCCGGAAGTGCAGTACTTCCTGGANGTGTTTGCACCCGGGTATGACCAGCCCCTGGATAACCTGCTGGGTTGATTGGAGNACTGGCTCTGGTGCCGGGCTCGCCAGGAGTCCAGTGCCATAGGTTTGCCTCTGGTGGCTCTCTAAAGTGGCGAATAACGAAAGCGCTGCTTTACTGAAAGACCACAACAAGAGGTTCCCGCCATGAAAGATCTGAACAACAAGGTGGCTGTCGTCACCGGTGCTGGCTCTGGTATCGGCCGATCCCTGGCCAAATCCCTCGCGGCCCGGGGCTGTCGGCTGGCTCTTTCCGATGTTAACGAGGCGGGGCTGGCGGAAACCGCAGCCAGCCTGGGCGGCGCCGAGGTAAAAACCTACCGCCTGGATGTCTCCGACCGGGACGCCATCTACGCCCACGCCGCGCAGGTCCGCAAGGAATTTGGTCAGGTTAACCTGATTATCAACAACGCCGGTGTGGCCCTCTCTGCCACGGTGCGGGAAATGACCGACGCCGATTTCAAGTGGGTGATGGACATTGATTTCTGGGGCGTTGCCCACGGTACCCGGGCGTTTCTGCCGTACCTGATTGAATCCGGCGATGGTCATGTGGTGAACATCTCCAGTGTGTTTGGCCTGATCGGAGTGCCCAAGCAAAGCGCCTACAATGCTGCCAAGTTTGCGGTGCGTGGGTTTACCGAGTCCCTGCGCCAGGAAATGAAACTGGAGAATCAGCCGGTTCAGGTCAGCTGTGTGCACCCTGGTGGCATCCGCACCAACATTGCCAATGCCGCGCGCATGGGCAAATCCGAAAACGCCGAGGCCCAGCGCAAGGGCTTCGACAAGCTGGCCATGACCACTCCGGACAAGGCGGCTGAAATTATTGTCAAAGGCATCCTCAAAAACGAATCCCGTATTCTGGTGGGGCCGGATGCCTGGGGCATTGACGCCATCAATCGGTTGCTGGGCTCGGCCTATCAACCGTTGGTGGAGCGGTTCTCCCGCAAGAACCTGTATATCTGAGGGCTCGCGGTAACCTGATCTCCGTTGGCTGGTTGTTTTACAGCCAGCGGAGACCGACTATACTCTCTGGTTGATCCAGGGAAGAGTCAGCATGAATACGTCAAAGCATCCGGATCTGGGGACGGCATTGGAACAAAGCCGCTCAGGACTCCGGGATAACCACCGTCGCTCGCTTACCAGGCTGTTGTTTCTGGTGACTGGCTCTGCGCTGGTCGTTTTTTCCTGTCTGCAATTTTTCAACGGTTATCCATGGGTGGCGCTGGTCGAGCTGTTGGCCAGTGGGCTGCTGTTCTACGGCGTTTTTTGTCTGAAAACCACGGCTCACCTGCAACAGTGGATCTACGCCTATCTGGTGTCGCTGTTTTCGTTTTTCATCGTCATCTTGCTGTTGCCAGAGGCCTCCATTGCGGCTTTTGTCTGGGTTCTGATGATGCCGGTTCTGGCCTACCTTCTGCTCGGCAAGCACGAGGGCATGATCCTGAGTGTGCCCTTTATGCTGGTGGGCGGGGTGGTTTACTACTTCTTCCTCGGTGATGTGGGTTCTGCCCACCGGATGATCGATCTGCTCAACATGGTTCTGTGCGGTGCCCTGATGCAGGTGTTCATGCACATGTACGAGGTGCGTCGGGAAGAGGCTGAGCAACGGTTGTTCGACATGGCACAGACCGATGCCCTGACCGGCCTGGCCAATCGCTCCAATTTCCAGTCAACACTGGCCCGCACTATTGCCGAGTGTGAGCGCAGCGGAACCGATTTTGCTCTGGTGATTATGGACATCGACCACTTCAAACTGGTCAACGATACCCTCGGCCACGATGCCGGTGACTACGTATTGAGGAGCATCGGGCAGTGCCTGACCGAGCGTCTGCGCACGACCGACTTTGTTGGCCGGCTGGGCGGCGAGGAATTTGGCCTGATTCTGAGGGATGCAAAGCCTGGGGATGCCTTTGAACTGATGGACGAGTTGCGGGAGCGCATTGCCCGGCGGGAGCTGAAATACGGCGAAGCGGGTATCCGCGTGACCGCCTCCTTTGGTATTGCCCAGTGGCCGGAGCATGGCAGGGAGGCGGAAACGCTGTTCTGTGTGGCAGATCGCTGTCTCTACAGCGGCAAGCGGGCAGGCCGGAACCGTGTGGCGCCCGCCGGTGCCGGACAGCCTCCGAAATCCGTCGGTTCGATGGCTGGAGGTCTCGGTTGATTCGGGTATCCTAGCGAATACACCCGGAAGCAAGGCCGAGGATACCGCCAACCATGTGTGAACTGCTGGCCATGAGCGCCAACACCCCGACCGATCTCTGTTTCAGCTTTACCGGTCTGACCCGTCGTGGCGGTGACACTGGCCCACACAAGGATGGCTGGGGCGTCGCTTTCTACGAAGGTAAAGGGGTACGCTGTTTTCACGATGCCGACGCCAGTGCCTCCTCGCGCATTGCCGAAGTGGTGCAAACCCACCCCATCAAGAGTGAAGTGGCCATCTGCCACATTCGTCAGGCCAATGTGGGTGATATCTGCCTGGCCAACACCCACCCGTTTATCCGCGAGCTCTGGGGCCGCTACTGGGTCTTCGCCCATAATGGTCAGCTTTCCGAGTTTTCCGCGGCGCCCGGCTTCTACGAGGCCGTTGGCAGCACCGACAGCGAAGCCCTGTTCTGCGACATCCTGAATCACCTGCGCAGTCATTGCGATCGAGACACTGCCACCGAGCAGGTGGTGGAACGGCTGGTGCAGCTGTCCCGGAACTACGCCCGTCAGGGGGTATTCAACCTGCTTCTAAGCAACGGCGACTGGCTGTTTACCTTTTGCACCACCAAGATGGCCAGTATTACCCGGCGGGCGCCGTTTGGCCCCGCCCGCCTCAAGGATGCCGACGTTACTGTGGATTTTGAATCGGAAACCACACCCAACGACATTGTCAGCGTCATCGTGACCGAACCCCTCACCAGCGACGAAACCTGGGATATTTACAAGCCGGGTGAATGGCGTTTGTGGCGACGGGGCGTTGTGGTGATGCAGGGCTCGGAATTGTGACCCAGTTCCGGTGGGGCGCCAGGCACTCAACCCTTTGACCGATGGCCGGCCGAGGCACGGCCTTTAGCATTTGTTCTGAACACAGGAAAGCGGTATCAGAACAACAAAGGGAATGACCCATGCCTGCCTCTCATCTGTCTGCGGCGGTGGCCCCGGCTGCCGATGACCGGAATATCAACTCGAGTGTGCCGGACCCCGGGCGTTGCCATGAACGCACCGCCGAGCACCTGATCCGTCTGCACGGGAGCCAGTCCAGCAGCTATTTTGCCTTGCAGCCGGATTGCCGGCACTTTCTCAGCCCCGGTCTCGGGCTGGTACCGTATGTTCCGGTAAAGGTGTTGGGGCAGCGGGTAAACGTGGTGCCCACAAGACCCCTGGCGGGAGCACAGAGTATGGGCCGGCTACTGCAGGCGTTCGAGCAGAGTGTGCCCGGCCCCTCACTGTATGTCGGCGTCGATCAGTCGCTCCTGGGGCCGTTGGGCGAGCTTGGTTACGATGCCACGGTGATGGGTACGGAGTTCTCGGTTGATCTGACGAGGTTCTCGCTTCGTGGCAAGGCGATGAAGCAGCTGCGCCATGCCCGCAATCTGGACAGGCGGTGTCGAATCGAGGTGCGGGAGCAATGTGGAGATGAGGTGAACTGGCACAAGGTGGCGGGTATCTCGGAGCGCTGGCGCCTGGGCAAGGCGGTCAAGGAACGGGAATTGGGTTTGCTCACGCGGCCACCGGTGTTTGCAGATGAATGGGGAGTGCGCAAGTTCTACGCCTATGTGGAGGGCGAGCTGGCCGGATACGTGTTCTTTGATCCTTGGTACCGTCACCATGAACTGGCGGGCTATTGCGCCAATATTCTGCGGGCGTCGCCGGAAATGAACCGGCTCGGCGTACTCGACCACATTATTCTGCAGGCGGCCAGTCAGTTTCGTGACGAAGGCGTGCCTGAGCTGTCGCTGGGCATTGCGCCCCTGCACGGCGTCCGCCACTGCCCGGGTGACCGGCCGGGCCTGCGCCGCCTTCAGAATATCCTGTATCGCTATGGGAATCGCCTTTACGCCTTCCAACCTCTGGCGTACCACAAATCACGCTACCGTGGCCGGGAAACTCCCTGGTTTGTCTGTGCCCGGGAACTGGGCAGTACCCGACTGGTTGCCACGCTGATGAAGGGCACGGGTCTGCTCGCACTGCCATGACCCGGATTTCTGAACAGGCCTCCCAGTTTGGAGTGCCGGGGCTGGTTGATAACACCGGCACTGACTATGCTGAAGCTCATTTGCCAACGGTAGTGAGCTCCATGGTTGCCGAAACCAAATTAACCCGTCCCGGGCTGCCTTCAGGCTTGTTGCTTGAGCCCTCACGGTTGCAGGCCCTTGATTGTATTGAACAGGTGCCGTTTGTACTGGTGTCGGCACCGGCCGGTTTCGGCAAAACCACATTGGTCAGTCAGTGGCTGGAACAGGAAAAACCGGTGCATGCCTGGTTGACGCTGGACCATAGGGATAACGCGCCGGCCCTGTTCTGGAATGCCGTGGCCAGCGCCCTGGCGCGGGTGAACCCACGATTTGCCATTCGCGAGAGCACCTTGTTAGCCGCGCTGGAACCGGGTGCCGCTGTTGACCCGGTGACCATGCTGATCAACCGCCTGGCGGATTATTCCCGAACCTGGCAGGCACCCAGCCGCCTGGTTCTGGTGCTGGATGATTTTCACCTGCTTGACCAGCAAGTACTACTGGAGCAGATCCGGCGCTTTATCGACTTTGCTCCGGGTTTTTTGCGCATTGTCTGTATCTCGAGGCTGGATCCCCCTATTCGCACCGCGCAGTTACTGGCTCGGCAACAGATGGTTCGGCTGGGGCCGGAGGTGCTCCGTTTTGATCTGGCGTTGACGCGAAAATTCGTCCAGGCCCGCCGGGCTGATCTCTCCGAAGAACAGATGTTGCAGTTGCATCAGCGCACCGGCGGCTGGCCAGCGGCGTTGCAGCTCTCGGCGTTGTCGGAAAACCCGTTAAGCCATGTACCCGGGCCTGGTCAGAGAGCCCTGAGTGACTATCTGCTGGAGGAAGTGTTCGCTGGCCTTGAGCCCGGGCTACAGCAATTTCTCCAGGATATGAGCCTGCTCCCTCTTTTCTCACATGAGGTTGCTGATGAAGCCCGGAATGGTAGCGATGCAGCGGACTGGATCGCAGTCATGCGCGAACGCAATCTGCTGTTCCAGAGTTACGGAGAGGGTCACTACTGGTATCGCCTGCATGATCTGCTGATCGACTGGCTTCAGGCGCAGGATCGGGAGCCTGAAGGGGAAAGCTCCATACGAATCAGGGCGGCCGAGGCATTCCGCCAGCGGGGCCTGATTGTGGAGGCCCTTGAGCTTTTTCTGGCCGAAGGCTGCTATGACCAGGCGGAAGCCCTGGTACCGTTGCTGTTGCAGGCGGAGGACCTGAGCGGCTACCGGTCACTGCCTTCGCGCTTCCCGGACAGTGTTCGGATGTGTTCTCCCGCGCTGCTTCTGCTGCAGGCGCTGTTTGCCTTCATGGATGGTCAGTACGGAGCAGTGCTTGAGCATCTGGCCGCGGCCGACCGGCTTCTGCAGTCGACAGACCCATCACCGGACACCGAGGCTCTGCAGTTTGTCTCCATGTTGTTGGGCTGGCCCTCGGCACGGTTTGCCGGCCACCGTGCAGAGGCCGAGCAGTCCCTGACTCAGATACAGGCCCGGTTGGCCAGCGCTCCAGCCGGCCTGCAACACTGGGGGCTGTATACCCTCGGTACTGAAGCCTTTATGGAGGCACGATTGGGGCCGGCGCGCACCTTGTTGACTGATGCGCTGGCAGGGGCCCTGAAGAGTGGCGATAACCCCTGTGCCCTGCGCTGTCTGGTCATGCTGGTTCCGGTTCTGGTGCAGGGCGGTCGCATTGGCGATGCCCGCCGCTGCTATGAACAGACCCGGTTGAAGCTTGTCAACGGGCCCGTGAGTAAGGAGCAGGTTTGCCTTCTGGCCTATCTGGAGGGCTTGTTGGCGCTGGAGCATCATGATCTTGCATACGCCGCAAAACGGCTGGGCGAGGCCGGTCTGATTGCCGACCAGCATCTGACGCCGCTGGATCAGCTTTACCTGGCGTTTGAGCGGTTTCGCCTGGGCATGGCTTTGCGAGACTCCGAACTCTGGCAGCAGGAACTCAGCCGGATTGAGCAGTTGCACCAGGTTATGGGCCAGTTGCGCTGGCACCATAACATTCCGCGCCCGGAGGTACTGGAGGCGTTGGCGCGATTGACGGAGGGTAACGCCTTCCCTTTGATTCTATGGGCCCGGAGCGATCCGGAACCGGTTGTAGGTAATCGCTTTTGTACCCTGAACGAAACCTTGTTGAAACTGATCGGTCAGTTGCTGGCGGCGTCGCCGGTGGCCCGGGAACTGGCAGCCCTGCGAACTGAGGCGGAAGAAGCGGGCTTGCTTCAGCTGGTGTGTCGTCTTGATCTGGTCAGTCTGATGGTTCAGGCCTTCGGGGATCAGGATCCTGAGGGAGCGGTGAAAAAGCTCGATGCACTGTTGGCGCTCTGGGTGCCCCGTGGTCTGGTGCGCCCCTTTGTGGATGCGGATCCCCGGCTGGATAGTCTGCTCGACGCCTGTATTACCCGCGGCTGGTCGGAAGTGGAAGCCAGCCGGATACTGGCTCTCCGGCAGGCCCGGATGGAGCCGGAAGCCGAAACCTGCGCCCGCACCCCGGAAGTCGCTGGTCCTGATGAACCGTTAAGTGATCGGGAACAGGGGGTGCTGGATCTGCTGGCAGAGGGACTCAGTAACAAGGCCATCAGCAAACAGCTCGGCATCTCAGTGGCGACGGTAAAGTCCCATTTGAGCAATATTTACGGCAAGCTTCAGGCCGAGAACCGGATGCAAGCGGTTGCTCGCGCCCGGGAACTCGGCCTGATGTCATAGAGCGGGTGCACGATTACTGCAGCGTGCGCCGATTGCCGTTCTTGTACTGGGGCGCGATGTAGTCCTGGATCTGTTCCTTGAAACGACCGATCAGCTCACTGTTGTCCTTGTCCCAGGGATGGAAGCCGGGCTTGAAGTACTCCAGCCAGGTCGGGATCAGACTGGAGAAGGCGCCGTTTTTGCCCCACATGCGCCACATACCTTTGGCGGCGTCCTTAACGGAGAAATGGCTGCGGTCCTTCAGGGCCATGCGGCCGGTATACCAGGTGCCGACAATACCCAGGGCTACGGTACTGAAGACCTGGTAAAACGCCCGCTCGGTGTAGGTACCGCCAGCCTGGAGGAAAACGTCATAAGCAACGGCCTTATGCTCGGTTTCCTCAATGGCGTGCCACACCCACAGCGGGCGCATGGATTCGTGCATGTCTTCGCGTATATCGTCACGCTCCAGCAGCATGTCGGCCATCATGGCTGTGATGTGCTCCAGGGCGCAGGTAATGGCCAGCTGGTGGCGTTTGGGCAGCTTCCGTGCCACGTCCAGAATCACTTTCAGATCCCGCTCCATCTCTTCTACCGGCATGCCCTGGTCGCGGACATGCTGGTTCATAGCGATGTGCTCGAGCGAGTGCATGGCTTCCTGGCCGATGAAACCGCGCACGTCCTCTTTCAGCTTCTTGTCCTGGATCTGGTCCCGAAACGCCCGGACCGAGTCCACAAAAAACTGCTCACCCTCGGGAAACAAAACAGACAGGGCGTTCATGGTATGGCTGATCAGATAGTTGTTATCCACCCAGTATCTGGGGACCTGTTCGCCAAACTCGAAACCCATGCGCTGGGGTTTGATGGAGACATTGTCCGGGGTATGGGAGGCCTTGCCCGGTTTGTTCGTTTGTGTGGTGGTCAGCATGGTTCTACTCCTTTGCGACGGAACGCTTTGGCTGATGTCATGAAGCCAGTGTGGCGGAGTCAATCCGGATACTGAATGCGCGAAGGGGACGGGCATCGTCCACAATGGGACAGGGGATTGGCCCGGGCGACAGCGGAGTCGGGGCAGCGGGCCCCACTGTGGCGGCAATCCGGTTCTGATAGAGTCAGAAACACGATAAATATCAATCAGGGACACACTATGGCAGGTACCGGTGCAGACAACGAGCGGCAAATGTTGGGGTTGTTCCTGGTGCCCGGGGTGTACCTGCGGGTACTGGCTGAAACCGTTCGTCAACTGGGTTACAACGACCGCCAGCTTTATCAGGGCCTGGATTTCACACATGAGGACCTGAAAGCCAACGACAGTCGGGTTTTCGTCACTGACGCCACTCTGATGGCGCAGCGCGCGCTCGAGGTGGCGGGCAAAGATGGCCTGAGCTTTATACTGGCGAGAGAGTTGCGGCTGACCATCCATGGCACCCTGGGCTTCGCCGCGCTCACCAGCCCGACCTTTGAGGGTGCGTTGGACTCTGTCCGTCGTTATCTTCAGCTGCGGGCGCCCTTTCTGAGCATGAAACAGTCCATAGCCGGTGACAAGGTGCTGGTTCAGCTGTGCGCGGAGTTTGCGTTGCCGCCTATCTCCGAGTTTCTGGCCGAGACGGTCAGCGCCACGTTGATTCTGCTCACTGAACAACTACTCGACCGGAGCGATGCCGAGGCCCGGGGTTTTGCCCTGGAAGAGGGTAAATTACCGGGCGTGTCGGTACACCTGCGGGGCCCTGAGCCAGCCTATTACCGGCGGTTTGCCGCCCAGTTGCCGGTCCGTTTCGAGTTTGGCCAGCCCGAGGAAATGCTGATTTTCCCCCGCAAGCTGCTGGACGTGCGCATGCGTCTGGCGGATGCTGAAGCCTCCCGGATGGCCCGGGACCAGTGTGAATTCGAGTTGCAGAAGGCGCTCAAGGAGCAGGGCGACATCGTGCTGGCGATTCGCAATATGCTGCGGATGACCCCAGGCCCCTTGCCCTCCCTGGAGGCCATGGCCGAGCGCTTCTGCGTGTCTTCCCGCACCCTGAAGCGGCGGTTAGCGGACCGGGACACCAGTTATCGGGAGATTGTCGAGGCCGTGCTGAAAGATCGGGCCATCCAGTTGCTGCGCTACACCAATCAGTCAGTCAGTGAGATTGCCTATGAACTGGGCTATGCCGATCTGTCCAATTTCAGCCGTGCTTTCCGCAAGTGGACGGGTAAATCCGCCAGTGAGTTTCGCGAGGACGGGCCGGACCCGGCACCGGATCTGGGACCCTGAGAGTCGTTTGTGATTCCAGCGTTCGCCCCCATATTGTACTGGTCAGGCGCTCGTTGTGCGTCTGTGGTGACACACCAAATCCAACTGTGAACAGGAAGAACGCCGCAATGATCGAAAGACCCGACACCCACAGCAAGCTGATCGGCTACCTGCTCTGGATTTTCGGATTCCTGGGTTCGCACCGTTTCTATTATGGCAAGCCGGTGACCGGCACCATCTGGTTCTTTACTCTGGGGCTGCTATTCATAGGCTGGATTATTGACCTGTTCCTGATTCCGGCCATGGACAAGGAAGCTGATTACCGGTTCCAGGATGGCCAGATCAGCTACAACATCAGCTGGATACTGCTGACCTTCCTGGGGGTCTTCGGGGTGCACCGGATGTATATGGGCAAATGGCTCACCGGCATCCTGTACCTGCTCACCGGCGGCCTGTTTTTCATCGGTGTGCTGTACGATTTCTGGACCCTGAACAGCCAGATTTCCGAGCGTAACCGGGCCGATCAGCTGGCCTGATTACAGACCGGCGTTGCGCTCCAGCTCTGCCAGACCCTGTTCCAGGTAGTCCAGCATCCGTTGCAGGCTGGGCAGGGTCCGGCGACAGCCAATCAGGCCGAACTCCACCTGGTCGTTATAGCTGGTCAGTGTCATGTTCAGGGCCAGTCTGTCCATATCGATAGACACCGGATACATGCCTTCCAGTTTCGCCCCGTTCCAGTACAGGGGCCTGGATGGCCCGGGGACATTGGAAATCACCACATTGAAGGTCTGCCACTTGGGCGCCAGCCCGGTCAGCAGGTGGAAGGCGGCCGGCGCCAGGGTCAGGGCCGTGTAGTTGACGATTTCCTCCGGGCTCATATGCCGGTAGCGCTGCTTGGCCTCTTCCATGCCATGGTGGATTTTTAACAGTCGTTCGCCGGCCTCCTGCACATCGGTGTGAAGGCTCGCCAGGATGACGCCTACCTGGTTGCCCCCGGAGCTGTCGTCCCGGCGTAGTGACACCGGCACAAAGGCCACCAGTGGTTTCTCCGGCAAGGCATCCTGATTCATCAGATAGGTACGCAGAGCCGCTGCGCACATGGCAGTTACGACATCGTTGACCGTGGTGCCATAGGCCTCGCACACGGCGCGAATCCGTTTCAGGCACCAGGACTGGGCGGCGAAACGACGGGAACCGGTGATTTTCTGGTTCAGCATGCAGCGCGGGGCATGGAAAATGGAGTCGTAGGCCGGATCCTTCCGGGCCTGATTGATGGTTTTCAGTAGCTCCTTTGCCACAGTGGGAATGGTGCCGAGCTGGCGGCCCGAAAGCCCCAGCAAATGGGTGACACTGCGCCAGAGGGAGTGTCCGTCCGACTCACCCCTATCCCGTGACAGGCAAGGCAGATCCCAGATTGGCGGCATGCCGTGTTCGTCCGGGTTTTCACTCAGCATCCGGGTGGCCATGCGCATGGCCGAGACACCGTCCACCAGGGAATGGTGAACCTTGGTGTAGAGCGCAAACTGCCGGTCTTTCAGGCCCTCGATCAGGTGCACCTCCCACATGGGGCGCTCCCGGTCCATCAGGTGCGAATGCTCCGCCGATACGAACGACAGCAGCTCCCGAATACGCCCGGGTGTGGGCAGCGCCTCGAAGCGGAAATGATGCTCAAGGTCCAGGTGCTCATCCTCCACCCATACCGGCTGGCCCAGGCGATAGCTCAGGCGCTGGTTAAAGGGGGCGGTCACCTCCGTCTTCTGCCGAAGCTGGTCTGCCAGCTGCGCGACATAGTCGTCCGGCGCGCCTTCGGGGAAGGAAAACAGCTGGAGGCCGCCCACATGCATGGGCTGCTGGCGTTTTTCCAGCCAGAGAAAGAGCTGGTCAGTGGGATTCAGGGGCGTCACGGGGCAATCCTTGTTCTTGGTTTATGCCCCGATACTACCCCACTCCGAGCGGGTAAAAATTGGCTTTGGTAACAGCACCACCAAAAAGCCCGGCGAAAAGGCTATTGCGCGTCTCCACGCAGCGCTTTGACCTTTTGTTCCAGACGCTCGGCACTGGCCTCGTGGGGCGAGACCGGGAGACCAGCCAGCAGCGTGGGGCGAGACCGGGAGACCAGCCAGCAGATGAATCCGGGACCAGAACCGCCGTGGCCAATGGCTGAAGGCCGGCCCGCCACAATGGCTGAAAAAGCTGCCCCAGAGGCCGCGCAGTGCCATTGGCACCACCGGTACCGGTCGCCGGGCCAGAATCATGTCGACACCGGGCTTGAAGGTATCGACCTCGCCGTCTTTGGTGAGTTTGCCTTCCGGGAAAATACACACCACATGGCCGGCTGCGAGTTCTTCATCAATGCGGTCGAAAGCGGCTTCGTAAATCTCCGGCACCTTCGATTTCGGACCAATGGGGATAGCCTTGGCCAGGCGGAAGAAACCGCCCATGACCGGTGTCGCGAAAATGTTGTGATCCATCACGAATCGGGCGGGTCGCCGCACCGCGCCGGCGATCACCAGGGCATCCATGTAGGAGACGTGGTTGCACACCAGCAGCACGGGGCCCTGCTCGGGTATACGGTCCAGGTTGTGGTGCGTGACCCGATAAATCGTGTGGGACAGGACCCAGATGACAAAGCGCAGGGCAAAGTCCGGTACCTGCTGGTACACGTAGGCCGCCACCATCAGGTTCATGATCGACAGCACCAGGAAGAACTCGGGAATGGTGAGTCCGAACAGGCCGAGCATGAGCATGCCCAGCAGCGCGCTGACCACCATAAACAGGGCGTTGAAAATATTCAGGGCGGCGATCACGCGGGCCCGGGTGGCCGGTGGTGTTTCCTGCTGGACATAAGCATACAGCGGCACGATAAACAGGCCGCCAAAGATACCAATGGCCAACAGGTCAATGGCCACCTGGCGATAATGGGGATCGGTTATGATCAGCCACCAGTCTGAGGGAATTGGCTGCTCCGGCATATTGAAGAACAGATCGATGCCGAAGAAACTCAGGCCAATGGAGCCGATGGGTACGATCCCCAGTTCAATCTTGTGGCCGGACAGCCGCTCGCAGGCAATGGAGCCGGCGGCGATGCCGATGGTGAAAATCGCCAGCAGTAAGGTGACGACCGTTTCGTCACCCATCAGGTGAGTCTTGGCGAAGTTCGGAAACTGGGTCAGATAGGCGGCACCCAGAAACCAGAACCAGGATATCGCCATGATGCTCAGGAATACATTGTGATTGTCCCGGGCAATGGCCATCAGTTTCCAGGTTTCCTGCAGCGGCCGGAAACGAATACGCAGATCCGGCGCTGCCGCCTCGGCCCTGGGAATCCGCCAGGCAGCCACCAGGCCAATCACCGCGAGCACCGCAACGGCGATGGCAATCACGGGGCCGGGAGCCGCAGCTTTCATCATCACGCCGGCCATCAGGGTACCCACCAGGATGGCCACAAACGTGCCCATCTCTACCAGCGCGTTACCACCCACCAGCTCGGATTCTTTCAGGGCCTGGGGCAGGATCGCGTACTTCACCGGCCCGAAAAACGCGGATTGTACGCCGGTGAGAAACAGCAGAAGGAACAACACCTCGTACCAGCCAAACCAGAGACCGACCGCGGCAATGCCCATAATCACCACCTCGGCGAATTTGATCCAGCGGATAACCGTGGATTTCTCGTACCGGTCCGCCACCTGGCCGGCGATGGCGGAGAACAGGAAAAACGGCAGGATAAACAGCATCGCGGCGAGATTGACCACCACATCCGACGACAGGCCAAACAGGCCCCCGGCGCTGTAGGTCATCAGCAGCAACAAGGCATTCTTGAACAGGTTGTCGTTGAAGGCACCGGCAAACTGGGTGACAAAGAATGGCAGGAACCGTCGCTCGGATAGCAGGCGAAACTGACTGTGATCTTCCATAACCTGAGGCTCTCCCTATGGGGTTCGCCGCAGACTATACGGCGCCCGGGAGGTGGTCAAGCGCGGCTGTTGTGCGCATACTGGATGCAGGATTGTGTTCCCAACCCAATGTTCTGGATGATGTGGAGTCTTGCCTATGGATGTTCAGCAGGCTGTTGTGTCACGCCGCTCGGTGCGGGACTTTCTGGATACCCCGGTGCCTGAAGCCACGCTTCGAACGGTAATCGAAACGGCGACCCGGTCGCCATCCGGAGGCAACCTGCAACCCTGGCATCTGCACGTCGTCACCGGCGATGCTCTGGCCCGACTCAAAGCCTTGATGCAGGAGAAGGTCAGCAAAGGTTTCAACGAAGTGCCGGAATACGAAATCTACCCACCAAAACTGCAATCGCCCTACCGCGACCGCCGGTTCGAAATCGGCGAACTCATGTACCGCCGGCTCGACATCCCCAGGGAAGACAAAGCCGCCCGCTTCGAATGGTTCAAACGCAACTTCGAATTCTTCGGCGCTCCGGTTGGCCTGTTCTGTACCGTCGACGACAACATGGGCCCGCCCCAGTGGTCCGATCTGGGCATGATCCTGCAAACCATCATGCTGTTGCTGCGCGCCGAAGGCCTGGACAGCTGCGCCCAGGAATCCTGGTCGGTGTACCCGAAAACCATCAGCGAATTCCTGGGCTTGCCTGAACACCGCAAAGTCTTCGCCGGCATGGCCATCGGCTACGCCAACCCCGACAGCCCGGTGAACCAGCTAACCAGCCCAAGGGCACCGCTGTCGGAGAACGTCGAATTTATCAGCTGAAAGGCGAACCTCAGGCGGCCACCGATGCCGCCTGAGCCACCGGCACTTCCAGCCGGATCCGGTTGCCGTCCAGCAACACCGGATAGACCTTCACCTGCACGCTCTCGTCTTCCAGACATTGCCCGCTGCGCAGATTGAAATGCTGCTTGTACAACGGTGACGCCACCACCGGCTCACCGTTGATATCCCCGGTAATGCCTCGGGCCAACACGTTCGAGCCACTGAACGGATCGGTATGGCTGATGGCAAACAATGCCGGCAGGCGGTGCGGCAGATAAAACACCGCCACCGGCCCGTCCTCGGTCCAAACCGCAATGCCGGAGTCAGCCACCAGATCGTCCACGGTGCACACTGCTTCCCAACAAGTCCGAGCTTTCATAGCAAAGTCTCCAAATTCCAAGGTCGTTAAGTTTCCTATCCCACAGATGTTTGTGAGCGTGGGAGCCGGATTCATTTTCTGGCAGGAAAAAAGATGTCTGAGCAAAGCGAGTTATTTTTTCCAGAAGAAAATGAATCCGGCTCCCGCGCTCCGCCCCCAAACCAGAAGGCTACGAAGAAGCCACCTCCAAAACAGGCCGACGCTGCCCCCGCTCTGAAGTCCACTGCTGCACCGGATCCTTCTGTTCCGGCGCATTCACAAACTCCCGGAACCGCTTGCGCTTCTCCGGATCCTCAACGGCGGTTTTCCACTCGCACTGATAGGTCTCCACCAGATCCGACATGTGTTGTTCCAGCTCCTCGCCGATACCGAGGCTGTCCTCCAGCACCACCTGCTTCAGATACTCCAGCCCACCTTCCAGATTCTCCATCCAGACCGACGTCCGCTGCAGCCGGTCCGCCGTCCGCACATAGAACATCACCACCCG
>JGI12577J12838_1000141_pt1 | contig 26458 bp, 24 predicted proteins | sample TtanPargueraPR_3_FD_12838 | JGI IMG/M metagenome (IMG submission 12838)
GGTATCCGAATATTGCAAATGTTGAAATTGTGTTCACATTTTTCTCCGCCTTTGGTCATAGGCGAGAGGTTTTTGCAAAATATGGATAGGTTTACGACATTTTCTGCTTATGCTGGGACAAAAGAGCCTGCCTGTAGCAGGCCGGACACGGAAGGTACTTGGCGTATGCAGGCGTTGACAGAACAGGACTTCAAAGCCCTGGTGGATAATCATCCGCGAGCCATCATGCTTTCAACTCCGGACGCCGTGATTACCTATGTGAACCGGATGTTCCAGGCCGTGACCGGATACCGCCCAGAAGAAGTCCTGGGTCGGGCACCGTCGGTGCTCAGTTCCGGGCTGCACTCGCCTGAGTTCTATCAGGCCATGTGGGAAAGCCTGAATGAGAGCGGTCGATGGGAAGGCCTGATCTGGAACCGGCGCAAGAGCGGCGAGAACTATCCCCAGTGGCTGACCATCTACCCGGTGGACTATCAGGGCAAGCGCCTGTACGCCGGTGTGTTCATGGATGTGGGTGAGCTGGCTGCCAGCGAGGAACGACTGGCGACCCTGGCCTATTATGATCCCCTCACGGAACTGCCCAACCGTTCATTGTTCCAGGAATTCCTGAAGGCCCGGGTCAACCAGCGTAAAGACACCGCTGATCTGTTTGCGGTGCTTTATATCGACCTGGACTTTTTCAAGTCTGTGAACGACTTGCATGGCCACGATTGTGGCGACCGGGTGCTGCAACAGGCTGCGGCCTGTATCCAGGCCGTGGTTCGCAAGGGCGATGTGATTGCCCGGCTATCGGGGGATGAGTTTGCCGCCATCATCGAACTGGATACCGAAGATCAACTGAAAGCGGTGTGTGAGCGCATGACCCATGTGTTCCGGGCACCCGTGATGGTGGAGCACCGGGAATATTTTCTCTCCGCCTCGGTGGGCGCCGCTATCTATCCGAATCACGGCGAGACCGCGGGTGAATTGCTGCAGAATGCCGACCGGGCCATGTATACCGCGAAACTGGCCGGGCGGGCCTGCTACCGGATCTACAGTGCGAGCGAAATCCAGCATGGCCAGCAGCAACAACGGCTGTCCGAAGCCCTCGTGGCTTCCCTGAAAGTGGCGCCGGAGGAATTCTCGGTGGTGTACCAGCCCCAGTACGATCTTGCCACCGGCGCCATGGCCGGCATGGAGGCTCTTTTGCGCTGGCAACATCCTGAGCTGGGGGCGGTGTCTCCGGGGGACTTTGTCCCGGTGGCCGAGCAGCGCGGGCACATCCACGAACTGACCGAGCAACTGATCCGGTGCATCTGTCGGGATCTGGAGGCCTGCGCTGTCGATCATGGCCGAGGCCGACGCCTGGCCATTAACATTTCCGCCCGCCAGATCGCTGATGGCCGGCTGGATGGATTGTTGGAGCCCTTCTTCGAACGGGTTCGACAGGTTGGCTGGCAGCCGGAAATCGAGATTACTGAAACCCACCTGATGAACCTGTCACGCCGTTGCCTGGACAAACTCCGGGAATTCGGTGACAAGGGCGTGGTCGTTGCCATTGACGACTTCGGTACCGGGTATTCCTCGCTGGCGTATCTGCATGCGCTACCTGTGAATGTGCTCAAGATCGATCAGCAGTTTGTTCAGCGGCTGGGGCAGGATGGCAGGGATTCGCGGATTGTCTCCGCCATTCTGGCCATCGCCGAGGCGCTGAGTCTGGAGGTGGTAGCGGAGGGCATCGAGACCGAGATTCAGAAACGCAAGCTCCAGGAATTGAACTGTCACCGTGGCCAGGGCTACCTGATGGCCCGGCCGTCCCCCCTGGATGAGCTGCCACTGGATTGATAAGAATCAATTAACAGACAAACTCCGTCCCGTTTCTTGCCGTTTTGCAAGATTTGGCTAGGGGTTTGCGGCACGCTGGCTTAAAACAGCAAGCTCACTCACTGCCTGTTCACGCTGTATGCGCAATCTCACTGCCAAACCGGATCTGGATGCCTACCTTCGACTCAATCGCGCTGCAGCCGGCGAATGGCAGGCGGCTATCCGTGAGTTGCTGGCCTGTGATGACGTTGGTCTCACTCTTGAGCGGCCGCAAACTGTTGCTGGGTCGCTGTCTTCCCTGAGTGTTGATCGTGGGGTCGTGTGTGCCCTGGATCTGGCCCAGGATGCCGAGGTGCATCTGTGCGGACTGCCTGGGACATTGCTGGTGGTGCCGGTATCGGGGCAGTGCGATGTATTGGTGAATGGCGATTGCAGACAGCCGGCTTTCCCGATGGCCGCCATCACCTCCAGCCAGGCAATTTCCGTGCGCGCCTGCGGGCAGTCCCGGCTGATTCTGTTAAACCCGGAACAATGGTGCGGCAGCGCCAGGCCAGGGCAGAGGGTGTTAGCCTGGATGGCGGAACGGGTGAATCACTTTCTGTTGCGCTCCAACTTCTTCCAGGATCACAACGATGCCTGCGCTGCGGCCGATAGCCTGTTTGACGAACTGGACAACATCGCCCGAGAGGGTGGTTGTGAACCCAACGAAACGCCCCCAGAGCTCGATCGCCGGCTTCTTCGGGTTATCGACAAAATCCGCATGGAGCCCGCCTGGGAGTTCGATTTGCAGGAGCTGGCAAACCATTCCGGGGTCAGCGAGCGCAATCTGTATTATCTGATGAAGCGGGAAACCGGAATGACCCCCTACCGTTTCTACCAGCGCTGTCGGTTGATCCGGGTACGGCGCAGGCTGGTGGATTGCCAGTGTGATGTGCCCCATATTTCCTGGTACGCCGCCGATGAGGGATTTTCACATCTGGGGCGGTTTGCTGCGCTGTACCGGGAACATTTCGGTGAGTTGCCCAGCGAGACCGTCCAGTGGCGCCGCCGTCTGCAGACGGGAGAGGCAGCGTTGGAAGCGCCGGACAGGATCGTTGCTTCCTGACAAAAAAGCCCGACATGACGCCATGCCGGGCTTTTTTGTGTTGCTGTGCGGGGTTAGTGGTTGCCCGCCGGCACCTGTGATGACTCTTCGTCGTTGCCGTATTCATCGGCTGCCGAGCCATGGTGGTCACGGGCCAGCAAAATGTAGAACGCCGGCAGCACAAACACCGTGAACAGGGTACCAATGCCCAGACCAGCACTGATGGTCAGGCCGATAGCAAACCGGCTTTCCGCACCCGGGCCGATGGCAATCAGCAGAGGCACCATGGCGAAGATCAATGCCAGAGAGGTCATGATAATCGGGCGCAAGCGGATAGCCGCCGCCTCGATGACCGCATCGAACTTGTTCAAGCCCCGCTCTTTCTGCAACTGATTGGCGAATTCCACAATCAGGATGCCGTTCTTGGAGACCACCCCGATCAGCGTAATCAGCCCCACCTGTGTGTAGATGTTCATGGTGGCAAAGCCCAGTACGATGAACGCCATGGCCCCGGCTACCGACATGGGAACCGACACCAGAATGATGATCGGGTCGCGCCAGCTTTCAAACTGTGCGGCCAGGACCAGATAGATTACCAGCAATGACAGGAAGAAGGTCACCATCAGAGCGCTGCCCTGGGTGGCCAACTGGCGGGTTTCCCCGGTGTAGTCGTAGCTGAAACCCTGAGGGAAGACGTCGCTGGCGGTTTGTTCCATAAACTCCATGGCGGTGCCTGCCGCCACGCCCGGCATCACCACGCCCTCCAGGGTCAGCGAGTTTTGCTGGTTGAACTGAGTGCGGTTCGACGGCTCCACTTCCTCGGTAAAGCTCACGACGCTGGACAGCGGCACCAGTTCGCCGTTGCCGGCACGGATGTAGTAGTCCTGCAGGGCTTCCTTGCTCGGGCGGAACTGGTCATCCACCTGTGGAATCACCTGGTATGAACGGCCTTCCATGTTGAAGCGGTTGATGTAGCCGCCACTGAGCATGCTGGCCAGGGACTGCCCAACATCCTGCATTGACAGGCCCAGATCGGCCACGCGATCACGATCAACATTAATGCGGGTAACCGGCTTGTCGAAGTTGATGGACTTCTTCAGGAACATGAAGTTACCGCTCTGCATGGCCTTGCCCAGCATTTCATCCGCCACCTGGTCCAGCTGTTCATAGCTGCCGCCGGTGGTGATGACAAACTGGAACGGCAGGCCGCCGCCGGAGCCGGGCAGGGACGGCCGGGGGAATACCGCGGTCTGCAGCCCGGTGACCTTTTTCAGTTCAGCATCCAGCTTGGGCTGAACCTCGAACTGGGTAATCTCCCGCTCGCTCCAGGGCGCCAGCTTGAAGCCACCGAAGACGGCGTTGGGGCTGGTGATGCCCAGAATCATGAAGTCTTCGCTGTAACCCGGCACCTCAGACATCCGGTTCTGGACTTCCTGACCGTGGTCGTACAGGTAGTCCAGGGTGGAGGTCTCGGGCCCCAGGCCTTGATAGAACAGGATGCCCTGGTCTTCGGTGGGGGCCAGTTCGTTCTGACTCATCATCAACATGAAGTAGATGGATCCAAGTACCACAAAGGCGAAGAACACCACGACGGACTTGGTTTGCATCAATGACGCCAGCGCTGCCTTGTAACCGTTTGCCAGACCGTTGAAGCTCTTTTCGACAACCTTTTCAAAGCGGCCCGGGTCGCCGTGGGGTTTGAGTACCTTGGCAGACAGCATGGGTGACAGGGTCAGTGCAACAATACCGGAAATGACCACGGTGCCGGCCAGGGTGAAGGCAAACTCGGTAAACAGTGAGCCTACGAGACCTCCCATAAAGCCGATGGGCGCATAAACCGCAACCAGGGTGGTGGTCATGGCGATGATTGGGGTCGCCATTTCCCGGGCACCGTTGATGGCAGCATCGAACCGGGATTCGCCCTGTTCAATATGCCGATGCACGTTTTCCACCATGATGATGGCGTCATCCACCACCAGGCCGATGGCCAGCACCATAGACAGGAGCGTCAGCAGGTTCAGGGAGAAGCCGAACATCAGCATGACAAAGGCGCCACCGATCAGGGACAGCGGAACCGCTACAGATGGCACCACTGAGGCTCGAACCGAACCCAGGCACAGGAAAACCACCACCAGTACGATGATCATGGCTTCCAGCAAGGTCTGGATAACCTCGTTGATGGAATCGTCGATAAAGTCGGAAGCGTCGTAGGCCAGGCGTACATTCAGGCCGCTGGGCAACTGACTCTCGATATCCGGCAGTTCTGCCTTGACCAGTTCAGCCACCGTCAGCGGGTTGGCTCCTGGTGCCAGCTCAATGGCCACATAGGTGGCCGGTTGGCCCTTGTACAGAGCCAGGCTGTCGTAGGTCTGGGAGCCCAGCTCCACCCGGGCAATGTCCTGCAGGCGGATCAGAGTGCCGTTTGACTGTTTAACCACCAGGTTCCGGAAGGCGTCCGGGTCGGCGATGTCGGTGTCGCTGGTCAGGCTGACCTCGGTGTACTTGCCGCGGGTCTTACCCACCGCGGCCTGATAGTTGTTGGCCCGCAATTTGGCAGCCACCTCGACCGGGGTCATATCCACGGCGGCGAGACGCTCCGGGTCCAGCCAGATACGCAGGGCAAACGTACGGCCCAGCAGTTCAGCCTTGCCCACGCCTGCCAGCGCCTGCAGCTTGGGCTGCACCACCCGGGTCAGATAATCGGTAATCTGGGGGACATCCAGCTCGGTGCTGTAGAAGGCAATGTACATCAGTGCCGTGCTGTCGCCGGTTGTAGAGGTAATCACCGGGTCCTCGGCTTCCGCCGGTAACACGTTGCGCTGACTGGCCACCTTGGCCTGGATCTCTGCCAGGGCATCGTTGGCGTCGTAGTTCAGGATCATCTTGGCCTGAATGGTCGATACGCTCTGGGAACTGGTGGACGTCAGGTAATCAATGCCGCTGGCTTCCGCAATGGCCTGCTGCAGCGGGGTCGTGATAAAGCCCTTGATCAGGTCCGAACTGGCGCCGGGGTAAGCCGTGGAGACGGTCACCGTGGTGCTTTCCAGCTCCGGATACTGCCGGATTTCCATCTCCATGGCGGCCCGCGCGCCGATCAACAGGATCAGCAGGCTGACCACCGTGGCGAGAACCGGCCGGTGGACAAAAATGTCGGTGAATTTCATTACTCAGACGCCTCCTGGCCGGACTCGTCCTGGATTTCAACACGCTGGCCCGCGCGCAGCCTCAGCAGGCCCTTGGCGACGACCGTTTCGCCTTCTTCCAGACCGGAAAGCACGGCTGAGCGGCCATCACGGACTTCGCCCGTGGTGACGGTGCGGCGGCTGACAATAAGTTCACCGTTGTCGTTTTCTTCCACCACATACACGAAATTGCCGTAGGTGTTGTAGGAAATGGCGGTGCGCGGCAGGGTAACCACTTCATTGTCCCGGGGCTGACCGGTCTGAATGGTGGCAAACATGCCGGGGCGCAGCAGGTTTTCTTCATTATCCAGGGTGGCGCGTATACGCACGGTACGGGTTTCCGGGTTTACCGAGGTGTTGATAGCGCTCACCTCACCCTCGAAGGACTGGTCCGGCACAGCAGCGACCGTCACGGATACCGGGTAGCCCTGATCCACGTCCGGCAGAAATTTCTCGGACAGGGTNTAGTCCACATAGATAGGGTTCAGCATGTTGATCTCGACGATCGGNGTGCCGGTGGCAACGTACTGNCCCTGATCCACCATGCGGATACCCAGCTTGCCGTCGAAGGGNGCGCGNATCACCTTCTTGTTGAGCTGAGCTTCGGCCTCGTTGACACGGGCNCGGGCGGCATCGAAATTGGCTTTGGCCTCATCATACTGGGACTGAGACACGGCCCGCTTCGGCAGCAGATCCGAAACCCGNTTGAATTCCTGTTCTGCCAGTTGGGCTTCTGCCCGCCGTGTGCGCAGCGCTGCTTCGTCNATGGCGGCATCCAGGCGNACCAGAACATCNCCCTTGTTNACGGTATCGCCGGACTCAAAGCCAATGNTCTCAATNACACCGGGCACTTCGTTGGCCACTTCGATNCCGTTGATAGCAGTGATGCTGCCGACAGCCTTGATCGCCGGCTGCCAGTTTTCGGTAGTTGCTTTGGTCACAGAAATGATGGCCGGCGGCTGTGGCTGGGACATCATTTCTTTCATCTGGCCGAACTGGTAGAACTTGTAACCAAAGATTCCACCCAGCACGACGCCGAGAAAAAGGAGAACGATGACGAAACGGGAAGCAGTGCGCATAAGTCTGTTCCTGGGAGTGAATTTCCTGAATCTGATAAAGTCGCCCGGAAGGGAAGGCTGACAGCTATCCTTGCAAATCAGGGCTCGGGGACAAAGTTATAGAACGTCAGTTCAATTTAACGAATAGGATGCTACAAAAGCTATTGCTATTTGTCACCCGTTTGCATTCATGAAGCAGTATAAATACTGCAGAATGATTACGCTGGTGTTTGGATGCCGGATTAGAGTAACAGCACCATGTTGAGTGTCCAACTGGTGGACTAAAACCTGACAGAGATACATGCAATGCAACTGATTCTCGGCCTGGCCCTGGCTGCCGCTGTATTTGTGATCCTGAAAAAATGGGGCGCGCTGTCGCCGGAAGGGCAGAAGGCGGCAATCTGGAAAGTCATTCTGGTGGCTGGCGGTGCGCTGTTGCTGTTCATGGTGCTGACGGGCCGGGTGCATGTGATCACGGCCGGTATTGCCGCTCTTATTCCCCTGTTGAGAAAGGTGCCGGCACTACTGCGTTATGCGCCGATGTTTCGCAAGGCCATGGGCGATTCATCCGGTAATGACTCGACGCGCCATGCGAATGCCGGGGGCGATCGGGCTGCCACCCGGGGGCCAATGAGCACGCAGGAAGCCTGCGATATTCTGGGAGTTAACCCCGGTTGCTCCCGTGAGGAGGTGACCGCTGCCCACCGCAAACTGATGTTGAAGGTGCACCCGGACCGCGGCGGCAACGATTACCTGGCCGCCAAGCTCAATGAGGCCCGAGATGTCTTGCTGGGCAAGCGTAATCAGGCCTGATCAGGGCAGAATTTCCACTTTGACGTCGATGGACAGGTTTTCTGCACGCTTGCCGTTCACACGGTAGGTGATGCCTTGCTGCTCCTGATTCATGGAGGTGCGAGTTCCCCCGAGGCTGACCCATTGCCCCGGCTCGACCCGCCGAATGGTCATCAGGGCTTCGGTTTCGTAGCCGGGCAGTGCGGCGGGGTCTTCCTCAAAGGACACGATACTCAGCTCTACCGCCTGGTTCGAGATGGCCTGGGGGCTCACCACAAAGCCGCTTCGGGTTTCGACCTGCTGCAGTATGGCGGCGGGGTTGCGCCCACCCTTAACGGCAAATGGCAAGGTTCGCACATTGCCGGAGGTAATGTGGGCCGACTGGCCATCCTGCACGATCAACTGACGCTCACGGGTTGAATTGGTGCTGATGGTGCGGCGTTCGACGCTGGCGCCGGCCGAGCCGTTCGAGAGGCTGACGCCGCCTCCGGATTGTTTGCCGCCGATGTCCTGACGGTAGCGTACGCTGATCCTCATCTGTACCGGCGGCACATCCATCGATTGCACCAGTGTTCCGATTTCGTCCAGCAGTGCGGGTTCGCCACGGACCACCAGTTGTTGTCCGCGTGCCGTCACCGTAACCGGCGACTGTTGGTAAAGTTCGCGAATCTGTAGCGCAATGTCGTCGGCCGTTCGGTTGTTCAGCTCATAGACCCTGGCTTCTGATTGTGCCCAAACGACGGTGGAAGCCGTTAACATCGCAAGAAACAGGGCAGGTATCAGCCAGAGAACGGAGCGGTGCTCGGTGTTTCGCATGCAGGCCTCCAGAGCCATGACGGCCATGCCCGCATTAAATAATCCGTTTTGCGGGTTGCCATCGTTAAAACCGTAGGTATATAGTGAAAAGCATGAAGACCTTACACGCAGCCTGTCAATTGAATGTTCTGAAAGCTTTCGGTGAAAAACTGAAGGCCGCAGGCTCTGCTGTGTATTTTTGGTGGTTTGGTTATGGCTTTTATTTTAGCCAGAGCCTGGGCCGCCCATAAGATCTTCATCGACCGAATACAACGAGGAAGGCAGCCCGGCAAGCAACCCAGGCTGCCACCGGACTCCGAAAAGCCCCGACTGGTAGCCCAGCCGGGGCTTTTTTGATTCTGACACAGGGAAACGGGAACACAGACATGAACATGCCGCTGAAATCTGAAACACTGGATGCGCAAGCCTCAAGCGCCTGCCAGCACCGCCAGGAAGCGAGACTGCCCACCGCCGCCGAGTTGCGCCAGCAGTTTCCTGCCGATGAGCAACAGGTGCGGGCCATTGCCGGTTACCGTGATCAGATCCGCGCCGTGCTGCACGGTCAGGACGACCGCACCCTGATCGTGATGGGCCCCTGCTCCATTCACGACGAGCAGGCTGCCCTGGATTACGCCACCCGCCTGAAAGCACTGTCAGACGAAGTCAGTGACCGTTTCCTGATTGTCATGCGCGCCTACCTGGAGAAACCCCGTACCACGGTGGGCTGGAAAGGCCTTCTGTACGATCCGGAACGCACCGGTCAGGGCGATCTGAAACAGGGCCTGGAGCGTTCCCGCAAGCTGTTGCTGGCGTTATCCGAGCTCGGCTTGCCGCTCGCCACCGAAGCCCTGAGTCCGTTCATGATGGATTACCTGGGGGACCTGGTGAGCTGGACCGCGATCGGAGCCCGTACCACCGAATCCCAGATTCACCGGGAAATGGTCAGCGGCCTGCCCATGCCTACCGGGTTTAAGAACGGCACCGATGGTGGCATTACCGTGGCCAGCCACGCCATGAAGTCGGCGTCGCACCCGCACCACCACATGGGGATCTCCCATAGCGGCGCACCGGTGATGATTTCCACCGCCGGCAATCCGGATACTCATCTGGTTCTGCGCGGTGGCCGGGGTGTGACCAACTACGATGAACTGAGCATTGCCAAGGCCGGTGGCAGAACTGGAAAAAGCCGGCGTATCAACGGCGGTGATGGTGGACTGCAGCCATGATAACGCCTGCAAGCAGGCTGAGCGGCAGGTGGACATCGCCCGGGAAGTGATGGCGCAGAAGCGTAACGGCAATCGGCACATCAAGGGCCTGATGCTGGAAAGCTTCCTGGAATTCGGCCGCCAGGACGACGGCAAAGAGCTGGTCTACGGGTGCTCGATTACCGATCCATGCCTGGGCTGGGAACAGACGGAGACTCTGATCCGCTCACTGTAGACAGCAGCAGTTGCCCGGCCAGCAATACCAGAATGCCCCCCATGGTCCGGTCGAGCCAGTGTCCGAACCGGTTGAANCCCCGGCGGACACGGGGGTGGGTAAAGAACACCGCTACCATGGCAAACCACAGGCCGGTGGCCAGGGCCATATAGATGCCNTATCCGGCCTGCAGCAGAACCGGCGTGCCNGGATTGATGATGACGGAGAACAGGGACACGAAAAACAGGGTGGCCTTGGGATTGAGGGCGTTGGTTANAAACCCGAGCCGGAACGCCGCCCAGCCNGTCTGGGCCTGCCCGCCGTTCGCTTGCACGTGAATGGCTCCGGGTTTGGCCCGCAGGCAGTGCCAGGCGATATAGAGCAGATACACGGCCCCAATCACTTTCAGCACGGTAAACAGCATTACCGATTGCTGGATGATCAGCCCGATACCCAGCAGCGAATAGCCCACATGCAGCAGAATGCCGATGCCAATGCCCATGGCGGTCAGCAGGGCATTGCGCCGGGCCTGGGTCAGTGCCTGGCGCAGCATGACTGCAAAATCCGGCCCGGGGCTGGCCACCGCCAAAAGGTGCACCAGGGCAACGGTCAGAAACTCCAGCCAGTAATTCTGCACATTCATTCTCCCGCGTGTTTGCAATTGTGCTTGGGTTGTTGCGCCTGCAGCCAGTAACCACAGGGATTTTTTCTGTGATTCCCCTGTCAGCGGATAATAAGCTTTCTATACTTTACCGAAAGGCTCCTTAAGTTTAATAGCCCAAACCACCTGAAATTTCAGTCAGTCTCCAGGAGGCAGGATGGACAAGCGAGAAGTGGATGTAGCGGTTATCGGTGCGGGTACGGCGGGAATGGTCGCCTATCAGCGCGCCCGCAGGGCCACCGACCGGATTGTGTTGATTGAGGGTGATCAATACGGCACCACCTGTGCCCGGGTAGGGTGCATGCCCAGCAAGTTGCTGATTGCCGCCGCGGAAAGGGCCCATCAGGTGAGGCAGGCGGAAGCGTTCGGTGTGCTTCCGGGCGATGTGCGCATTGATGGTCCGGCTGTGATGGCGCGAGTGCGTGAAGAGCGCGATCGCTTTGTGGCACCGGTGGTGCGGTCCATGGAATCGCTGCCGCAGGAACACCGGTTGATGGGGCATGCCCGATTTGTTGACAGTCATCGTCTTGTCGTGGGTGATCATACCGAGGTCACCGCGGGCCGGATTGTTATTGCCACCGGCTCCCGCCCCAACATCCCGGGCATTCTGAAAGAAGCGAAAGACCGACTGGTGGTCAACGATGACGTGTTCGACTGGCGGGATCTGCCGTCTTCGGTGGCGGTGTTCGGCCCGGGAGTGATTGGGGTCGAATTAGGTCAGGCATTGAGCCGGCTGGGCGTAAAGGTCCGCATGTTTGGCGTCAGCGGCGGCATTGGCGGTATTCAGGATGAGAAGGTGAGGGAGTATGCGCTGGACACCTTCCGTGAAGAGTTTGCCATCAGCCCGAAAGCCGATACCCGGCGTGTTGAACGCATCGAGGAGGGGGTTCGCATCAGCTGGAGCGAGGGCGGCAAGGAGCATCAGCAAACCTTTGATTATCTGTTGGCAGCCACTGGGCGGAGACCCAACATTGATCACCTGGATATCCAGAATGCCGGCATCGAACTGGATGAACGGGGCATGCCGGAGTTTGACCCCTTCACCCTGCGCTGCGGTGACAGCCATATCTTCATTGCCGGTGATGTGAACAACGACCGCCCCCTGCTGCACGAGGCGGCAGACGAAGGCAGGATTGCCGGCGACAATGCAGGGACCTGGCCGGAAGTCCGAACCGGCCGCAGAAAAACTCCCATGGCGGTGGTGTTCACCGAGCCCCAGATTGCCTCGGTGGGGCTGAACATTCATCAGGTGGATGAGCGTTGCCAGGGCTGCTTTGCGGTTGGTGAGGTGTCGTTTGAGGATCAGGGGCGCAGCAAGGTTATTGGCAAGAATCGGGGGCTGCTCCGGGTCTACGGCGAGCACGGCAGCGGCCTGTTCATGGGGGCCCAGATGTTCGGGCCTGCTGCAGAGCACCTTGCCCACTTGCTGGCGTGGTGCGTGCAAAAGCGAATGACCGTGAGCGAAATGCTGGAGCTGCCGTTTTACCATCCGGTGATTGAGGAGGGGCTGCGAACCGCAATAAAAGACCTGAGCAAGAAACTCCGGATAGGCCCTGAGCCAGGGGAGGGTTGCATGGATTGCGGGCCGGGTGTGTAGCTTTACCCTCCGTCTTTGACAGAGGGCAAGTCATTAAAGCGTGTTTTGCCCTAGATTCATGGCATTGGCGGTTGTATTCCGCTGATGCCGTGCCCATATCTTCTCATGGAAGAAGTAAGCAACGGTGTTAATGGCCGGTTCGACCATCGCGATCAGGCTGCCGATCAGAATGTCCCCGGTCAGCAGGAACGCGACGGTAAAAGCCACCGTAAAGTGGGTAATCGCGAAGGTGATCGTTTTCAGAAACGACGGGTCGCCCTTCGAGCTGTGATTGTGAACAAACAGTTTCAGGGTACTCATGGAATCAACTCCGCGTGATGAATGCCTATAACCCCATTTAAGGACAAACGAGAATTGTTTCCAAATAGAAAGTGACATTTTTCTCGATAGGGTTCAGCTATGATTTTAGGGTTGGTGGTATAAGTTTCTGCTATGAGCGATATTGAATACCCAAACTTTCGTTCTGACACTGAGCTGTCTTACAGTAGCTGTTAGATGACACCCCAAAACGAATCAGGAGGTTCAACATGGGCAAGAATTTTATTGGTCTCGACACAGACAAAACCCAGAAGCTGGCAGATGCACTGAACGAACTGCTCTCCAACTACCAGATTTTCTACATGAATGTGCGTGGCTATCACTGGAACATCAAGGGTGACAATTTCTTTGAGCTGCATGCCAAATTTGAAGAACTCTACGATGACCTGCTGCTCAAGATTGATGAAATTGCCGAGCGGGTTCTCACCCTGGGCCATCGTCCTGCACACGCCTACAGCACCTACATTGAAAAGTCCGAAGTGCCGGAGCGCAAGGACGTATCTGATGGCAAAGAAGCGGTGGGTAACATCGTCGAGAGTTTCGGTAAGCTCATCGCCAAGCAGCGTGGCCTGCTGAACCTGGCCGGTGAAGCAGAAGATGAAGGTACCGTGGCACTGATGAGTGACTACATCTCTCAGCAGGAAAAAACGGTATGGATGTACCGGAGCTACCTGGGCCAGTAAGTTCCGGCTGATGCTCCGACTTTTCCCCGGCCCGGCATCGGGCCGGGGAGTTGTCACAGAAACGTCACNGCNCTGTCACTTTCCTTTCCCGCGTTCGTCACGTCTGTCGCCTAGCCTTCTTTGCTCTTNCATCATNAAATAAGCAAAGGAGCCCGCTGTGCCCAAGACATCGCACCCATTNCAACTGTCATTGCTCGNTCTCGCTGTGAGCGCCGTGCTGGTNTCCGGCTGTAATTCCTCGGACAACGATGATGANCTGGCNNCGGAAGCTCAGGTCACTGGCCTGACGCTNGAATTCGCCGGTCGATACAGCACCGGNCAGTTTGATGAGTCTGCNGCGGAAATCACGGCGTTTGACCCTGCCAGTCGCAGGGCGTTTGTGGTTAATGCCTTGTCCGGNGCTGTGGATGTGCTGGATATGAGCGACCCGGTCAATCCAGCCAAAATCGACACGCTGACAGTTGCTGACATTGCCGCTGATGCGGTGGTTAACAGTGTGGCGGTGGCAAACGGGCTCGTTGCGGTTGCTGTTGAATCGAATCCGAAAACTGACCCCGGTTATGTTGCGGTATTTGGAGCTGCAGACCTGCAGNTGCGTGACAGTATCCAGGTAGGTGCGCAGCCGGATATGGTNACCTTTACGCCGGATGGGCAATATGTCCTGGCAGCAAACGAAGGCGAGCCAAGCGATGACTACCAGATCGATCCGGAAGGGTCGATCAGTGTGGTTGATGTTTCCAATCCGGGGAATCTCACGGTACGGACAGCCGATTTTCTGGCCTTCAACAGCCAGGATGGCGCCCTGAAGGCATCGGGTGTTCGCATATACGGCCCGGGGGCCACCGTAGCCCAGGATCTGGAACCGGAATATATCACCGTCAGTGCCGACAGCCGCACTGCCTGGGTCTCTTTGCAGGAAAACAACGCCCTGGCGAAGCTGGATATCGGCGCGGCAACGGTCACCGGTATTTTACCCCTGGGGTTCAAGGATTACGGTGTTGAGGGGCAGGGTATTGATGCCTCGGACGATGACGGCGTCATCAATATCCAGAGATGGCCGGGTGTGGTGGGTATCTACCATCCCGATGCCATCGACAGTTACCAGGCAAATGGTGAAACCTTTATCGTGACGGCCAATGAGGGTGATGCCAGGGCCTGGGGTGAAGATGACGCCGACTACTGGAATGGCGATAGTTCCAGGGGTTTTGTCGAAGAGTTGCGGGTGAAACACCTGGTACATCCGGATGGTTTTGCCCGCCGGATTGGTGACGACATGCCACCGCAACTGACTGCGCTGGCCGAAGGTGCGCTGTTGAATCCATCCGTCTTCGATTACTGCGGTGCCACAGCCGGTGCAGCCAATGACTGTCGCGATGATGACCAGTTGGGAAGACTCAACATCAGTTGGGTGCAGGGTTACCGGGTTGATGAAAATGGTGCCCCTGTCACGTTCAACGCGTCGGGTGCAGAAGACCCGGACGGCACGCTTCTGATGTACGACCAGCTGTACTCCTACGGCACGCGTTCTCTGGCGATCTGGAATGAGGACGGTGAGCTGGTATGGGACTCCGGCGATGCGATCGAGCAGTTCCTGGCCAGTGAGGACTGTCGTCTGGGTACGGCTCGTTCTATTCCCTGCTCAGACCACTTCAACTCCGCCCATGACGAGGGCATGGCGTTCGATTCCCGGTCGGACGCCAAAGGTCCGGAACCTGAAGCCGTGACTGTGGCGACGTTCGGCAATAAAACCTTTGCTTTTCTGGGCCTTGAGCGCATGGGCGGTATTCTGGTCTACGACGTAACGGACCCTGCCAGTCCGGTTCAGGTGGATTACCTGAATACCCGTGACGACTGGACCACTGTCGACACGGCTTCAGTACTCGAAACCGCAGGGGATCTGGGCGTGGAGAGCATCACTGTGGTGGCCGCCGATGACTCACCTACTGGTGAGCCGTTACTCATCACCGGCAACGAAGTCAGCGGCACCACGGCGATCTACCGTGTGAAACTCGAACTGACTGATTAATTCAGTTTCCGGAATAAAAAAGCCCCGTCTTCATGGCGGGGCTTTTTTGTGTCCGGGCCAAAAAAGTGTCCACAGGATCGTGTCATATAACCGAAACATATTATTAACAGTCCGTTAATAAATTCCCGCCATAGTGTCGTCTCAAGATTGCTGCCAACCACCGATTGGAAATAAAGCGTGACGAGACTTGCCTGGACGACCTGTTTACTTGCCGCCTTGATGCCGTTGCCGGCTCTGGCAGAGGTTCAGCTCACTTTGGGGGCCTGTGTGAACGTGCAGGCTGTTCAGGATAGCGAGCAGACCGCCGGCTCTGGCCAGTCACTGACTCTTGCTGATGGTACCCAGCAGTTGGTGGTGGAGTGCACCACCGAAATTGGTCGTGAAGAAGTGCTGGAAACCAGCGACGCCTTCGTTGTCCGTTTCGAGGCTGCTGATACCGCACTNGCCCTGAGCGCTCCGGAAATCGAGTCGCGNAATCAAATGGACGCTTTCAATCAACAGGGTAACTGGNAGNTGACTGATCGNCAGGGCCGTGAGGTGGCGTTTACCGCCGATGTGCTCGAGAAAGAGGGCTTTCAGCTGGTGCGGGACTATGCCCGTGAGCTGGCGGCCTANAACCGTTCCGGCGCCNAAGCNGCNGTAGCTGCTCCGGGGCTGATAACCAACCAGGANGGGTTGTTGCTGGATTCGCACGTCGATCCGGATCAGGAAATGGTCAGCAGGATGCTGCGCTACTGGTATCTGAAAGCTGACGAACAAACTCGAAAAGAGTGGGACAGCTGGGTTGATTCCAGCAACCAATAAACACCAAACCAAACTGAACGTGGAGTTCCAAAAATGAAGAAGCTTCTTCTGGCTGTTGCTGTGTCTACTGTTGCCGCAGGTTCTGTGAATGCTGCGACTGTTTACGAGAAAGATGGATTTACCTACAAACTGAACGGCGACTTCCAGATTCAGTTCCGTCAGGCCACTGGCTTTGATGAGCGTGCCGAGGTTGAGTACGACGATATGGAGCTGAAAAACTACGTGGCCTACGACCTGGGCAATGACCTGACTGCATTTGGTCGTCTGGATGTGGGTTACAAAAAAGCGGCGGAAGGCAGTCAGGACGCCAGCAATCTGGAAGAGGCTTATGTCGGCCTGAAGTACGGCGTTACCTCCTTCTCTTTCGGTAAGCAGGACTTCGCCGGTGACGAATTCGGTATTGAAGAAGCCTACGAAGTCGAGACCATTGATGAAGACCGGTTTGATGGCGTAGAAACAGCAGGTGACGATACGATTCGTGTCGACATCGAGCTGGAAAACGTCTATATCGCCGCTTCTCACGAAATGGATGCTGCGGATCAGGACGGTGAATACTACGATCTCTTCGTTGCTACTGAACTGGCAGGTCTGGAACTGGCAGCGGCTTACCAGCAGTCCCGAGCGGCTGGCGCGGCTGAATCTGCGGACACCTGGGGTGTGAGCGCTTCCTACGATTTCGGCTTCATGAACCTGGCCGCTGATTACAGCTCCACCGACGAAGACGACTTCGAAACCACCCAGTACAACCTGGCGGCGGTGTTTGCCGTTGCAGCCACCACCGACGTCGCACTCGGTATGGGCAATAAGGAAGAAGATGACGCGGACGACATTACCGAATGGTACGCCAACGTAACCTACAAGTTCCCGGCTGCCAAGAACGTCAGCGTGTTCGCCGAAATCGCCCAGAGCGACCTTGAAGATGCGTCTGGCGACGACGCCGACATGGGCTTCCTGGCCGGTATGCGCGTGAAGTTCTAAGCTCGCTCGTTACATGCGCCAGCCTGGTATCGAGCTACAGGTCAGTGCAGACGTGAAATCAAGGCCGGGCCTCAGCGCCCGGCCTTGGTGTATCTAAACCGCGACCTCCAGTGGCGGCACCTCCTGATGCAAGAACCACTTCTCCGTGACCACCTTGCGGGTAAACCAGTGTGAGCGCATCAAGGTGCTGGCGATGGGCTGTTTCAGCCAGTCCGGCACCTCAAAGCCGGGCTCCTGGTCCGTGGCCCGGGTTCCGAAGCGTTCGGCAATGCGTTCACCATAGCTTTGCAGCGAGAGCGCGGAATAATCCGTGGCGGACTTGATAACATTGGCCGCCATCAGTGCCGATTCGATGGCGGGACGAATGCCCTCGCCACTCTGGGTATAGGCCAGGCCGGCCGCATCGCCAATCAGCAACACGCCGTCATCCACCAGTGGTCGGTTGGCATGGGCGTACAGCAGATAGGCGTGACCTTTGAAGCGGCCTGGCAGGTCTGAAGGAATGCGGCCCGACTGTTTCATTTCCTCGACAAAAGCTTCCAGATGATCAGATAACCGGTGGTTGTCCTCACGGCCCAGGCCGATGTTCAGATAGCTGCCTTTCCGGAAAACCCAGGCGTAGCCCTTGAGATCCCGGCAGAACCAGAGCTCTGGCGTGTCGCCGCGGGCTTCGCAGGCGCGGGCCTGCTCTGGCGTCATCTCGAACTCAACTTCCTTGGCGGCCACCACGGTTTCATGCTTGCCCGGGCCGTCGCCCAACAGCCGTGCCACCGGGCAGAAATGGCCCCCGGCACCCACCAGCAGCGGCGCCTGCCATTGATCGTTGATCACCCAGTTGCCGTTGTTCCGGTTGATGGACTTTACCGCGGTTGCCAGTTGCTTTTCACACTCGGCACGGTCCAGCAGGTAGTCGTCGAATTCGCAGCGACGAATACCGTAGCTGACAATATCCCCGTGGTCGTTCTCCACCGCACTTTGCCCCATCATGCCGATCCGGAACCGGCGAATGGGTTGCAGTGTCCGGCCGACGGAATACTTCCCCGGATCAATGTCCAGGCTGGCCATCACTGCCGGCGTAACCCAGCCGGCGCAGGTCTTGTCCCGGGGGAAGGCTTGCTTGTCGATGATCAGTACCCGTTTGCCGGAGTCCTCCAGAGCCCGGGCCAGGGTTGAGCCGGCAGGGCCGGCCCCCACGATAATGATGTCGTAGTATTCCATCAGACCCCCTCTGGCGTGGCTGGAAACGTGTAGAGTTCCTGCCGGCTCTGGGGCAGCTGGTTATTGTCGCCGTGGGTGAACACCACCTGGAACAACTGCAAAGAACCGGCCCGGAACGCGGCGATGGAACCGGCCAGATACAGTCGCCAGGCCCGGGTGAAATGTTCGTCGTACATCTCGGTGACCTGGTCCTGGTTGGCGGTGAAATTGTCCATCCAGTGGGTCAGGGTCTGAGCGTAATGCAGCCGCAGGTTTTCCACATCCAGTACCGAGAAATCGCTGTGCTCGCAGATTTCCATGAACTCGCCAATGCTGGGCGGATAGGCGCCGGGGAAAATCCGCTTCTCGATCCAGGCGTTCATCAGCATGGGCCGGTTGCGGCCGATGCTGTGGAGCAAGGCAATACCATTCGGCTTCAGGGAGCGTTTGATCAGTTCCGACAGAGCGGGGTAATTGTCCTTGCCCACGTGTTCGAGCATGCCAATAGAAACGAACGCGTCATACTGGCCCTCAATATTGCGGTAGTCGTCTTCGACATAGGTAACCAGGTTGTCCAGGCCTTGTCGCTCTGCTTCAGCCTGGGCGTAGGCCAGCTGTTCCCGTGAGATATTGTAGGAATGCACCTTCACTCCGTAATGACGGGCCATATATCGGGCCAGCCCGCCCCACCCGCAGCCGGCTTCGACCACGGTCATGCCCGGTTTCAGCCGAAGTTTGCGGCAAACGTGTTCCAGTTTGGCCAGTTGCGCCTGTTCCAGGGTGTTGTCGGCCTGCTCGTAATAGGCGCAGGTGTACTGCATTTCGGCCTCATCCAGCCACAGGTGGTAAAACGCGTTGCCCAGGTCGTAGTGGTGGTGAATGTTCTCCTTGGCCTCGGAGATGCCGGTGGCACGCGGGTTGTGGTTGCGCCACAGGGCGTCCAGCCAGCGTGGCCATTTCTGGCGGGCGGCATGGACGGCCCGGTACAGGCTCTCCATCAGATCTGGAAGATCGCCGTCGATTTCCAGTCGACCGGCGGCATACAGGTCACCAAAGGCCAGATTGGGGTTGGCCACCAGGGAGTAGAGAGCCTTGTGGTCGGTCAGGTGCAGGGTGAAGCGGGCTTCCTGAGCTTCCGGTTCTATGACATCGCCGTTCCAGAGCCGGAAACGAATGGGGGGAGAGCCGGCCATACGCATCAGTTTATGGATCAGCCAGCGTTCATAACTGTGGGGTTCGCGATCGGATTGACCGCGCTCCAGGGGCAGGCTGAGGACGTGTGCCCGGTGTTCCTCCTTGTCCGGTAACTCCGGTTTATGAGCGGTACTCTGTGCCATGGAATGCTCTCTCCTCTGATTCGTTATGGTCCGTGCAATCCCGAAAACTGAACTGAGAGTCGCGGCTTTTTGACTCAGTATAGAAAATGATCAGGTTTTGTCAGGTCGGCGGACTGAAGACTGAGGGGCAGAGCGGGTGGATGGGCGGAGCCGGCATTGGCCGGCTCCGCCAGAGTTGCAGGGTTATTCGGGGGTCAGTAGGTGGCGCTCATGCCGAACCATTCCGGGAAGATGACGATCAGCGCCAGCACCAGAATCTGGATCAGAATGAACGGAATAATACCCTTGTAGATATCCGTGGTTCGGACTTCCGGTGGTGCCACCCCTTTGAGGTAGAACAGCGAAAACCCGAATGGTGGTGTCAGGAAGCTGGTTTGCAGGTTCATGGCAATCAGGATGGCGAACCAGAGCATGTTGATGCCCATGGCCTCGGCCACCGGTGCCAGAATGGGCACGATGATGAAGGAAATCTCCACGAAATCGATGAAGAAGCCCAGCACCAGAATGACCACCATGGCCAGGATAATGAAGCCCCATTGTTCGCCGGGCAGCATCATCAGCCACTCCTCCAGCAGATAATCGCCGCCGGTATAGCTGAACACCATGGAGAAGGCAGTCGCGCCGATCAGGATTGCGAACACCATGGCGGTCACGCTGACGGTGTCTTTGGCGGCATCCCAGACCATTTTGAACGAGAACTGGCGGTAGATGATCGCGAGAACCACGGCACCAACACCGCCCAGTGCGGAGGATTCCGTGGGAGTGGCGATGCCGGTGAAGATGGAGCCCAGCACAATCACGATCAACGCCAGTGGCGGAATAATCGCAAGCAGGGCATCCCGGATTTCCTTGCCCCGGCTGACCGATTCATCCTGGGCCGGCATGGCCGGTGCGGTTTCCGGCTTGAAACGGGTCAGGATCAGAATGTAGACAATGTACAGGCCAATCAGTACCACGCCGGGCATGACCGCAGCCTTGAACAGATCGCCCACGGGCAGGCCAAGGACGTCACCCAGAATGATCAGGATGATCGATGGCGGCACAATCTGGCCCAGGGTGCCCGAGGCGCAGATGGTACCGGTGGCCAGGCGCTTGTCGTACTTGTGCGCGAGCATGACCGGAAGCGAAATCAGGCCCATGGCAACCACGCTGGCGCCGACAACGCCGGTGGAGGCAGCCAGCAGAGCACCGACAAGAATGGTGGAAATAGCAAGGCCGCCGGGCAACCCGCCAAACAGCCGTCCCATGGAGGTCAGCAACTGTTCAGCCAGTCTGGTGCGCTGCAGTACCACACCCATGAAGATGAACAGAGGCACTGCCATCAACACGGTGTTCTGCATCACGCTCATGATCCGGAAGGGCATGAAGGCAAACAGATCCATGCCTTCGGCGTAGATACCGAAAAACAGTGCGACGCCGCCGAAGGTGAAGGCTACCGGGAAACCGAACATCAGCATGACCAGCGCCACGCCGAACATAATCATACCGATCATGCCAGACCTCCTGCGCTGTGCTCGCCTTCGTACCGCTTGTCACCGGCCATCACACGGATGGCGTAGGTCACCATGTTCAAGCCGGCCGTTCCCATAAAGAAAGCGCTGACCGGAATCACGGATTTGATCACCCACCGGTGCGGTAAGCCGCCGGGGTCGCCGCTGCCTTCGCCCATCTGGTAGGCATCCATGGCGTAGCTGTAGCCATAGGTGGCAATCAGGTAGGCGAACGGAATAACAAAAAGAACGGCGCCAATCAGGTTAATCCAGGCTTTGCGCTTCTGGCTCCAGTTGGTATAGAAAACGTCCACACGTACATGACCATCAGTGCGCAGGGCATAGGGAATGCCAAGCAGGAAGACGACTGAATAAAGGTGCCATTCCATTTCCTGCATGGCGATGGACACATCGTTGAAAGCATAGCGTGCGACGACGTCATAGAAGACGTTGGCAGCCATCAGGATCATGGCCACACAGGCGATCCAGCCGCAAAGTTTGGAGAGCCAGGCCAGGCTCTCGTCCAGTCGGATAATCCAGCGCATCGAACTTCTTCCTCCGCATCGCGGAATTTCTGAATGTTGGAAATGAAAAAGCCGGGATCACTTGGAAGAGCGATCCCGGCTCTGATTCGTCATAAACGAATAGTTTACTCGACTTCGGCCATGGTGTTGAGGTAAGCCCGCTCCGAAATGTCGGTGTAAGCGCGGCTCTGCTCAAGATAATTGTGCTGGGATTCAATGATCTTCGCAGCCATCTCACTTTCTGCCGCGGCTTCTTTCAACAGCTTCTCGTTGGCCTCGTACATGGCCTGGAAAATGTCATCCGGGAAACGCTTGATCTGTACGTTCGGATACTCTTCCTTGATGTTTGCCCAGGCTTCGGCGTTGGCGTGCTGGGAGTGAACCAGCATGTCATAGGAAGCGGTGCGCATGGCTACCCGCATGATTTCCTGAAGGTCTGCCGGCAGGCGATCCCAAACGCGCTTGTTGATCAGGAACTGCAGCTCGGTTGCCGGTTCGTGCCAGCCGGTGTAGTAGTAGTCAGCAATCTGCTGGAAACCAAGACGCAAATCCAGCGCCGGGCCTACCCACTCAACGGCATCAATCGTATTACGCTCCAGAGCGGTGTAGAGCTCGCCCGGGGCGATGTTAGTGGGGTTAACACCCACTTCTGCGAAGACTTCGCCGGCAAAGCCGGGAATACGCATTTTCAGACCCTTGAGGTCATCCAGGGATTTGATTTCCTTGCGGAACCAGCCGCCCATCTGTACGCCGGTGTTGCCGCCAGGGAACGACAGCATGTTGTGGGGCTCATACACTTCCTGCATCAGCTCCATACCGCCACCGTGGTAGAACCACGCATACTGTTCCATGGCATTCATGCCAAATGGCATGCTGGTGAAGAACAGGGTTTCCGGCACCTTGCCCTTCCAGTAATAGGAGGCGGAGTGGCCCATGTCGTACTGACCGGCCTTGACCATGTCGAATACGCCCAGTGGGGCCTTGTGCTTGTTGGCTGAGTCGATGCGGACGGTCAGTCGGCCATCAGACATCTTGTTAACGGTTTCAGCGAAGCGTTTGGTGGTGTCACCAAAAATGGGGAAGTTCGGGCCCCAGGTTTCTGCCAGTCGCAGGGTGAACTTGTCTTGGGCAAGCGCCTGGGTGGCGGCAAAGGTAGTTGCCACAGCCAGCACAGCCGCGGAAAGAACAGAACGGATCTTCATTGCTCTTCTAACCTCTTGTCATTGTTGTAGTAGAGCCCGGCCCCTCGTGGGGTCCGGAACTCAAGAGTGTAGTTCAGATTAGCAACTATGGCGGGTGGGCTGCAGCAAAAAATTGCCGGACTACGACATTGGTCTAACGTTAAACGTCGTTCATTCGACCGATCTGGCTGGCCAGGCGCATGGCCTCATGCTCCTCCAGGGATTTCAGATCCTCCAGCAGGGATTTGGCCTCGGGAATCTCGGCTTTGCCGATGAGGGCGTCGTACAGGTCCATCACCTGGTCGTGGAAATCAAAGATCTCCCGGGCAATACCGTCAAAATCCAGATCGTTATAGCGGGTATCGCAGGTGCGGTTCTTCTCGATGGGTTTATGCACGCCATAATCGTACAGGCGGGTGGTCATGGCTTTCGGGTCGGCCTGTTTCTCGTACTCGGCAACAGCCTGTTCCAGCAGTGCCTCGTGGGAACTGATGTAATCGAGCAAGGCGCTGGCGCGTTCGTTCTGATTTTTCTGGGCGGATTCGTGCAGGCACCGGGCCAGGTGGGCGTGGAGCTGGCGTGTCCAGTCAATCAGGTCTGCGAAGGTTTTGATTTCCATGGCGTCTTACTCTTGTCAGGCAATGGGTTTCAGGTTTTTTGTTGTGTTCAGTCTAGTCAAGATTTTCCGCTTTTTTCGGCACCGGGGCGTTGATCAACGTCAGACCGGTATCCGGTACGGCACGTTTCCGCCACTGCCGGAACCAGCGCAGAGCGGGTTTTTCGATACCGTAATGCAGGGCTGCCGCCAGACCAATGGCAACGGCCAGGGCCATCATCACACCAAGTTGGCCGGGTAGTCCGGCTTTGTAAGCCAGATCAATCACGCCATAACCAATGTTCTGGTGCACCAGGTACAGGGTGTATGAAATGCTGCCCAGCCAGAGCAGTCCCGGCCGGGCCAGAACGTTGAGGTAGCCGGCGACAGCCAGCCCGAAAACGCCATAACAGCCGAGCACAAAGAGGTTGAACGGTGCCTTGTAAGCGAGCAGACAGTGGCTGATGGTTAGTGTCAATAGCGCAAGATCCGCGACCGGCAAGCGACTGTGGCGGTGCCAGCGGTAGATCAGCATGCCGCTGATAAACAAGGGCGCGTAGCGGGTAAACAACAGGTCTTTGATCAGGAATTCCAGCCCGTCGGGAATGGCCTTCCACCAGATCACCGCCGTGTAGCTGGCCAGAGTCCAGGCCCAGAGTACTGGCCGCATGCGCTGCCAGCTCCCCAGCCCGTAGAACAGCAAGGCAATCCAGACGTAGAACGTGGCTTCAATCACCAGGCTCCAGTAGGCGCCATCGACATGGGGATGGCCCAGGTATTCGTGCAGCAGAGTGATGTTCAGTAGCGCCGAGCCCGGGCTCACCATGCGGTCAGCTGGCCCCATCAGTTGAACGGCAATCCAGGTCAATACAATGCCGGCCCAGAGTGCAGGCAGCAGGCGGAACGCGGGCCAGTCCGAACCAGCTGGCGCTGCGGGTGCGCTCCAGGGTCATGAAGATGACAAAGCCGCTGAGGATGAAAAACAGGTGAACCCCGTAGCGCCCGAAACCGAGGGTGTCCGGCGTGCTGAAACTGTGGCCGTAGAGTTTGTCGTAGTAGGGGAGGTAGTGGAACAGCACCACACCCAGGGCCGCTATGCCTCGAAGCGCGTCCAGTGCGGGCAGTCGGTCTTGACCATTGGGCATGAAAGTTGTGCTCCTGAAAACTCAACATTTTACCGGATCGTTTATTCTAGGCAGGTTGTGACAGTAGCGGCTAGGATCTAATCATACGGTATGCTTGCTGAGATCTGACGATCCCGTCATCAAGGCGGCTGGTCCAGTATAGTACTCGCTTGGGTGGCAGACAGGGAGCAACAGGTTTATGACGGTGGAACTGGGAATTATTGAAGGATTTTACGGCCCCCTGTGGAGCTGGTCCGAACGGCGCCAACTGGTCAATACCCTGCTTGCCCATGGTTACGGCTTCTATCTGTATGCCCCCAAGGCCGATCCTTACCTGCGTCGTCGCTGGCAGGAGCCGCACCCTCCGGAGCAGGCTGAGGCAATGGCGGACTTTGCCAGATTCTGCCGGCGTGAAGGTGTGCGGTTTGGTATTGGGCTGAGCCCGTTCGAAATCTTCAATAACTTCGATGAGGCGGCCCGGGAGGCCCTGGCGAAGAAACTGAAAATGCTGGATCGCCTCGGTATCCAGGAGCTGGCTATCCTGTTTGATGACATGCACCCGGACACCCCGGACCTGGCCCGCACCCAGGCTCAGATCGTGGACTGGGTAAAAGCCAACACCAGTGCCGGCAAACTTAGCGTATGCCCCACCTACTACTCCGATGACCCGGTGCTGGACCGGGTGTTCGGGCAGCGGCCGGCGGACTATCTGGAAACCCTGGGGGCGGAACTGGACCGTGAAGTGAGAATTTTCTGGACCGGGGAAGAGGTCTGTTCCCGTGAAGTTTCTCCGGGCCATCTCAAACGTGTCAGCAAGTTGCTGGGGCGCAAGCCACTGCTCTGGGATAATTACCCGGTGAATGATGGCGACCGCATGTCCCGGCATCTGCATCTGCGTGGTTTTACCGGTCGCCCTGCCGGCAATGCCGCCTACCTTGCCGGTCATGCCATCAATCCGGCACTGCAGCCGGTGCTGACCACCATCCCGGCGATCACGCTGGCGGAATGCTACCGCCAGGGGCCGGATTACCAGTATGGTCAGGCGTTTTTGCATGCAGCGCGGGAAGTGCTTGGTCTGGAGCTTGCGGGGCAGTTGCATAAGGATCTACTGACCCTGCAGGACACCGGGCTGGCACGCATCAGCGATGAGAAAAAGCAGGCATTGATGCACACCTACGACGCGTTTGATCACCCGGCGGCTCACGAGATCCTGCGCTGGCTGGCCGGAGACTATCAGGTGACCGACGAAATGGTGGCCACCCAGTAGGCACCTGTTTTCTGTTACTCCAGATAGTAATCGAAGGTGGATACCACCCGCACGGTTTTCACCGGCTGTTGTTGCTCCGACACGCCCGGTGCCTGATCCCTTGCCAGAATCTGGAACACACCCTGATTGGCCCGGCGCAGGCTGCCAAGTTTGGCCTCGGCATCCCGAGCGAACTGTTGGGCGGATTCACGGGCCGCCGTGGTGGCCTCGGCGATCATGGCCGGTTTGATATCGTTCAGGCCGTTGAACAGGTAAGTGGGGCCGCTCGGGCCGTAGTCTGAGGACAACACTACGCCGGAATCCACCAGCTCGCTGACGTTCTGTGCCGCCTGTCGGATGCGATCGATATCGGTGCTGCGCACCATCAGGGTCTGATTGATGATGTACTGTTGCTCGCTGTTATTGCCGGCGTATGGATTGGCGCGAGTGTCGGTCACGTCCAGACGTTGGAGCTCAACCGCTGACTGGTCAATGGCCTGCAGTTTCAGGAACGCCATGATGGCTTCCCGGCTGCTTCGGGCTTTGTTCTGTGCTTCGTCCAGC
>JGI12577J12838_1000158_pt1 | contig 24646 bp, 16 predicted proteins | sample TtanPargueraPR_3_FD_12838 | JGI IMG/M metagenome (IMG submission 12838)
CGCGATGTTTATCGGATGTGGCGGCCGGCGCCCATGTTTCGGGCGCATCGGCTGGAAAAAGCCCTGGGCACCCCGGCCAAGATCTTCTACAAGTACGAGGGGGGAAGTCCTGCGGGCAGTCACAAGCCCAATTCTGCGATTCCGCAGGCCTTTTTCAACCGGGAGGCCGGTATTCGGCGTCTGACGACAGAAACTGGTGCTGGTCAGTGGGGGACCTCGCTGTCGTTTGCAGGCTCCCTGTTCGACATCGATGTGACCGTATTCCAGGTTCGCGTGTCCTACAACCAGAAGCCCTATCGCCGTGCGGTAATGGAGACCTATGGGGCTAACTGCGTGGCTTCACCATCGGAAATGACAGAGTTTGGTCGTCGGGTGCTGGGGGAAAACCCCGACCACACCGGCAGTCTTGGTATTGCTATTTCCGAGGCGGTGGAGCTGGCCGTTCAGGATCCGCACACCAAGTATGCTCTGGGTTCCGTGCTGAACCATGTCCTGTTGCATCAGACCGTAATCGGCCTGGAGTCCATGAAACAGATGGAGATGGCCGATTGCTGGCCAGACGTGATCGTTGGGTGCACCGGTGGCGGCTCTAATTTCGCGGGTATTGCGTTCCCGTTCATGGGCCATGCGTTGAGAGGCGGGGAGAAGTCCCGGATTGTCGCGGTTGAACCTTCAGCGTGTCCGACGTTGACCCGGGGTAAATACGCCTATGACTACGGCGATACGGCACAAATGACACCACTCACCAAGATGCATACCCTGGGTTCAGGTTTTACACCGCCGGGGTTCCATGCTGGCGGCCTGCGCTATCACGGCATGGCTCCGATGGTGTCGCACGCCAAGGAGCTGGGACTGTTCGATGCTGTTTCCTACACTCAGCGCGAGTGCTTTGAGGCGGGTGTCCTGTTTGCGCGCAACGAAGGGATCGTACCGGCCCCTGAAGCCAATCATGCCGTGAAGGGTGCGATTGACGAGGCGTTGCGGTGCAAGCGCGAGGGCAAGGAGGAGGTGATCCTGTTCAACCTTTGTGGTCATGGGCATTTCGATATGGCGGCCTATACCTCGTATTTTGCCGGTGAACTGAGCGACCATGAGTACGGCGAGCAGGAGCTGGCTATGGCGTTGTCGGGGCTGCCCTCGGTCAGCGTCTGATTGAATTTGCCCCCGGTCAGGCACTGTGCCTGACCGGGTGGCGGCATCCTGCTCACTTGTCCCTTTCGATCTTCAATGGCTCCAGGCTTCCGATCCGGAACTTCAATTCCAGTTCCGCGCCGTTTTCATCATCGCCTTCCACTTCAATACCGCCATTGCGATTGACCTTTAGTTCCTCGATCGTGGCCATTCCCTGCTGCTGAGCGGCTTTCAGATAAGAGCGCACGTCGTCCGCGCTCACACCGTAGATCTCGCCTTTGGCTTTGCGGCGTTGCTCCCGGTCGATCTCGCCTTTGCCGTTCAGGTCCAGTTCCACGAACCAGTCCTGGCCCATCCAGCCTTCGAGCTCGATTTCATTATCATGGTCGTCGTCAAATTCGATGCTCTGGAAATGGCTGATACCGTAGTTGTTGCCCACCTGAAGCATGCGGTCCGCATCGTCAAAGCTGCCTTTGGCGAAGGCTGCGGGGGCTGCGACAAGGCTGCTGATCAGCGCGATGGTCAGAGTCTTTTTCATGGTGTTCTCCTAGCTTTTCTGTGTTTGAAAAACTGCCGGTTCTGCCCGGTTGGCTACCAGCTTGAGCCCAGATTAACGGGGCAGGGCTTTCCGCATCGTGATAGGCTCATTCATGATTCGTTCATCTGGCTTTTGTCACCATTAACACCATGACCAGACCTCGTTTACATTCATCGCTGCTACCCGCAGACCGGTTTTCACGCCGGGTGTTCCGGGTGTTGTTGCTGACTCTGTTTGCGGTGGGCGCGCTGCCGTTTGCCCAGGTGGCCTGTGCCGATGATGACGACGACTGGCGGCGCCTGCACCACGAGGTTGAGGCCGGCCGTATCAAACCCCTGAGCGAAATCCTGGACAGCCTTGCCCGCGACTGGCGCGGAGACGTGATCGATGTGGATATCGAGAAAGACGATGGTGAGATCCTCTACGAGATCGAGTTGTTGGGCCCGGAAGGCCAGGTGGTGGAGTTTGAGATCAATGCCCGGACCGGAGAGATTCTGGAGATAGAGGGCAGGAATATCCAGGGCATGAAACGCTGATGAAAATTCTTCTGGTGGAGGACGATGCCGCGCTGGCACAAGGGCTGGCCGGTAGCTTGCGGGATGCCGGACTGCTGGTGGAAGTCGCCGGGGAAGGCCGCACGGCCGACTTTCTGGTGAGCATCGAACGTTACGATGCGGTGGTACTGGACCTGGGCTTGCCGGATGGCAATGGCACCCAGTGGCTGGCCGGTTGGCGGGAGCGGGGTATTGATCTGCCGGTGCTGATTCTGACCGCCCGGGAGCGCTGGTCCGATAAAGCCGCGGGGTTCTCTGCCGGTGCCGATGACTATGTCACCAAGCCCTTTGAAACGGCTGAAATCCTGTTCCGCCTGCGGGCCCTGGTGCGCCGGTCCCACGGCCACGCCCACCCGGTGATTACCGTGGGTGACATTGCGCTGGATACCCACGCCGGGCAGGTCACCCGCTCTGGTATGCCGGTTTCACTCACGGCCCAGGAGTTCAGGCTGTTATCGCACCTGATTCACGCCGCGCCCAGAATCGTGTCCCGCACCGAGTTGTCCGAACATGTCTATGACGGCGACCAGGAGCCGGATTCCAATGTTATCGATGTCCAGGTCAGCCGGTTGCGGCGCAAACTCGGCGCCCAGGCTATCGAGACCATCCGTGGCCAGGGCTACCGTATGAACGGCCACGGAGAACCATCCTGATGCTGACACGTCTGCGCCGCTGGCCGGTGGCGCTGCGGATGCTGGTGTCTGCCCTGGTATTGGTTTTGGTGGTGTTGCCGCTGGCCGGTACCGTGTTGGCCTGGAACTTTCGCCAGACCCTGAGCCAGTCCTTTGATGAGCGCCTGTTATCGTTCCTGAATGTGGTCATTGCCGGCATTGAGTCTGACCCTCAGACCGGCGAATTGACCCCCGGCCCGCAACTGGGTGATCCGCGCTTCGAGCGGGTGTATTCCGGCTGGTACTGGCAGGTGAACGACAACAGCGGGCGGGTGATCACCTCACGGTCACTGTGGGATCAGCGACTGCCACAGATCAGTGGCCGGGGTCCGGACTGGGCCCAGGCCCCGGGGCCGCGTGGCCAGACACTTCGGATAGTGGAGCGGGATGTCCAGTTACCGGCTTTCGAAGGCTGGTTATCTGTGTCTGTCGCGGCCGACCAGGCGGAGCTCGATGCCCAGGTTGCGCGCTTCAACCGGTTGCTGGTGGTTTCGCTGACCACGCTCGGTACGTTGTTACTGGTGATGATCGGGTTGCAGATCCGCTGGGGCCTGGCACCACTTCGGCGCCTGGAGCGGGATCTCCGGGCCATGGAGTCCGGCCAGACCCGTTCACTGACCAGTGATCTGCCCGAAGAACTTGCGCGGCTCTCCGAGGCCATGAATCAGGTGCTTGAACGGGATCAGATACTGATTGAGCGTGGGCGCACGGCTGCGGGCAATCTGGCCCATGCCCTCAAAACGCCGGTGTCTGTGCTTACCACCCTGAGTGATCGTTTGCCGCCGGCACAGAAAACCGCTTTCCGTACCGAACTGAGCCGCATCGATGACGCCGTGCGCCATCATCTGGCCAGGGCTTCAGCGGCCGGACCGGCCGCCCTGGGGCGTGTGGATCTTGGTGAAACCCTGGAGCCGGTGCTGTCGGCACTCAATACTCTCGCGCAACGCCGTGGCGTTACCCTCGAAAGCGACCTGGGCGATACGGGCGCGGTTCGGCTTGAACAACAGGATTTACAGGAAATTGCGGGCAATCTGCTGGAAAATGCCATCAACTGGGCGGAAAGTCAGGTAACGTTTCGGGTTGAAGGCTTGCCGGATGGTCTGGCGCTGATGGTGGAGGATGACGGCCCTGGCCTGTCTGACGCCGATATCGAGCAGGCTCTGACACGGGGCACCCGGCTGGATGAAACCCGGTCCGGTTCCGGCCTGGGCCTGGCGATCGTCAAAGAGCTGGCTGAACTGTATGGCGGCACGCTGACCCTGGCCCGATCTCCCCTCGGAGGGTTACAGGCCAGTGTGCGCTTTCCATCTCACTCATCGTCCAAGGCCCGCGGCGGGCAGTGATGCTCCTCCACCAGCGTGCCTTCATCCACGCTTTCCAGGTGTACATCAAAGCCCCAGAGCCGATGTACGTGCCTCAGCACTTCATCCGTTTCGTTGCCCAGCGGCACCCGGTCTACCGGGATGTGTCGCAGGGTTAACGAACGATCACCGCGAATATCCACACTCCATACCTGAATGTTCGGCTCCCGGTAACTGAGGTTGTATTGGCGCGCCAGCTTTTCCCGCAGCGCACGATAACCGGGCTCATCGTGAATGGCGGTGACGGTGTAGTGGTCTTCCCGATCGTCGCTTTCGATGGCGAACAGCTTCAGGTCACGCATCACCTTCGGTGAGAGAAACTGCTGGATAAAGCTCTCGTCCTTGAAGTTGTGCATGGCGAAATGCAGGGTTTCCAGCCAGTCTGTACCGGCGATGTCCGGGAACCATTCCCGGTCCTCATCGGTAGGGTTTTCACAGATACGTCTAAGGTCGGTGAAGATGGAGAAACCCAGGGTGTAGGGGTTCAGGCCGGAATACCATGGGCTGTTGAACGGGGGCTGGTATACCACGGCGGAGTGGCTTTGCAGGAACTCCAGCATGAAGCCATCGTTCACCAGCCCCTTGTCGTACAACCGGTGCAACAACGTGTAGTGCCAGAACGTGGCCCAGCCCTCGTTCATCACCTGGGTCTGGCGCTGTGGATAGAAATACTGGGCCAGCTTGCGCACGATGCGTACCAGTTCCCGCTGCCAGGTTTCCAGCAACGGCGCGTTTTTCTCGATGAAGTACAACAGGTTTTCCTGAGGCTCCTCCGGGTATCGGGGCCTGCGGCGAACCGGGTCCCCGTCGTCCTCTGCTTTGGGGATGGTTCGCCACAGATCGTTGATGCGGCGTTGCTCGTATTCCTCCCGCTCCTTTTGCCGGCGGGCCTCCTCGGCGGCCGAAATCGGGGCAGGGCGCTTGTAGCGGTCTACACCGTAGTTCATCAGTGCGTGGCAGGAGTCGAGAATCTCTTCCACGGCATCCACGCCGTGTCGCTCCTCGCACTCCGACACATAATGCCGGGCAAACACCAGGTAATCGATGATGGCGCTGGCGTCTGTCCAGGTACGGAACAGATAATTGCCCTTGAAGAACGAGTTGTGGCCATAGCTGGCGTGGGCAATCACCAGGGCCTGCATGGGCAGGGTGTTCTCTTCCATCAGGTAGGCGATACAGGGATTGGAATTGATCACAATCTCATAGGCCAGCCCCATCTGGCCCCGCTGATAGCCCTTGGAGGTTTGCAGAAACTGCTTGCCGAAGGACCAGTGATGATAGCCCACCGGCATGCCGACGGAGCTGTAGGCATCCATCATCTGCTCGGCGGTAATCACTTCAACCTGGTTCGGGTAAGTGTCCAGTCCGAACTCGGCGGCGCATTTGGCAATTTCCTCGTCGTATTTCTGGATCAGTTCGAAGGTCCATTCCGAACTGGTGGAAATGGGCTTACCTGCCTTGGGTTGTTCGCTCTCCGGTGCGTTCGGGCGATCAATCAGGCTGCTCATGCCGCTTTCCTCTCGAACAACTGTCGGAAGACCGGGTAAATGTCGCCAGGATCGGCAATCTGCTGCATGGCGAAGCTCTGGGGAAACTGCTCCATGATTTTCTCGTATTCGTACCAGAGCATCTGGTGATCCTGGGGTGTGATTTCGATATAGGAATAGTACTGAACCAGCGGCAGAATTCGCTCAGACAGCAGTTTGCCGCAGATGGGTGAGTCGTCGTTCCAGTTGTCGCCGTCGGATGCCTGGGCGGCATAAATGTTCCATTCCGCTGGCGAGTATCGGGCTTCGACAATCCGGTGCATCAGTTTAAGGGCGCTGGAGACAATGGTGCCCCCGGTTTCCCGGCTGTAGAAGAACTCTTCTTCGTCCACTTCCTTGGCGCTGGTGTGGTGGCGGATAAACACCACTTCGATTTTCTTGTAGTTTTTCTTCAGGAACAGATACAGCAGGATAAAGAAGCGTTTGGCGATGTCCTTGTGCATCTGGGTCATGGAACCGGATACATCCATCAGGCAGAACATCACCGCACTGGTGGCGGGTTTGGGCTGCTTCAGGTGTTGCCTGTAGCGCAGGTCGATCTCGTCAATGAAAGGAATGCGTTTGACGTTGGCTTTCAGCCGCGCGATTTCCTCTTCCAGCACCTTGATCTGGTCTTCATGGCTGAAGGCCGGATCGAGATCGTTCGGTGCGCTTTTCAACGCCTCGAGCTGCTTTTCCAGGTCCCGGATCTTTTTCTTGCGCGCACCGCCCAGGCCCAGACGCCGGGCGTGGGCGCCCCGAAGGGAACGCACCACATCCAGCTTGGCGGGCACTCCCTGGGTGGTGAAGCCCGAGCGTACATAACTGAAGGCTTCGGTGTCCTTGAGTTTTTTCCGGGCCAGATTGGGCAGCTCCAGATCGTCGAACAGGAAGTCGAGAAACTCTTCCTGGGTAATCTGGAAGGCGAACTCATCCATGCCTTCTCCGTCCGGGCTGGCCTGGCCTTGCCCCTGGCCCTGGCCACCGCCGCTCTCGGGTTTGGGGATGGTGTCCCCGGCCACCCATTCCTGATTGCCGGGGTGCACCACCTCTCGCCGGCCACCGTGGCCATGGTGGAAGATAGGTTCGTCAATATCCCGGGCGGGAATGCTTACTTTCTCGCCCCGTTCGATATCGGTGATGGAGCGCTTCTGCACGGCATCCGACACCGCCTTCTTGATGTGGTGGCGGTAACGGCGCAGGAACCGTTCCCGGTTCACTGCGCTCTTGTTCTTGCCGTTCAGGCGCCGGTCAACAATGTGGGTCATACCCATGGTACTGCTCCCGCTGGCCGTTAATGGGATTTCCGGACGCGCAGGTACCACTCGGCAAGCAAGCGAACCTGTTTCTCCGTGTATCCACGGTCAACCATGCGTTCCACAAACTGTTTGTGCTTCTTCTGGTCTTCCTGGCTGGCCTTCGGATTGAAGGAAATCACCGGCAACAGGTCTTCGGTGTTCGAGAACATCTTCTTCTCGATCACGCTGCGCAGCTTCTCATAGCTGAGCCAGGACGGGTTCTTGCCACCGTTGTTGGCCCGGGCCCGCAGCACAAAGTTGACCACTTCGTTGCGGAAGTCCTTGGGGTTGGAAATGCCCGCTGGTTTCTCGATTTTCTCCAGCTCGTCGTTGATGGAGGAACGGTCCAGAATCTCGCCGGTTTCCGGGTCCCGGAACTCCTGATCCTGAATCCAGAAGTCGGCATAGGTGACATAGCGGTCGAACAGGTTCTGGCCGTACTCGCTGTAGCTTTCCAGATACGCCGTCTGGATTTCCTTGCCGATGAACTGGACGTAGTGGGGCGCCAGGTATTCCTTGATGAAGCGCAGGTATTTTTCCTGCAACTCCGGCTGGAACTGTTCCTGTTCGATCTGCTTTTCCAGCACATAGAGCAGGTGAACTGGGTTGGCGGCAATCTCGGTGGTGTCGAAATTGAATACTTTTGACAGGATCTTGAAGGCAAAGCGGGTAGACAGGCCGTCCATGCCTTCCATCACCCCGGCAGCATCCCGGTACTCCTGGATGGACTTGGCCTTGGGGTCGGTGTCCTTGATGCTCTGGCCGTCGTATACCTTCATTTTGGAGAAGATGCTGGAGTTTTCCGGCTCCTTGATCCGCGACAACACCGAGAACTGGGCCAGCATATCAAGAGTGTCAGGTGCGCAGGGCGCTCCGGAGAGTGAGCTGTGCTTCAGTAGCTTGCGATAGATTTCAATCTCTTCAGTGACCCGCACACAGTAGGGCACCTTGACGATGTACACCCGGTCCAGGAAGGCTTCGTTGTGCTTGTTGTTGCGGAACGTCTGCCACTCGGATTCATTGGAGTGGGCCAGGATCACGCCGTCGAAGGGCACCGAGCCCATGCCCTCGGTGGTGTTGTAGTTGCCTTCCTGTGTGGCCGTCAGTAGCGGATGCAGCACCTTGATTGGTGCCTTGAACATTTCCACAAACTCCATCAGCCCCTGGTTGGCTTTGCACAGGCCGCCGCTGAAGCTGTAGGCATCCGGATCATCCTGGGAATAGTCTTCCAGCATGCGGATGTTGACCTTGCCCACCAGGGCCGAGATGTCCTGGTTGTTGTCGTCGCCCGGCTCGGTCTTGGATACACCGATCTGGTCCAGCACCGAGGGGTAACGTTTAACCACCCGGAACTGGCTGATGTCGCCGCCAAACTCATGCAGGCGCTTGACTGCCCAGGGTGACATGATGTTTTTCAGGTAGCGGCCGGGAATGCCGTATTCCTCTTCCAGAATCGGGCCATCCTCGGCCGGGTCGAACAGGCCTAGCGGGCTTTCGTTTACCGGAGAGCCTTTGATGGCGTAGAAGGGGACCTTCTGCATCAGGGCCTTGAGTTTCTCGGCCAGGGAAGACTTACCGCCGCCAACGGGGCCGAGCAAGTAGAGAATCTGCTTCTTCTCCTCCAGACCCTGGGCTGCGTGGCGGAAGAACGAAACTATGTTTTCGACGGCATCTTCCATGCCGTAAAACTCGTCGAATTCCGGGTAACGCTTGATGACTTTGTTCGAGAAGATGCGTGACAGGCGGGGGTCACGGGAGGTATCGATCAGTTCTGGTTCGCCGATGGCAATCAACATCCGCTCCGCGGCGGTGGCGTATGCCGTTGGGTCCTTTTTGCAGATCTCCAGGTATTCCTCAAGGGAGTATTCCTCCTCCTGAGTCTGTTCATACCGGTCTTTGAAGTGCTGCAGAATGCTCATAGATGGCCCCTCGCTTACTCTTGCCTGTTATAAATTCACGCAATGTCCCCGTTGCTGTTTCGCCGCGTGTCCCGGCGGTGTGTCTGGTTAAGGAATGAATGGGATGGTGTTAAGCAGGTATACGTTATCCGGAGGTTTCCGGCCTGCTTAATCTGAGCTTAGTTCAGAGTTCGGGGGTTGGACAGTGAGCAGTCAAATTAGGTTCATTAAATTATGTTACGGGCGGTAAGCCAGACTGGACNCCNNNGACTTACCGCCCATGATCNAAGGTTATTTCTTGACGAGGGTAAANACNCTCTCTGTGGCGCCGTTTCTCAGGCCCCGGCGTTTGGCAAACGGGTTGTCACGGGCCATGTCCCGTTTCAGCACCTGNTTGATCTCATAATCCTCACCATAGAGCCTGAACACTTCGTCGTCGGTAACGTTGAACGGCGGGCCCTGCATTTCCGAGCTGTCGTAATCCAGCGTGATCAGCAGGATTCTGGTGTCGTCCGGAATAATAGCGGTGAGATGATTGACATAGCTCTTGCGCATTTCCGGGGGCAGGGCGATCAGGGCAGCCCGGTCGTACACCAGGCGAATGTGTTTGAGGTCGTCCGGCACCAGCTGGAAATAATCCCCACACCAGATCTGCAGGTCGTCATGGCGGAAGGTGGTAAAGGGTTCACCCGGGTGAACGCTGGCTTTCTCCTGCGCTTCCTCGAAAAAATCCTTGCAGGCAACCTCACTTAACTCCACGCCGATAATCGGATGTCCGCGATCGTGCAGCCACCACATGTCATGGGCCTTGCCGCACAGGGGAACGAACACGGCGTCGGTGCCGTTGCCTGCCAGTTCGGGCCAGTGGTCATGCAGGTACTGATTAACCGTGCCTTCGTGGAAGCCGATTTGGTCTTTTGCCCAGCGTTCGTGCCAGAATTCGTGTTCCATGGGTAGCCTCCCGGAGATTGATCGTTTTCCTCAGTCTACCTTAATCTGTGGGGTCGATGAGTCAGGAGAAAAGTATGAAAGCCGTTTTTCTGGATGCCGCAACACTGGGCGAGGATGTGGATCTAAGCCCCATTGAAAACATTACCGGTGGACTGACCTGCCACCCGCGCACCAACCCGGAGCAGGTGATTCAAAGAATCCAGGGCTTTGATACGGTGCTGGTGAACAAGGTGGTGCTGAACGGCGAACATTTTGAAGCCTGCCCGGAACTGAAAACCATCGCGGTGGTGGCAACCGGTCTTAATAACATCGATCTGGAGGCGGCCAAGGCCCACGACATCAAGGTAATGAACGTTACCAATTATGGCCGTTCCACCGTGGCCCAGCACACCATGGCTCTCATCCTGGCACTGGCCACCCGGCTGCTGGATTACAACCGGGGTGCCCGCAATGGCCAGTGGGCCAAAAGCGATATGTTCTGCCTGATGGACTACCCGATTATGGAGCTGGAAGGCAAAACTCTGGGCATTGTCGGCTACGGCGATCTTGGCCAGGGTGTGGCGGAACGGGCAAAGGCGTTTGGCATGAACATCGTCCTCGGCTGCCGGCCCGGCCAAGAGCCTGGCGAGGTGGATGGCTACCCGCGAATTCCGCTGGATGACCTGTTGGTGCAGGCTGATGTGCTATCACTCCACTGCCTGCTGACAGAAGAAACCCGCAACATGATTGGCGCCCGGGAACTGGGTTTGATGAAGTCTTCGGCACTGCTGATCAACACCAGTAGGGGCGGCTTGGTTGATGAATCGGCTTTGGCTGACGCCTTGCGGAATGGCGATATTGCCGGTGCGGGCTTTGACGTGTTAACCGAAGAACCTCCCCGCAATGGTAATCCGCTGCTGGCAGACAATGTTCCCAACCTGATTCTGACCCCACACTCGGCCTGGGCGAGCCAGGAGGCGCGGCAGCGAATTGTGGAGATTACGGCTAGAAATCTGGCCACTCATACCTGAGCACTACAATCCCGACGTGATGTGTTTCACAAATTAACACTTGGCGTTGAAGGCTGACGGCGGTAACACGAGCTTACGGTGTGTAACTATATACGTCAGGAAGCAATCGATTTATTAGTACATATTTGGCGATACACAGCTTTACCTGCTGTGCTCCCGACGCTGATCAGAGATCGCCAAAACTATGTTGCCTGCCCTATTCAAGAAATCCGCAGTTCGTTTTTTGCTCTTATTCGTTGCCACGTTAGGCTGTGCTCGTGTTATTGCCGCACCGCCGCCTGATGGTTTGTACTCGTTTGCGGGCGCGACAAACAATGGCGATGGAACATACACCACATCCGATGCATTTTTTTTGATATCTACCGATCATCCGTCGGGTATTGAAGCGGATGGGTATGGTGCCTATATCAAAGAGTCATCTGGGCAGACGACTGCTGGGACAGCGTACATAGAGATAAGAGTGTCAGGAGGCGGCAGTTTTCAGTTGTCCACGGCCGTACTGGGTGAGTATTCAGCGTCCGGGGCGACCAATAACGACTTTTCAGATATCAAGTTGGTTGGTTATCTTAACGGTCAACCGGTGGCACAAGCCGGCCCGCACAACAGCACTGGTGTTTACGAGACAGCCTACCCTCTTGATTATAGTGATTTTAACGGTAAAACCATCGATACGGTACGGGGAATCTACTCCTGGTCAGGCTCCTCGAATGTTTACCTGAGTACCACTAATCTGGAGAGCATTACAGTAGTCAATGCTACAACAGAGTCTCCCCCAGCGTTTGAGAGCGGCACGCCGACAGTGGGTAGCATTAGTCAGTCTGGCGGAACGCTGTCTGTCGATCTGGATGAAGATGGTACCGCTTTCTATGTTGTTGTTCCCGACGGCGCAGGCATGCCCACTGCGGTTCAAGTGAAAGCGGGACAGAATTCGACGGGGGGCACTGCTCTTGTCAGTGGCAGCATGGTCACCGCAGGAACAACGGCAAGTGAAGCGTTTGGTGGGCTGATATTAGGAACATCCTATGACCTTTACGTTGTTGCTGAAGATCTGGCAAGTCCCGCTAATGTTCAGAGTGTGCCTACGAAAGTTGATTTTGTGACCGCTGGACCAGATGCCGACGGAAATGTCACAGAGGGCGCTGGCATCGTTGAACCGGTCGGGCTTGATACGACTATTCACTCTTCTGGCGACGCGATTAATCTCTTTGATTTCACCCTCTCCGATGGCGGCACCAGCGATGGTCTGCCGATGGCGGTTTCACAGGTGGTGGTGAACGTTTCCGGCACCAGTACAGATACCGAACGGACCAAGGTCACCTGGCGGCTCAACGGCCCGGATGCCAGCAATGTGACCGGGACCTACAGCGCTGCTGCGGATACGATTACGTTTCCCGGATTGAGCATATCGGTAGCGGACGGGGCTAGCGAAACCTATACCATCAATGCCTATTACAATGACAACAGGGGACTGACCGAGAACAATACAATCATCCTGTCTGTGGATGGCGACACCGATCTGACGGTGGAATCCTCGGGTACCCAGATGGGGGGCACGTCTTCAGTACATAATGGAACAGGTACAACCATTGATGTGGTGGCCACGCAACTGGCCTTTGTGACTCAGCCTGCAGGCTCGACCTCTGGCAGTGCTCTGAGCACTCAGCCGGTGGTGGCTGCGCGGGATGCCTTCGGTAACACCGATGTGGATTTCAGTGAAACGGTAACGCTCACGGAATCCAGCGCGGGTGCCCTTTCCAATAGCGCTGCGTCATCCGTTTCCGGTGTGGCTACATTCACCAGTGTTATCTACACGGCTACATCGGATCAGGAAAGCTTCACCCTGATCGCCAATGATCAGGATAGCGTCGGTACCGATCTGCCACCGGTAAACGCTAATGCGGTCACCTCTGATGTCGTAGCCACCAAACTCCTGTTCGATACACAGCCTTCACCCGCTTCGGTGACCAGTGGCAGTTCAACCGCCTTCACTACGGTGCCGGTTATTCGGGCGGTTGATGCCAACGACATCACCGATACTGGCTATTCTACGAACATCATGATTGCTGAAATCAATGGCGCCGGCAGTGCCACGATGAGTGGCACCGGCGACCTTGATGGCGCTGGCTCAACCGTCACACTGGCACCTGGCGTTGGCGTGGCAACTTTCACTGGTTTGCAGATTACCTATACCGCCTCCGGAGCGTCGAACGAAAACTTCAACCTGCAGGCCTCCTCGGGCGGCCTGTCCAGCGCAACCAGTACTCAGCTGACCGCGAGCGTTACGCCGACGATAACCAGTGTGAGTGTGCCAGCTAATGCGACCTATGTGGCTGGGCAGAATCTGGATGTTACGGTTAATACCAGCGGAGCCATCACTGTTAACACCGCTGGTGGTACGCCGCGGATCGTGCTGGATATCGGCGGATCTACCGCCTACGCGAACTATCTCTCTGGTAGTGGCACCAATAGCCTGGCTTTCCGCTACACCCTGCAGTCGGGTGATCTGGATACGGACGGTATTGGCATTGCAACGCTGGACACCAATGGCGGAACGTTGCAGAACAGTTCCGGGAATGACCTGGATACCACATTGAATGCCGTCGGCAGTACTGCTGCTATTCTTGTGGACGCTGTCAACCCGACCGTAAGCAGTGTCACCGTGCCCTCTGCTGGTCGGTATGTTGCGGGAAACAATCTCGATTTTACCCTCAACGTCAGTGAGATCCTCACCCTCAACACCGGTGGCGGCGTTCCACGTATTCCGTTGACGCTTGGGTCCACCACCCGCTATGCCAGTTACATCAGTGGAAGCGGCACCGCATCACTTGTTTTCCGATATGTCGTCCAGTCAGGAGACGAAGATACCGATGGTGTGACCGTCGCTGCGGCCGTTGATTCGAATGGCGGAACGCTGAAGGATGCTGCCGGTAATGATCTCGTTACGACGCTGAACGCAGTAGGCGACACCAGCGCCATTCTGGTTGATACCATTGCGCCAGCCGGCCACAGCGTGAATTTCGATGATAGTACGCTCAACGCTGCTGAAGCCGCATCGGCTAGTTTCACCTTCATTGCAGCCGAGGTGGGCACGGATTACAGCTACACCATTTCCAGTAACGGAGGCGGGACCCCCGTCACCGGATCGGGAACGGTTGCCACGGCATCAGACCAGATTACGGGTGTCGATCTCAGAGGCCTGGCAGACGGCACACTGACGCTTTCAGTAACGATGACCGATACTGCCGGCAACAGCGCCGTCGCTGTGACGGATACCGCAACACTCGATGGAACCGCGGCTACAGTCACCCTGAGTACAGCGGCGCCGGCGGTTACCAACGCTGCCTTCGAGGTTGCCATTGTCTTTAGCGAAGCCGTCGATGGTTTCGTGGTGGGGGATGTTACGGCGGTCAATGCCGCTTTGAGCGGATTCACTGGCTCCGGTGCAAACTATTCCGTTACCGTGACCCCGTCTAATGATGGTGTTGTGACGGTTGATGTTGCCTCTGCAGTCGCTCAGGATGCCGCGGGCAATACTAACGTTGCTGCAACTCAGCTCAGTCGCGTTTTCGACGGTACAGCCCCGACCCCGGTCATAAGTACCGATGCAAACGCTCTGACCAATGGGCCGATCAATCTGACGATCAATTTCGGTGAAGTGGTCAGTGGCTTTGTATCAGGCGACCTGTCAGTCACCAATGGCAACGTGACGGCCTTTACCGACCAGGGCGGTGGCGTGTTTGACCTGACGGTTGAAGCGGCTGCCGATGGCAATGTTGTGCTCTCTCTACCGGCTGCGGTTGCTGACGACGATGCGGGTAATGCCAGTATCGCAGCCACCCCACTGACCATCGCCTTTGACGGTTCCGGCCCGACATTACAGTTATCTTCGCCTTCAGCGGGAGCCAGCGCCGTGTCGTACCAGAGTGGCTTGACGCTGACCTTTGATGAGCCGGTATTCGCGGTCTCCGGTGACCTGGTGTTGCAGGATGCGACTGAGGGTGTAGAGCACACTCGCATCGCCATCAACGGGGCTGGTGTGGTGATTGTCGGTGCGCAAGTAGAGGTTACTCTCGAAAAAACGCTGGTACCCACTCATGACTACTATGTGACCGTTGCCTCCGGAAGTCTGGAAGACGAAGCAGGTAATGCCTGGGGGGGAATACAGAACGATACCACGCTGAGCTTTACCGTCGGCAACGAGGCACCGCAGGCCAACAATGACACCGCTACGATCTCGCAGGATCAGTCGGTTGCCATTGATCTGCTTGCCAACGATACCGATCTGGAAGGTGATTTGAGCCCGGCGAGCGTGCGCATGACGACAGCACCTNTCCATGGGCAGGTGACCATCAACACGGGAACAGGNGTGGCTATCTACACGCCGGAGCCTGGTTTTAATGGTAGCGACAGCTTTGNCTATGTGGTCGANGATCAGTACCGGGGCCAATCGGCTGCGGCGACGGTANCAGTCAATGTTGTTGCAGAAGTGCGGGCACCGGTTGCCAGGGCGGATGTGGCAAATGGAGTGCCGGGTGACATCGTGGTGCTTGATCTGTTGGCCAATGACAGCCCGGGTATCGGTGGGGAGAGTCTTGATAACGTCACTCTGACGCTTATTAACCGGCCGCTGAATGGCACTGCGGAAATCGCGAACGGCGAACTGACCTATGTACCGGAAGAGGGCTTCGGCGGGATTGAGCAACTGCGCTATTCTCTGACGGATCCAGACGGTCGTGTCTCTAATGTGGCGGATGTCTGGATCAACCTGTCTGACAGTAACCAGCCTCCGGTCACGCTGGACGATTCCGCTGAAACCCCAGCAGGTACCACATTGACCCTGGATATCCTGGCTAACGACAGTGATTCCGAGGGGGCTCTGGATCCTTCCTCGGTCAGTCTGATGAGTTTGCCTGCTCATGGCAGTGTCAGCCTGGATGAGGTGACTGGCCGACTGACCTATGCGCCGGACGCGGGGTTCCGGGGCGAAGATCGACTTACCTACGTGGTCCGTGATGCTGAGGGCCTGGTTTCTCCGGTGGCTGAAGTGATCCTGGCGGTGGGGACGAACGAGGCGCCGGTGGCACGTGATGACCAGGTCCGTCTGGTCGGAGATAAGGTGCACGCGATCAGCGTCCTGGGTAACGATGGTAATGGCAGCGCATCGCTCGTGTCCTCTTCCCTGCGGGTTGTGAACAGCCCCCTTCAGGGCAGTGTTGCTGTTGATGCCGCTTTGGGCCTGTTGCTGTATACCCCGGATGCAGGCTTCACCGGGACCGATGAACTCACCTACACCGTGGAGGACGATCAGGGACGGGTTTCTGCCCCGGCAATCGTGCGGATCGGCTTCGGAATCGTGAACAACGTGCCCGTAGCCAATCCGGATCGGTTCGTTCTGGAGGAGGACAGCTCACTTACGCTTGATCTGCTGACAAATGATCAGGATCTCGAAGCCGGCCTTAGCCGTTTTGACATTGTTCTGATTGACACCCCGCGTCATGGCTCGGTCAGTGTGGAGAGCGACGGAACGCTGATCTATTCACCGGACCAACACGTCTTCGGTGAAGATCGATTGACCTACCGCGTATCCGATGCTCAGGGTGGCGAATCCCGTGTGGTCAGCGCCCGCCTGCGGATTACACCTAAAGCCGATGTACCGTTGATCAGTGGTACCCCCACCCGTACGGTCACGGCAGAAGAAGCCTATCGCTTTACTCCGGTGGTGAAGGATATAGACGGCAATCCGTTGCAGTTCAGCATCCTCAACAAGCCGATATGGGCGACGTTTGATGACACCACGGGCCGCCTTTCAGGTACGCCAGGCGTTGCCCAGGTGGGTGTAACAGAAGGTATTGTGATCTCCGTAAGCAATGGGGATGAGAGTGCCAGTTTGCCGGCATTCGATTTGCTGGTGGCCGATAATTCCGGCGGCGATCAGGCGACGGGAGGTGGTGTAACAAGTCCAGCAGGGCCCGGAGCGGAAGAAGATTCTCCGGTTTACAGGGTTAACCCTGACGATCCGCAGTTGAGCCTGCCGGAAAGCAGCTGGCCGGCGACGGAAGGCGAGCCTCCCCATTCGGTTTACCGCGTCAGTTTCATCGATGCGAATGGGGATGGCCGTACGATCGGCGTAACGCAAGGCGCTAACGTGGCACCGCCGCTCAGCTCTGGTCCGGATGCGAATGGCGAGCTGGGACTGGAATTCAGTCAGGCCGATGGCAGTCGTCAAACGGTCAGTATCGGCCCTGATGGTGAGACGGAGCTCCTTGTCTTCCGCCAGGCCGGAGACGCGTCGCCGGTCAGTCGATTGACCAGTCGCGCCCCGCAACTGGATTCTGAGGTTCGCGAAGACGGAAGGGTCGTCAGTGGCACCGTCATCGAACGCACCGCTGGCGGTTTCGCCAAAGTGGATATCACCCAATCACCGAACGCCGGTGTCACTGTTGCCATGACGATCGTGGCTGTTGACGGTACAGAGAGCGATCCCACGCTGTTCCAGTTCGATCTGGTTCCGGCCGATGTCGATCTGTCAGCCGATGGGGTTGTGACCCTGCAGGGACAAACGGTCAATGGTGCCGGTGATGCGGTGGTGGTCAGCGTGCGTCTTGATACCCGCGGAGGAATGACGGTCCTGTCCAGTGTCGATGATGGCGTATCAGACATCAGTAGTGGCATTGTGACGGAGAGTCCGGGTGCCATTGGTGGGCTCGATGCCGCAGGGAATGTGTTGGTGACGCCCAGCCTGAATGCGCCTGCGAATCTGGCGGTCACTGTCGACAACCTTGGTACCCTTGAGTTCGATGAAAACGGCACGACCGTGACAGAACCCAACGGGGGCAAGGTGGTGCTCGACGCCTCGGGTGTCAGCCAGGTAACTCTGAATGATGATCCGGATGGTAACGGGCTTCGCCGTGCGGCTGAAGTCTCTCGCCCCGGTGCCGGATTGCAATCCCTGGCACGACTCGAGGTGACGGACGTTGAAAGCGGCAATGCCGGCGTCTTCGTAGAGAATGCGGCTGATGGTGATGGCTTTGCAGTTCAGCGGAACCTCGGTGACCGAACCCTCACAAGTCAGATTCGCCTGGATGGAAGCGCGCAACATCGCCTTGCAGTTGACGGGCAGCCTGCCAATGAAGTCATCGCCCTGTTGCCTCAGACCCTCTCCATTTTCTTCGATGACCGGGCGGTGACCGTTGCCGATCAGAACGACGCAACGCTCTACGTGGAGGCTCTGCTCAGTGGGGAAATGCGGCACGAAGTTGTCCGTGCAGGGAACAGCACGCGTGCGATCAGTCGTTTGCCAGGCTCCCGGACGCAGATGGAGCAGGGTGAGAATGGCGCTCAGGTGATCACAGAAGGCGCCAGTGAGGGGCGGCAGATCACGGTGATTGCCCGAGAGGATGGCTCTGCTCGTCATCAACTGGTAAACCGGCTAGGTCATCGGACGCGGGCGGAGATTGCGATTCCCGGAACCGCGACCGATATTGCGGAAGATGGAGGATTGATCAGTCGGGTGCGCTTGGGGAGCAGTGATCTCTGTGCCTGGGTGGAGACCTTCGGCAATGGTGAGACCTCGACCGGATTCGGACGCTATGACGCCGCTCAGGGAAGCTGTGTGGATATTACCAGCCCAACGAACCTGGATAGTGCGTTTGAGTCCGGCAATGCGGTTTCTGTCGAAGAGAGCGATGGACACTACTCAATCACAGTTGAGGCGGACGTTACCCGCCCAATCCGATTCTGAGGTAGAGGATTATGCAGATACAGACAGTTAGGCGTTCTCTCGGATTGGCAGTGTTGGGCAGTGTCTTTGCCCTGCTGGCAGCTTGCGGTGGTGACTACTCCGCTAAAGAAAAGTCATCAGGCGCGGATAACGGACCGGTTGTCGTTTCTCTGGTAACAGGAAACGAAACGGAGGTGTTCTCCGGCGATGAGGTGGTAGATCCGGAGGGGGACGCCCGTATAAGGGTCCGGCATGAATCCGTGAATGATCGTAAATTCGTAACCCTGTTGTCGGGTTCCGCGAATCTGGTCCGGCATTCGGGAGGAGAAGGTTGATGAAACTCTCTCCCTCATGCCGTCTGGCGTTTTGTCTCTTGCCTCTGGTAACCACGCCCTGTGTTGCAGAGGATACCTGGTGGGTCAGCGCCCACATTGCTGCCACCCATTCCGATAGCCAGCTGACAGGCCCCGGGAGCGCGACCCTGAGGCTGGAAGAGGGTGCCGCGGTGCAGCCTGGAATAGCCATTTCCCGGGGTAGTCAGTTCGCCGGTCACCATATTCGTCTGGCGGCTCAGGCTGGTTATGCGAGTTGGGCGGAGGCCAGCGGGGCTCTGTTGGTGCTTGGGGGCGATTATCTCTGGAATGGCCGTCTCGGGTCCTCTGGTGGGGTATACCTCGGGCCTCGCCTCGGAGTGATGGAGTTTGACGAGAACATCACTGACCAATCGGATACGACCGAAGTGTACGGCTACGAGTTCGGGTTTGACCAACCCTTCTACGATGGCGGCATGACGCTGGGGCTGTTCTATCAGCAACTGTTTGTCGACGTGAACAACCGGGCGTCGGCGTCAACCGGCAGCGCATTGGGAGTCAGTGTTGACCGGCTTGATAGCCTGGGTATCCGTTTAAGCTGGCGGCTTTAGTCGCTAGCCGCTACCATTTGGGGGTCAAAACCCGTAAAGACAGGATGTTACGTGGCTTCCACCCAGATGAAAGAGCGGCTGCAGGCTGCTGAAGACTGGATACTGTCCAATTCCAACCCACCGCAGACCTGGCCCTGGACCTGGCTGTATAAATCCGGGCGCTCGGCTTATGCCCTGATCCGCGATGTGATCAGTGGTCAGTTGACACTGCACGCCATGAGCCTGGTTTACACCACGTTGCTCAGCATTGTGCCGTTGCTCGCCCTGAGCTTTTCCGTGCTGAAAGCGCTGGGTGTGCACCAGCGCATGGAGCCATTCCTGTACCAGTTCTTCCAGCCGATGGGCCCACAGGGTGTGGAGGTGGCTGAGCGAATCCTGGGCTTTGTCGATAATATGAAAGTCGGTGTGCTGGGCTCGGTGGGTTTGGCCTTGTTGGTGTACACCGTCATTTCCCTGGTTCAGAAAATCGAGCGCTCGTTCAACATGATCTGGCGGGTGCCGGAAATGCGCTCCATGGCGCAGCGTTTCAGTAACTATCTGAGCGTCATCATGGTAGGCCCCCTGTTGATGGTTTCGGCTATCGGGGTAACCGCCACCATCTTCTCTTCAGAAATCGCGCAGAAGCTTATGGCCATCGAGCCGTTTGGTTCGTTGATTGTCCTTGCCAGTCGGTTTACACCGTTTTTCCTGGTGGTGGGCGCGTTCACCTTTGTTTACATCTTTATCCCTAACACCCGGGTGAAGCTGCGCTATGCGTTTATCGCCGGGCTGGTGGCCGGCGTGTCCTGGCAGGCTGGCGGCATGCTGTTTGCCTCGTTCGTGGCCGGCTCGGCCAAGTATGCGGCCATCTACTCCGGTTTTGCGGTCGGCATCATTCTGCTGATCTGGACGTATCTGAACTGGATGATCCTGCTGCTTGGCGCCAGTCTGGCTTTCTATCTGCAAAACCCGGGGGCCGTAGCCAAGCGCCGGAATGTCCAGCTTGCGCCGGAATTGCAGGAGCGGGTAGGGCTTGCGCTTATGTGGATGGTGGCCAAGCCGTTCAGCCGCGGTGAACCGGCGCCTCAGCAGGAGTCTCTGGAGCAGCAGTTGCGGATTCCCGGCGAAGTCACCCGCAAGATCAGCGACAAGCTGATCCGCGCCGGATTGCTGAATCTGGCGGGGCGCGATGGCGATCAGCTGGTTCCAGGGCGAACACTGGACCTGATTACGGTCGGCAGTGTGCTGCGGGCTGTGCGCAAGGACGAAGACCGGGTGGTGGATCGTCTTCCAGCCGGTGCCATGCCGCGGGAGTTGATCGATCTGGCGCCCACCAGCGATGACGTCAGTTTTGCCAGCCTGCTGAATGCCGATATACCGCCCGGGGCGGACACTGTCAAAGCACCGGCGTCAGGTCCGAACCTGTGAACTTTTGCCTTCCTGGAGCATTCTGAGCAATACCGTACGTACCCTGCCCAGTTGCTCCGGGGACAGGTGCACAATGCGAATCAGATTCTCTTCTGACAGGTTTCTCTGGCGGGCATGGCGCAGCACCTCCCGGGTGCCCAGAAGCAGGCCGTCGGTCAGTGCCGAGTGCGCCTGCCGCGGCGCCGGNCGTTCTGCCGATAACAGCCAGGCATGNTATTTGGGCGGCAGAGTCCAGACATTTGCCAGTAACTGACAAGTGGCCCACTGATAGCGGGCCAGGGCCAATCTCAGCAACGCCGGCTCCGGTTCACTGCCGGAGCCCCTGGTGCGGTAGATACGCCCCAGTTCCCTGCGAATGGTGATGTACGCCAATGCTGGCAGCAGGCCAACCATGAAGTGGGCGCTGGTGTCGTCCCGGTGAATCTTGGCAATCATTTCCGCCGCTCGGGCGCAGGTCAGGCCCCAGCGCCAGGATCGTTGGGCGAAAAGTGCCTCGCGGCTGTTTCGGGCCGCCATCATAGGCCGCATAACCGCCGCCGCAATCACGTTCCGGATGCCGTCCACACCCAGCACGAACACCGCCTGGTCAACGGATTCTATGACGTGTTCACTCGGGCGGAAGTAGGGGCTGTTGGCCACCTGGAGCAACTGGTCGGTCAGTGACGGGTCACTCAGAATGATGCGGGTTAGCTCTTTGCGTTCGGTGGCTTCATTGGACAGTGCTCGCATCAGCATGGGTAAACTGCCAGGCTTCCTGGGCAGTTCTTCCATTTCGTTCATTTGCAGGCGCCGCTCGAGCTCGGCCAGTTCCTTTTCGCCACTATCTGTGTCGGCACGAAGGCGCGCGGGTTCCACATCAAGCAGCCAGGTGAACAGGTGGTCTTCCAGTTGGCCAACAATGTCGCCTTCATCGTTGCTATTGCCGGGCTGGCTGGTGCTGGAAGGATTAAAAAGCCGGGTTTCGGAGGCAGCCTGTGGGACGGATTGAGTGCTGTTGAACAGGCCTGATATCCAGGAAAATAAGCCCGGCATCCCTTGCCTCCGCATAGCGTGTATAAAGAATGGACTGGTTATCTGGCCAGTATAGTAGCGTAATGCAACCCTGCACAGCCCTGACAACGATCAGAAAAAGGACTCGCCAAAGACAAAGACCAGTTGGCACACACCGGCCACCAGACCCAGGAAGGCGCCCACCAGGATCAGTTTGATCTCGTCTTCCTGGAAGCACGGGCGCAGCAGATCCTGGAATTCTTCCGAAGACAGGGCATTCATCCGCTCCACCATGATGGACTCCACCGCCCGGGCACGGTCTCGCTCGAACACGGGGTTGTTGAAGGAACTCTGGGATATCGCGATGGCTTTTTCGCCCACCTGGTTTTTCAGGGTGGCAAAACCCGTGGGGCCGAACGCCATCTGGGTCAGGGCCTTGCCCATGCCTGCGGTTTCATCCACCAGCGGTTTGATGTGTTTTTTCACCATGTTGCGGGCGCGGTCACCTTTGGGTCCTTCGAGGATGGCGTTGATGATGTTGCCCACGGTCAGTATCTCGTGGGTCACGATGTGACAGAAGGATTCCGCCACTTCTGGCTGGCGCTTGAGGAACAGGCCCTGGATTCGCAGAGGGCCGACCTTGTGTTCATGCAGGGGCCGGAAGATCACATTCAGCGCAATCCAGTTGGTGGCCCAGCCCACAAGGAGCCCGAACAGAGGCAACACCCAGATGGCCGGGTACAGGTACCAGACTCCCATCTGGATAATGCCGAACAGGAAGCCGAAGTAGAGGCCGGAATTGATGATGAAGCGGAACTCCACGTCGCCACACTCCAGAAATATCCGGTTGAGCAGCTTTTTATCCCGGGCCAGGCGTTCGATGACCATGCCTTTGATGTCGAGCAGGTCTTCAATGTTGTCTGAGATGTCTTCGACCAGGTTGTCGACCAGTTGTGGGGTGGATTTGCGTACCCGGTCGTAGACCATTTTGCGGGCCGAGGCCGGCAGGTTTTCCCAGAAGGTGGGGTATTCCCGCAGCATAAGTTCGTCGACATATTCTTCAATGCGCGGATCGACGGTGTAGATGATGTGGGCGGCCAGGACTTTGGGGTCGATCTGTTCGAAGATTTCCTGAACGGTACCGATTTTGGCGATGGTGGCATCCACGCTTTTGGCGGCCATTTTGCGGGCTTTGGAGGGGATAATGCCCTGCCAGCCCAGAAGCGGCGGCTTGCCGATGAACTCCAGAGGGTAGAAGGTCATTTTGATGGCGAGCCAGTTGGTGCTCCAGCCGATGAGGGCGGCGATCACGGGGATGCTGAGGTATTGCCAAAATTCCGGATTGGTAAGTAGGTTTATCATCCTGGGCTCTTAATTGTTTTCTTGGGTGCAGGCGCCCATCCAAGGTGGCATTCCCGCCCACTTTTTGTCAGACAAGATAATGTTGTTCACTGACAGCTCTGTCAATGACTGGGATGCCAGGACGTGACGCCATGAATAGTCACCCGCCTGTCTCAGGCACCGATATCCCCCCAGAGCCACTGACACAGGGCGATGGCGGCAACGGGTGCAGTTTCGGTGCGCAGTACCCGGGGGCCCAGGGCAACGGGCAGAAAACCGTTGTCCTCGGCCAGGGCAATTTCTTCAGCGGTCAGGCCGCCTTCGGGGCCTATCATCAGGGCGATGCTGGAGGGCTTTTCGAGGGTGTTCAGGGACCGTTCGGTGCGATGGTGTAGCACCAGGCGCAAGTCACAGGCCCGGGCGTGTTCCAGCCACTGTTGCACGGTCATAACCGGCTGTATGTCTGGAACCCGGGCACGGCCGCACTGTTCGGCGGCGCTGATGGCAACCTGTTGCCAGTGCCGAAGGCGTTTGTCTTCCCGGTCGCCTTTGAGTTTAACGTCGCAGCGTTCGGTGGTCAGTGGCACGATTTCGCTCACGCCCATTTCCACCGCTTTTTGTACGGCGTAGTCCATGCGGTCGCCCTTGGACAGGGTCTGTGCCAGTACCACTCTGAGGGGCGATTCAGTTTCGTTTTTACCGGCTTCCGTGACTGCCACCTGCACGTGTTTCTTTCCGGCTTCGGTAAGGGTGGCGCGGTAGTCCTGGCCGTCACCGTTGAAGAGCAGAAGTGCCTGGCCTGCCTGCATGCGCAGGACCCGGCCTACATGGTTGGCGGCGTTGTCGTCCAGCTGGCACTGGCTGCCGACAGCCAGGGGACTGTCGGTGAAGATGCGCGGGATTCTCATGGCGGCGGTTCTCAGTCCTTGACCGCGATTTCGATGCCTTCGGTGGCCACCTGAGCCAGATGGCGAATCTGTTCTTCGGTGATCACGTAGGGCGGCATGAAGTACAGCACGTTACCCAGGGGGCGCAGCAAGGCCTGGCGGGTGAGTGAATGCTTATACACTCTGATGCCGCGGCGTTCCTGCCAGGGGAACGGGGTTTTGCTGGCTTTGTCTTTGACCATTTCAATGGCCATGGTCATGCCGTGCTGGCGGATGTCGCCCACGTTCGGGTGGTCGGCCAGATGGGCAACGGACTCGGCCATACAGCGGGCCAGCTGGCGGTTGTTTTCGATGACGTTCTCATCCCGGAAGATGTCGAGCGTGGCGAGGGAGACGGCGCAGCCAATGGGGTTGCCGGTGTAGCTGTGGCTGTGCAGAAAG
>JGI12577J12838_1000182_pt1 | contig 21317 bp, 24 predicted proteins | sample TtanPargueraPR_3_FD_12838 | JGI IMG/M metagenome (IMG submission 12838)
GATGCGCCGGCAGGCCTGGCCAGACTCGGTGCCGCTCTCGACCGGGGGCAGCCGGATTCACTGGTGGTGCTTCGCGCTCCGACCCTCTCCGGGGCTGCGTACCTTGAGCTGGCCGCAGCGGCTCTGGGCGGGTGCCGGGAAAGGGGCGTCGGGTTGATTCTGCATGGGACGGCAGACCTGTGTCGGGCCGTTCCAGATGTCCAGGGCGTTCACCTGCCCTGGCGCGAGGCGCAGCAGCATTCAGAGCGCCCTGTCAGCGACGATTACTGGTTGGGTGTGTCTTGCCATAGTGCTGAGCAATTGCGCCATGCAGAGCGCCTGGGGGCGGATTACGTGGTCCTGGGTAATGTGCTGGAGACGCCCAGCCATCCGGGGCAGCCCGGAATCGGGTGGGCTGCTTTTCAGGCGTTGGCGGCAACGGCAAATGTGCCGGTTTACGGTATCGGAGGTCTCGGACCTGAGCACCAGTTCCGGGCCCGCGCGCTTGGTGGCCAGGGCGTGGCTGGTATCGGTTTCTGGTGGTAGCCATCTGTGGCCCGGGGCGATTACGGATTCCAACCAGGCCCGGGCCATGCCAAAGTAACCTCTTCAACAGATCAATCGGAGTTTTCTGTGACAAAACTGACCCATCTGGATGACAAAGGTGAAGCCCGAATGGTGGATGTCACCGACAAAGCGGTGACGGAACGCGAGGCCAGCGCCGAGGCCTGTGTCCGGATGGCTCCGGAAACCCTGAGAATGATCCTGGAAGGTGAGCACCCCAAGGGGGATGTGCTGGCGACGGCCAGGATAGCAGGCATCATGGCTGCGAAACGAACCCACGACCTGATTCCCCTGTGCCATGCGCTTAACCTGACCTCCGTGAAAGTCGAACTGAGGGCTGGCGATGATGGCGCCTCCGTGGCGATCGAGACCCGGTGCAAACTGGCCGGTCAGACCGGTGTTGAAATGGAAGCGCTGACGGCCGCGAGTGTGGCCGCCCTGACCATTTACGATATGTGTAAGGCGGTCGACAAAGGTATGGTGATCGATAATCTGCGTCTGCTGGAAAAGAAAGGCGGCCGCTCGGGCCACTGGCAGGCCCGGGAGCAATGATCTGAAGCCTGGCGGCGACCGTAACCTTTCGGGTACTGCATAATCCGGAGGGGAACTGTGTCGACACTACGCCAGGCAAGCAGCCGCATGATAGAATGCCCGCCCAATTTGTCCGAACCACGAGGAAACACAGTGGCTGTTCGTTACATTGAAACCTGCCGTTTGCCCACCCCCTTTGGTGTGTTTGATATGCACGGCTTTGAGGAGCCGGACACCGGGAAGGAGCATGTGGCGCTGACGTTGGGGGACATTGATAGCGCAGAACCACTGCTGGCACGAACCCACTCAGAGTGTCTGACGGGCGATGCCCTGTACAGCATGCGTTGTGACTGTGGTTATCAGCTGGAAGAAGCGTTGCGCAGTATCGCCCGGGAGGGTCGGGGTATTCTGATGTACTTGCGTCAGGAAGGCCGCGGTATCGGATTGCTGAACAAGATCCGGGCCTACCGTCTGCAGGACCAGGGCGCCGACACCGTGGAAGCGAATGAGCGTCTGGGCTTTGGCGCAGATCTCCGGGATTACAGCATGTGCAAGGACATGCTTGAGCACCTGGGCATCAAAAGCCTGCGATTGATGACCAACAATCCGCGCAAGGTGAAGGCGCTGGAATCCTACGGCATCAACATTGCCGAGCGCGTGCCTCTGCATGTGGGCCGCAATCCGCACAACGAGCACTACCTGAATACCAAGCAGAGCAAACTGGGCCACTGGCTGGAAACCCACCAGGATGACGACCCGGTCTGATCGACCTCTGGCGGATCAGTTGTGATCCGCCTTCGTTCCCGAGTTATTTAGCCGCCACCACTGTCGGGTATCCGAGCTGCTCCATTCGCGTGGCAATGCTGCGAAGAATGCCTTCGGCATCCAGCCCACAGTCCCGCAGTAATTCCTTATGCTGACCGTGTTCAACGAACGCGTCCGGCAGTCCCAGTTGTAATACCGGCATGGAAACCTGGCGGGCATTCAGGAATTCCGTCACCGCGCTGCCCGCGCCACCGGCAATAACGTTTTCTTCCAGGGTGACCAGCAGGTCGTGGGTTTCCGCCAGTTCCAGTACCAGGGCCTCATCCAGAGGCTTGACGAAGCGCATGTCGGCGACCGTGGCGCCCAAGGCTTCTGCTGCCTCCAGTCCCGGCGCCAACAGAGTGCCGAAATTAAGGATGGCAATACCGCTACCATCGCGTACGCGCCGGCCCTTGCCGATGGGCAGTGGGGTGAGTTGCTGCTGGATTTCGGCCCCAGGTCCGGTTCCCCGGGGGTAGCGAACGGCAGCCGGGCCGCTGTATTCAAGGCCGGTGTGCAGTAGCTGTCGGGTTTCGTTTTCGTCCGACGGCGTCATCACCAGCATGTTGGGAATGCAGCGTAGATAGCTGATGTCGAAGGCGCCAGCGTGGGTGGGGCCGTCTTCGCCGACCAGGCCCGCACGATCAATGGCAAACAGGACGTCCAGGTTCTGGATGGCGACATCGTGTACCAACTGGTCATAGGCTCGCTGCAGAAATGTTGAGTAAATGGCCACGACCGGCTTGGCACCATCGCAAGCCAGACCCGCCGCCAGGGTGACCGCATGCTGCTCGGCAATGGCGACATCAAAATAGCGATCCGGGAAACGCTCTGAAAAGGCCAGCAGGTCTGAACCCTCGCACATGGCGGGGGTAATTCCGGCTACCCGGCTGTCCTGTTCGGCGGCATCGCATAGCCACTGCCCGAAGACGTTGGCGTATTTCGGGCTGGCCGGTTTCGGCTTCACCGGTTCCGGCTTGCTGGCGGGCACCGGTTCAATCTTGTTGATGGCATGGTAGCCAATCGGGTCCGCTTCGGCAGGGGCAAAACCTTTGCCTTTGGTTGTGACCACGTGCAGGAACTGCGGGCCTTCCAGTTCACGGATGTTCTCCAGGGTTTCCACCAGCAAGGGCAGGTCGTGGCCGTCGATGGGGCCAATATAGTTGAACCCCAGCTCCTCAAACAGCGTGCCTGGCGCAATCATACCCTTGAAATGTTCTTCGGTTTTCTTTGCCAGGGCCATCAGGTGAGGAGTGCCTTTGAGCACCTTCTTGCTGCTGTCGCGCACCTGATTGTAGGTACGGCTGGAGAGCAGCTTGGCGAAATAGTTGGAAAGCCCGCCGACGTTGCGTGAAATCGACATGTCGTTGTCGTTCAGCACCACCAGCATGTCGGCATGAAGGTGTCCGGCATGATTCAGGGCTTCAAAGGCCATACCCGCGGTCATGGCACCATCCCCGATAACTGCAATGCTCTTGCGGCCGGTGTTCTGCATCCGGGCGGCGATTGCCATGCCCAGTGCCGCGCTGATGGATGTGCTGGAATGACCTACGCCGAAGGTGTCGTACTCGCTCTCTGCCCGTTTCGGGAAGCCGGCCAGGCCTCCTTTACGGCGAATGCTGCCCATTTGTTCCTTGCGACCGGTCAGAATCTTGTGGGGATAGGCCTGGTGGCCGACGTCCCATACCAGCCGGTCTTCGGGGGTATTGAAAACGTAGTGCAGGGCCACCGTCAGTTCGAGCACGCCAAGGCCAGCGCCGAAATGACCACCGGTCTGGCCCACTGACCACAGCAAGAACGCTCGCAATTCCCTGGCCAGCCGGGGCAAGTCCTCCGCTGGCAGTTCACGCAGCTGGGATGGCACGTCTATCCGGTCGAGCAACGGCGTATTGGGTCGCTGCGACGGGATTTCCCTGAAAATGTATGTGTCCTGCATCAGCTCGGGTCTTTATCGGAATGTGGGTTCTATGGCTGGCATTATAAGGGAACAGGCGGCCCGGTTTCATACATCCCGGGCCAGTTGTTACAAAATGGTGATGCTTGGCCTTGAAATGGTTCAGTGGCTGCGTGCCACCACGTAGTCAGCCATGGCCCTCAGGGTGTCGGCTTCCGAGTCGAAGCTCTCCAGTGCGCTCAGAGCTTCATCAAGCAGTCGGGCCAGGTGCTGGCGAGCTCCCTCGATACCCAGTAATGCCGGATACGTGGGTTTTGCCCTGGCGGCATCAGAGCCCTGGCGTTTTCCGATGACCTCGGTGTCGCCCTCAATATCCAGAAGATCGTCCTGCACCTGAAACGCGAGCCCCAGTGCGCTGGCGTAATCCGTCAGGTTGCTCAACTGGCACTCGGTCACGGTTTCAGAGGTTAGTGCGCCCAGGCGAACACTGGCTTCGATCAGGGCGCCGGTTTTGTGCCGGTGCATGGCTTCCAGTTGCGCCACGCTCAGCTGTCGCCCAACGGATTCCAGATCAATGGCTTGACCGCCAACCATGCCTTGATGACCGCTGGCCCGGGCCAGCTCCGAGATCATGGTCACGCGTTGTCGATCTGACAACGCCGGCGCATCGGACAGCAACGCAAACGCCAGTGTTTGCAGTGTCCCCGGCCAGAATGGCCGAAGCTTCGTCAAAGGCAATGTGAGCGGTCGGTCGGCCCCTGCGGAGATCGTCATCGTCCATGGCCGGCAAGTCATCGTGGACCAGGGAATAGGCGTGAATCAGTTCCAGGGCGCAGGCTGGCGCCAGGGCCGTGCTTTCTTGGCTGCCCATGGCTCGGGCGGCAGCCATGCACAGGGCCGGGCGCACTCGTTTGCCGCCGCCCAGAACGCTGTAACGCATGGTTTCCTGGAGCCGTTCTGAAGTGGCGTTGCGGGCAAGGCAGCGGTCCAGCTCCCGATCAACCTGGTGGCGGCACTGGTCCAGATAGGCCTCCGCCTGGCGGATGCGATGGTCCATCACTGCTCGTCGTCTGCTGAGAAAGGCCGGGTTTCCAGTGTGCCGTCACTGTTCTGCACCAGCTGCTCGACCCGCTGTTCGGCGGATTTCAGGGCACTCTGGCACTCCCGTGTCAACTTGACGCCGCGCTCGAAAGCCGCCAGTGATTGTTCCAGGGACAGTTCGCCCTGTTCCAGGTCACGAACCAGTTGTTCCAGTTCGTTCAGGGATTTCTCAAAGTCGGCTATGGAAGCGCTGCTGGTGTTCTCGCCGGCCATGGGGCGACCTCCGGTCGGGTGTTTCGGAAATTGCGCGGATTATAACAGAGTCGGTTTGCTATCGCTGCCAGCTGAATTGCCGTTTTTCCAGGGGCTGGGCATTGGGTCCCCAGGATTGTTCTGTCACCCTGACTTCGCCCTGTGCGTCCAGTGTGACGATGGTAGTGGCCCGTGTGCCGTAGTCACTGCCGACAATGAACGGTGACGATAGAAATCGTTCGGTCTCAATGCCTACGCCAGTATCGGGAAGCATGGCGTCGGGCGCCGGGCTGGTGTCCTGAAGCAAAGGCAGGAGTTGGTTGTGCAAGTCCTCGGTACGGTGGCTCGCAGCTTCAACCGCGGTGGCAAAGGCCTTTCTCAGGCGCAGCAGTTTCGGCCAGGGTGTCTGTAAAAGATGATTGCTAAGACCAAAGCTGCCTCGGAAGAGTTGGCGCCCGGGGTGCGCGTCGCGGTTACTGTAATACCAGCCACCGCGTTCTGTCAGAGACACCAGATTAAATCCGGCGTACCGGTCGGGTTCGCTGTTCAGAGCAGCGCCCAATACGCTGGCGGGTTCAGCCAGGGTGCGAACGGGCAACTCGCCGCGGCTGGAGCAACCGGTTTCCGGGCTACCCTCCCGCACATTGGTGACAGCGGCAACCTGACCGTTCGTGCTGATGGCCAGCCAGGTGCCGCCAGAAGCCAGGTCTCTCCCGGCCAGCANATGCTGACCGCTGTCGGCCTGCCACCAGTCCATGGCGGCCGTGGGACGGCGGAAGAATTCATCCCGGTTGGCAGCAACCACCAGGGGAAAGCGGGGGTTCTGGCCGATGGCAAAAGCAATTAGGCACATGGGTGAACGGAATTCCTTGGATGCGTGGGCTGAAGTTGCTGGCATTCCTGCGTATCATACCAGCCTGATCTGAGCCGGGGTGGTCTGTAACCATGAGCATGATAGGCATCATCGTACTGTATCTTTTATTGGGCGCATTGGCAGGCACCATGGCCGGTCTNTTTGGCATNGGTGGCGGTCTGGTGATTGTGCCGGTACTGATCTTCAGTTTCGGGCTGCAGGGGATNAGCCCGGAGATTGCAGCNCATCTTGCNGTGGGGACGTCNCTGGCCACCATTGTCTTTACCTCCATCAGTTCCATACGTACCCACCACCAGCATGGCGCAGTNCGCTGGGATCTGTTTCGCCCCATGACNTTTGGTATTGTGGTTGGTGCTGTGCTNGGTGCCTGGACAGCTGCGATGCTGAGTGGCCCGGTGCTGGAAACCATTATCGGGGTGTTCGTCATTCTGGTGGCACTGAAGATGATTCTTGAGGTCAATCCGAAGCCGGGGCGGGATGTTCCGGGCACCACCGGGCTCGGGGCAGCCGGCGGTATAATTGGCTGGGCATCGGCCATCTTCGGAATTGGTGGTGGCACTCTGACCGTACCCTATTTGAGCTGGTGCAACGTCAAAATGCAGCAGGCGGTGGCGACTTCGGCTGCTTGCGGCTTCCCGATTGCAATTGCGGGCGCCCTGGCCAATGTCTGGACCGGCTGGCAGGATCCCGATCTCCCCGAGTTGAGTCTTGGTTTTATCTACCTGCCGGCGTTGGTGGGTGTGGTTGCCACCAGTGTGTTCTTTGCACGAATCGGCGCCGGGCTGGCCCATCGTCTGGATGGGCGCCTGCTCAAACGCATCTTTGCCATTATGCTGGTTCTGGTTGGTTTACGGTTTCTTCTGAGCTGAGAGAGCATTCATGCTGCAACATCCACAGTTTGACCCGGTGGCGATCGCCCTTGGGCCGTTGAAAATTCACTGGTATGGCCTGACCTATCTGGTCGGGTTTGCCGCCGGCTGGTGGCTGGGCCGTCTTCGGTCCCGCAAGCCCTGGTCGCCACTGCAGGAAGAGCAGGTGGGTGATCTGCTGTTCTATATGGCCCTGGGTGTGATCCTCGGTGGCCGCTTTGGCTATGTAGTGTTTTACAACTTCGATGCCTTTATAGCGGACCCGCTCTGGTTGCTCCGGGTCTGGGAAGGCGGTATGTCTTTCCATGGCGGGTTGCTGGGGGTAATGCTGGCCATGTGGTGGTATGGCCGAAAAACCGGAGCCGGGTTCTGGAAAATTGCCGATTTTGTCGCGCCCTTGGTCCCGGTTGGGCTGGGTGCCGGGCGAATCGGAAATTTCATAAACGGCGAACTCTGGGGAAAACCGACAGACGTAGCCTGGGGCATGGTCTTTCCGCAGGCGCCAGACAGCCTTGCCAGGCACCCGTCGCAGTTATATCAGTTCGCGCTGGAAGGCGTACTCCTGTTCGTGATTCTCTGGTGGTTCTCCTCAAGGCCCCGCCCGAAAATGGCAGTGTCCGGCCTGTTTCTGGTGTGCTACGGCATCTTCCGTTTCCTGGTGGAGTTCGTTCGCCAGCCAGATCCACAGTTGGGTTACCTGGCCTTTGACTGGCTGACGATGGGGCAGGTGCTCTCTGCACCGATGATTGCCGCCGGCGCCGCCCTGATGTTCCTTGCTTATCGGAGAAACGTCCAATGAAAGCCTATCTCGATCTGATGCAGGATGTTGTCGATAACGGATTCGACAAAGGTGATCGCACCGGCGTGGGCACCCGCTCGGTGTTCGGCCGCCAGATGCGTTTCAATCTGCAGGACGGTTTCCCGCTGGTGACGACCAAGAAGGTCCACCTGCGCAGCATCATTTATGAACTCTTGTGGTTCCTCAAGGGCTCCACCGACAACACCTGGCTGACGGAACGCAAAGTCAGCATCTGGAATGAGTGGGCACTGGAAAACGGCGATCTCGGTCCGATCTACGGCAAGCAGTGGCGCAGCTGGCAATGCCACGACGGCCGCGTGATTGACCAGATCAGCGAGGTGATCGAGCAGATTCGCACCAAGCCCAACTCCCGGCGCCTGATCGTCTCCGCCTGGAATCCGGCCGAGCTGCCGGACGAGTCCATCAGTCCGCAGGATAACGTGCGGGAGGGGCGCATGGCCCTGGCGCCTTGCCACTGTCTGTTTCAGTTCTATGTCGCCGACGGCAAGCTGTCTTGCCAGCTCTATCAGCGCAGCGCCGACCTGTTCCTGGGGGTGCCCTTCAATATTGCGTCCTATGCCTTGCTGACCCATATGATTGCGCAGCAGTGTGATCTGGATGTGGGGGAGTTTGTGCACACATTTGGTGATTGTCATCTTTACCGGAATCACCTGACGGACGACATCGTATTCGAACAGCTCCGGCGTGAGCCCCGTGCGTTGCCGAAGCTGGTCATCAAACGTAAACCGGAATCCATCTTTGGCTACGAGCTGGAAGATTTCGAGTTCGAAGGTTACGACCCGTCCCCCGTGATCAAAGCCCCTATAGCAATTTGAGCAAGGAACCCGTTATGCGCAAGGCCCTCATCGTAGCTATGGCCCGAAACCGGGTGATCGGCCGGAATAACAAGCTGCCCTGGTATCTGCCCGGTGATCTGCGCTACTTCAAGCAGGCCACCATGGGCAAGCCCATTATCATGGGTAGAAAGACCTGGGACTCCATCGGCCGGCCTTTGCCCGGGCGGATGAACGTGGTGATTTCCAGAAATCCGGAATGGCAGGCGCCAGCCGGAACCGTTGCCGCAGCGTCGCTGAACGAAGCGTTGGTGAAAGCCGAAGCCCAGGCGGAGCTGGAAGGTGGTGATGAAGTGATGATTATTGGCGGAGGTCAGATCTATGCCGAAGCGCTGCCAATGGTTGACCGGATATACATCACCCAGGTGCACGCCGAGGTGGACGGAGATGCCTTCTTTCCGGAAGTGAACTGGGACGAGTGGGAAGAGATCGGGCGCGAAGATTTTTCTGCGTCTGACAACAATCCTTACGACTACAGCTTTGTCGTATACCAGCGTAGCCGGTCAGAATGACCGGCTAGCCAATCAGGCCTCAGCGCGGCGCGCGCTTGGGGCCTTTTCCTGCAGGTTTGCCGCCCTTGCCGGCGGGCTTGCCACCTTTCGGCCCGCTCTTGCGGAAGCCGGGTTTGCCATCCTTGCTGAACTTCTTGCCAGGGCCGCCTTTGCGGAAACCGCCTTTGCCTGGTGGCGGGCCTTTACGGTCCCGGCGGGGCGCGGCGGAAATCTCCGGCAGTGCTTCCGGCTGTTCCAGCGGCAGAGAGTCTGGCTGGGAAGCTTCCAGCAGGCAAGCCATGGCGCCGGCGATGGCGGCCATGTCCATGTCGTTACGCTCGGCGATCTCATCCAGCAGGGCGATGGCCTTGGCAGCGCGAGGATCGTCGGTGAAGCCCAGCAGTTGCGCCTCAAACTGCTCTACCCGCATTTTCTGCAGGGCGGCAGGTGACGGCAACTGGTAAGGTTCCATCGGGGAGTTGGTGGCCCGCTCCAGAGTGCGCAGCCAGCTGCGCTCACGCGGAGTCACCAGCAGGATAGCCTTGCCGGTACGGCCGGCACGGCCAGTACGGCCAACCCGGTGGATGTACGCCTCGGTGTCGTAGGGCACGTCGTAGTTGATAACGTGAGTAATCCGGGGCACGTCCAGACCACGGGCGGCGACGTCGGTGGCAATGATGATGTCTTTCTTTCCACGCTTGAGGTCTTCAACGGTCTGTTCGCGTTGGCGCTGGTTCAGGTCGCCGCTCAGGGGCGCCACAGCGTGGCCGCGTGCGGACAGTTTTTCTGCCAGCATGGTGGTTTCGGCCTTGGTGCGCACGAAAATGATCGAGGCGTCAAAAGGCTCAACTTCCAGAATGCGGGTCAGCGCATCCAGCTTGCGCTCGGCGTAGACCGGCAGCACAAACTGAGCGATGCGTTCAACCGTGCGGGTTTCGCTCTCGATTCTTACTTCGGTAGCGTTTTTCAGGTAAGTCTGGGCCACTTTCTTGATCTGTGGCGGCATGGTGGCCGAGAAGAGCGCGCGCTGGCAGGTGTCCGGCGTCTTCGCCAGGATGGCTTCCACGTCATCAATGAAGCCCATGCGCAGCATTTCGTCGGCTTCGTCCAGTACCAGTGCCTTCAGGCCGTCCAGCTTCAGGGTGCCCTTGCGCAGATGGTCGAGCATGCGGCCAGGTGTGCCCACAATAACCTGGGCGCCACGCTTGAGGCCGCGAATCTGTGGTGAGAAATCCTGGCCACCGTAAATTGGCAGAACATGAAAATTGCGGAACTTGCTGGCGTAGGTGGTGAACGCTTCCGCGACCTGAATCGCCAGCTCCCGGGTAGGGGCCAGCACCAGTATCTGTGGCTCGGCCACGTTAGCATCAATCCGGCTCAGTAACGGCAGGGCGAAGGCTGCGGTCTTGCCGGTACCGGTCTGGGCCACGCCCAGCAGGTGGTTGCCGGCCAGCAGAGCAGGGATGGATTGCGCCTGGATGGGCGACGGGGTTTCATAGCCAACGGCGGAGACGGCTTCCAGTACTGCTGGATCCAGCCCCAGTTCGGCAAAAGACAATTCTGACATGAATGTACTCGGTATTCGGAGGGTATCGCACTGCAAAGGCAATGCATGATTTCGGCGCATTATAGTCTGTTTGGGGTGGTTTTTATACGACTATTGCCAGGCAATCGATAGGTAGTTGCCGGGGCCGGCCTATTGTCAGGCTTCGACAAGTGGTGCAGTCTTACCGGTTTGCAGGCTAATGAACAGGATCTGAAACAAATGACGTTCGATGACCTTCTCGGTGATGTCCGGAATAACTGCGAAGTGGTGATACCGTCAGACTGGGGCCAGGGACGTGCCACGTTCGGCGGCCTAGTCGCGGCCCTGGTGTTTGAGGTGATGGCATCAAAAGTGGCGGATGATCGCGCCATGCGGGCTCTTCAGGTGTCTTTTGTCGGACCCGTAGAGCCGGATGTGCCGGCCCGTGTTGAGGCCGAAGTCCTGCGTGAAGGCAAGGCAGTATCCCAGGTCCAGGGACGGATCCTTCAGAATGGCGAGCCCCGCCTTGTCTGTCTGGCCAGTTTCGGGGGCGACCGTGAGTCTGCTGTCCGAGTGGCGCCGACGTCGGCGCCGGAAGCGGTGCCGGTAGAGCAATGTCAGTCACTTCCGTATATCCCGAAAGTGACGCCGGAGTTTACCCGTCATATCGAAATGCGCTGGGCGTTTGGCCATATGCCATTCTCCGGTAAGGGCGGGCGCGAAATGGGGGGCTGGATGAAGTTCCGGGAAGCCCCGGAGACTATGACCGACGCCCACATTGTTGCTCTGGTAGATGCCTGGCCACCGGCGCTGTTGCCGCATCTCAAGGGGCCGGCGCCAGCCAGTTCCCTGAGCTGGGCGCTGGAGATTGTCCATCCCCGGCCTGCCATGAAGCCGGATGACTGGCTGCTGTACCGGGCAACCATCGACCAGGCTGGCGCCGGATATGGTCACACTCATGCTGGTATCTGGACTCCGGCCGGTGAACTGGTGGCCCTGAGCCGGCAAACGGTTACAGTCTTCGGCTGAGTGAGGCGGGCCTGGCTATCAGGCCGCCATCTCGGCTTTGAGCGCGTCCAGAATGACCCGGGCAAACTGTCGGGGGGAATCTTCCTGCAGGAAATGTCCGCCGTTGAGGGTGATATGGGGCTGGCCGAAGGCTCCGGGGATTCGCCGCTGCATATAACGGTCGCCACCCCGGGTAATCGGGTCGCCGCTGCTGAAGCAGGTGATAAAGGGTTTGCGCCATTTTTCCAGCACGCGCCAGGCTTCCCGGTTGGCGGCGCTGGCCGGGTCGTTGGGTGAGGTTGGCACCAGTGCCGGGAACGCCCGGGCACCGGCTTTGTAATCCGGTGTCGGGAAGGGCGCCTCGTAGGCGGCTATTTCGGCCGGGCTTAGTGACCGTTCGGTACCAAGCTGGACAATCCGGCCTATCGGAAACCAGGGGCTATGGCTGGCAAACGCCTTCCAGAGTCTGAAGACGGCCGGTACCCGGGTGTCCCCCGTTGGCAGCATGCCGTTGCCGACAATGATCCGGCTGAACCGACGATGATGCTCTGCCGCCAGCCTTAATCCCAGCAGTGAGCCCCAGTTCTGACACACCAGCGTGACGTTGGTCAGGTCCAGTGTTTCAAGCCAGTGGGTCAGCCAGCGCATGTGGCTGTCATAACTGTAGTCGCTGACATCGGCGGGTTTGTCTGACTTGCCAAAACCAATCAGATCGGGCGCCAGCACCCGATGGCCCGCTTCGGCGACAAGCGGAATCATGTGCCGGTAGAGATAGGACCAGGATGGCTCCCCGTGAAGCATCACCACTGGGTCTGCGTGGGCGGGCCCTTCGTCTACATAGTGCATCCGAAGACCTGGCTCAACATCCAGATAGTGTGCTGAAAAGGGGTAATCCGGGAGGCCTGCGAAGCGGGCTTCGTCGGTTCTCAGAATACGCATGCCATCGACTGTCCTGACTGAGTGGTTGCGTGATTATCGGTACGACAATCGTCGAAGGTCAGGATAAATCAGATGGGAATTTTGTGTGTTTGAGTTGCGTAACAGAGCGTTGCCAGTTTGAATCAGGATGCGATGTCAAACAGGCGTTCTGGGTTTTCCACCTGGGCCAGAGCCTCGTCGCAGCAGTTCACCGCGCCGCAATCGTCCGCGGAGCACAGGCCGATGGTGTTGCACTCAATGGCCTGATGGGCGTCGCCCTGGTTACGGAAAATTCTGGCGCGGGAGAGAATGGAATGGCAATGCCCGCACAACAGGGTGGGCACGGCGCTCCCCTGGGCCAGGATGGCAGTGTAATGGTTGTTGTCTGTCATAGTTATCCTCCTGATCAGATCACAGTAAGGGCGAAGTGTGACATTTCAAAGTCAGTCCGGGCCTGGGCCCTGCACTTCGGCTTCCGCAGTTGTACGTATCAGGCGTCAGGATCGACCAACGGCCGGCGGTTGGAGCGCTTGTCCTCCCAGTCGAGTTGCTTGGGGTCGTACCAGCCAAGTCCGTCCAGAACCCGTTGGCGAGTGTATTCAGACAGCGTGGGCCAGAGCTCCTGGAAATCCTCCAGGCCGCGATCCCGCAATCGTTGCTGCTTGCCACTCAGGCGGCTGATGGTTCTGGGCAGGTGCAGGGCCTCGCCCAACTGGCCGGGCACGAGTACCTCCTGGCCCATCACCTTGCGACGATGGGTTCGGGCTGCCAGCACTTTCTGCAGTTCCAGTGCGGCCTCCAGCGCGCTCTCCACGGTAAAGTTGTCTGCTTCCAACCACATAACCTGTATTGTTGGCTGATTGATAACCAACCACTATAACGCGAACCCCACTACACTGGCCACGCTATCGTGGTAGTCTGCTTTCCCTATCAGCCCCGATGGGCATGTTCTGGACAGGAATTGTTTAACTATGTACGCAAAACTTGAAACACGGACTTTTCTGGCGATGCTGCTCGGTGTGTCGCTTGCGTTCATTCTGTTGATGAAGCCGTTCTTTGGCCCGATCTTCTGGGCGGTGGCCATTGCGCTGATTTTCCATCCGGTGCAGCAGTTGCTGGTACGCAGACTTGGCGACCGGCCGACACTAAACGCCCTGATTACACTGTTCGTGTGTATGGTGATCGTGGTGATTCCGGTGCTGGTACTGGGCGCGGCGCTGATCGCGGAAGGTATGGGGATCTACCAGAAGATCCAGGCCGGAGAGATCCGGCCGGGGGAATACATTGATCAGGTTAACCAGTCGTTTCCTGCCATCCAGGCCTTTCTGGCCCAGTTTGACATCAATTTTGCGGATCTGAGGGACCGCGCCGTTAATGCCTTTCTGGGGGGGAGTCAGTTTCTGGCCAAGCAGGCCCTGGGCATCGGGCAGAACACCTTTCAGTTCTTTCTGGGGCTGGCTCTGATGGTTTACCTGGCCTTTTTCCTGATCCGTGATGGCCAGAAACTGATAGAGCTGATGATTCGCGCCTTGCCGCTGGGTGATGAGCGTGAGCGCCTGTTGTTTGCCAAATTCGCGGAAGTCACCCGTGCCACGGTCAAGGGTAACCTGCTGATCGCCATCATTCAGGGTGCGCTTGGTGGCATAATCTTCTGGATACTTGGCATTACCGGAGCCTTGCTGTGGGGGGTGGTCATGGCCATCGTCTCATTGCTGCCAGCCGTCGGGGCTGCGATTGTCTGGGTGCCGGCGGCCATCTATCTGGCTGCCGTGGGGGACATTGTGCCGGCCATCATTCTGACCGCCTATGGGGTGGTGGTGATTGGTCTGGCGGATAACCTGCTCCGGCCTGTGCTGGTAGGGCGGGACACCAAAATGCCGGACTATCTCGTGCTTTTGTCCACCCTGGGCGGCATTGTTATGTTCGGCATCAATGGTTTTGTCATGGGTCCGCTGGTGGCGGCGCTTTTCATGGCGTTCTGGGGCATTTTTATCCGTGAATTTGGCCAGTATCACTATGCCGATCCGGCAAATCCCGAGAATGGTCCGGCCCGCGAAGATTAAATTATGTTATGGTCTAGGAAGCGCTGATACGTAGAGGAAGGCGCCACACTATAAAAACAGAACAGCAGATGTCACAGAGATATCCAGGAGTAGATCAGGTGAGAACCATGAAAACAGTCACCCGTCANATCGGCAGGACGGCGCTGGCGGTCGGAACGGTCGCCCTGCTGGGTCTGGCACCCGTTGCCCAGGCCAATGAAGTGGTCGCGCTCAAGCACGCGCTTTATGGCGCCGGTTACGACATCACCAATGTCAGCCCGAGCATGGATGACAAGACCCGGGCGGAACTGACCCGCTTCCAGAAAGACAACGGCCTTGAGGCAACCGGTATTCTGAACGAGGAAACCGAGCGTGCTCTGGGGCTGATCACCGTGCAGCAGGCGGCCGCTGATGCAGGCCAGTCTTCGCCGGCGGCAACTGCGCAGGCGGCACCGGCAGAACCGGCTCCAGCTGAGACCGAGTCTTCTGCCGAAGACACCATTGAAGAAGACGAAGATGGTGGCTGGTCGCTCTGGTAAACGCCAGTCCCCGGATAAAAAAAAGCCCGCAAGGCAAACACTTTGCGGGCTTTTTTGTGGTCCAGATTCAGTCCAGCTTGCTCAAATCCCGAACCGCACCTTTATCGGCACTGGTGGCCAGCAGTGCGTAGGCTTTGAGGGCGGCGGATACCTTCCGGTCCCTCGGTAACTCCGGTTTCCAGCCCCTGGCGTCGCGTGCTTCCCGTCGCTGTGCCAGTTCTTCCTTACTGACCTGAACATTGATAGATCGGTTTGGGATGTCGATCAGAATGGTATCGCCATCCTCAATCAGACCAATCGCGCCACCGGCAGCAGCTTCCGGCGAAGCATGGCCGATGGAGAGCCCTGAAGTTCCGCCGGAGAACCGGCCATCGGTCAGCAGTGCACAGTCCTTGCCCAGCCCCTTGGATTTCAGGTAGCTGGTCGGGTAGAGCATTTCCTGCATTCCTGGACCGCCTTTGGGCCCTTCGTACCGAATGATCACCACATCACCGGCCTTGACCTCGTCACCCAGAATGCCGGCCACGGCGGAATCCTGGCTTTCGAAGACCCGGGCCTTGCCCTCGAAGACGTAGATGCTTTCATCAACGCCCGCGGTTTTCACCACGCAGCCATCCTGGGCGATATTGCCATACAGTACTGCCAAGCCGCCTTCTGAAGAATAAGCGTGTTCCACGGAGCGGATGCAGCCGTCTTCACGGTCGCCATCGAGGCTTGGCCAGCGGGTGCTCTGGCTGAAGGCTGTCTGAGTCGGAATACCGGCGGGGCCGGCTTTGTAGAATTCGATCACTTCGGGTGTTGGCGAGCGCATGATGTCCCAGGTTTCCAGGGCTTCACGCATGGTTTTGCTGTGAGTCGTGGGCAGGTCGACGTTGATCAGGCCGCCGCGCTCCAGTTCACCCAGAATGCCCATGATGCCGCCGGCGCGGTGCACGTCTTCCATGTGGTACTTGGGGGAGTTGGGAGCAACCTTACACAGCTGCGGAACCTTGCGGGACAAGCGATCGATATCGGCCATGGAGAATTCAACACCGCCTTCCTGGGCCGCAGCCAACAGGTGCAGGATGGTGTTGGTGGAGCCGCCCATGGCAATGTCCATGGTCATGGCGTTCTCGAATGCTTCCACGGAGGCGATGCTGCGCGGCAGAACGCTGGCATCGTTCTGCTCGTAATAGCGTTTGGCATTCTCCACAATCTGGCGACCGGCTTTCAGGAACAGCTGTTCCCGGTCGGCATGGGTGGCCAGCATGGAGCCATTACCGGGCAGGGCCAGGCCGATGGCTTCGGTCAGACAGTTCATGGAATTGGCGGTGAACATGCCGGAGCAGGAACCGCACGTGGGGCAGGCGCTGCGTTCGTATTCCTCGACCATCTCATCGGTCGCCGTTGGATCGGCGGCGATGACCATGGCATCCACCAGGTCGAGCTTGTGTTCAGAAAGCTTTGTTTTTCCGGCTTCCATCGGGCCGCCGGAAACAAAAATGGTGGGAATGTTCAGGCGCATGGCGGCCATTAGCATGCCCGGGGTAATCTTGTCGCAATTGGAGATGCACACCAGCGCATCGGCGCAGTGGGCGTTGACCATGTATTCCACCGAGTCGGCGATGATTTCCCGCGACGGCAGGGAGTAAAGCATGCCATCGTGCCCCATGGCGATACCATCATCCACAGCAATGGTGTTGAACTCTTTGGCAACACCGCCGGCCGCTTCGATCTCGCGGCAAACCAGCTGGCCCAGGTCTTTCAGGTGAACGTGCCCGGGCACAAACTGGGTGAAGGAGTTGGCAACGGCGATGATGGGTTTGCCGAAGTCCTCGTTTTTCATGCCGGTGGCACGCCAGAGGGCGCGGGCACCGGCCATATTGCGGCCGGCAGTAGAGGTGTGGGAACGATACTGGGGCATGGTAGGCGGTTCTCTCCCTAGGTTATCGGATAAAGTTAAAGACCAGAGGATAACAGATTCGACGCCGCTCGCATGGCTGTTTTCCCGAGTGGTGATTACAATACGTAACATGTGATGCCCGTTTTTTATCCAGCAGTTCAGGGGAGTCTGCCTATGGGCGGCCAGGAAAGCCTGCCGTTACGTCGTCTTAAAAGTTTTCAGCCTTTGGGCCGTCTGACTGACGATCAGCTTGTGCTGTTGGCCAGCCGGGCTGAGCGCAGAACCCATGGACCAGGGCAGAGGGTCATGGAACGGGGCGTTCGGGATGGGCTGGATTATTTTCTGATTTCCGGCGCCGTGGAGCTGCAATCGGTTGATGGTCGTAAGTCGACCATTGAGGCTGAGACCGACAAAGCCCTCAATCCAGTAGCCCGCCTGCAGCCCCGGATGTATGACGTTACTGCGGTCAAACCCTGCGAGTTTCTGGTGATCGAGCAGGAAGTGCTGAACCAGATGCTGCGGGCGGCGCCCATTTCCCAGGTGGAAATGGACTCGTCGGATCACGACGAAGACCAGAGCGAAGAGCACCATCTGTTGATGGAGTTCTACTCTGAGCTGCGGTCCAATCAAGTCCAGTTGCCGAGTGTGCCGGATGTGGCCTGGAAAGTCCGGCGGGTGGTGGATAGGGATGACTCGTCGGCCACCGAGGTCGCTTCCGCGGTGTCGGCAGACCCGGCCATGGCGGCCAAGCTGGTACGTTCCTGCAACAGTCCGCTCTATCGCGGTTTCAGCGATGTCCGCAATGTGCGTGAGGCTGTGGTTCGGCTGGGCATGCGTACCACCCGGCAATTAGTGACGGTGTTCGCCATGCGCGAGGTGTTCAAGACCCGTCGGGCGGCATTACAGAAAGAAATGGAGCAGCTATGGCGCCATTCCCGGGAGGTGGCAGCGCTGTGCTGGGTGCTGGCGGACCACGCCACACGCATTGATCCTGAGGAAGCCTTACTGGCGGGGTTACTGCATGATATCGGTGTGGTTCCTGTGCTGGTGCAGGCCGAGCACCACGTCAATCTGTTCGCCGATGACAGAAACCTGCACCATGCCATCGACGAACTCCGCGCCGATGTCGGGTGCGCGGTACTTGAGAACTGGGCGTTCCCGAAAGCCTTCGTGGAGGCGGTGCGCCATGCGGAAGACTGGCATCATGAGTGCCGGGAAACTGCGCCCCAACTGGTTGACGTGGTGATTGTTGCCCAACTGCATTCGATGATTGGCTCCAGCCAGAATGAGGGGCTTCCAGCCTTTGATCAGGTGCCGGCATGGCGCCGGCTGGGGGAGCTGGAACTGAATGCTTCCAGAAGTCTGCAACTGCTGAGTGAGGCCCGGGAACGGGTGGATGAAGTGCAGAAGCTTCTTTCGATTCGATAGACCAAGCCGCAGCAGGAGCCTGGCCGGTAGTGACTGAAAAACTTATGAACGTACCGCTGTTTCCATTGAATTCAATCATCCTGCCCGGGGGGCGAATCCCCCTGCAGCTGTTTGAACCCCGTTATATCGACATGCTCACCCGTTGCCTGAAGGAGGATCGCGGTTTTGTCGTGGTTTTGTTGCGGGAAGGGGCCGAGACCGAAGCCCGGGCCTCGTTCTACGACATCGGCACCTACGTCCGGATCATTGACTTCCAGCAACTGGATAACGGTTTGCTGGGTATCACCGTTGAGGGCGATTACAAGGTTTCCGTCATCCGTAGCTGGCAGCAGGAGGATGGTCTCAATGTCGGCGATGTGGAGTGCCTGATTGCCGAGGCCGAGAGCGACGTGCCGGAACGCTACCATGAGTTGCCCTCGGTTTTGCGGGCACTGTTCCGGCATCCGGTGGTCAAGGACCTGGAAATGGATGTGGATTATGACGATGCCCGCCATATTGGCTGGAGGCTGACCGAATTGCTGCCGCTGGATAAGCAGGAAAAACAGCGGCTGGCGGAATTACAGGATCCGCTTGAACGGCTTGACCGACTGCAACAGTTGCTGGAAGCGCTGGAACAGGGCGGCTGACGGTTATAGCTGGGGTGCGTAACTCACCACGGCAGTTTCCCAGTTACCCATCATGTACATGGCCACGAAAGCCAGCCAGCCGATTCCGGCGGCCCAGGTCAAGCTGTCCGGGCTCAGCGCCACCCTGTCATATCGGCTGTAACTGGCCCGTGTCGCACCGGTGATCGCGAGCCCCAGAAACAGGCCTCCAAGCACATCCGTGAACCAGTGCACGCCGAGATACAGTCGGCTCAGGGCTACCGGCAGCAAGGGTAGTGACAGAAACAGGTAATGTTGCCAGCGCTGGTGTTTGCGGTTTTCGCCCGCGACGAAGCTGGCTGCCAGGGTAACCAGCACGGTCATACCGGCCGTATGCCCACTGGGGTAAGCGCCGGAGCTTGGTGCCGAGAGCACCTGATCTGGCCGGCTGATGCCGATACCTGCTTTCAGCAGCCAAACGCTGATCCCGGTGATGGCTGCGGCACTGGCAATATGAATGGCGGCTGCGTAGTAGCCCCGGAACGCCAGCAACAAAACGGCAATCACGGCGGCAGCGAACAGGACCGGGGGATCGCCCAGCAAAGTGAGTGCTACCATGGGAAAATCCAGCAGGGGTTGGCGCAGAGCGCTGAACCACTGCAGCACTTGCTGGTTCATAGAGGCCAGCTCATCACTGACTCCGACCAATTGCGCGAGCCCAAGAAACAATGCGAGCGAGGAGGCCGTCATTAGCAGTGAGGGCAGAGGAAATTCCCCCTGCTGAGCCGGCCGCTCGCTGCTGTACAGACGCCAGAACCGGTGTGTTGCGTCGTATTGACTCATCCGGGATTCCAGCCATTGATAGAGCCAGCTCCCTTCACCAACACCGAGCCGAATCCGAAAAACAATCAGATAGACAACCACCAGTGCCGCACCACTGACCGCAAGTACCAGATAGAAATGGGGTGGGGGTTTGATCTCGCTGCTCATGGCCGAGCCTACGAAAAATCCCGGCAGGACATACACCAGGGCCCAGCCCGCGGCTGATAGCAGATTGAAGGTGAGAAAACGCTGCCAGGACATGGTCAGCGCACCGGCAATCAGGGGAATGACCGGGCGTATCGGCCCAACAAAACGGCCGATGACCACGCTCTTTCCCCCGTGGGCGCGAAAAAAGCGCTCTCCGCGGGCAATGAGCCCCGGGTATCGACTGAATGGCCAGACGGTATTCAGACGCCCCTTGAACAGGCGGCCGATGGCGAAGCTGATCGCATCCCCCGCCACGGCGCCAAGGCCGGCCCACAGCAGGGCGTCGGACAGGGGCAGGCCGCTCTTGCCGGCGAGCGCGGCAAATGCGAACAGTAAAGCCACTCCGGGCACGATGATGCCGGCCACCGCCAGCGATTCTATCAGCGCGGTCAGGAACAGGGCGGCAATCAGCCAGCCCGGATTGGCGGCGACCCAGGAAGTAACGTCGGTGAGCCAGGTCGCGGTCATGCCTTGACGGGCTCTCCCGGGCTGAACCAGGCAGAATCCGCACCCCGCTTCCGGGCTTCGAGCATGGCGGTGACTGCGCGGTCACGCAATGAATGGGTGCTGGTGTCGCCGTTGCCCCGGGTGGTGCAGCCGAGGCTGACCGAGATCTTGCCAACCTGGGCCCAGTCATGTTCGCTGAGGGTTCTGCGAATGCGCTCTGCGATGACCCGGACCCCTTCCTCCGGCGTAAACGGCAGGATCAGGAAAAACTCCGAGCCGTTGATGCTGTAGAGCGAATCCCCGGCCCGGATGATTTCAAACAGGGTACCTGTAACGTCGCGTAGCAGCGTTTGCAGGCCGGCTTTGCCGTGCAGGTCGCGAATTTCGTCGGCATGGTCGATGTTCAGGCTGACGACCGACAATGGGTGGCCGGTGGCAATGGCACGACTGATTTCCTTCTGCAGTGTCTCATCCAGAAAACGGGCGTTATGGGCTCCGGTGGCGGGGTCGGTAATGGCAAGATCCTGGGCCGATTGCGCCATATGGTCGTAGTGCCAGATATACAGGGCTGTAACTGCCAGCAGTGCCATAAGGCCGGCTGTCGTCATCAGGGCAGTGTCTATGGATGCCGACAGCCAGGTGACAGCCAGCACCGGCACCAGCAGCATCGCTGAGAGCATTAGTCCATGCCGCAGGGGCAAAATCAGCAGGTTCAGCGAAAGCAAAGGCATGGCCCAGTGGCTGATGCCCGGGGCATCCATCGTCAGTACCGCTGCAACCAGACCACTGTTAAGGCCGGCGAGAATGACCAGGTGGCCGGGCGCGGAGAGCTGCTGGCGACGGCATAGCCAGGTATAGACCAGGCCGGCAACCAGTAAGGCGGTCATGGCCAGGGCCAGATAGAACAGCTGGTAAAAGCCGTAACGCAGGTTCTGCAGTGCCAGCGCGGCGGTGAACAGCGCC
>JGI12577J12838_1000190_pt1 | contig 20714 bp, 13 predicted proteins | sample TtanPargueraPR_3_FD_12838 | JGI IMG/M metagenome (IMG submission 12838)
ATTAAATACCCATTATTTGTCCATGTGATTTAATGACTGGTGTTTGGATTATTTTTGTTAAGGGATTATCAAGATATATAACATTGATAAATAAGTCAATATCGAACAAAGGTTTATCTCAAATTGGGACTAAAATAGAATGAATCTATACTCGAAACGAATCTGGAAACACAATTCGTAGTTGGGAGATTTGGGGCTATATTCATCTTAGGCTGAAATTCATGCCATCAATATTTTTGGTGTTTACGGTTTTGATTGGGATTGGTATAATCCTAAATATTTTTCCCCTCCAATACTCGAGATCAATTTTAGCCCAATGGCATTTTAAAAAAATCCGACTCTAATCCTTTATTATAAAAGTCTGATACAGGAATTTTTCCATCTGGGTGTTATATTGTGTCATTCAAGCTGAGAAAGTATCTAAATCGTCGATAAGGAATGTGATTAGAGCCAAATTTAACTGGACAAATTGAAAGACAGCAAGTGGCAATAACTCTTTGATTTACCCAGTTTTATGTTTAATTTTATAATCAAACTTCTTGTATTTTCATTTGATTATTAAACTGAGATTTAACTTATAAAATTCAGCGCATGAAATTCCTTCTTAACTTTCTCTTTATTTCACTGCTTTTTCCCTGTTTAAGCTCTGCTCAAAGTCATTTAGGCCCAAGGTATAAGACCGTTACGCTGGATCCTACCTATAATCATACAAAGTACGGTATAGAACCATCCGACATGCTATATAAATTTGCTGCTTACACTACAAGTTTCGATTCATTAGATGATAATGATGGAGATGGGATTGGCGAAAGTTGGGGTATCCCAGAATGGGTTGCTTATGAAGTAAAAAAGGAAACGAACCTAACCGCTCCAACTTACACTCGTCCAACGTGGATGACAGACACAGCAATGAACCACGCTGGAATAGTACCTAATGATGACACATACAAGGTTTCCGGCACGAATGAACTAAAAGAAGTAAAAGATAACTATCGCTATGTGAGAGGGCATATGTGTCCCAAAGATGCAGCAGATCGCATGGGAATTAATGCTGGTTGGAATACACATACTGTGCTTAATGCAGTTCCGCAATTACAATGGCAGAATAACGGAATCTGGAAAGAACTTGAAGAAATGGTAACAGACTGGGCAGACGAATATGATAGTGTATGGGTGATCTGTGGACCAGTATTCTTTAATAAGACACCTGCAGTCTGGCTTGGTCAAAATGATGAGGTCAAAGCTGCTGTTCCAGATGCCCTTTACAAGATTATAATACGGGAGTCTGATCAAAGTACTTCTGGGGTGGAAACCCTTGCTTTTTTAATCCCGAATGTTTTACCAAAAGATGAAGACGAACCATCCGAATATTTAACAAGCATAAGTCGTTTGCAGGAACTTACTGGACTTTCTTTCCTTACAGAATTAGATATTTCGGCTCGTAACATCGAACTTAACAGGAATAATAATCTTAGCGACCGCGAAGCAATAATAGAAGAATGGAATTGACAAACACTAAACACAAGGGAATCGGGACTCCATTTTAAAGTCGATATCAGAAAGATTGATGAAGCTGGTAATGAAATGACAGAAGTACTCAACGAGAAAGTTGAAGCAGCAGCATGGAATTATTAATTCAATCCACAGACAACAAATCAATTCATTGCCACCCCTATTAACTTTGTATGTATGGAAACTTATAAAGCTCTACTCTAAATTTATTATTCTGTGGTTGTACTCTGAGGAGAAACATATTTCCCAAAAATACTATCAGCTGTATAACCAGTTAAAAAGGCAGTAAAGATAACTCCCTTGACATCATTAAAAATTAAAACAATTTCACCTATCACCACAACTGCAGCAATTAAAAGACCAACAATAAAAGTTAAGGTATAATCTCTTAGGTACTCTTTTATTTGCTTGTCAGATTGGCCCTTCAAGTCCTTCTTAACAAGATGAGCAAAATTTCCAATCATTCCAACAACAACTGCAATGATATAGTTCCAGATACTAACTGTTTCAGCCGAATTAACTGTTTCAACTGTATTTGGGTCTTGGGCATATAGTTGGGTAGAAACCCAAAATGCAAAGAAGAAGAATAAAAGTGTTGATTTTTTCATAATGTAATGGTTAAGTTTATTTTTCCCTGGTAATAAATATTTAGCACTATCTCATAAACTGTGTAAATAGGAATACCGGGGGTTGCAACCCCCGGTATTTTTTTGTTTAATTTTAAACTTTACACAGTAATGAAAAAAGAAGATTTATTAAATGATGATTTTCTCAAACAGTTTAAATCTGGAGAGGAACTCAACGATTTTCTGAAACAGATCCAGAAGCGAGGCATCGAAAAGATGCTTGAAGGCGAGTTGGATGGTCATTTGGGGTATGACAAAAACAAAAAGTCAGAAAACCCTAATGCACGTAATGGCTATTCAGAAAAGAAAGTCCGCACATCCTTGGGCGAGTCTAACATTCAGGTTCCACGAGATCGTGATGCTTCGTTTAATCCCATGATTGTTCCTAAACGGGGAAACATGGTGGACGGCATAGAAAACGTAATTGTATCGCTCTATGCCAAAGGGATGAGTAATAGCGATATCGAGGAGCAAATCAGGGAAGTCTATGGTTTTGATGTGTCTACATCTACCATCTCCCGAATCACAGATGCCATAACAAACGATATTGTTGCCTGGCAGAACCGTCCGTTGGAGCCGGTTTATTTAATCGTTTGGATGGATGGTATTGTGTTCAAGGTTCGTGAGAACTCCAAAGTAATCAATAAGACTGTTTACATTGCCGTAGGGCTTCGCAGAGATGGGAAAAAAGAAGTTCTTGGACTGTGGTTAGGCAAGAATGAATCGGCTGCCTTCTGGATGAGCGTACTGACCGATATGCGTGCCCGGGGAGTAGAAGATATCCTGATCACAGCCACTGATAACCTGAACGGTTTTACCGATACGATCCGCAATGTCTTTCCCCAGTCAAAAACCCAGATTTGTGTTGTCCATCAAATTCGCAATGCCAGTCGTTACGTAGTTTGGAAGGATAAGAAAGCCTTTACACGCGACATGAAGCAAATCTACAATGCTCCAACCAAAGAAGCTGCAAAAGCCGCTCTGGATGATTTTGCCGCCAGTTGGGAGGACAAATATTCGTATGCGATTAAAAGCTGGCGTGAGAATTGGGAAGACCTGACCGTATTTTTTGAGTTCCCGCTGGAAATCAGGAAAATAATCTACACAACAAACCTGGTTGAAAACCTGAATGGAAAAATCAGAAAGTACACTAAAAACAAACTCTCTTTTCCATCAGACCAGGCAGTTATGAAATCCGTATATTTGGCAACACGAGAAGCCACTAAAAAATGGTCGATGCCAATCCAAAACTGGGGCATCATCCTGAATCAGTTCTTAGTCATATTTGAAAAAAGGGTCCAGCTATAAATAGCTAAACCCTCGGTATTTTTTACTTACACACTTTGTGAAACAGTGTCTGTCTTAAAATTATATGACAACTACGGCGTCATAATGAATTGCTTTTTAAATGTCAATAATGCTTGGGAACAATTAATTGTCAATCTTCTATATCCTTATTCTGATGTAATTATGTCTTTCAATTGTTAAGCTCAATACTTTAATATAAACCTCATTGGAACTTTCCGATTAATGGAGAATTGAAATATTCCCGTGATATTTCAGTATCTGTTGAATCCTGAAAAATAACCATGGGTTGCATTTTGTCAAGAACATCTCCTGCATCAACAGGATCATATTCAAATTCAATATCACGAACAAAGAGCTCTCGGTATTGATAGGCAGTCTCATAATTATATTTTCCGTATACATTCCCTTTAATATCCTTTATCTTCTTTATACGGATTTTCAAAGCAGCTGTATCAGTTATTGGCTTTCCAGAAAAGGTTTCCTTATATTTATCCGTATACAGGTAGACAAAATTCCCTTTGATATCTAGGGAATCAAATTCTATTTTTCTGTTATTAAATATCAAACTGCAGAATCTTGCATCATGAACTGATGATTCATCCAGCCAGTTATTAAATTCTAAACCTACTCTTTTGTTCTGTCTGTCAAAAACTATATTCTTCAGGTAAAAGTATGAATCGTCAGAATAATCTGGAAATTCCACTGCATTATTGTAAGACAGGTATGACAATTGAGCTGTATTATTTATCATCTTATACTCTACAGCAAGTTCCCAGATCTTATATTCACCATGAAACCAGTCTGATACATATACCTGGTACTTTATGTTGAGGATTGAATAAGTCTCAGCATCAATAAATACCGAGCCTTCAGCACGGGCAGTAACCTCTTCATCCTGAACTCCTAAATTATTAAAAGAACCTGTCTGAGTACTTAAGAGATCCAATTGTTCAGGTTTAGACCTGAAACCTAATTTGTAAACAGGTCTCTCTTCAATATAAACAACATCTTCAAACCAGAAGGTGTGATGCTTACAGAAATCTGTTCTTATATTATTAACATAATCTATGGTTTTATCATCCCTGTTACGCAAGGGATCCACCAATCTCAGTATCGCCAACTCATTCCCTCCTTTATACCTCAGAATACCGTTTGGAATCTTTTTAATACTTTGGTCATCATAACCCATTATCATTGTTTTATCAATCTCGAAGTCAGGGTTGAATCCTCCGTTAATTAATCTGATATGACTGGTATTATAATCATCACTCTCAAATCCCATATCTTCTATCTCAACATGAGCCTCATACAAATTCACATATTTATCGTTTACTTTCATATAATCCCTGTAATAGGCATCTATAAGAAAAGAATCAACGGGATAATTCTTCTCAAGCAGCGAGACAGCCTTAAGTATCATTTTTCTTGCAGGTAGGCGACGGGCTTTTTTACCTTTTACCAGAACCTCCTTTATAGAGTAGTATTGCTTAGGAATTACTATTGTTGAAATAACTCCATCCGTAAAAGATGAAACTGCCACTTTAACAGTTTTATATCCCAGTGAGCTTATTCTCAGAGTATCATTTCCTGAAACCTTATCAACCGGTAAGGAGAAGGAGCCATCTTCATTCGTAATTACACCATAATTTTCTCCCATTACAGCAATTGTTGCAAAAGGAACTGGTGTATCGTTGCTCTCGTCTATTACTTTGCCTTTGAGAATATTACTATGCTGTGCATTAGCAGGACAAACAAGTACAATGAATAATACAATACATATCAAACTCTTAAATATATTGCTTTGCACAGGCATGGTAAAATTTTTATTTATTGTGGCTATCTGAAGTTAGAGTCAGAATATTCCTGATATTCCGTCCAATTAAGATAAGCATCTTTTGAAAAATTTGCAATATTGTTTCTCGAAGCTACTATTTAAAGTGAGCAGTTATAATTTATTTCCTGAATAAACTGTGGATTAAAGGATCTTCATAATATGAAACAACGTGGAATGCTTTGATCTGCCAGCTGCTTACCACCTATAACGTGCCAAATATTTAAGCCTAAAACAGTTGTTTTATTATGCTCAATTATCTAAATTGTAGATTGCATTACGGGGTTTGGAGGTGCGCCATCTGCGGATTCTCGTTTCGCGGTTCCATGTTCTTCGGACAGGAACGCCCGCCTGAACGAACGGGCAGGCTCTTCGAAATCCCGCCCGATCATATACAAGTGACCACTATGCCAAATTATCAAACAAAATATTTTATTAATGAAATTCCAACTATTATCTAAAACCATTTCAAATGAATACTACTAAATATCAGCTTAAAGATCATCCCTGGATGGCTCTTTTCGTTGTTTTATTCTCGTTCGTATTTCTTATAAATGCTTGTTCCATTATACTCTTTGAGATTTTACAATTAAATCCTCAAGACCGAATCACTGGAATCCTTCCATCAACAATTTCAAATTTGTTATTAATACTAATAATTACTCCTCTCCTTTTTAAAATTCCTGGTGGAAGTTCCAATCTAAAACATTATTTCAATGACATTGGATTACTTAGGGTTACTCCATTCTATAAGTTGCTTGCAATAGGAGTATCGTGTTATCTGATTTTTCTTTTGAGTCAAGCTATTGGAACCATCATCTACGGTTTGTCACAAGATGAATCAATAAATTTATATTTCTTAAGTGAGTTATTTAGATTTTCTGACGAGTTCCCTCCAAATTCAAATGGTTGGTTAATATCATTGCCCTCCATTCTTGAAGAATTTATTTTCAGAGGAATTATTCTTGTCGTGTTTTTAAACAAGTATTCGTCAATTAAAGCCATACTTTATTCTGCCATTAGTTTTGGTTTGATTCACTTGTTAAACCTCGCAAATGATAAAGAAATAATATGGGTGCTGGGTCAGGTAATTTATAACTCTATTGCAGGATTATTTTATGGATATTTATTTTTGAAAACGAGAAGTCTTTTACCTGTAGTTCTAATACACTATTTGAATAATTTATTTATAGGGACTATAACCAGTTCTATTCAATCACATGCATCGGCTGAAATTCAGTCATTTTATGGTATTGTTTTCTTCTTTGGTATAATCCCAACGACCTTGTCCATTATCTGGATAAGATACTTCTTAAAGAAATGGCCTATTTAATGATGGTTTGGGAAAGACCCATATATTGCACGTTGGCATAGCAAATTTAATGTTACAGGCTATTGTCCGTTAAATACAAGTGAACGTTAACAAAATATCTTCAAAAAGGGCAAACATCTGATTGCTCTTTTTCATTTTTTCAGTGGATTTTAATTTCACATACACCTCAGGATAAAACCCGTCTCAAATAATGTAAAATGCAGCATAAAGACCTTGCTGGTTGGTGCATGTATTGCAACCTTAATGTGAATTAGATGTTTATTACGTAACTTTTATCTTCTTTTCCCTATTCAGCGGTGATTTCAAGATTATTTTTAAACCAAAAATGAACTAGATTATCAACTATTTAGAATATAGTTCTTTGACGCAAAGCAGTCAAACTTGACTATCCCAGCCTTTCCATCCTCCATTTGATCCATTGATCCCGTCATGATCGTTAGTGATGGTATAAATATCCAAAAGCATAATTTCAAGTTCGGTGCAAGGTATTGGAAATTGAAGCAAGGTACCCTTCTGTAACCGATCTGTTCGTCGCATATCAAAATAAGAAATTCCTGCTCCGGTTAAAAAACATTCAATTTCCTTTTCATCAAGAATATAACGCAATACATCTTCGTTTTCCTCCACATCCGGAAGATTTCCTCTGACTTTCCTGGGCCCTTCCGGATCATTTAAAATAGCAAGTGCACCTACAATATTTCCTGTTCTGAATAATGCTTCAGCTTCTATCAATCGGACTTCCCATGCCATAAAAGTTGGTCTGGGGCCTATACCATACCAGGCCTGATTTCCTATGGAATCATAGCGACTAAATCTGTAATGTGACCAGCGATAATATCCTCGATCAGGAGGAAAATTGTTTGTATCCAGATATTCAAAATCTGTTTCAATACGCGAATCAGTAGCAGCAGCTGGACCTGGATCGTTACCATCTGGCGTATTCCATGACTTATTATCAGCCGGCCAGCGGGAAGGATAATTATGATCTAAAAGGTTCACTACTCGCATATCTACACGATGCCATCCTGGGTACGTGGTATATACCCAAAAGAAATCATACCATCCGTATTCATCTCCCAAAACTGGAGAGAAATCTTTCTTGTGACCATTTTGAGCATAATGAAGGATCTTGTTCCAATCGAGTTGCTCGTTCTGCTCTTTTGTTCTGGAACTGCTCATTAGGATTCTTGCAGCATATGCAGAGATGAACTGCCTGAATTCCAAGCTTGTCATTTCCTGTCCACCCAGCCATGTATGAGGTACAATAAAATTATTACCTTCAGCAATATCAATAGCTTGATCTAGCATCACCAAGGATTCTTCGATGAGTTTTTCCCATCCAACTATTTCTAACTGAGGCAAAACATCGGTATACTTAATGATAATTCCCTGGTCAAATATTAATCCGAGGTAGCCATGTGCTGCACCGCTTACAAACAAACTGAATGATTTTAATAAAGCTTCTTTTTCACTTTCTATTACAGGCCTTTCAGAATCACTCAACCATTGGAGGATCGTATTGGCCTGGTCAATAGCTTTATAGGAATTTTCCCATTGACCTAATAATTGAAAGTAATTACAATTATATATATTGTTAGGAAAAGAGTTGAGTCTTGGTTCCCCGGAAAGGCTAAAGCTTCGACACCAGGCACTTGTGGTATGGTCGGCCATGGCCGACATGGGAATAGCGAGACTTTCATATTCCTGAATACAATTGTGGAAAGTTCGAAAGGAAATCATTGCCAGATCTATGATATCTTCTTCTGCATCAAAAGATCTTATTAAATCAGGATCATTCTTATTCGGTACATCAAGCTCAATGCAGCTGATAATAAAAATACTGCATAAAAAAACGGCCATCCATTTAAATGATTTGAATATCATTATCAAACCTCTGATAAGAAACACTTTAATTTACAAAATTATTGTATTGAAATCAACATGTCTTGTTTCAAAATTTGATTCGTAATTCTATTCAGGACCGACCCCAACACCTATTTTGTGTTATAGCTTCGAACTTGTTGAGGATATTTAATGGCAAAATTATATTTATATACCGGTAGTATAAAATTGTATCAACGTTGTATGGATACTTATCTTTTGATTTTTATATGATCATTTTTACCCTCCCAATGATGGTGAGTGTATGGATCCTTTATAATTCATCTGACCAACTATCACCTGTTGCTCCTTAAAATAGTCCAGTTCCGCCCATAATTTCAAATGGTTCTCTCCGATAGTTTATAACCGAATCAGGGTGATCCTCTCAAGGAGCTTCGACCACAGCTCCTTCATAAGAACCATAATCTTCATATCCGTTAGCAAAACAAATATCTTCAAAAAGGAAACCACGTGATTGCCCATTCATTTTTTCAGTGGATTTTAATTTCACAGACATCACAGGGAAAAATACGTCTTATCGGTTATTCAGGTAATTGCAATAAAAAACGGAGGTGATTATTCCTCCGTTCTGAATGTGTTTTACCCAACAAGGATAAAAATAAGTTTAACAGCGCAATTCAGTGCTCTTATTTAAATATCCCTGTTTTTCAATGAAGGTAATCCCTCATTCAAGCATTTGTCCGTAATTTATTTTCATTTTAAATATCTTACAGGTGTTTCTTGTATTCCATATGGTTATTTTGCCACAACACTATTTAAAAATACATTAAAACGCATTTTACATTAAAAAGAGAATAATAAAATATGGGAAATGTTAATTTTATTGGCGTTTTTTAAAAATTAAAACCTAATGTTATGATCAAACTGATAAAACGTATAGAGAATATCCTGGTATTTGGGATATTAATTGTTATTTCAGTTATTTTAATTCTTGCTTTTCTTGATATTGCTTATGAAATCAAACAGGAGATAATTTCCACTCCAAAATTTATAGTGGATGCCAGTGGATTAATGGATCTGTTTAGTTTATTTCTTGTTTTGCTAATTGGTCTGGAGTTACTAGAAACAGTTAAAGCGTATTTAAAAGAAGATATTGTTCATGTAGAATTTATAATACTTGTCGCGATAATAGCCATTGCGCGAAAAGTAATTGTTTGGGATTTTAAAAAGTATAATAGTGAAGAACTATTAGGTTTGGCCGCAATGATTGTCGGATTAGGTTTAACATACTTTTTAATAAAAAAAGCAGATGTAAAAATCCGATTACACAAAAATAAACCAGCTGATCAAAAAAAATGAAGCTGGATTAATTCAGCTTAAACTAGCCTCTGAACAACTTGGATTTTGAATGAGTTGTAAAGCATGCTGTAAGGTAAACAAGAGTATATCTACAATATTGCTAACATTTAATACAATCAAGACATTTATTGTTTTTTATGAAGCTCGCTTTATCTGTATTTTTTCTGTTTTTATTTGGAATGCTTTACGGGCAGACATCACAGGGCAAAATCCGTCTCAAAAAACTTGTAAACCTGACTGCCGTCAGGCAAGTAATACAGCATAAAAACCTGTACACTTGATGTATGTCTTGCAAGGTCATTGTGTTTTAGGGGATTATTTTGTAACTTATTTATTCATTTTTCTTTTCCTGGTTATTTTGTGATTGCCAGTTATTAATAAACCATTATTAACTGCCATGAAAAAACCATTAATCCTTTTATTTAGTTGTATATTCAGCTTTTGTATTAATGCCCAGATTACTAATCCAAGTTTTGAAGAATGGTATTTTAAGGACATTGCACATATTCAAAGATGGGAACCTGTAGGGTGGATAGTTAATGATCCTGCAGGATTCAATTTTTCCCAATCATCAGATGCTGTGGATGGTTTAACTTCATTTATGAGAACTTGTGATAAAGGTTGCATTACACAACTTGAATATAATGGTCATGAATCTCAATACATTGAACCATTTTATCATATTGCTTTATGGGTAAAATTTGAAGGATTTGCCAATGCTGAAAAATTTGAAGTAGTACCTTATATTCAAATAACATATAAGGATGAATCAAATAATTATTGCTATTGTAGGATAGATTCTGAAGACCGGGTAGAGGTTAAAGGTTCTGGATGGCAAAGAGTTACTTTCCCATTAGACTGTGATTGTTACCTGCAAGATTCAGTAACTTTTCTTAGTTGTGTAATGAGATTTGCAGCACGTGTAAACTGGGGAGATGCAGGTCCTGGAACAATCTGGATAGACCATGTTCAGGTTTCTTCCACGCCATTTCAAACACCATTTATTAAACCTAAGGCTGGAGACCATTTCCTGACAGGAAGAGAGGATACCATAAAATGGGATGTTGGGCTTGCGGGGCAAAAGGCCAAACTGTTTTTCTCCACCGATAATGGTGCAAACTATTCATTGCTTGCCGATAATATATCAGCAGATACAGGAGTGTATATCTGGGATGTACCGGATACCTTATTAACAGCTAAAGCAAAATTGCAGCTTACCAACCAAACCACCGGTGATATTCTCGCTGAAAGCGATAAATTTCTCATAAAACCGTATGTCCTAACACGGTTGGAAAGCAACGGAGATATGACCGAATACAACAACTTGACAGATCCTTGGAGTTTTGATAATAATGATTCTGCTGATGTATGGCCAGAATGGTATTACGACCAGTTTGACTATCTGGGATTTGATCCACTGACCAATTTACCATACGATACGAATTTTATAGATGCGCTTCCGGAGGACTTTCCGGGTTGGAACAGCTTCACAGACGCCTTTTCAGTGGGCAAATGTTATGATAATATAATGACAGGTATATATAATCAAAAGGCTTCGACTTTATGGAAAAGAAAGAGAAAGACTTGGCGTGGTTCATGCTTTGGAATTGCTGCTTCAAATGCATTAGCCTTTGAATCGAAAAATGATTTTCTGAACAATTTCCCGGACTTTGGTGCATTTGCACAACCTGCATTTGTGGATCCAAGCAATGGGACAGTTGCAACAGTAACAGAACTGTTTGCACACCAGTATGGCAACCCTACTATACATAACCGTATTGCAGAAAATGGAATAAAAACACCAACACAAACTATACGGGACATAAAAAAAATGTTCAGTACGCCTCATACAGAAATCAGAACACTTTCAATGTATAATAATTCTGGATCTGGTGGTCATAATATATTGCCATATAAACTGGAACAAGACAAGGTTAATGAAAAGTACTATTATATCTATGTTTACGATAATAGTTACCCGGATATAATTGATGCCCGTATCAGGGTGGATGTTTCTTCGAATGGAGGGAAAGGCAGCTGGGAGCCACTGTATGGTTGGTCTGGTTGGGGAGGAAACAGGAAATTTTTTCTGGAAGTTCCAGCAACTTACTTTTATGTGAATGCTACCCTGAAAAAAGCTACCCGCTCATATGCACTACTGGATAGTTTAATAGATATAAGTCCGAACGATGGAGCTTTTATTCGAATTAAGGATAGAAATGGAAATACTATTGGTTATGATGAAGGTCAATTGTTTGAAGAAATATCGGATGCACATGCTTTAATGCTTTTAGATGGTTCAGAAGCACCTCCCTACCGTTATCTCGTTCCATCAGGCGAATACACCATCGATATTTCCAATCCTGAAAGTGAAACTGCGGAAGGATACATTTTTACAAAAGACCAGCTGTTTTATTATGAACGTAAAAATGCTACGCCTGAACAAACAGACCGGCTGATATACAATGGCTCACTTACAGCAATAAACCCGGATGATGAGGACAGGAACATTAAAATGAAACTAATTCTGGAAGAAGTGAATGAGGAAAAAGTGTTCAAACTACAGTCATTTAAACTGGAAGCAGATGATTTGGTAAAAGTTGAATCTCCCGACAATAACCATGTGATTTTATCCAATTACGGAAGTGGCAAACAGTACAAGGTGGAGCTAGACCATGTATCATCCTCAGGATATAAACGGTTAGTACAGGACAGCATTCCGATTAAAGCAAATACATCGCACATTTTTGATGTAAACTGGACTGACGTGGAGGAGAGTGTACTCACCATTTATGTAGATGAAGAAATGAATGGTGCAGATGAAGATACTCTCCGTTTCAATCAAGAAGTAACAGGTTTTCAGGAGCGTTTAAACGATGGGATACCTGTAAAAGTTTGGCCAAATCCAACAAAGGATAAGCTAACCTTCAGCTACACTCTTGATAAAGCAAGTAAGGTTTCTATAAATATTTTTGACACTGATGGCAAACAGGTACTATCTAAGATGAATCAATTGCTTCAGGCATCGGGAAAACAAACTGTTCCTACAGAATTGTCAGGATTACCGGCAGGTATTTACTATTATCGAATTACTATTAATTCTCAAACGGATTATGGAAAAATAATTAAACTTTGATGTACTAAAGGAGGCAATCACCTCCTTTTCTTTTGCCATTTTTTCAGCAGTTTTTATTTCATCATACATCAACAGGAGAAAAACAGTCTCAAAAAATGGGCGTAAAAAATCCAATATAAAAACCTGTTGAATTGATGTATGATTCGCGAATATTTTCGTGTAAATGTCATCTATACAAAAGGAAAGACCAACCCATAAGTTGATCTTCCATTTCTCAGTGCTACTTGTTCAATACAAGTGTACGTAGCTTTTTGTCTGCTAATGTCACTTCCGGATCCCCTTCGAAGATTGCTTCTTCCAGGGTTGCTCCTTCGGGCAAATACACCCATCGATGGGATAATTCTAACACTTTACCGGATTCCTTGTTGGTCCATTCATATGGATCACATGGTTTCTTCACCACATTTCCGGGGACACGCTCTCCAATCCTACCTTTGGCTGTTTCTTCGTCAAAGGTTGATGGGATGCTACACTGTTTCACCGTGGCATAAAAGTTTCCGGTGTTTTGAGACTGTACAAGGCTCAGTCCACCCAGCAGGATTAGAGCTACAAACGTAGTTCCGTCCTTCCTTTGCCTTTCGGCAGAATCAATTACAGTAACCATAATTCAAATTATTAAATTAATACTTGATTTTAGCAATCCAGGGGATAGGTCAGTTTGCTTGAGCTTTATGGGGGGTATTGGAGGAAGTACCCTTACGTTTTACGTATAAAATACTTTTTGAAGATTCTGTTTATCCTTAGGAGCAGTTGTATGTTGATTGACTCTTTGATTTTTTGTAACTTATAATGTTAAAAAACCACACTACCCTTTACGTATGTTTCAGAGAAGAATTTCTGAAACTTTAAAAATCCGTTAGATGAGCTACTATAATAAAAAACTGTATTTCCACACCCCAATTGGGAGTAAAAGTATAGTCGACAATAGAGAAATAAATGCAATTCTGCATTTCCTCTCACACTATTGGCAATTAAAGCAATAGTCATTAATGATATTAATACGTTTTATCTTGAATCCATTTTAAAAGTATATGTTATGAAAAAGAAACTTATACAACTATCTGTTGCTATTCACTTCATCTTAATCGCAACTATTCCGAATATCTATGCTCAGAATGATTCCTTTAATAAAATAAAAATTGCACATCTGCAGATATTTGCCTTCAATAATAATATTGAGGAAAATATGCAAAAGGCAGAGCTATATTTTAGAAAAGCAGATTCTATTGGTGCTGATTTAGCAGTTCTTCCTGAAATGTATAGTATTGGCTGTGGTTATGACGAGCCTGCCAATATCGAAGATTGGTTAAGCCAGGCAATATCCATGGACCATCCATTTATCAACCATTTTGTTGCTTTGGCAAAAGAGCTGGATATGGCAATTGCAGTGACTTTTCTTGAAAAGGAAAATAGGGAATATTATAATTCGGTTTGTGTAATTGACAGGTCTGGTGAGATTTGTTTGAATCACAGAAAAGTTCATTTATGGGAGCCTTCTCTTGTTGAGGCTGTTTGCACATCTGGGAAGGAATTTGATGTATGCAACCTGAACACGAAAAATGGTACATTTAAATTAGGTGCAATGATATGCGCCGATTATTACTTTCCCGAAAGCGCCAGGATATTAATGCTAAATGGAGCTGAGATCGTTATCGTACCCAATGCTGCACCTTTGAGTGAACATTTGCACGCGATGTTAAAATCAAGAGCTATTGAAAATTCTTTTGGTATTGCCCTGGTAAATTATCCAGGTGAAAAAGAATGCCCTGGATATTGCCATACAGGCAGATCAATAGCTTTTAATCCATGGTACTGGGGTGAATACCAAATTTTTGAGGCAGATGAAAAAGAGGGGATTTATATTTCAGAATTTGACTTATTGGAAATCAGGAGATATAGAAATGAATCTTATTTTGGAAACGCCTATCGTCATCCAACATTATATAAACCGTTGATAGATACTGTAGTTAATGAACCATTTAAGGGTAGAAAGACCGGGCTAGGAGTTGATTTTACTCAAAAGAAAAGATAGATTCCATTTTTAACGGCCACTGACATGGTATACAATGCCTTGGCATTACCAATTGGTATTGTTATTTCCGAAGACCACTTCTTTCACTCCCAGGATGGAGAAAAATATTTTTCACGACAGGACCAGTTGGTGGTAATGAATATTCTGAAATATACTCATGTAATATTGACGGCTCTAATGTCTCCAAGATATTCTCAGTTTCAGGTAGTGATGAGAATTTAATTAGCGATGTAAAATAGTGACTTGCTGAAAGAAGTGTTAAATGGTCAGATTTAGGTCGGATGTTCATTAAAGCCGCAAATTGCTTTTCTGGCTGGATCGTAAAATAATTCAGAGTTTTGGTTTGTGTATGCAATTTTACCAGGGTTGAACTTGCTGCGAAAATAACTCTTTCGATGTTATTGTTCTCCTTGAGATAATTTGATAACTTTTCCTGTTATTTTCTGTTCATTATCCGGGGAAGGAATAACAAAAAAGGCTATTTAATCTCAGGACAATAACTGAAACTGTTATTCAATAAAACGCTAATCATTACTTTCATTACATGTATGAAAGCTATATAGGAAAAAGCACCTTATTAGTTGGCACTTTCTGTAGCTAGTCATCAAAATTAAACCATTAAACAAAGTCAAAAGATTTATCAGGGTTACAATAAATGGAACTTCTACTGTTTAAAGTTCCTTTGCGCAGATTGCAGATAAATCGAAAACTCAAGACCTGTTTACATGTGAGAATCTTTAAAGGATTGATATAGAGCTCAATATAGATAAGGTTGGAGACCCAGCTGAGTCACTGCTTTTCAAAGAGCAGTTCGTAAGAGTTGCTCTTTTTTAATGCAGATACTTTGCACTTAGCTCATCGTAGATTTTTATTTCATCGGTCGTGTTTCCCTGCCGGTCGATAAAGCGGCTCCAGGTATTCAGTGGTTCCCAGATTGCGGTCCCATTGCCCCGGTTATCAGGGAGGTTAAAAACCAGTTCATGAACTTCGCGTTTAAAGGCACTGTATTCTACCACGTTTATATCTTTTTGGTAACGTTGAATGAGGTCGTGCATATTTGCATTCAGATCGTCGAGGGTACAATGCCAGCGTGGATAGTATGAAAGCCCGATCAGATCGAAATTTACCCCACGGGCGATCATGTTATCGAGCCAGAATACGCATTCATCGTTTTGCCCGCCCAGTGCGAGATGCATCATCACCTTTATGTTTGGATCCACTTCACGACAGGCACTGGTTCCGGCTTTCAGCAATTCTGCCAGGTTGCCGAGGTTCGAGATATGCCCGTCAGGCCAAACCAAACCGTGATTGATTTCGTTACCAATCTGAACCATTTCCGGCAGTGTACCCTGTTCCGCTAACTTCATTAAAACATCTCTTGTATAATCTTTCAAAGTTGTTGTAAGGGTTTTGAAATCCTGTCCTTCCCATGCTTTGGGTTTGAACTGTTTTTGTGGATCGGCCCAGGTGTCGCTGTAATGAAAATCGAGCAAAAAATTCATTCCGGCTTCCTTCATGCGTTTGGCCATGGCAAGTGTATGACCAAGGTCGCAGAATCCTTGTTCAGGAGAATAGCCTTCCGGTAACTCCGGATTAACAAAAAGCCGCAATCGGATGTAATTAAATCCATGGTCCTTCAACAGGTGAATGGCGTCTTTTTCTTCCCCGTTATCCCTGAAGATCATTCCTCGGGCTTCGAGTTGCGGTAAAAAGGAAATATCGGCCCCGATCATTTTAGGTGTAATACTGGGTGATGGGTGCAGTTGTTCAGCAGTGGGTGTCATTAGTTTTACATTGCCGGGAATCACATGTATTTCGTGGCTACCTGACCAAACGCTTTCCGCGCTCACTTCCACGTTCAGTTTACCCGGAGTAGTGCCGGCTTTAAGAATTAGTTTTTTAGTGCCATCCTTGAGTTGTGATTTCCAAACGATCATCGTATCACTTTCCGAGATCAAATCGGGTGATGATCCATCTGGCTCTGTGATTGTTGCATCGCCTTTTAAGGTGATTTTAAAGGGCAGTTGGGCGTCCATAATCTCGCGATCGGTGCTGTCGGCCACCGAAATCCTCAAAAGAGTTTCGTCTTGGCCATTGGCGATCATGGTGGTTTTATAGCTGGCAAAAACAAGGTTTTGTGGTTTTCCCGTGGGGATCTGATACCATGTTGAAAGATCGGATTTGTCAGATTTATTCGTTCGAGGCTGGCAGCCGTACACAACAACCATGGCGGCTATGAAGATTAAAATATTACGCATTTTTTCGTTAAAGTTAATGACTTTTCAGAATTCAGAATTCTTGTGTTCCTTTTTTTGAAACCATCAATTTCAAATTATTTGCAATTCAGTTTTAAAACTTCCTGCAGTAATTTTGTTAGATCGATGCCTTCCTTATCTTTAAGGAAGAATTACAGCGCTTGTGAAAAACATTTTATTGGCCATATTTCTGCTACTTGCAATCCTGAATTCCGGCGCCCAGGAGAACCTGATAATTGACAAAATCAAGTTTGAAGGGAACGATCATTTTCCTGCCTCAAAGCTTAGGGAACAGATCGTAATGGAGCCGAATTCATGGTTCAAGGAGAAAATCCTTCGAAAAGAACCAATAATATACAGCGAAACGTTGTACAACGGGGATAAAAAACGAATTCGCAGGTTTTACCAAAAAAACGGATATCTGGATGTTGCTTTCGATACCCCAGTATTACTGATTAACAAGAAGAACCAGGTGGAAGTCACAATCCGGATAATGGAAAATTTACCGGTTACGATTTCTGAGATTACTTATGTGGTTGATTCCGTATATTCTGTTGACCAGGTTTTGAAAAATCGGGATATTCGTAAAATCGATCTCCAAACCGGCTCCACCGAAGATCGCATATTTCGTGATGAAGATATAACCAATGACAAACTGGTAATTGCTGAAGTTTTTTACAATCAGGGTTATCCTTACACGCAGGTAGAACCTAAACTGACCTTGGATACTTCGACTAATACTACCGATTTGGAGTGGTCGATTACACGTGGTCCGCAATCGTATTTTGGAGAAACATATGTTACCGGTAATCAGCGTGTTCCGTCTAAAAGTATTTTACGTCAAATCAATTATGAGACCGGAGAACTGTGGTCGAAAAAGAAAATTGATGAAACCCAGGAGCAGATATACAACCAGGGGAATTATCGGGTTGCTTCGGTTCGAACCCAGCTCACCTCGGAAAAGAATGATACACTTCCGGTGTACATTCGTATTCGCGAAGCACCACGTTGGTCGACACGTTTCGGTGTAGGTTACGGTCGCGAGGATAAATTCAGAACCTTCTCAGAATTGCAATATTTGAGTTTTCTGACGCATACAGGAAGATTGAATTTGTATGCAAAACATTCGGGGCTCGAACCTTACAATTTTTACCTGAAATTCTCTCAGCCTTCTTTTTTGTTCCCTTTCAATACATTTACGGTTCATCCATTCCTGCTAAAACAGAACGAACCGGGTTACAAGCTCAACAAGTGGGGTGTAAATCTAACCTTTCTTCAAAATTTTTCCGATGAACTAAATACATCTATTGGTTACGTTTTTGAAGACGTACAACTCGATACACTCAATTTAAGTGAAGGCGAACTAACGCCGGAAGATCGTTCATTTTACCGGAAATCGGGCATTGTTCTTGGTGCGATCTACAACAACTCAGAGCCCATTCTTGATCCTGTGCAGGGTTACATCCTTTCGTTGAACGTAAAGACCAACGATCTTTGGAAAGAAAGGGAAATTCCTTATATGCGCATCATTGCCGAAACAAAAACATACATTGGGATTAGCCGGGGCCTAACTTTGGCGCTCAAAGCAAAACTGGGAGGAATAATACGGACCGATGATCAGGAGTTTATTCCTGTCGAGGAGCGCTTTTTTGCCGGTGGTAGTTATTCCGTGCGCGGATGGTCGCGCGGATATTTGGGACCTAAAGATGTCAATGGCATACCGATTGGAGGAAAAAGTTTGTTGGAAGGAAGCGCCGAGTTCAGGTTCGATGTGGGGCGTCGGTTTAAGCTGAGTCTTTTTTCCGACGCAGGAAATGTATGGCAAAATCCATTTTCGTATCATTTAAACGATTTGCATTACGCCGCAGGTTTTGGAATTCACATTAAGACCCCGATCGGGCCGGCTGGGATTGATTTTGCACGACCCGTATTTGATAGTGAGGATAAATGGCAAATTCATTTTAATATAGGACACACGTTTTAGTTTTATGAGGAAGGCAATAAAATATATTCTGATAATGGTGGCGGCTTTGCTGTTACTGCTTATTGCTTTGCTCATATTCACCCAAACTGCCTATTTCAGGGAAAAACTGAAGAACCGGCTTATTACTGAAACGGAGAGATACATATCCGGTGAGCTTTCAATTGATAATTTGAACGGTAATTTGTACAAAAACATCGAAATTGACGGAATAGATTTGACACAACAGGATTCGTTAATCGCGCATTTCGATGGTTTAAAATTGACCTATCGTCTTTTACCTCTATTGAAAAAAGAAATTCTGATCGATTCGGTTTTTATTGATTCGCCTGAAATTTACCTCGAACAAAAAAGCGACAGTTGCTGGAACTTTGGTAATATTTTAAAGGATAGCAACCAAACTTCAGTAAAATCCAAAACAAAAAATACGTTCAGAATTAATATTCGATTGTTTTCGTTGCGCGATGGAAAACTTACGATTCGATCACTTTCAGAAATGATCCCTCGCAAAATCTCACAGCTCAATATACGTGCAGATGCTGATATTCGTGGAGACGATATTGCGATCAACCTGCAAAAACTTAACCTGGAGGCCGTGGATCCCAACATCCACATAAATGAATTGAGTGCAAATTACCGTATGAACGAACAGGGTATCCGGATTGATAATTTTGTTCTGCGCTCCGGCGGTTCCAGTATTGATGGCGAAACCGGTTATCGTTCGTTGCAAAATATGGAAGGGATTATTCAAGCCAATAAGATCGATCGCAACGAGCTGAGAATCGTTATACCATCGCTTCATTTGCTTTGCTCTCCTCAAATTCAAACCCAGTTTGAAACACGCAACGATAAGCTGACAGCCCAGGTTGAAATGAGCCATGACAATGAGAAGGTTACGGCCAAAATTGAGATCGACCCCTTCTCAAATATTTTTTCCGGGCAGGGTGCAGTGCCCTATTCAGCCAGTCTGAAATTCTCGAATTTCAGCACTGAAAACTGGATTGAACTGGCGAATATTCAATCGATACTCGAAGGAACAGTTGATCTGAAAGGAGAAAACTTGCTGGACCTGAATGCAAGATTGGAAGCGCGCGCCAATCTTCGAAACTCGTCTTATAACGAAGTTCGGTTTAATGCGTTGAGAATTGATGGGAAATGGCAGGATGATAATCTGACAGCAAGATTAAATGCCCGAACCGATTTTGGTCATGTACAGGCCGATGGAAAAATTGCGGATTTATTAACCCGCGAGCAATTTTCGGTCAACCTGATGACCGAACAATTCAACCTCAGTGCCTTTTTCCCGGCAATTGAAAAAACAATCTTAAATGGTCGTATCAATGCAAAAGGTAGTGGTTTCGATCTTGCAAAAATACGTGCTGATGCTGATTTGGTGTTCTCGGAAAGCAGGGTATACGGTTATGCTGTTGAAAGTTTGAACAGCACTCTTCAGTTTTCAAAAGAAGGAGTTAAGCTCGATTCAATCCGGCTTTTTGTGC
>JGI12577J12838_1000204_pt1 | contig 19517 bp, 19 predicted proteins | sample TtanPargueraPR_3_FD_12838 | JGI IMG/M metagenome (IMG submission 12838)
CACCTCGGTTGCGGCGGGCACGTTCCCAGACGCAGGTTCCCGGCACAACCGTTTCGCCGCCTGCCGCACCGCCTGCAACCGGGCCGAATCCAGGCCATGGGGTGCCCGTTCTCCCCGAACAATCCGAACCCGTTCGTGCAAATCGGCGCCGGAGCCGGGCCCCAGCAGGTCACGCTCTTCCAGTAGTGCCGCCAGTTCCGCGGCGAGCTGGCCAAACCCCAGAGCCCGCCCCCGGACAACCATATGGGCCAAACGGGGATGCAGCCCCAGATCCCGGGCGGACTTGCCGTGATCGGTAATAGCACCGTCAGCATCCAGCAAATCCAGCCACTGCAATAAATCCACCGCCTGCTGCCAGTGGGCTTGCGGCGGCGCATCAATCCAGGCCACCTGATCCGGTGAACGAGCCCCCCACTGGGCCAGCTCCAGTACCAGCGGTGCCAGGTCCGCCTCCTGAATCTCCGCTGGCGTGAAGTCAGCCAGGCCGAACTGCTCCGACTCGCTCCATAACCGGTAGCACACGCCCGGTTCGACCCGTCCTGCCCGGCCTTTACGCTGCTCGGCAGAGGCTTTGGACACCCGGCTGGTGACCAGGCGAGTCATGCCACTGTTGGGATCAAACACGGCCCGACGCTGCTGGCCGGCATCAACCACTACCCGCACGCCTTCAATGGTCAGGCTGGTCTCGGCAATGGCAGTGGCCAGGACCACCTTGCGAGCACCGTCCGGGGCCGGTGCGATGGCCCGGTCCTGTTCTTCAGCCTTGAGGTTGCCGTACAAGGTTGCCAGCACCACGTTTGCCGGCAGTTGTCCGGCCAGCTGTTGCGCCACCCGGCGAATTTCACCGGCCCCGGGCAGGAACACCAGCACCGAGCCAGCCTGGTCTCCCAGGACCTCCAGCACCACCGCCGTTACGTGATCCACCATCCGGGCATTGCGGGACAAGGGCCGATAAAGGACATCCACCGGAAACGCCCGGCCTTCACTGGAAATCACCGGCACGTCCCCCAGCACCTTGGCAATGGGCGCGGTATCCAGTGTCGCGGACATCACCAGAAGGCGCAGGTCTTCTCGCAGGGCCTGCTGGCTCTCTCGCACCAGTGCCAGCCCCAGATCGGCCTGCAGGGAACGCTCATGGAATTCGTCAAACAGAACAGCGGCATAGTCTTCCAGCATGGGGTCGGTCTGGATCAGGCGGGTGAGTATACCCTCGGTCACTACTTCGATCCGGGTGGTGCCTGAGACCCTGGTATCCAGTCGGGTGCGATAGCCCACCGTCTGCCCGGGCGCCTCTCCCAGTTGCCGGGCCATATACCGCGCTGCCGACCGGGCCGCCAGTCGGCGGGGTTCGAGCATCAGGATTTTGCGGCCATCGCGCCAGGGCGCATCCAGCAGGGCCAACGGTACCCGGGTGGTTTTACCCGCGCCGGGCGGCGCCTGGAGCAAAGCGGTGGTGGTCTTTGCCAGTGTGCGGGTCAGTTCTGGGAGGATGCCATCAATCGGGAGCATGGTACGGGGTGCTTGCCGGAATGTGGCCGCAGTTTACCATGCCTCAGGAGCGGGCATGCCAGGCTTCAGGCCGGGGCACGAAGAACGCGAATACCAGGCCAAACGCCAACGCTGCCACCCCGATGCCGAAAGCCGACACCAGGGTGCCTCCCGCATCCAGCCACTGTTTGGTCAGCCAGGGGCCGACCATCTGGGTAAAGCCATACAGTGCCACCATCGCTGCCGACAGGCGCGGGCCCTGATGCGGATGCAGCGCGCGCCCGATGCGCTGGGTCAGCAATACCGTGCCCAGAAAGGTGCTGCCGACCAGGGCGGCACACAACACCAAGCCCAAGGCGCCAGGCCAGACCACGGTGGCCAGTACACCGGCCAGCTGAATCAGAAAATTCAGGCGAAGGGCGGGCAAGTCTCCCATCAGGGCCCCCAGTTTGTTCCACAGCCAGGGCGCCGGGATGGTGAACAGAGCGACGATCACCCAGGTCCCGTCCAGCAAGGCGTGGCCCTCAGGCAGTTCCAGTTTTGCCAACAGGGGCAAGAAGGTCATGGGCAGGATGTAGCCCAGGCCCGCCCCGGCATAGGAGAGAAACAGCGGGATGCTGGCGCGATCCAGCAACGGGGTATTGACCACTGCCTTACCGGCGTCATCATGCTGGCGCACCGGCACCTCCAGTTGCCGTAACTGCATGGCACCCCACCAGGCCAGGGGAATCGACAACATGGCCGCCGGCCACCAGCGCTCCGCGCCCTCCAGCAGACTGGCGGTTCCGGTAACCAGGCCGCTGGACACCAGCAGCCCTACACCAACGCCGATATAGACCAGACCGCTGAGAGAGGCCCGGTTGCGCAGTACCAGCCACTCCAGAATCAGGGCTGGCGCCTGGACGAATACCACGCCGTTAGCCACACCGTTCAGCCAGCGGGTGACAGAAATAACCGTCAGCTGGTCGGTCTGGGTCACGATCAGCGTGGTGACCACATGAACCGCCAGGAAAAGAGGCAACATCAGCCGGATCTGGTCGATTCTGTGCCAACGGATGGCCAGCATTGCCCCCATCAGATAGCCGAGGTAGTTCCAGGTGGCCACCGCAGCTCCATCCGGCGCGTTGAACTGGTTATCGGCCACCAGGTAGGGCAACAACGGGGTGTAGATGAATCGGCCAAGGCCGTGGACAACCAGCAACACCAGGCTACCGGCGAGCAGAACCGTAAACAGTTGCCTGGGGGTGGGGGTATTTGCAGAAGTCATGGCATAGGCCCGGTCGTCAGGTTATCAACGGAAACCGGGTAGTGTAGGTGACTAACCAATGCTTGTCAGTGAGACCTTCGCCTCAGCCTGGCTGGCGATTGGCGTTGGCCCACTGGTAGATACGCTCAAAGGCTTCGGCCAGCTGTTCCGGCTTGTGGGGTGGCTGGATCAGCGCCTGAACGTCGCCGTCCGGATTGAGCAAGGCAAAATGCCCGCTGTGGTCCACCAGCAACTCGCCATTCACCTGCCGGTGCACAAACACCGCGCTCACGCTCTTGGCGACCTGGCGCAGGGTGTCCAGATCGCCGGTCAGGCCGTGGAAATGCTCACCAAAGAAATCGGTATAGGCCTTCAGCTTCGCCGGGGTATCGTGCTCCGGGTCTGCCGAGACCAGCAGATAGTCCGGTTGGGGTAATTCCGGGGACATCAACTGGTCGGTACGGCGCAGATTGGCCATGGCAGCGGGGCAGATGTCCGGGCAATTGGTATAGCCCACAAACACGAAGGTCCACCGGCCCCGGAGATCTTCCCGGGTGACCGTCTCTCCTTCCTCGTTGGTCAGAGAGAACTCCACCAGGGGCCGTGGCTGGTCGTAGACATAGGCGTTGTACTGGCTGAGATCCGGCGCCGGTGCCGGTTCGCCCCCCACCAGAAAGACCTGCCGACCCACTGTCAGGCCGAACACCAGCACCACCAGCAACAACAGAACAAACAACGTGATCCGAATCGACCGCCCCATAGGGTCTCCCAACCAGGCTTAACCCCGGCCAGTCAGGCCGGGACAAAGACAAAATGATCTACCAGCAACACCACAAACAACGCCATCAGATAGGTGATGGAATATTTGAAGGTGTTCAGCGCTACCCGCCGGTCGTCGCCGCGCAGCAGGCGAACAGCATATTGCAGGAACCTCAAGCCTAGCGCCAGGGCGCCCACCAGGTAAATACCGCCGGACATGCCTGTGACAAACGGTAGCAGGCTGACGGCCAGCAGCATCAGGGTATAGAGCAGAATATGCAGTTCGGTGTAACGATTGCCGTGGGTCACCGGCAGCATGGGAATACCAGCCTTGGCGTATTCCTCCTTGCGGTGGATGGCCAGAGCCCAGAAATGCGGTGGCGTCCAGGCGAAGATGATCAGAACCAGCAACAGCGCGTGGCCTTCCACCTGGCCAGTGACCGCGGTCCAGCCCAGCAGTGGCGGCATGGCACCGGCCAGCCCACCGATGACAATGTTCTGTGGCGTCGCCCGTTTCAGGAACAGGGTGTAAACACCGGCGTAACCCACCAGGGAGGCCAGCGTCAGCCAGGCGGTTAGCTCGTTCACCTGCCACACCAGCACGACCATACCCAGAGCCGCCAGCACGGTAGCAAACAGCAGGGCGTCCAGCGGCGCAATCCGGCCAGTCGCCACCGGCCGTTTGCGAGTGCGGGCCATCACGGTATCAATCTTCTGATCCACCACGTGGTTCACCACCGCAGCCGCGCCGGCCAGCAGGGCGATACCCAGGTTGCCAAACAGCAGCACGCTCCATCCGGGAACGCCTGGTGCTGCCAGCAGCATGCCGATCACCGAGGTAAGAATCATCAATGCCACTACCCGGGGCTTGGTCAGTTCCAGGTAATCGCGCCAGGAAATAGGGCTCGCATGCGTTGAATTCTGGATCGGCAGCGCCTTCACTTGCTCGCTCATGCCGTAACCTCCCGGTTTATGGTTGTTGTATGAGGTGCGGGGGATAGTGCTGGCAGGGCCAGCTGATGATGCCGCCAGATCAGGTGCACCATCGACAGTAACAGGCCGGCGCCCATGGCGTTATGGGCAACGGCGACGATCAGGGGAATGTGCAGCCAGACGTTGGTCAGCCCCAGACAGAACTGGAGCACCAGGGCACCGCCCACCAGAGCGATGGCCCTGTCGAGACCGCTCTGGGCTCGCTGGCGCCACAGCAGCCCCAGCAATATGGCCAGATAACCCAACACAAGGACCGCGCCCAGGCGATGGCTGACGTGAATAGCAACCCGGCCATCGCTGGTCAGCTGGCCGCCCAGATAGTTGGGACCAACATGTTGGGTGATATCAAATCCATGCTGAAAATCCATGCCCTCGGGCCACCACTGACCCTGACAGGTAGGCAGATCGGTACAGGCAACGGCGGCGTAGTTGGCTGCCGTCCAGGCCCCCAGGGCAATCTGGGCAATGACCAGCAGCAAACCGCCATACAGCCAGGGTCGGAGTCTTGCCAGGGATGCCGCCATCGCCGGTCGCGGCGCCTCACTTTCACGTGCCCGCCGCCGGAGCCGCAGGGTCAGCAACAACAACAGGCTCAGGGTGGTAAATCCGCCCAGCAGATGCAGGGCCACCACCTGGGGCCAGAGCTTGAGGGTAACCGTCCACATGCCGAACGCGGCCTGCAACACGATAAAGCCGGCAATGAACAGCGGCAGTTTGACCGGAAGCCCCGCTCTGCGGTTGCGCACCGAGGCAATGGCCAGCCCGAATACCAGTAGTCCCAGGGTACCGGCGGCGTAGCGATGAATCATTTCGGGCCAGCCCTTGGAGACATCCACCGGGGTCTCCGGGAAACGGGCATTGGCAATGGCGATGCGGGTTTCATCCTGGGGCACGGTCAGAAAGCCATAACAGCCAGGCCAGTCCGGGCATCCCAGGCCGGCGTGAACCAGTCGTGTCCAGGCACCGAGCATAATCACCACCACTGCCAGCAAGCAGGCCAGGGTAGCCCAGAACGCCAGTTTCTTTGCTATTGCCCGGGATTGCTCCGGAGACATCGCCGTCATACCGCAGGCCTCCCGTTAGCCAATCTGTGACAGTTTCAGCAGGTGCTTCAGATCTTTAAGCAGCTGTTTGCCGGTGTGTTCGCTGCCATAGTGCATCATCACATTGCCAAACGGGTCGATCAGCAGGATTCTCGGTTGCTGCTCCGGGTTGATCCCGGCGGGCCATGCCGGTGTCTTGCCAGCGGCCGGTTGCAGGCGCTCCATCAACTGGTACTCATCAGACCAGCGCCGCTCCAGATCCGCCGGTACCGTGCCCAGATAGGCGGCACGACCAACACGCGGCGCGTTCTTGCCAAGCGCAACGTTAACCTGGCGAGCCAGATACAGCAGCTGCTCGCAGTCTTCCGTGCAACGTTCCGAAGCCACCAGCATCAGCCATTTCGGGTCGGCGACATCAACACCAAAGCGTGCCTGCAGGGGGTTCCCCGCAGCGGTTTGCAGATTCAGCTCTGCCACTGGCACCGGCGGTTGCACCAACTGCCCCTGATTGCTCTGACCGGCCGGATTAAGCCAGCCGGTGTAAAACATGACCGTCGCCACCAGCATGGGGCCGAAACCCACCGCAAAGAGCAACATGGCGGTGCGCCGGCCCCGCCTGACCTGAGCCGGGCTCGGGCCATCAGAATGAGAGAGAGAGTCAGCCGTTGTCGTTGTCATTGTCGGCTCCTGCCTTGGGTCTTTCGCTGTCTTTTTTATAACTCGCCACCAGAGTCAATATAGTCAGTGCTACCGCCAGTGCAAACCACTGGGCGGCGTATCCGTAGTGCGTCTGCGGGCCCATCACATCCGGCGCCCGGTCCGCCTGGTATGCACCCGGTTGCTGGCTGTCGGCAAGGTGAACAATCATCGGGGCCGGCGTGCTGCCCAACGCCCGGACCCGGCTCTCCGGCAACGCCTGGACCCGTCTCGGCCAGCCGGGTGTATCGGGCTCCTGCGCCCCCAGTACCGGAGGTTCCGGATAGGCCGCCAGCCGGCCCTGAAGGGTAAACAGAGGCTCAGGCGTCTGCACTTCCGGCAGCTGTTCGCGGCTGGCCGGTGCCGGTACCCAGCCCCGGTTGATCACCACCAAAGGGCCTGAAACCGGCTCAAACAGCGTCAGCACTTCGTAACCGGCTCGACCGGCCCGGGTCCGGTTGTCCAGTAACCAGGTCTCGTCGCGGTACCAACCCGTCAGGGTGACCGGTTGGCCCTCCTGCCACCCATCTGCAGCCGCCACATCCTGCCAGTCCCGCCCGGGGCTTTCTGAATTCCAGGTCTCCAGCAGACTGGTTTTTTCCGCGGCGCGGTTCAGTTGCCAGACACCCAGACTGATCAGCAGAGGCAGAAAGACACCGCTGAAGACCAGCAGGCGCCAGTCGAACTGCCAGCGGCGGGAGCTGAAACCCACTTAGCGCCGCTCTGCTATAGTGAAGTAACGAACCGGGGCGTTGTTCCCGGCACCAGAATGCTCAACAGGCTGCGGACCTGATACAACCGGATTCCTCATGTTAAAACTTGCCATTGTCGTACTGCTGTTCGCCGTCATTATCAGCCTGTTCAGCGGGCTGTTTTTCCTGATTCGGGACGGCGGTAAAACCAACCGTGTGGTGAACTCACTGGCGGTGCGAGTCTCGCTCAGCGTGCTATTACTGGCCGTGGTGCTGATCGCGCTCTGGACCGGCGATCTCACCCTGAACCCGACGCCCTGACTTCATCTGCCTCAGAGCACATACACGAACACAAACAGGCCCAGCCAGACCACATCCACAAAATGCCAGTACCAGGCTGCCGCTTCAAAGCCGAAATGATTGTCGGCGGTGAAATGGCCCTTGATGATCCGGACCAGCATGATGGCGAGCATCAAAGTACCCAGCATCACGTGGGCCCCGTGGAAACCCGTTAACATAAAGAACGTGCTGCCGTAGATGCCGGACTTCAGGGTCAGGTCCAGGTCCTGATAGGCGTGCATGTACTCGTAGCCCTGAACGAACATGAACACCACCGCCAGCGCAATGGTGGCTCCCAGCCACAGCTTCACCTTGGCCCGGTTACCCGCTTTCAGGGCATGGTGGGCAATGGTTACCGTGAACGACGAGGTTACCAGCAGGATAGTGTTGATCAGCGGCAGGCCCCAGGGACCGATTACTTCCTTCGGTCCCGGGTAGGCCTCCGGGTTGGGGTTGCTGACCAGAGGCCAACTCGCCTGAAAGCCTTCCCACAGCATGTTGCTACTGCCTTTATCACCCTCGCCCCCCAGCCAGGGCACCACGAACATCCGAACGTAGAAGAGCGCACCGAAGAAAGCCGCAAAAAACATGACTTCCGAGAAAATGAACCAGCTCATCCCCCAGCGGAAAGAGCGGTCCATCTGGTCGCTGTATAGTCCGGCCCGGCTCTCGCGGATGACGCTGCCGAACCAGCCGAACAGCATGTACGCCATGATCAGCGCGCCAATCCAGAACATGATCCAGGAACCGGTGGTGCTTTCACCCTGGTTGCCGTTCACCATGATGGCTGCCGCGCCATACAGGGTGACCCCCAGGCCAACGGTGGCGACAATGGGCCACTTGCTCTGTTCGGGAACGTAGTAGGTCTGGTGATCCGCCATAGCTGTCTCCGATGGCTTAGCCGTTATTGTTGGTTGTTTTTGCTGCCCCGGCGGCACCCGATACCTCGGCCTTCTGGCTCTGGTCGTAAAGGGTGTAGGACAGTGTCAGCTTGGTGATGTGTTCCGGCAGTTCCGGATCCACGATAAACACCAGAGGCATTTCTGTGCTTTCGCCGGCTTCCAGGGGCTGCTGGTTGAAACAGAAACACTCGGTCTTGTGGAAGTACAGGGTGCCCTCAGCCGGGGACAGGCTCGGAACTGCCTGTCCGACCATGGCCTGGTCGCTGCCATTTTCGGCGTAGAAATTGACGGTCACCGGCTCACCGGGATGCACCTTGATGCTGCGGGTCACCGGCCGGAATTCCCAGGACATACCCGGNCCATTACTGGCCAGGAACTGGACCGTCACGGTGCGGTTGGCATCCACCTGGTTGGTGACCTGCGCTTCGTACCGGCCGCCGGTCTTGCCATTGATACCGGTGATTTCGCAGAACACGTCGTACAGGGGCACCAGGGCGAAGCCGAAGGCGAACATACCGACCACACCGGCCATGCACCAGGCAATCACCCGACCGTTGCTGCGTTTGCCGTGTTGCGATTGTGGCTCTGCCATGGCGACCTCCCGGTTATTTCACTTCCGGCGGTGTCGAGAAAGTGTGATAGGGCGCCGGTGAGGGCACCGTCCATTCCAGCCCTTCGGCACCATCCCAGGGTTTGGCGGCGGCCTTCTCGCCCCCTCGCACACACTTCACCACGATGAACAGGAACAGCAACTGACTGACGCCGAACATAAAGGCCCCGATGCTCGATACCATGTTGAAGTCAGCAAACTGCAGCGCGTAGTCCGGAATCCGCCGGGGCATGCCCGCCAGCCCCAGGAAGTGCATGGGGAAGAAAGCCAGGTTCATGCCGATGAACGACAGCCAGAAGTGGGTCTTGGCCAGGGTTTCGTCGTACATGTGGCCGGTCCACTTGGGCAGCCAGAAGTAGGCCGAAGCGAAGATGCCGAAGATGGCACCGGGCACCAGCACATAATGGAAATGCGCGACCACAAAGTAGGTATCGTGGTACTGGAAGTCCGCAGGCGCGATGGCCAGCATCAGACCGGAGAAACCACCGATAGTGAACAGAATGATAAAGGCCACGGCGAACAGCATGGGCGCCTCGAAACTCAGGGAGCCCCGGAACATGGTGGTGACCCAGTTGAACACCTTCACCCCGGTGGGCACGGCAATCAGCATGGTGGCGTACATGAAGAACAACTGCCCGGCCAGTGGAATACCCACGGTAAACATATGGTGCGCCCAGACCACGAACGACAACAGGGCAATGGCACCCACCGCATACACCATGGAGGCATAGCCAAACAGCGGCTTGCGGGAGAAGGCCGCAACAATGTGGGAGATGGCCCCGAACGCCGGCAGGATCATGATATAAACCTCCGGATGCCCGAAGAACCAGAACACATGCTGGAACAGCACCGGATCGCCACCACCGGAGGCATCAAAGAAACTGGTACCGAAGTTGATGTCCATCAGCATCATGGTCACCACGCCGGCCAGCACCGGCATGACCGCAATCAACAGGAACGCGGTGATCAGCCAGGTCCAGACNAACAGGGGCATTTTCATCAGNGTCATGCCCGGCGCCCGCATGTTCAGAATGGTGGCNATGACATTGATGGCGCCCATGATNGAGGACACCCCCATGATNTGCACCGCGAAGATGAAGAACGTGGTGCTGGGTGGCCCATAGGTGGTGGAAAGCGGCGCNTAGAAGGTCCAGCCGAAGTTGGGGGCGCCGCCCTGCATGAACAGGGTGGAGACCAGAATCAGGAAGGCGCAGGGCAGCAGCCAGAAACTCCAGTTATTCATGCGCGGCAGTGCCATGTCCGGCGCGCCGATCATCAAGGGCAGCATCCAGTTGGCTAACCCGACAAAGGCCGGCATGACCGCCCCGAACACCATGATCAGACCGTGCATGGTGGTCATCTGGTTGAAGAACTCCGGCTGCACAATCTGCAGGCCGGGCTGGAACAGTTCGGCCCGGATGACCATGGCCATGCTGCCGCCGAGCAGGAACATGGCAAAACTGAACATCAGGTACATGGACCCGATGTCTTTATGGTTTGTGGTCAGCAGCCAGCGGCTGATGCCTTTGGCCGGGCCGTGGTGATGTTCCTGGCTGTGGGTATCTGCAACCGCACTCATGAAAACCCCCGTTACCGCCTTCTGATGTGGCTGGTGATTGTTGTTATCTGGCGTTGATTACTGCTGGTTCTTGTAATCAAAAATTTCCTTGGGCGTGACCATATCGCCGGTGTTGTTACCCCAGGCATTACGCTCATAGGTAATCACCGCAGCCAGGTCCACTTCGCTCAGCTGGTTGCCGAACGCCTGCATCGCCGTCCCGGACTTGCCGTTCACCACAATGTCGATGTGAGCCGTCATATCTCCGGTCGCAATCGGGCTACCCTTGAGCGCGGGGAACGCCGGGGGGGCCCCGCTGCCATCCGCCTGGTGGCAGGCCGCACAGGCTGTGGCNTANGCCTTCTCACCACGCNCCATCANTTCTTCCAGAGTCCAGTCTTTCTGGGTCAGCTGGCGNTCTTTCTCGGCTGCCTCGCGCTGCTCCGCCACCCAGGCGTTGTATTCCTCTTCCGGCACCGCCTCNACCACCACCGGCATGAAGCCGTGGTCCTTGCCACACAGCTCGGTGCACTGGCCACGGTAAATGCCCGGCTCATCCACCCGNGTCCAGGTTTCATTGATAAANCCGGGGATGGCATCTTTCTTCACNCCAAACTCCGGCACCCACCAGGAGTGGATTACNTCATTGGCGGTCAACAGAAAACGCACTTTCTTGCCGACTGGGATCACCAGCGGGTTGTCCACTTCCAGGAGGTAGTTTTCACCCTTGGCCTGGCGGTTCTCGATCTGGTCCCGGGGTGTGGACAGGCTGGAGAAGTAACCAAAATCTTCATTGATATACTCATACTGCCAGCGCCACTGATAGCCGGTAACCTTGATATCCACTTCGGATTCGGTGGTGTCGTACATCTCCACCAGCGTTGCCGTGGCGGGAATGGCCATGGCCACGAGAATGGCGAACGGAATGATGGTCCAGAGAATTTCGACCACCGTGTTCTCATGGAAATTGGCCGGTTTCGCGCCCTGGGATTTGCGATGGGCGAAAATGGACCAGAACATGACCCCGAACACCACCACACCGATGGCGACGCAGATCCAGAGAATGGTCATGTGAAGGCTGAAAATCTGATTACTGGTGCCGGTTACACCGGGCGTCATGTTCATGGTCCAGTCGGCCACGACCACAGCCGGTGACAACAGACCAGCGGCTAGGGCTACTGCCCGCTTGGCATGCACGCGCATACTGTGTCTCCACAGAGTGTTATTCTTGTCGGATTTTGCGTCATCCCTCAGAAATTTACCGATGGCACTCGCAACCGTCGGAAATCCCCGAGTGAAAGCCTGCTTATGGATACATCAAAATTGAGTATAGACACAGATCAAAAAAAGACTAAAAAATCCTTAAATCCAAATAAGATAAGTGCAGAGTTTTGAGAAGCATAAAGAATAAGCAGCGTGCGCCCGGCATCATTGACCGACGCCTGTGGGCACTGGCCTGGCCACTGATNCTGACCAATCTCACCGTGCCCCTGCTGGGCCTGGTGGACACCGCCGTGCTCGGCCATCTGCACAGTCCGGAATNCCTGGGCGCGGTNGCCGTGGGCGCCAACCTGTTCAGCATNCTGTACTGGACNTTCGGNTTCATGCGCATGGGCACCACCGGNCTGGCGGCGCAGGCCTGGGGCAAACGGGATGCCTTTGCTCAGGTCGCGCTGCTATTACGCTCAATCCTGCTGGCCATCGGCATCGGGCTGTTACTGATTCTGTTCCACCAACCGTTGATCCGGATCGGTCTGGAGCTGATGAATCCCAGCCCTGAGGTGTCGGCTCTGGCCGCAGAATACGCGGCCATCCGTATCTGGAGTGCGCCCGCGGTGCTGTGCCAGTACACCCTGGTGGGCTGGCTGATCGGCACCCAGTTCCCCCGCGGCCCCATGGTGATGCTGATCATCGCCAACGGCATCAACATTGTGCTGGACGTGTTCTTCGTTACGGTACTGGGCTGGAACAGCCGGGGCGTGGCCATGGCCACCGTGATGGCGGAATACGGTGCTGCCCTGATCGGGTTTGCCATCGTGCTCCGGAGGATGCCCGAAGGCCAGCGACTGACCCGCGCGCTGTTCGGACAGTTGGCAGACTACCTGACCATTCTGCAGGTGAACCGTTACATCATGGTTCGCACCATTGCCCTGCTGCTGGTACTGGCGTTTTTCACCGCTCAGGGTGCCCGGCAGGGCGATGTCATCCTGGCCGCCAACGCCGTGCTGATCACCTTTTTGCTGGTGATTTCCAATGCCCTGGACGGTTTCGCCAATGCTGCCGAAGCTTTGGTGGGTGAGGCCATTGGCCAGAACAGCAGGCGCCGGTTCCGCATGGTCTTCCTGAGCGCCCTGCGCTGGTCAATCTGGGGCGCGTTGTTGCTGACCGTTGCGTTCGTGCTCGGCGGCCGCTGGCTGATCAGCCTGCTGACCGGTCTGGAGGAGGTGCGAACTACCGCCTGGCAATACCTGCCCTGGCTCTGGCTGCTGCCATTTGCCTCGGTCTGGGGTTTTCTGCTTGATGGTGTGTTCATCGGCGCCACCCGCACCCGGGAAATGCAGAACACCATGCTGTTTTCAGCGCTGGCTGTGTTTCTGCCGGTCTGGTGGCTGACCACCGGGTGGGGCAACCACGGACTCTGGTTTTCGCTCATTACGCTGATGCTGGCGCGAGCCGGAAGCATGGGCTGGTTGTGCTGGCGCTATACCCGCGAGGGCCGGTGGTTTGATGCACGCTGACGCCAGCTATACACACCGTAACCGTTAAATTTGCCAGCACAGGCAGCAAGGCAACAAATCTTGGCTACACTAGTCAGAAACGGCAGGCATGTTGCGGTAGCCAGCCCCTGCTTTCCTGCCTCCGGTTACTCCTTGATAGAACGGGAGGCGCCTTGCGACCTCAAATTGTTCAGACTTCGGCATCTCCTGAAATGACACCACAGGCCGTCCTTGAAATCATCGATCAGGCAAGGCGCCAGGAAGCACGATCCGGCGCCTTCTTACGCCAGATGAAAGAGAAAGCCGCCCGGCTGCCGGGTTCGGTGGTGGTGGATGGCTATCAACCGGCAACGTCCCTGTTCCAGTTCGCGGTGGAATACATCGAGATGGCGCCCAGGCTGGTGGAATGTGTTGACGCCTGTGCCCGGGAAGCCGGCATAACCGAACTGTTCCAACCCTTCATTGATGCCGCTACCCGCTACTTCACCCAGCCCTCGGTACTGCTGGTCCGCTACGATGGCCTGGACGGGCTGCTCATACGCGCTTACCTGTGCCACCGGTTGATGGAAGAAATGCACGATAACAACCGCTCTACCCGCGCCAGCGAACTGATTGACCTGGAAGCCACCCGGGCCAACCTGTTGGTGCACGAGCTCATTGGTGAACCCTTCGCCAATGAGCTGGACGATGCCATTACCGTTACCGTACTCCAGATTGCCGGCACACCGGATTACTACGACCTGGACCTGGAACCCTTCATCGACCAGGTCAATAACCAGGCCTGGGACTGGATGCGACAGTACTGGGAAAACCTGCTGGAGCGGAACCACATCCGCTTCGCCCTCGGGCCGTCGTGCTGAGTTTAATAACAACACGTCACTGAATTGCCTCCGGAAAACCAGTATTCTTGCCCTCCCGAACAACACTGAGGAGGCCAAACGTGCTGGATAATGCCGATCTTGGAAAACTGATTGTACGGCTGACACTGGGCGGGTTACTGCTGTTCCACGGCATCGCCAAACTGCTCAATGGCATTGGCTTTATCGAAGGCCAGCTGGCCAGCCATGGCCTGCCCACGATCCTGGCCTACGGCGTCTATATCGGGGAAGTGATTGCACCGCTGATGGTGATTCTCGGATACCAGACCCGGATTGGCGCCCTGATCATTGTCTTCAACATGATCGTCGCCATCGCCCTGGTGCATGGCCATCAGCTGTTGACCCTGAGCAGCAATGGCGGCTGGGCGCTGGAACTTCAGGGCTTCTTCCTGTTCACCGCACTGGCGCTGATTTTCCTGGGGCCGGGCCGGTACAAGCTCAAGAACTGAGGTCAGCCGGTGGTGGGCGCAACCGCTTTCGGGTGCCAGACCACCACCCGGTTGCGCCCATCAGACTTGGCGGCGTAGAGCGCCTCATCGGCGCGGCGAATCAGTTCCTGACAATCGGATTGCCGGTTGGGGGTCAGTGTCGCCACACCCAGACTGATGGTCAGGCTGACCGGCGACATATGCTCGCCGCTGTTGACCGGCGTTCGGGCGACCGACAGCCGCATCCGTTCCGCCACTTGCTGCGCGCCGGCCACATCCGTGGTGGGCAGCAGAATGGCGAACTCCTCACCGCCGTAACGAGCCACCAGGTCCCCAGAGCGCTGGACTTCATCGGACAGAATCGAGGCCAGCGCCACCAGGCAATCGTCCCCCACCAGATGACCGAAGCGGTCGTTCACCTGCTTGAAGTGGTCAATATCCAGCAGAATCAGGCTCAGTTCATGCTCGTGACGCAACGCCCGGTTCCACTCGGTTTCCAGTTTCTCATCAAACCGGCGCCGGTTGGCGACGTGAGTCAGGCCGTCGGTCAGGCTGATGGCCCGTAACTGCTCGTTTGCCTGCTCCAGTTCCTCGGTACGTTCCCGAACCCGGGATTCCAGGGTCAGGTTGGCCTGGCGCTGAACGTCCAGGGCATGCTCCTGGGCCTGTTGCCGGCGCCGGCGCTCCATGTTGATCCGGTAGGCCAGGGCAAACGACAGTAGAATCACCTCAACCGCCACCCCGGCCTGGGGCGCCAGCTCGGTAAACGGACTGCGCGGAATCCAGCCCAGCTTGCTGACCGCCAGCACCAGATGCCCCAGCAGCAAGGGCGTCCAGGCAAGTACATAAAAGCCGCCCAGGATCTGGCCCCTGCGCCAGACATTGATACCAATCAGCCAGGCCACCGGGGTCGCGAACGCAGCCAGACTGCTTATCCAGATAATGCCCACCTGGTAAGAACCGAGGAAACCATAGATCAGACCCAACAGGTTGACCGCCAGCAGTGCCTGAAGAACCCGATAACCCCAGCGCGAGTAACTCTTGACCAACAGGAATTTCATGGTGAAAACAATGGCCGCAATCAGCGCGGCACTGACCACCGGCACAGTGAAGTAACGGTTGATCCACGGCACGTCAGGCCAGAACCACTGGAACAGCAGGCCATTGAAGTTGAGCTGCACGGCACCGGAACAGACAACCGTCAGCACATACCAGAGGTAGGTCTGGTGGCGGACAATCAGGAACAGAAACAGGTTATACAGGGCCAGGGCGACCACGATCCCCAGGAACATGGTCTGCCAGCCATAGGAAATCTGTTCGTTAGCAAGAAATTCGGCGGACGGTTGACCGCGACGGGAACCTGAACGGAGCCCTGGGTCTGCACACGAATCCAGGCGGTGACCGGCTCGGTATTGGACGGCACCAGAAAGACGAAATTGCGGTGCACAATTGGCCGGCTGTCGAACGGCCGGGTATCCCCGGTGTGATGGGATTCGATAATCCGGCCATCCAGTTCCCAATACACCGACACTTCATCGAGCAGGGGATAACCCACTTCCAGAACCCGGTTGGCGGGTTGCGCCGGTACCCGTACCTGCAACCAGAATTCGTCGTCACTGAATCCCCGGTTCAGGGTCTGGCCTGCGGGAACCGTCTGCCACTGGTCAGGGCCGAAGGCGCGGACCGCCTCGACATCCCTGGCCCCCTGAGGTACCGACAACCATTGGAAGGCTACCGGCTCGGCATGGGCAGCATTGAAGGCCAAGCACAGCAGCAAGGTAAGGAATATGCCTGTTCTGCGGGAAATGCGCCCGTTCATTCTTGTCTGTAATTTCCGGCCCGAGGTGCTTGAACTACACTGTTGTGTTCTGATGGGAAACACCATAACCAACCGTGCTTCACAAACAGTGTAGACGGATATCCCGCTCAAGTCCGACGAAATTAAGGGGTAAAGCCCCGCTACCACCAGAAGAGGAAGACATGCCCGAACGCAGACACACGGTTCAGCCCGGCCGCTACCGGCACTACAAAGGCAAGGACTACGACGTGATCGGCGCATTCACGTTGTTGTTGCCCTGATCATCGGCGCCATTTCCGGTGGCCTGGTGGCAGGCATGTCCCTTGAAGATACCATCAATGCCTTCAATACCGGTCTGGGCGGTGGTGCCACCGTGGCCTTGTCCTATGCCACCCTGGGTGCGTTTGCCGTCGCCATCGGCAAATCCGGTCTGGCCCATGCCCTGGCCGACAAGGCCCTGGCCATGGTGGGCCGGCAGAATGAAGGGGGCGCTGCCACCGGCATCCGGTTCATGATCATCGGCCTGCTGCTGGCCATTGCCGTATCGTCCCAGAATATCCTGCCGATTCACATCGCCTTCATTCCGCTGGTCGTGCCGCCACTGCTGTACGTGATGGCGAAACTGAACATGGACCGCCGGCTGGTGGCCTGCGTGCTGACCTTCGGCCTGATCACGCCTTACATGTTCCTGCCAGTAGGCTTTGGCGGTATCTATCTGAACGAAATACTGCTGGCCAACGTGGCCGACAACGGGGTAGACGCCAGCAACCTGAACGTCATGTCGGCCATGGCGTTGCCAGCCCTGGGCATGCTCCTGGGTCTGCTGGTTGCGGTCTTCTTCAGCTACCGGGGCGGTCGCGGCTATGACCTCAAGCGCATCCAACAGACCGAGCGTGTGGACGTTAAGTACAGCCCCAGAACACTGGTGATGGCGCTGGTCGCCATTGCTGTGGCGTTCGTGGTGCAACTCTGGCTGGGCTCCATGATCCTGGGCGCCCTGGCCGGCTTCGTACTGTTCAATATTTCTGGCGTGGTGAAGTGGAAAGAAGCCGACGATCTGTTTACCGAGGGCATGAAAATGCTGGCCATGATCGGTTTCATCATGATTGCCGCCAACGGCTTTGCGGAAGTGATGCGGGAAACCGGCGAAATCGCCACTCTGGTGGAAGGTTCGGTCGCCGCCATAGGCGAGAACAAGGCGCTGGCAGCATTGCTGATGCTGGTGGTGGGCCTGTTGATCACCATGGGCATCGGGTCATCGTTCTCGACCATCCCCATTATCGCGGCACTGTATGTGCCACTGGCGCTGCAACTGGGCTTCAGCCCCCTGGCCATCGTGGCCCTGGTGGGTACGGCGGGTGCTCTGGGTGATGCCGGCTCTCCGGCATCAGACTCCACCCTTGGCCCCACCGCCGGCCTGAATGTGGATGGCCAGCACAACCATATCTGGGACACCGTGGTGCCCACGTTCCTGCACTACAACCTGCCACTGCTGGCCTTCGGCTGGCTGGCCGCCATGGTGCTCTGAGGCACCGGCAACACCCTCGGTTTGCCGCCGGCCAAAGACGGCCAGGCAAGCCGGGGGATCAGTCTTCTGAACCGGACTTGAAGAACACCACCTGTTTTACCGTGTGATCATCCTTGTTGTCGCGCTTGTTCACCCGGGTCTCGATCTCCGGTGCCGCCGGCTGCTCCTGATCGGACATGGCATCGGTAAACCCGCATGCCACGCATTCGCGCACCTGCTCACCGTGGTCATCGGTAAACATCATGATCTTGTCCATCTCCGCACAACGGGGACAGACAGCGCCGGCGATAAAGCGTTTCGGACTCGCCATAATTCAACTCCAGATAAGTCACCCGATGGCCAGTACGACCACCGGGCGTGTTTGTATCAGGCCGCTTCGTCCGTAATGCCGGTCTGCTTCAGCAAGGCATCCACCTCGGGCTCCCTGCCCCGGAACGCCTTGAACAGCTCCATGGGCTCCTGCGAGCCGCCTTTCTCCAGAATGTTGTGCAGGAAGGCCTTGCCGGTTTCCGGATCAAAAATACCATTCTCCTCAAACAGCGAGAACGCATCGGCCGCCAGCACTTCCGCCCACTTGTAGCTGTAATAGCCCGCCGCGTAGCCCCCGGCGAAAATGTGGGAGAAAGCATTCGGAAAACGATTGAACTCCGGCGCCTGAACCACGGCAATCTCTTCCCGCACTGTCCGGTGCATGTCGAGCGGATTGGTCGGCGCCTGCTCGCTGAATTCCGCGTGCAACCGGAAATCGAACAGCGAGAACTCCAGCTGCCGCACCATGGCCATCCCGGACTGGAAGTTCTTGGCCGCCAACAGTTTCTGCAGCAGATCTTCCGGCAGCGGTTCTCCGGTTTCATGGTGACTGGCAATCAGCGCCAGCGACTCCGGATTCCAGCACCAGTTCTCCAGGAACTGGCTGGGCAACTCCACCGCATCCCAGGCCACACCGTTAATACCCGACACATCCATCACCTCGACCTGGGTCAGCATGTGATGCAGACCATGACCGAATTCGTGGAACAGGGTGGTGACTTCGTCGTGAGTCAGCAATGCCGGCTTGCCGTCCACCGGTGGCGTGAAGTTGCAGGTCAGGAACGCCACTGGCAACTGCAACCGGCCGCGCAAATCGCGCCAGCGCACCCGGCAGTCCGCCATCCAGGCACCACCGCGTTTGCCTTGGCGGGCATAGAGATCCAGGTAGAACCAGGCAATCGGCTCGCCGTGGCGACTGATGCAGTAAGCCTGGGCATCTGCGTGCCAGATTTCCACCTCCGGATGGGCTTCGATCTGAACATCAAACAGCTTCTCTGCCACCCGGAACAGGCCCGGCACTACCTTGTCCACCGGGAACCAGGGGCGCAGGGTTTCCGGAGAAATGTCATAACGCTTCTGGCGCAGCTTCTCGCTGTAATAACCCACATCCCAGGCCTGAAGATCCTCGACGCCGTATTCGTCTTTCACAAAAGCCTTCAGCTCGGCGAACTCCTTCTCCGCCTGGGGCTTGGATTTCGCCGCCAACTGATTCAGGAACTCCATCACCTCATCGACACTGCGGGCCATCTTGGTGGCCAACGAACGCTCGGCGTAGTTGTCGAATCCGAGCAACTGGGCGAGGGCATGGCGACGCTTGAGAATCTCAGCCATCACCGGGGTATTATCCCACTTCGCGGCATCCGGGCCCTGATCTGACGCCCGGGTCACAAACGCCTCGTACACTTCCCGGCGCAGGCTGCGGTTGTCACCGTAGGTCATCACCGGATAGAAACTGGGGAAATCCAGGGTAATCACATAACCGTCCAGCTCCTTCTGCCGGGCCGCCTGCCTGGCGCCTTCAATGGCCGTTTC
>JGI12577J12838_1000207_pt1 | contig 19149 bp, 17 predicted proteins | sample TtanPargueraPR_3_FD_12838 | JGI IMG/M metagenome (IMG submission 12838)
ATCCGGCACCACCGGATGCTCCTGCCCCTCCCGTCATGACCCTTGAAGAAACCGTCCGCTGGCGTCATTGTGAAACGCTGAACACCGTTGTTTCTTCACAGGTACCGGAACCCCATGCCCAGAACACCCGATTACTCCCTGCTCGAACTGGCCTCCGTGCGCGAGGGCGACTCCGTGGCAACGACACTGGCCAACAGCGTACGTTACGCCCAGCATGCGGAGGCACTGGGCTTCAAGCGTTTCTGGCTGGCCGAGCACCACAATATGGAAGGGATTTCCAGTTCCGCCACCTCGGTATTGGTGGGGCACATCGCTGGTAAAACCGGGAGGATCCGGGTGGGCTCCGGCGGTGTCATGTTGCCGAACCATCCACCGCTGGTGATTGCCGAGCAATTCGGTACCCTGGCATGTCTCTATCCGGGCCGAATCGATCTCGGCCTTGGCCGCGCGCCGGGTACCGATCCGGTCACTGCCCGGGCACTGCGACGGGATGGCCTGGGCGCCGAGCAATTCCCGGAAGACGTAGCCCGTCTGCAGAACCTGCTGGGGCCGCTGCAACCGGGTCAGCCGGTGAAAGCCATTCCCGGTGCTGGCACCAATGTTCCTATCTGGCTGCTGGGCTCAAGCCTGTACAGCGCACAACTGGCGGCGATGCGGGGCCTCCCTTATGCCTTCGCCGGCCACTTCGCACCGCGGCTCTACCGGGAAGCCCTGAAGGTCTATCGAGAGAACTTCGAGCCCTCAGAGCAGCTGCGACAGCCCTACGCCATGCTGGCGATTCCCGCTATCCCCGCGACCTCAAAGGACGAAGCGCGGCATCTGGCCACCACCAGCTACCAGCGCATTCTGGCCCTGTTCCGCGGACAGCCGCTGTGGATGCGACCGCCGGTCGAATCCATGGACGGACTCTGGAATCCGGCCGAGGAGGCCGGCGTGCGGGACCTCCTGAAACTGCAGATCATGGGTAACAGTGAAGACCTGCGCCGGCAACTCGACGACCTGCTGACCGACATTCAGGTGGACGAACTGATGTTCACCATTGATATCCACGACCCGGACAAACGCCGGCAGGCCCTGGATATCCTGGCCGAAACCCGTTCCCCGCAAACCGACTCCGACGCAACCATCAACTAGGCAGAACCTGATCATGGCTCAACCGGCATTCCATGTTTTTCTCTCCCACGGTCTGGAAAGTGGCCCCGGCAGTACCAAGATCCAGGCCCTGAAAACGGTGGCTGAAACGTTTTCAGGCGTTTATGCCGAGGCGGTGGATCATCGCAGCACNAAAGANCCTGCCGAACGCCTGGAGCAGATGCGCCACGCCATGGCANCTGNCGGTGCAAGGCCCGAACAGACCATCCTGGCAGGCTCNAGCATGGGCGGCTGGGTCTGCGCCCGGACCAGCGAACAGGCTCCGGTCAGGGGCTGNTTTATGCTGGCACCGGCACTGGCGCTACCGGATTATCCGGAGTCCAACCCGGTGATNGGCGCCCGCCACGCTCGCATTATCCACGGCTGGAACGACGATGTGGTACCGGTAATGCCGGTTCTGGAGCTGGCCCGGAGGCAGCAGATTGAAGCCCTGGTCCTACCCGACGGACATCGGCTCGAAAACAGTGTCCAGCGGGTGGCAGAGGAGTTCAGAAGGTTCCTGTTCCTGTGTGTTGAAAACCCGAATCCATCCTGAATTCATGCACTTGCAATTTGGCTTAATCGGCTATTTGCGTGCAGCTTATTTCCCCCGTTTCCTTGCGAAAACCGCTTTGATTTGCCAGTCTTTAATAATGTAACAATGGATTAACGTAAAATAACGAGCGGAGACAACCCGATGAGCAGCACAAGTAAATTCAGGAAACTGGCTGGTATTTCAGCGCTGGCATTTGCCGGCCTGACCGCGGCAAATGCCGTGAATGCCGCCAATTGGCGCTACGCCCATGAAGAATACGAAGGCGACGTTCAGGACGTATTCGCGTACAAGTTCAAGGAATACATTGAAGAGAATTCCGACCACACCCTGCAGATTTACCGTTTCGGTGAGCTGGGTGAGTCTGACGACATCATGGAACAAACCCAGGCCGGTATCCTGAACTTTGTAAACCAGTCTCCTGGCTTTACCGGCTCTCTGATCCCGGAAGCGCAGATCTTCTTTATCCCGTACCTCATGCCCACCGAAATGGATACCGTGATCGAGTTCTTCCGCGAGAGTGAGGCCATCAATGAGGACTTCCCGGAGCTGTATTCTGAAAAAGGTCTTGAGCTGCTGAAGATGTACCCGGAAGGGGAAATGGTAGTGACCGTTGATGAGCCGGTGACCTCTCCGGAAGACTTCAACAACAAGAAGATCCGGGTAATGACCAACCCGCTTCTGTCCGAGACCTACTCTGCGTTTGGTGCTACCCCAACCCCGCTGCCATGGGGTGAAGTATACGGTGCGTTGCAGACCAACATGATCCAGGGTCAGGAGAACCCGATTTTCTGGATTGAGTCAGGTGGTCTGTATGAGGTTTCCCCGAACCTGGTATTCACCGGCCACGGCTGGTTCACCACCGCCATGATGGCGAACCAGAACTTCTACGAAGGCCTGTCTGATGAGGACAAGAAGCTGGTTCAGGATGCCGCCGATTACGCCTTCGAGGAAATCATCGTGCACATTGATGGTCTGGCGGACGAGGCCCTGGAAAAGATCCAGTCCAACAGCGACGAAGTTACCGTGACCCGTCTGACTGACGAACAGATCGAAGCCTTCAAGGCCCGCGCACCACAGGTGGAAGAGAAGTTCATCGAAATGACCGGTGAGCGTGGTAAAGAGCTGCTGGAGCAGTTCAAGGAAGATCTGAAAGAAGTTCAGAACGACTGAACCTCGCCAAACGGTTGCCCCCGCTCCGGCGGGTGGCAACCCAGCTTTAACCCCGCCCCGCCGGGGATTCTTCCCGCCGGGAGCGACATGTTCTGGAGCAGAATCCATGTCCGAGAATTCCCCGGAGATCGAAGACGATACCGGTCACTATGAGTCCGGCTTGCCNGGCTTTCTGGGCACGATTGACGTCTGGATTTCAAAAATNGAAGCCGTCATGCTCGCCGCTGGCGTGATTCTGATGGCGGTAAACACCTGCGCCAATGTTATTGCCCGTTTCGTGTTCAGCGAGGGCCTGTTTTTCTCCGGTGAAATCAACCGGATTCTGATCATTCTGATTACCTTTGCCGGCATTGGCTACGCCGCCCGGCACGGCCGCCATATCCGCATGTCCGCCATGTACGATGCCTTCCCGACCAAGGGCCGCAAGGTACTGATGATCATCATCGCCCTGTTTACCTCCGTGGTCATGTTTTTCCTGTGCTATCACTCCTTCGAGTATATCCAGACCCTGTACAGCCGAGGTCGGATTTTGCCAGCGCTTGGTTTTGAGATCTGGTGGATTTACATCTGGGCCCCTGTCGGTTTCGCCATTACCGGCATCCAGTACCTGCTGACCGCCATCAAGAACTTCACTACCAAAGACGTGTACCTGTCGACGGGTGTGGTGGATGGCTACGCCGATACCGAAACCGAAGTCTGAAGCAGCGTGAACCCATAGGTTAAGGAAAGACACACCATGGCAACTATTATGATGATCGTCATGATCGGGCTGCTGCTTCTGGGCTTCCCGATGATGATTCCGCTAACCACTGCTGCCGTCATCGGCTTCGTTATGATGTTCGATGGCTTCGGGCAGATGGGCACATTCATCCAGCAGATGATGGGTGGCATCCGGCCAGCGTCGTTGATTGCGGTACCCATGTTCATTCTGGCGGCCGATATCATGACCCGGGGCCAGTCTGCGGACCGCCTGATCAATATGGTCATGGCCTTTATCGGCCACATCAAAGGTGGCCTCGCCATCAGTACCGCCACCTCTTGCACCCTGTTCGGGGCGGTGTCTGGCTCAACCCAGGCCACCGTGGTCGCAGTGGGCTCACCGCTGCGCCCGAAAATGCTCAAGGCTGGCTACTCCGATCCCTTCACGCTGGCTCTGATTATCAACGCCAGTGATATCGCCTTCCTGATCCCTCCCAGCATCGGCATGATCATCTACGGGGTCATCTCGGAAACCTCCATTGCCGAGCTGTTCATTGCGGGTATCGGCCCGGGCATCCTGATTTTGTTCATGTTCTCGATCTACTGCCTGATCTACGCCTACAAGAACGATGTTCCGACGGAAGCCAAGGCCAGCTGGAAAGAACGGGCGATGTCAGTCAGGGATGCCTCCTGGCCCCTGATGTTCCCGGTGATCATTGTCGGCGGTATCTACGGCGGCATTTTCAGCCCCACAGAAGCAGCAGCAGTCTGCGTGCTCTACGCCTTCCTGCTGGAGTTTGTGGTCTTCCGGTCACTGAAACTGAACGACATTTACAAGATTGCCAAATCCACCGGGCTGATCACGGCTGTGGTGTTCATTCTGGTGGCCGTGGGTAATGGCTTCTCCTGGATCATTTCCTTTGCCCAGATTCCCCAGGCCATCCTGGAAGCGGTGGGCGTCAACGAGGCCGGGCCTGTGGGCGTGCTGATTGCCATCTGTGTGGCTTTCTTCATCGCCTGTATGTTCGTCGATCCCATCGTGGTTATCCTGGTGCTGACACCGATCTTTGCGCCGGCCATTCAGGCCACCGGGCTGGATCCGGTGCTTGTCGGTGTGCTGATTACCCTGCAGGTGGCCATCGGTTCTGCCACGCCACCCTTTGGCTGCGACATTTTCACCGCCATTGCCATCTTCAAACGGCCCTACATGGAAGTTATCCGGGGTACGCCTCCGTTCATTTTCATGCTGGTGGCGGCTGCCGGCCTGATCATCGCCTTCCCGGATATTGCCCTGTTCCTGCGTGACATCGCGTTCAGGGACTAGATCCACAGCCACTGATCAAAGGAGAACAACATGTTTAAACGGATTCTGGCCGCTGTGGATGGTTCCAAAACCTCACTCAAGGCACTGGATAAAGCCATTGAACTGCAGAAACTGATCCCGGACGCCGAGATCTACATCCTCTGTGTGTACAAGCATCACAGCCTGTTTGAGGCGTCGTTGTCTATCGGAAGGCCCGACGACATGGACATCCCGGACAAGGTGCTGTCTGAGTATGCCAAAGGCGTAGTGAACCACGCCAAGGAGCTGGCCAAGGAGCATGGCGCCACCAAGGTACGCGGTTTCGTCAAGGCCGGCCGGCCCTCGAAGGTGATTGTGAAATTTGCCCAGGACAAGGAAGCCGACCTGATTGTAGTGGGCACCAAGGGCACCAACAGCGACAAGGACGGCACCTTTCTGGGCAGCGTCTCGCACCGGGTTGCCTCCCAGGCCAAGTGCCCGGTGCTGGTGGTCTGAACCGGCGAACCCCTCCACGCAGTGCCGCCGGACAGCATATTCCTTGCTGTCCGGCAATCACGGATTTCCGCAGTCTGCTTGATTTTTCACCGTGCTAGACTGCCTCGCCTCGGATTACTTCTCATTCACAAATCACAAGGCGTCTAGCCATGACTGCAATTGTTGATTTTCTCAACTCAATCCTCTGGGGCTATGTCCTCGTCTATGGCCTGCTTGCCGTAGGTGTCTTCTTTACCATCCGTCTGGGCTTCCTTCAGTTCGTCAATTTCGGCGAAATGGTCCGCGCCATCCGTGGTTCCCGGGAAAGCGACGTACACGGGATTTCTCCGTTCCAGGCCCTGTGCACCAGCCTGGCTTCCCGGGTGGGTACCGGTAACCTTGCCGGGGTTGCGGTTGCCCTGTACCTGGGCGGTGCCGGTGCCATTTTTTGGATGTGGATGGTAGCCCTCGTCGGTATGGCCACCGGTTACGCTGAAAGCACTCTGGCCCAGCTGTACAAGGTTCGCGACGGCAAGGGCCAATACCGGGGAGGCCCGGCGGTGTACATTGCCAAAGGCCTGAAAGCGCCCTGGGCTGCGGCCATTTTCGCGGTCTGCCTGATTATCTCCTTCGGCCTGGTTTTCAACGCCGTACAGGCCAACTCCATTGCCGATGCCATGCAGGGCGCCTTTGGTGTGCCCAAGCTGGGTGTCGGCGTGGTCATCGCGGCTTTTGCCGGCATTGTCATCTTTGGCGGTCTGCGCAAGATCGTTCGCTTCGCTGAGTTTGTCGTGCCGTTCATGGCCGGCGCCTACGTACTCCTGGCGCTGGGCGTGATGGCCATGAACATTACCGAAGTCCCGGGCATTCTGGCGCTGATCGTAAAAAGTGCCTTTGGCCTGGAAGAGGCCGCCGGCGGCGCGGCAGGCTCCATTACCGCTGCCATGCTGAATGGCATCAAACGCGGCCTGTTCTCCAACGAAGCCGGTATGGGCTCGGCACCCAACATTGCCGCGACCGCAACCCCGGCTCCGCACCATCCCTCTTCACAGGGTCTGGTTCAGGCATTCGGTGTCTTTATCGATACCATCATTGTCTGTACGGCGACGGCCGTGATGATCCTGTTGGCTGGCGTTCTGGAGCCGGGTTCCGGCGTGACCGGCACCCAGTTGACCCAACAGGCCATGGAAGTACACCTGGGTGAGTTCGGGGGCTACTTTATCGCCATCGCGATTCTGTTCTTCGCCTTCACCTCCATTGTCGCCAATTACACCTACGCCGAGAACGCTTTGATCTACCTGCGCGGCGGCAACACTCTGGGCTTGACCCTGTTGCGGCTCGCTGCGCTGGGCATGGTGATCTGGGGTGGCTACGAAGCGGTGGTCACGGTATTCAATGCGGCGGACGCATCCATGGGGCTGATGGCCACCATCAACCTGATTGCTATCGTTCTGTTGTCCGGCACGGTTGTGAAGCTGACCAAAGATTACCTGGCTCAGCGCAAGGAAGGCCTGGTGCCGCACTTCAAGTCCAAGGACTATCCTGAGCTGCACGAAAAAATCGACAGCAATATCTGGCATTGATGTCAGAGCGAGGCCGCAACTACTCGGTTGCGGCCCGTTTCCTTGGCCTGGTACAGAGCCTGGTCGGCGGCCCGGAACAGCTCGTCGAACTCCGGACAATTCTCCCGCCAGCAAGCAATGCCTGCTGAAATGGTCAGGCTCCCCAGATTTTCACCCCGATGTTCCACTGGCTCGGCCGAAATGGCCGGCCGCAGTTGCTCGGCCCGTTGCCGGGCCTCATCAAGGGATGCCCCGGGCATCAGCACCGCAAACTCCTCACCACCATAACGGCAAACGGTATCACTGCCGCGAAAACAGGTAGCGAGCACGTCACCGACCATTCTCAGCGCCTGATCGCCGGCCTCGTGGCCGTGACAGTCGTTGAACTGCTTAAAGTGATCAATATCGAAAATCAGCAGGCATAGCGGCCGATCAGAACGAGCCGAGACTTCCCGCTCATGGCGAAAGAGCTCATCAAAGTAGCGACGATTTTTCAGTCCGGTCAGGCTGTCCTCATAGGAGAATCGTTGCAATTCAGCCCTCAAGGCCAGCCCAGACAGGGTAATGCCAATTTTCTCAACCGACTGGTATACCCAGGAAATCACCCTTGCGATGCCATAGTCTTTCACCACTGGCGGCAGGTCCGGGCGCTCCAGCATCAACACCCCTTCAGGCCGATTGCCGGAGCGGGCAGACTCTATCCGCAGGAAAAAGCACATCTGAGCCGGTAAATCGTAACTGCGTACCGGGAGTACGGTTTCGGTCAGGACGGACAGGTTCGCCCCCAGTGACGCCGGGAACACATCCTCCGGGGTACCGCCCCAGTGAACCACTCGGTCGTACTGCCCATCGATGCCTCTTCGATAGAAACAACCGGTCATGGGCAGGTAGAGCTCCGGCATGGCTCTTAACAGGGGCTCGAACGCTTCCTCAATGCCGGCGCAATCCTGCAGAGCCGCAATCACATCCGCCAGTTTCTGGCTTTTCTTGCTTTCCAGTGCCAACAAGCGGGCCCTGGCGACTTCTCTTTCTGCCAGCGACTCAGCACGGGCGGTGCGCTCCCGAACCTTCTGTTCCAGCCGGACGTTCAGTTGCTGGAGCTCTTTTTGGGTCTTGCCGTAGTGCCAGACCGAAATACTGACCACCGCCAGCGAGAAACCCAGCGCTCCCCAGCTCACCGGCACCCGGCCCCAGGGCAAGAACCCGTGAGCAACGGCCATATCAACAATCAGCAGCACCGCCAGCCCACCACAAGCCACCACTAGCACCTGCTGCTCCCCGAACAGCACACGAAAGCGCGGCAACACAGCGCCAGCCATCACCACCAGCGAGACCAGAAGCAACACATCAAACACCGGGAAGGTCGAAGAAAGGTCGACCGCGCCGACCAACGCCAGGGCCAGGGCGCTCACCGCCAATCCAAGATGAATCCACACCAGCCAGCTGATCAGCACCGGACGTGCAGCGCCTAGCCATTGCCGCAACAACAAGGCCAACGCCATAGGAATCAGGTAGTAAGAGCCGGCCGCGAGGTAGTCCCACAACAAAGGTTTGTAAGCAATCAACAAGCTCGCCTGGCTCTCAGCCAACAGCATCACCGAGGTCAGGAATGAAAACAGAGCAATGCTGGCGAAACTGCGCTGGCCCCTTTGGATTACGGCGAACACCAGAGCCAGAAAAGCTATCAGAGCCGACAATGCCGAGACTACCAGTTCCTCAGCAGATCCCCCGAGGAGGTATACCGTCAGATCGGCATGATCGGTAATCCCGACCTCCCCCCATAACCCTATGTCGGTGTAATTCGAGAATATCCGGAAATAGAGCGTCTCTCCCTGATAATCCTCGGGTAGCCGTATTTCATGCCAGGGCCATCCCTCAAAACGGCCCCTTCCCTCTTGGTCAAAGGTGCCATATTGATAGAGCAATTCACCCCGAAACCAGGCCTGCACAATGATGTCGACGCTATAAACATAAAGGACAGGCTGGTACCAGCTACCTTCCGGCAATTGCACCCTGAACCAGGCATGCTCACGACCATCGCGGCCAGGAGGGTTCGATGGAAAACCAATGTCGTGCCAGTGTTGTGGAGAGTCTTCAAGGATCCACAATGGCGTGCCATCAGGCAAAAACGGGGAATCACCCCAGCGATACTGCCATCCCTCATCCACCGGCTGGATAGCGGCAAATCCAGGCTGGGACAGACAGACCCCGAGGGCGATGATCACCAGCAGAAATCTGATGCGACAAGTGGACGCGTGCAAAGCAGAACCCGCTTTCAGGAGTGATCGTTCCAGTATAAACCGTAAACGCCAGATACAGAACTTTCTCAACTTTTTTGTCGGAGGGTAAACAGCGCAAGCAACGCAGACACCAGCATCAGAAACAGCGCCACCGCGTTCAACACCGGCGTTGAGCCTTCCCGCAGACGATTGAACAGGGCCACGGTGAGCGGGGTATCACTACCGGTGAGCATGACCGTGGTATTGAAGTTCTCGAAGGACATCAAAAACGCCATCGCCGCGGCCCCGAGGATGGAGGGAAGCAGCCACGGCAGAGTAACCGTGAACCACGCCACAAGCGGCGTGGCCCCCAGATTCAGGGCGGCCTCTTCCAGCTGTCGGTCAAATTTGCGCAGCCGGGCGGCAATCACCAGAGTAGCCAGAGTGGTAATGAAGGTAACCTGCCCCATCACCACCAGTGTCAGCCCCGGCCGGAACAGGTCCAGCTCGATACCCCACAAGCGGGAGACATCGTTGGCCATGCCACTGTAGAACACCAGAATGGATACCCCGAGAATCACGCCCGGAATCACCAGCGGCAGCAGCATCAACAGGTACAGCAGCTCCTTGCCGCGAAACTCCACCCGCTCGAACAATACTGCATTCACGCAGCCAAGCCCCACACTGACCAGCGTCACCCAGAACGCAATTTTGGTACTGACCCAGAGCGCACTGAGCAATCCGTCGTCGTGAAACAGCCCGGTACGCCCGTCGGTGCCGTCGGCCAGATACCAGTCCAGGGTAAAACCCTGCCACGGTAATGACGGGAACGGCGAGTCGTTGAATGCGAACACGGCCGTCACCAGCAAAGGCAACGCCAGGTACAGGAAAAAGGCCAACAGATAGCTCAGGTAAAGGGCATCAAACAACCGGGACCGAGGTACAGAGCGGATCATGACATCACCCCATAACCTTGCGCAGGGATTGCCCGGTCAGCTTCAGGCCCAGCCAGACCAGCAGCGACGACAATACCAGTAGCAAGACCCCCAAAGCCGCACCCTGCTCCCAGTTAAACCGGGTGATGAACTGGGTGAAAATCTGCTGGGTAAACCAGGCACTGTCTTTGCCCCCCATCAGAATCGGCGTGAGGTAACTGCCCAGGGTGAGCATGAACACCACAATACAGCCGGAGACAATGCCGGGCATGGCCCAGGGAATCACCACCTCCCGCAGCACGGTACCGTGGCCGCCGCCCAGATCATAGCCGGCCTCAACCAGGTTCTCGTCCATGCCATCGAGCGTGGTCACCAGCGGCACCACCATAAACAGCAGGCCGTTGTAGACCAGGCCGATGATCACCGCGACATCGTTGTAGAGCATCTCCACCGGGCCATCCACCCAGCCCAGCGCCTGCAGCCAGGAACTGAACAGGCCGCTCTCCCGCAACAGGATCATCCAGCCGTAAGTACGCACCAACTCGCTGGCCCAGAACGGGATCAGGCAAGCCAGGAACAGAATACCCTTGCTCCTCCCACGGGCCAGGCGGGCAATGTACCAGGCAATGGGAAAGGCAATCAGCAGGGTGAGGAAGGTGGTGAACAGGGACATGACCCCGGTACGCACGAAGGTACGCCAGTAGTAGGATTCACTGAAGAAATTCTGGTACTGCTCCAGCCCCCAGGCCAGGGTATCCCAGCTTTCCCGCACCTGGAACGACACCCGCAACATCTGCAGATGGGGCACCAGCACCAATAGCACTATCCAGAGCAGGAAAGGCGCCAGCAACAGCCACAGCGAGAAACGGCTAACCGAGCTATTCACTGGGGCGAAGCTCCAAATACCCGGGCCAGGTCCGGATCCCACGACAGCTCAAGATGGCCGTCCGGCGTCAGCGCCGGCGCCGTGCCGTCCTGGGGGAGTCGAGCGAATAGTGCCTGGCCATTGCTTTCGGCTTCAACCCGGCTGTTGGCGCCATCAAACAGCGTGGTCCGGACTCGGGTCTGCAGTGAGGAGGAACCCCCGCCCGCAGCCGTTTGCGAAAACGACAATGATTCCGGCCGAATATACAGTTCTGCCTGGGCACCGGGTGCCAGGCCCGCCGACGCAACCCGACCGCGTACCACCGCACCATCGCTCAGACGAACAGCCGCCACATCATCGGCCACGGACACCACCGTCCCCGCCAGGCGATTGTTGTCGCCGACAAACCCCGCGACAAAAGGCGTTGCCGGCTGCCGGTAAAGCTCCTCCGGCGGCGCCACCTGCTCGAAGCGGCCATTTTTCATCACCGCCACCTGATCTGACATCACCATGGCTTCGGACTGGTCATGGGTGATGTACACAAAGGTGGTACCAAATTGCTTTTGCAGGTGCTTGAGCTCGATCTTCATCTGCTCCCGCAGTTTCAGATCCAGGGCCCCGAGAGGCTCATCCAGCAACAACAAGGTGGGTTCGAGCACCAGGCAGCGGGCCAGGGCCACGCGCTGGCGCTGGCCACCCGACAATTCCTGGGGATCGCGATTTTCCAGTTCCGGCAGCCCCACCTGTTCCAGCACCCGTGCAATCCGCTTGCGGCGCTCGGCCGCCGGCACCTTCTTGCGCTTCAGGCCATAGCCAATGTTGTCACCGACGGACATGGTGGGGAACAGCGCCAGGTGCTGAAACACCATGTTCACCGGGCGCTTGTTGGGGGGCACCTCATTCATACGCTGGCCGCGGATGAAGATATCCCCTTCATCCGGCTTATCGAAGCCCGCCAGCAGCCGCAGCAGGGTGGTCTTGCCGCAACCCGACGGCCCCAGAATGGAGAAGAAGGTACCCGCGGGAACATCCAGCGACACATGGTCCACCGCCGCGTTGTTTCCAAAGCGGCGGACCAGTCCGCTGCAGGACAGGTCAGACTCTGTTGCCATAAGGATCAGTTCGCTGCCTGGACGCGATCCAGCACCTGCCCTTCCATGGCTTCCAGCCCCGGTGGTACTGGCGGATACCATTTGATGTTGTTGATGGCTTCTTCATCGAAGCTCAGGCGATAGGCATCCCGCAGCTCAGCGTTCACAAACTCATCGGCGCCTTTGGAGGCCGTGAAGTTGCCGGAGGCATTGGTGATTTTGGCCGCAATTTCCGGCTGCATCACGAAGTTTATCCACTTGTAGGCGGCTTCTTCGTTCTCGCTGCGGCGTGGGATGGCAAAGGTATCAATCCAGCCCAGGGCTCCGGATTCCGGCGCCACAAAGCGGATGTCCGGGTTCTCCGCATTCAGCTTCCAGCCGCCGGCATCCCAGGCCATGGCAGCGGTCACTTCTCCGGTACGAAGCAGCGACAGCAGTTGGTCGCCACCGGTCCAGTAGGTTTTCACGTTGTCTTTGCAGTCGATCAGTTTGTCTTCCACTTTCGCCATGATGGACTGGTACTCGTCCCGGTCTTCATAGGCCGCAAACGGATCCATGCCCATGGCGAAGGCAAAGCCGATCAGCGTCGGCCGCTTCAGGCGGTAACTCACTTTGCCAGCCACTGCCGGGTCACACAGATCGGTGTAATCGGTAACGGTGTCCGCGACGGAACTGTGCACAATCAGGCCGCTGGTACCCCAGACCGAGGGCACACCGTAGGATTGACCATCCAGAGCCGTCGACTCCTGAGTCGCATTCACCATCGACGCCTGCAACTGGCCGGTATTGATGCGGCTGTAATCAATGGGCTTGTAGATGTTGAACTGGCGCTGTACACCCACGATGCGATCCTGGCTCGGCTGGGCCAGATCAAAGCCAGCGCCACCGGTGGCCCGAAGCTTGGAGATCATGTCTTCGTTGTTGGACAAGGTGATCTTTACATCAATTCCGGTTTCTTCCTCGAACTGGGCGACCACCTCATCCGGGGCGTAGCCACCCCAGGTAATCAGGCGAAGTTCTTCCGCCAGCAGGTTGCCGGAAGCTGTGGTTGCGGCCAGCAGGGTGGCCAGTGCTGATATCCGTGTCTTGCGCAGTGCCATGGTGGTTCATTCCCCTGAAACGGTGTTATGCGAACTCGCTAAGGTTTTGTTATCAGGAAGTTATAGACCATGTATTTCAGTTTTGTGAAACCTGGACAATAAAAAACGGAGGCCGAAGCCTCCGTTTTCCAGGTTCATGATGCTCTTCCGGTTACTGACCGGACTTCAACATTTCCCAGTATTTGGCATACACCTGCAGCGCCTCGTCGCCAATGTCGGTCTGGAACTCGGCATTGATCATGTCGGTGGCGTTGGGGTAGCTGGCCCGGTCGTTCGCAACGGCGTCATCCAGCAGATCCCGGGCCGCCAGGTTGGGTGTGGCGTAGCCGATCTCTTCGCTGATCAGGGCCGAGATTTCCGGCTGCAGCACAAAGCTGATGAACTGGTGAGCGGCTTCCGGGTTCTTGGCGTTCTTGGGAATCACGAAGCTGTCCAGCCAGGCGATGATGCCTTCTTCCGGATACACGTATTCCAGGGAATCCAGAGTATCGCGGCCCATGACGGCTTCGCCGTTCCAGATCATGCCCACGTCGGTTTCACCTTCCAGGTACGGCATGCGGGGGGCATCCGAGTTAAAGGTACGCACAGACGGCATCAGCTCGGTCAGCTTCTCATAGGCTTCCTCGATTTCCTGAGGGTCAGTACTGTTACCGGAGTAACCCAGAACCCGCAGTCCCACGTGAAAGACTTCACGCATGTCGTTGGTCAGCATGACCCGGCCTTCAAAGCGCTCATCCCACAGATCAGCCCAGGCGGTAACTTCGCCTTCCACATCCGCGGTATCAACGGCCAGGCCGGTGGTGCCCCACAAGTAGGGCACGCTGTACTGGTTTTCCGGGTCGATATCCAGGTTCACCAGTTCCGGATCCAGGTTGTCGAAACCTTCAATCTTGCTGCGATCGATGGGCATTAGCAGGTCTTCCTGCCGCATCTTGCTCACGTAGTAGGTGGAGGGCACGGCCAGGTCGTAGGCGGCGCTCTCATCCAGCAGTTTCAGCCGGGCATACATGGCTTCGTTGCTGTCGTAGGTGGTGTAGACCACCTGGATACCGGTTTCCTCAGTAAAGCGATCCAGAACTTCCTGGGGCATGTACTCAGACCAGTTGTACAGGTTCAGAACCTTGGGCTCCTCAGAACCACTGCAGCCAGTCAGGCCCACCGCCAGCAGGCCGGCCAGTGCCAGTTTCTTCATCGTTTGCTCCTTAACAGTATCCATTGAGACAAGATCAACATGACCAGTGAGAATACCAGTAGCAGGGTGCCAAGGGCATTCACTTCGGGCTTCAGGCCCACCCGCACCATCGAATAGATGCGCAATGGCAGAATTTCATAACTCGGGCCACTGACAAACGTACTGACCACCACGTCGTCCAGTGACAGTGTAAACCCCAGCAGCCAGCCCGCCAGCAGGGCCGGCATGATCACCGGAATCAGTACCGTGCGGGTCATGGTGAAATCGTTGGCGCCCAGATCCCGGGCCGCCTCCGGCAGGCGTTCGTCAAACCCGCTGAGCCGGGCCATCACGGTGATGACCACAAACGGCAGGCAGAAGGTAACGTGGGCCAGCAACAGGGATACATACCCCAGCTGCAGCCCCACCAGCAGAAACAGCGCCAGCAGCGAAATCGCCAGGACAATTTCCGGCGACATCATCACCACAAACAGCATGCCATTGAGTACTTTCTTGCCCCGGAACCGGTATCGGTGCAGTGCCAGTGCGGTGAGCGCGCCGATCAACGTCGACACAGTGGCCGCGGAGAGCGCCAGCCAGAGGGAATTCCACATGGCCTGCACCATGGCCCGGTTGTTCAACAGGGCTTCGTACCAGCGCAGGCTCAGGCCACCCCATTCGTAACCGGTGCGGGAATCGTTGAAGGAGAACACCACGAGTACCACGATAGGCACGTACAGCAGCAGATACACCAGCGTCAGGTAGGTGCGGGGCAGCCAGCGATTCATACACCGTCCTCCCCGATCCGCCGTTTACTCAGGCGGTGGGCGAACATCAGGAACGCCATGGCCAGGGTCAGCAGGATGCTGGCAGCGGCACCAAAGGGCCAGTTGCGGGCATCCAGAAACTGGTTCTTGATGACGTTACCCACCAGCAGGTTGCGGGAACCGCCCAGAATATCAGGCACAAAGAACAACCCCATGGCCGGCAACAGCACCAGCATGATGCCCGCCAGCACCCCCGGCAGGGTCAGCGGCACGATCACATGGATAAACGTGGACAGGCGCCCCGCGCCCAGATCGTGCGACGCCCTCAGGTAGTCTTCCCGCAGGTCTTCAAACACCGAGTAGAGCGGCAGGATCATGAACGGCAACAACAGATACACCAGCCCGATAATCACGGCCCCTTCGGTATACAGCAGCTGCATGGGCTCCTCGATCACCCCGAGCGACATCAGCGCGTTGTTGAGCAGGCCATTGGTGGCCAGGATCAACTTCAGGGCGTAGGTTCGCACCAGGGAATTGGTCCAGAACGGCACGATAAGCAGGAAGATCAGCAGCACCTGATTGCGTTTGCCGACCTTGGACAACGCCCACGCAAACGGGTAGCCGATCAGCAGACACACCAGCGTCGTCATGGCCGCCATATACAGGGAGTGCAGGAACACTTCCAGGTACAGCGGATTGAGCAGTTGCCGGTAGGCATCCACGGTCAGCGGCAGCGAAATGAAGGAGCCCGGGTCCCGGGTCATTACACTGGCACCGACCACCAGCAGGTTGGGGGTCAGCACCAGAAACAGCAACCAGCCCCAGACCAGCACCAGCACCGCCGTACGGAACGGCTGCTGTGTCAGGCTACGCATCGGTGCCTTCTTCCTCTGGCAGAGCTTCCGGCTCAGTGGGTAACAGCCATTCCCAGCCATCAACCCAGCTCACTTTGACCGGCTCGCCAAGGCGATAGTCGAAGGTAGGGTCGTCTTCGTCGAAGAATTCCGACGCCAGCACCTCGGTGCCATCCTCAAGATGAATCACCGAATCCAGGGTACTGCCCTTGTAGTTACGTTCAACGATCTTGCCAGCCACACCATCCTCATCGTCCGGCGCCAGTACACGGATATCCTCGGGGCGCAACAGCACATGCAGGGACTGGCCACCGGAGACCGGGAAATCCGGCTTGCGGAAGGTACGCTTAAGGCCGAACACATCCACGGTGATAGTGTCGTCGCCGTTGGCTTTGTCCACCCGGCCCGGGAAGAAGTTAGTTTCACCGACAAAACGGGCGGTAAACAGGTTAGCCGGGCGCTCGTAGACTTCCCGCGGCGTCCCCAGTTGCTGGATCAGGCCGTCTTTCAACACCACCACCCGGTCGGACATGGACAGGGCTTCTTCCTGATCATGGGTGACAAACACAAAGGTGATACCCAGCTCCCGCTGCAGGCGTTTGAGCTCAACCTGCATGGTGCGGCGCAATTTGTAATCCAGCGCCGACAACGGCTCATCCAGCAACAGTACCTTCGGGCGCTTGACCACCGCACGGGCAATGGCCACCCGTTGCTGCTGGCCGCCAGACAACTGATGCGGCTTGCGCCGGGCGAAGTCCTCGAGCTGGACCATGGCCAGGGCATCCTCGACCCGCTCCCGGATTTCCTGCTTCGGCCGCTTTTCCATTTTCAGGCCATAGGCCACGTTGTCGAAGACCGACATATGAGGAAACAGCGCGTAGTTCTGGAATACCGTGTTCAGCGGGCGGTGCTCCGGCGGGGTGTGAGTCAGGTCCTGATCGCCCAGCGCGATGGTGCCGTCATCCGGATGCTCGAAACCCGCCATCATCCGCAACAAGGTGGTCTTGCCGCAACCGGAGGGCCCCAGGAGGGTAATGAACTCGCCGTCAAAAATGTCCAGATCCAGTGAATCCAGCACTTTTTTGCCGTCGAACTGTTTGGTGAGATTGCTCAGAGATAGCAGTGTCTGTTTCATCGGCCCTGCCCAAAGTTTGAGCGGCGTATTTTTCCAGAAACAGACGCAAACAAAAAGGGGCGTGCGGATATTCCCTGACCACGCCCCTCCTGTTTTCCAGCCCTGTCAGGCCCGATTGTCACGCAGCGGTTTTACTGCTCCGCGACACTGTTCAGATACGCCTTGTCCGAAATGTTAGTCCAGGGGCGCACCTGCTTGAGGTATTCACGCTGTGAGGTGATGATTTCATTCGCCAGTTCGTCTTTCTCGGCAAATTCATCCAACAGGCGATTGGTGGTTTCTCGAAGGGCGGTAATAACCTCCGGAGGAAACACCTTGTGGGTCACATCCGGGTATTCCTGCTTCATCTTCTCCCAGGCCACACCGCTTTCGTGGGTGCTCTGGATATACATGTCATACGCTGCGGTACGCATGGAGACCCGCAGGATAGCCTGCAGATCAGCCGGCAGCTTATCCCAGGTTTTCTTGTTGATCAGGAACTGCACTTCGGCATTGGGCTCCTGCCAGCCGGAGTAGTAATACTTGGCAATCTGGTGAAAGCCCATCTGCAGATCCAGCGCTGGGCCAACCCATTCAACGGCATCGATGGTGTTGCGCTCAAGCGCGGTATACAGCTCGCCCGGCGGCAGGTTGGTGACCGCCACGCCCACTTCCGACATAACCTCGCCGGCAAAGCCGGGGGTGCGCATTTTCAGGCCTTTCAGGTCCTCCAGAGACTTGATCTCTTTCCGGAACCAGCCACCCATCTGATTGGCCGTGTTGCCACCCGGGAAGGACAGCAGCCCGAAGGGTTCATATACCTTCTGCATCAGCTCCATGCCGTCGTCGTGGTAGAACCAGGCATACATCTCCGGCGCAATCATGCCGAAGGGTATGGTGGTGAAATACATGGCGTTGGGAATGGTGCCCTTGTAGTAATAAGAGGCGGTGTGGCCCATGTCGTACTGGCCGTTACGGACCAGATCGAAAATACCGAAAGGGGCCTTGTGCTTGTTGGAGGAATCAATCCGGATCTTCAGCCGACCGCCGGACATTTCCTCGGCCATGGCCGCCATGTTTCGGGGCGCATCCCCCAGCAGGCCGGAATTTGGCCCCCAGGTTTCCGCGAGACGCAGGGTAAAGGTTTCTTCAGAGACCGCGAAAGGGCTGGCCAGCAGGCCAAGAGTGCTGACCGCCGCCAGCAGGGTTTTACGCAGGGACATAGTGTTGGCTTCCATTGTTATCAGTTTTTGATTCAAATATGCCTGAATGATCCATCATAACGACGAAAGCCGACCGCGCCAATGTGGCGGGCCGGCTTTCTTATGAGGGTAATCAGACCTTGAACTGGCCAACCAGCTCGCGCAGATTCTCTCCCAACCGGGCCAGTTCGTGGCTGGCCTCATTGGTCTGGGTCACGCCGGTGTCACTGCGCTGGGCCGCGTCGACAATCCGCACCACGTTCTGATTGATCTCTTCTGCCACCTGGCTCTGCTGTTCAGCGGCCGTCGCAATCTGAGTCACCTGATCGTGGATCTGGGTCACTGACGTCACGATGGTGTTCAGTGCACTGGTGGCATGATTGATCCGTTCAACCGTCGCCTCCGAGCTCTTGCGGGAGTTGTTCATACGCTCCACCGAAGCCTTGGACTCCGCCACAAAGCCATCAATCATTTCCCGGATCTGGTCAGCCGATTCGGCAGACCTCTTCGCCAACTGACGCACTTCGTCGGCAACCACCGAGAAGCCGCGACCATGCTCGCCGGCCCGGGCTGCCTCAATGGCAGCGTTCAGGGCCAGCAGGTTGGTCTGCTCGGTAACCGCGTGAATCACATCCAGCACCTGCTGGATATCGTTCGACTTCTCGGCCAGGGCATTGATGCTGCGTGCGGTGTCTTCCATTTCCTGGGACAGCTGATTGACCGCGCCCTGGGCACTGTTGATGGTCTCACCACCCTCTTTGGCCATGCGGTCCGCATCGGAAGCTGCGCCTTCCACCTCATTGGCATTGCCGGAAATCTGCTGAATCGTTGCCGCCATTTCGTTGATGGCTGAAGCAATCTGGTCGGTTTCCGAACCCTGCTCCTGAACCGACTGGCGGGTTTCATTCGCCACCCGGCTGAGTTCTTCAGCCGCCG
>JGI12577J12838_1000213_pt1 | contig 18457 bp, 18 predicted proteins | sample TtanPargueraPR_3_FD_12838 | JGI IMG/M metagenome (IMG submission 12838)
CCATCCGCGAACAGACCGACAGCGGCGCCCCGACTGTGGTTGCCGAGCCGGATTCGGAAGTGGCAAGACGCTACCGCGACGTCGCCAGAAGGGTGGGGGCGGAGTTGTCCACCCGGGAGCGGAATCTTGGTGGAACGATTTCCAGTGTCTCCGTGACGGAGCATTAACCAAGACCGGGTACAGAGGGACTCCAGCTCCATAGTCTGTTCGCGGCATCAGGCCCTTCTGTCCAAAAATGTCGGAGGCCATGGATGGCCGGAGAGAAGCGCACAGGGAAGTGCTCGTAGCGGTTTTTGGACAGAAGGGCCTGATGGCGCAGCCCCCAGTGCGCGGTGTTGGGCAACCAGTCCTATATCTTCGACAGTCACCGCACGACAAGGTAAACTACGCCCCAATTTTTCCCAGCTGGAAACGAGAATTCACCCATGAGCATCAAATCCGACAAGTGGATCCGCCGGATGTCCGAACAGCACGGCATGATCGAACCCTTCGAAGCCGGACAAGTTCGGGAAAGCGAAAAAGGCCGCGTCATCTCCTACGGCACCTCAAGCTACGGCTACGACGTACGTTGCAGCAACGAATTCAAAATCTTCACCAACGTCCACAGCGCCACCGTAGACCCGAAGAACTTCGACGAGAACAGCTTCGTCAACTATACCGGCGACGTCTGCATCATCCCGCCGAACAGCTTCGCCCTGGCGCGCACCGTTGAATACTTCCGCATCCCCAGAAGTGTACTCACTATCTGCCTGGGCAAAAGCACCTATGCACGCTGCGGCATCATCGTGAACGTCACCCCGCTGGAGCCGGAGTGGGAAGGTCAGGTAACCCTGGAATTCTCCAACACCACCAATCTGCCAGCGAAAATCTACGCCAACGAAGGCGTTGCCCAGATGCTGTTCTTCGAATCCGATGAAATCTGTGAAACCAGCTACAAAGACCGCGGCGGCAAGTACCTTGGCCAGACCGGCGTGACCCTGCCCAGGACATGAACGCCAACCAGTTTCTCAAAGCCGTCTCACAGCTGCAGGGCTGGCGCGAATGCGCCTTCCTGCTTGCCCTGGCCGAACGTTCCTTTCCCAACTACGCCCTGTTCGCCGACGCCGTTGGCCTGAAAACCGGCGGCAAGATGCGCCAGTTGCTCGATCTGGCCTGGGACATGCTCCAGAAAGACGTGGCCGATGCCGCAATTCCGCAGCTGCTCAGTAANCTNGAAACCCTGTGCCCCAATGTNGATGAGTACGATGCCTACGGTGTCTACCCAGCCTTCGATTTCTGCCAGTTGCTTGAGCAGGCGCTGCTGAACCGCCTGAANCCGAACAANCATCGCGCCACCGAAGCTTCCCAGTTGGCGACCCGCACCGTNATGGATTTTGTTGAAATGTCCGANGGTGAGGGANTGGATGAAAACGANCTGGTGCGCGTGTTTGAACACCACCCNCTGCTCAAGGACGACAANCTGTTTCAGCGTGACACCGTCATGGCGCTGAAAAAGCAGCGAACACCCAAAGAAGCCTTCCTGGCTGAACTCCGAGCCGGTGCCGCCAACGACGGTGTCAGCAATCTGGGAATCTCCCTGGAAGGCTGACATAAGGCAACCGAGCTACACTGCCTGTAACCTCCCTCAGTACTTTATTGAACGGAATGAATCATGAAACTCTCTGCTTTCGGTCGTAAATTCACCGCTGATGCCGGCATTACTTCCCTGATGGACGATCTCGGGAATGCCATGGCCTCCGGTGAAGACATGATCATGATGGGCGGCGGTAACCCCGGCCACATCCCGGAGATCCAGCAGAGAGTTCAGAGCATTCTGGGGGAGATGGCCTCCAGTGAGGCGGACGTACGTCGGCTGGTGGGTATTTACGATCCCCCTCAGGGGGAAAAGCAGTTTATTGCCTCCCTGGTCCAGTTGCTCAATCAGGAATACGGCTGGGGCCTGAAGCCCGAAAACATTGCGCTGACCAACGGCAGTCAGGCTGCCTTCTTCATGCTTTTCAACATGTTTGGTGGCGACTACGGTGATGGCCATCGCAAGCATATCCTGTTGCCGCTGGCGCCTGAATACATTGGCTACGCCGATGCCGGTATTGAGCAAGGGCTGTTCCACGCGGTACAGCCGGACATCTCCTTCACCGATGCCCATGAATTCAAATATCGGGTGGATTTTGACGCCGTGGAGGTGACCGGAGAAACCGGCGCNATCTGTGTTTCCCGGCCCACAAACCCCACGGGAAACGTNATNACCGATGAGGAGTTGGCCCGGCTGGAAGAACTGGCCCGGCAAAACGATATTCCGCTGATTGTCGACGGAGCCTATGGAACGCCATTTCCGAGCCTGCTGTTTGTCGACGCGCAGCCGACCTGGAATGAGCAGGTCATCCTGTGCCTGAGCCTGTCAAAGCTGGGCCTGCCGGCGGCGCGAACCGGGATTGTTATTGCCGAAGAGTCCATCATCAAGGCATTGTCGGGTATCAACGCCATCATGAATCTGGCCACCGGAAGCTTTGGTGCGATGCTGGCAGAACCGCTGGTGCGCTCCGGAGAGATTCTGTCCCTGAGCCGGGATGTGGTTTGCCCGTTCTATAAAGCAAAAATGGAGCGGGCGGTATCGGTGTTCCGGGACGCCATGGGCGAGGATAGTTGTCGCTGGTACATCCACAAACCGGAAGGCGCCATGTTCCTGTGGCTCTGGTTCCCGGATTTGCCAGTCTCCAGTCTGGAGCTATACCAGCGCCTCAAGGCTCGGGGTGTGCTGGTGGTCTCCGGGCATTATTTCTTCCCGGGCTTGCCCGAGGACGGCTGGCGTCATCGCCATGAGTGCCTCAGGGTCACCTATTCGCAGGACGATGCCCGGGTGGCTGAGGGGCTGAGAATCATCGCTGAAGAAGTAAAAGCGGTGTGGGCCGAGCAGGGACTGGCCGATTAATCGGCCAGTGTCGCGTCTTTGAGTTTCAGCTCGTACTCGCTGCCGTCCGGCTCTACCTGGAGCAGGCGAACCAGCAGGTAATCCCGGGCCGGATCAAACCACATCAGGGTCTGGCGTTTGGAGTCTTCGTCCCGGACTTTTTCCGCCTTCAGGGTGTTCATGGTGCGGCCATTGTCGCTCAGGCTATCTTCGTCGATGACAGCAAAGCGGTCGTCGTCGTAATCCCCCTTGTCCAGCACCTGGTAGGTGACATCGCGTTTGCCTGCCTTGAGGTCCTGATGGAGTTGCAGTTGGTAGCCCAAGGGGTCCAGGGTGTTGTCTCGTAACTCCACTTCAAACTTATCGCCACGATAGCTGCCGGTGGCAATGCCTGCCTGCCAGTCAAAATCAATGGACTGTTTGCGATCTTTGATCAGGAAACCGGAGAGGTGATAGCGGTAGCGCAGGGGAATCACCTGGCCATCTTCCCAGCGAAAAATCAGTGATTCGTTGATATCGGCGATGAAAGAGTCGACATCCGTACGGTACAGCCAGACGTTATTGCCCTGGTCTGTCAGTTCCCGAACACCCTCGCCGTTGAGGCTGACGCCTTTGGACATGGAGGCGGTGTAGCGGGCCTCATAGGGCACCAGAGAGGCGTAATCTACATCGGCGGCGGACGCCGGCAGCGCAATCATGCCGGCAATTAGGGCTGCCCAGAGCTGAAAACGTGGTTTGTGGGGGTTGTCTGTGTGCATTAAAAAGCCTCTTTGACCGTCTACGCTAGCGACAGTGTAGTTGGTTCGGCGAGGCCTTGTGATGACAATCTGTTCAGTTCGCCGGCAGTCGCATGGGACGCTCGATGGGCGCGCCGTCAAACAGAACGCCCTCAGCGCCCAGCTGAATGCGACCCTCGCAGAACCAGCGCACGACGATGGGGTAGAGCACGTGCTCCTGTTGCTGAACTTTTTCCGCCAGGGACTCCGGAGTGTCATCCTCTGCCACGGCAACTTCCGCCTGGGCGATGACCGGCCCGCCGTCCAGTTCCTCGGTCACAAAGTGAATGGATACACCGTGGGTGCGGTCACCGGCTTCCAGGACCCTTTGGTGGGTGTTCAGTCCGGTGTAGGCCGGCAACAGGGAAGGGTGAATGTTAAGCATCCGGCCACGGAATGCGCGGACAAAGTCGCTGGTCAGAATCCGCATGAAGCCGGCCAGCACCACCAGATCCGGATTGTGGCGAAGGATTTCGGCCAGCAGGGCGGCGTCGAATTCTTCTCGGGAGCCATATTTTGTATGGTCGACCACAAAGGTGGTGAGATTGGCCTGGGCGGCGCGCTCCAGGGCAAACGCGCCCGGTTTGTTGCAGCCAACGGCAATGATCTCACCCGGAAAGTCGCGTTCCCGGGTGGCGTCGATCAAAGCCTGCAGGTTGGTGCCGCTGCCAGAGGTGAGCACCAGGATCTTCGGAACGGGGGCCGGATCTGCCTTCATGCCGTCAAAAGCCCCGGTGCGTAGCGAACAACGGGCTCAGCATCGCTGGATTCGGCTGCTTCCATTACGCCGATCTGCCATACCTTTTCACCCATGGCATTCAGGGTGTCCATGGCCAGTGCCTTCTGGTCTTCCGGTACACAGATGACCATGCCGATACCGCAGTTAAAGGTGCGATACATTTCCTCCTGGGCTACGCCGCCGGCATTCTGAAGCCACTGGAATACCGGGGGCAGCTCCCAGCTCTGGGTGTCGAGTGCGGCTATGGTGCCCTTGGGCAGTACCCGGGGGATGTTCTCGGGCAGGCCGCCGCCGGTAATGTGCGAAAGGGCCCGAACATCGACTTCGCGAATCAGTTGAAGCAGATTCTTCACATAGATGCGTGTGGGTGCCATCAGGGCGTCGGCCAGTGTGGTGTCGCCCATTGACTGGCTCAGGTCTGCGCCACTGACTTCGATAATCTTGCGAATCAGCGAGTAGCCGTTGGAGTGGGGGCCGGAGGAGCCCAGCGCCAGCAGGGCGTCACCCGGCTGCGCGCGGCTACCGTCAATGATCTTGTCACGCTCCACAATGCCTACACAGAAGCCGGCCAGATCGTAATCGTCGCCTTCATACATGCCCGGCATCTCGGCGGTCTCGCCACCAACCAGAGCGCATCCGGCCTGCTCACAACCCTGGCCAATGCCTTCAACTACCTGAGCGGCAACGTCGACATTCAGTTTGCCGGTTGCGTAGTAGTCCAGAAAGAACAGAGGCTCGGCGCCGCCGACCACCAGGTCATTCACGCACATGGCCACCAGGTCGATGCCGATGCTGTCATGCTTCTGCAGTTGCATGGCAAGCCGAAGCTTGGTGCCTACGCCGTCCGTGCCAGAAACCAGTACGGGCTCTTTGTAGCCTGCCGGAATCGATACCATGGCGCCAAAGCCGCCGAGGCCGCCGAGTACTTCCGGGCGACGGGTGCGCGCTGCAGTACTCTTGATTCGGTTGACAAGATCGTTACCTGCGTCGATGTCCACGCCGGCATCGCGGTAGGTCAGGGAGGGCTTCTGTTCGCTCATGGAAAATAACCGTAGGCCTGTGAGTCAAGGCGCGGATTTTAACAGGTGCGCACGGGGGCTCCAAATGGAATTGGGAGCACAGGCAATATTGCCGGTTTCAGATTGCCTGACTGCAACCTGTGCTTGCTACTCTCGGCTCTGGTGATGGTGTATCCTGTGCGCCAACCATGGGAATGGCAAGGTGTTTCATGACCGAATCAGTGAAAACAGCCAGGAACGGGCGAGTTGCTGCGTTTCTGTTGGCGGCAGTCTGTTGGGTACTCTCGGCCGGCCCGGCATCGGCGGTCAGCGTGTCGGGACTCTACGCGGCCGATGTTCCGGTTGCAGGCACCTCGGCGGATGCGTTGAAGGCCGGATACGCTGAAGGGCTGCGTCAGGTAATGGTGAGGGTGTCCGGAACCCGTGAGGTGCTGGAACTCGAAGGGATAGACGAGGTATTGGCAGACGCCGAGTCCATGTTGCTGTCTTATCAGGTGAACCGTACCGCGGGGCAGTCACGTTTGCAGATGAGTTTCGGAGCCGTCGGGGTCAACCGCGCGCTGGCGTCTGTGCAGGCGCCGGTATGGGGCGCCAACCGCCCCCTGACGCTGGCCTGGATTGCCGTGGAAGACCGGGGAGACCGGCAATTACTGACCCGTGCAGCGGATTCAGCGCCGGGAAGTAATGAGGGGCTCTGGGCACAACATCTCTTATCAGCAGCGGCCGATCGCGGTCTGCCCATCGCCTTCCCGCCGGAGACCTATGCCGGTGACCGGGCCTTGCTGTCGGATTTGTGGGGCCAGTTTGTCGGCCGCATCCAGCAAGCTTCAGACGATCTGTCCCACGACGCCCTGGCTCTGGTTCGTATCAGTCGTTCCGGCGGCCAATGGCGCGCAGGCTGGGTGGTTGAAGGCATGGGGCTCGATGCAGGTGAGCAGTCGGTCAATGCCGATACGCCGGAACAGTTGGCGCAAGCTTTAATCGATCGCTGGACAGAGCAATACGCCAGCCGATATGCGGTCACAGCCGGCGAGGCGGGCGAGGCTCCGAAAGTTGATATGGTGCTTGAGGGTGTAACGACGCTGGCAGATTACGGCCAGGTGACCCGGGCACTGCAGGACATGACTCCGGTAGTGTCTGTTGGTGCGTCACGGGTTCGTGGCAACCGGCTGACCGTGGAGGTGGCATTTTCCGGAGAACTTGACCAGTTGAAGGAGCATATCGCGCTGGACGCACGATTTGTGCCGGCGGAGCAGCCTGCAGAGCCGATAACGGCCAGCAAGAACAGCCAGGCTACTGGCTCGGAAGGGGATGGTGCGGCGCAAACAGGCGAGGCCGGTTCCCGGAACGATACCGAAGCACCGGCCGGAACGGATGCGCAGGATAGTGCTGAGACGGCTGGGTTCAGCTATCAGCCCCTGGCTCCGGGCGATGAGCAGGATGCCGAACAGGCTTTTGAGTCTTTGTACCAGGTACTTTATTACCGCTGGCAACCCGCTCCCGGCGCCACTGGCGGCGACCGAAGCTGATGGCTTGATGGAGGCGGCCCGGTGAGTTCTAGGCAGTGGCGCTGGATCCCGAATGCACTGACATTCCTGCGAATGGTGCTGATCGTGCCGTTCGCCGGCGCACTGCTGGAAGGTAACTACCGGCTGGCTCTGGTGATATTCTTCGTTGCCGCACTGACCGATGCCTTTGACGGGTTTCTGGCCCGTCATTTCAACTGGCGCTCCCGGCTTGGCGCTGTGGCCGACCCTCTCGCGGACAAGGCGCTGTTGATTTCGGCCTATCTCATGCTCACCATTACCGGTGTACTTCCGTTGTGGCTGTTTGCCCTGGTGCTGGGTCGGGATCTTGTCATTGTCTGCGGCGGCCTGGCTTTTCATTACGGCATCGGCCGCTTCGATATGGAGCCCAGTATTCCGGGCAAGATCAACACGTTTGTCCAGATACTGGTGGCGCTCGCCATTATCATCCTGCTGGCCGGTTTGCCCATGCAGCCCTGGGTCATCGACACCGGGATCTGGCTGGTTGCCGTCAGCGCGCTGGTGAGCGGGGGCCACTATGTTGCAGTGTGGAGTTTGCGGGCCTGGAGGGCGAAGCGGTCATGAAAGCCTCACAAATGGTATTGGGGGTCAAGCTCCGGGACGACGCCCGCTTCGACAACTTTCACGGCGACCGTAACCGTTCGGCCGCGCAGCGGCTGGAGCTGGTGTGCCGGGAGCCGTCGGGGCTTCCGGTGGTAGTGATCTGTGGCGATTCCGATACAGGAAAAAGCCATCTGTTGCAGGCGATCTGCCATGAGTCCGAGCAGATGGAGAAGACCGCCGTCTGCATCAGCATTGTCGAGCTGCTGCCGTTCGGCCCGGACGCCCTGGCGGGCCTGGACAGTCATGATGTGATCTGTCTTGACGATCTGGAGCATGCCGCGGCTGATCCCGGCTGGGAGGAGGCGGTTTTCCACCTGTACAACCGGGTGCTGGATCGCAATGGCCTGCTGGTGGTCAGTCTGTCCGAGGTGCCCGCTTCGCTGCCGTTCGGACTGGCAGACCTGGGATCCCGTCTGGCGCATGGCTTGCTCATTCAGCTGGGCGTGTACCGGGATGAGGACCGGCAGCGAATCCTGATGGCCCGGGCAGAGCAGCGCGGGCTGGTGATGAGCGAGGATGTTGCCGGCTTCATCATGCGCAGGGCCCCGAGAAAGCTGGGTGATCTGCTGGGGCTGCTGGATACATTGGATGAGAATTCGCTGCAGGCCCAGCGACGTTTAACCATTCCGTTTGTTAAAGCTGTGATGGGATGGTAACGGTAAAGGGATTAATAACGATAAAGGCCATTGGAGAGACGACATGAGACGGGTTGTATTCAATCAGAAAGGTGGCGTTGGCAAGTCCAGTATCACCTGTAATCTGGCGGCCATCAGCGCCGCAAGAGGAAAGCGTACCCTGGTGGTGGATCTGGACCCGCAGGGCAACTCCACCCACTACCTGCTGGGCAAGCCGGCGGCTGAACTGAAAGATACCGTTGCCGATCTGCTGGAGCAGACGGTCGCCTTCAGTGTCTTCAATCGTCGACCTGACGAGTTTGTACACGCCTCGTCATTCGACAACCTGTACGTGTTGCCATCCAGCCCTGAGCTGGATTTTCTGGAACGCAAACTCGAAGCCAAGCACAAGATCTACAAGCTCAGGGAGTTCCTGAAAAAACTCAGCGACAGTTTCGATGAGATCTATATCGATACCGCCCCGGCCCTGAATTTCTACACCCGTTCTGCCCTGATTGCTGCCCAGCGCTGCCTGATCCCGTTCGACTGCGATGATTTCTCCCGCCAGGCGCTCTACAACATCCTCCATGAAATCCGCGAATTGCAGGAGGATCATAATGAGGAGCTGGTTGTTGAGGGCATCATTGCAAACCAGTTCCAGCCAAGGGCGAGCCTGCCCAGGCAGTTGGTCCGGGAGCTGACGGAGGAGGGGTTGCCGGTGCTGCCGGTACGCCTGTCCAGTTCCGTCAAGATGAAAGAATCACACCAGAGTCGCCAACCGCTGATTCACATGGCTCCGAAACACACGCTCACACGCCAGTATGAGGATCTATACCGTGTGCTGCATGGGGAGTCTGTTGAGCTGGAGCCATTGGCAGACTGAGAGGAATCCCATGAGTGAAAAAGCACGCCACCTGGATCAGGTGACCGACGGTTTGCTGCAGATTGAAATTGAACTTCGGCAACTGGGTGTCTGGCAGACAGAAAGCCTGCCACCGGAGGCGTTCCAGAGTACCCAGCCGTTCTGCCTGGATACCATGGACTTCACCCAGTGGCTGCAGTTCGTGTTTCTTGAAAAAATGAAGGCGCTGGTGGAAGCCGGTCACGCGCTGCCAGAGGTATCTGGTATTGCGCCCATGGCAGAAGAGCATTTCCGTGGGCGTGAGCAGTCCGGCCGTGAGCTGATCTCAGCGCTTGAGGAGATGGATCGGCTGTTGTCCTCTGGCGGCCGCTGATTATTCCGGGACTGGATTACTCCAGGCGCATGGACAAATCGATGGCTCGTACGTCTTTGGTCAGTGCGCCAATAGAGATGTAATCCACGCCGGTTTCGGCAACGGGCACCAGCGTGTGCGCGTTGATGCCACCGGAAGCTTCAAGGCGGGCTTTTCCGGCATTCCGCTTTACCGCTTCAGCCATGTCGGCAAGCGAGAACTCGTCCAGCATGATGATGTCGGCCCCGGCCTCAAGAGCCTGGTCCAGCTCGGCGAGCGATTCGGTTTCCACTTCCACGGGTTTGCCTGGTGCAATGCGGTGCGCTTCGGCGACCGCATTGGCAATGGAGCCGCAGGCGGCAATGTGGTTTTCCTTGATCAGGAAGGCGTCCCAGAGTCCCAGCCGGTGATTGTCGCAGTCACCGCAAGTCACCGCGTATTTCTGGGCCAGTCGCAGCCCTGGCAGGGTTTTCCTGGTGTCCAGAAGGCGGACGTTGGTATGGGACACCCGGCGAGCGTAATGGGCACAGGCCGTTGCCACGCCAGACAGGGTCTGCAACCAGTTGAGAGCAGCTCGTTCAGCGGTCAGAAGCGAGCGGGCCGGGCCTTGCATGCGGAAAATCACGGCGTTGGCGGGTACGTCGTCGCCATCGTGAAACTGCCACTGAAGTGTCACTGAGGGATCCACCTGGCGAAAAACCTCCTCCACCCAGGCGCTTCCAGCCAGGCGGGCGTCTTCNCGGGTGATTACCCTTGCGGTTGCCAGTTTTTCGGCAGGAATCAGCTGGGCAGTGATGTCGCCATCGCCAATATCTTCCCGCAGACTCTGGGCAACGGATTCGATACGGGCCTGGCGCAGCAGTTCGGCAGAAATCATTGGGACGTCCGGAGGTTGATGGTGGCTTGGAAAAGTGTGGAGGGCAATTCTACTGCCAGCGCTATCGATTCGCCAAATGGAGGTGTGAGCGGTCTGAAGTGTGATGCAGTTCCTGCTGACACAAAAGGTGACAAATTCTGACACAAGGTGACGACACTCGCCCGTATGATGTAATCCTATAAAGGTTTAAGTACCATCAGCTGATCGATTCCGGAGCATCCACATGGCGCACGATAACAAGGTAGTCCGCTTGGCCGGTCAGAAGCCGGTGAGCCGGTTCTCGTTACCGGTAGAGCTGGTGCGACTGCGTGACACATCGGGTCAGTCACTCAAGGCGGTACTTGCCAGTTTTTTCGAACAGGCTGACGACAGTTTGTTTGCCCTCGCAGACCGGGCCGGCTCCAACCAGGACCAGACTGCCTACTTCGACGCCATGCGGGAGCTGCGACTGCGCCGGAAGGCAATGACAGTGTCAGTCCTGCAATACGTCAGCCAGGCCTTCAATGAGCTGGGTAAGTTCAAACCTGCCCGCTCCGGTGGTTCACTGGAAGAAGTGGACCAGGACTCCCTCAGCCTGGTGGATCACTCTGACCTTGAACAGCAGGTAGCGATAGATAACCTGACCAATCGCCTGCGGAATCGATACCAGGAGCCGGTAAGGATGTTGGCGGCCCGGATTCGCCATCTTGTTCCGCAGTTGGATCTCTCTGACGATCAAATGCCTCTCAGCCCGGAAGTCATTTGCGGCGCTATCTCGGATGCTTGCACCGATCTGGATATTGATATCCGTGCCAAGCTTGTGGTTTTGAAGCTGTTTGAACGCCTGCTGGTGGACAAGCTCAGCGATTTCTACCAGGAATGCAACAAAACCCTGATCGCCGCCGGCGTGCTGCCTGACATGAAGCGGGCTCCGGTGGGTGGTGCTCAGGTAGCGCCGGGTCGCAGTGCGCCAAAGGCAGGCGGTTCGCCAGCGCCGGCAGAGGAAGCCCCGGCTGCCGAAGGTACTGCCCATAGCCATGGACCGTCGCCTACTTTCAGTGAGCTGAGTGCGCTGTTGCACCAGGGAGAGACCAGTAGTGCCGGTATGGCACAAACCGGCGCTGTTCTGGATACCGATCGTCTGATGGCGCGCCTGAACGAACTGCAGGGCGCAGCGCCGCAGGGTGAAGGCGACAATGTGGTGCCTTTGCGCCAGCAGTTACAGCCGCTGTTGCAGGGTCCGGAAGGGAAGCGATTCTCAGTAGGGCAGGTCGACAGTGACGTGATCAACCTGGTCTCAATGCTGTTTGATTTCATTCTCGAAGATCGGCAGTTGCATCCGGTTATGAAGGCGCTGATCGGGCGGCTACAGATTCCGGTGCTCAAGGTCGCACTCAGCGACAAGAACTTTTTCAATCGTGGTGGCCATCCGGTTCGCAAGCTCCTCAACGAACTTGCCCTGGCCGCCATTGGCTGGAGCGAGAAACGTGCCGGAATGCGTGATCCGCTTCGGGAAAAAATTGAGGAAGTGGTGGGTCGGGTGCTCACCGAATACACCGATCAGGTAGGGCTGTTCGAGGAATTGCTGAAGGACTTTGGTCACTTCATGGATCTGGATCGCCGCCGTCGCGAGCTGGTTGAGCAGCGCCTTCGGGATGCCGAAGAAGGACGCGCCCGGCAGGAACGTGCCAGTCAGGCTGCTACCGATGTTATCCGTGAGCACACTGCAGGCCGGGACATTCCCGAGCCGGTTTTACAGGTGCTGAACGAGCCCTGGACCCGTTACCTGCAGTGGGTGGTGTTGCGTGAGGGTGAAGAAAGCGAGCGTTGGCTGCAGGCAAAGGCCATCAGCGAGCGGCTGGTTTGGAGTGTTGACCCGCGACCGGTGTCTTTTGATACCCGGGCGGAACTGTTGCGAATGATTCCAGAGGTGGTGGAAGAGCTCCGCAAGGCGCTTCAGGAGATCTCCTGGGATCCGTTTGCAACCGATGCGGCCATCCGGGACCTGGAGCTTGCCCATGTCGATGTTTTCCAGAAACTGGTGACCGCGCCGGTTGTTGAAGACAAGGCACCCACGATTGAGAATTTTGAGGTACCTGAAGCTCCGGCAGAGCCGGCGGAAACTCCCGAGCAATCGGAACCTGCGCCGGAGGTGGTTGACGAGGTGACTGAACCTGCGTCAGTCAAGCCTGCTGACATCTCAGCCGGCGTTGAGACGGCAGCCGTCGCCGAGGAATCCGCGGAGATCCAATCACCAGTAGCGTCGGCGGAATGGCTGGCGAAGGCGGACGGCCTGAGAGTTGGATCCTGGGTTGAGATGGCCAGAGACGAGACCAGGGTCCGTTGCAAGCTGGCGGCCTTTATCAAGGCCACCGGCAAGTACATCTTTGTTAACCGCAGTGGTGCGAAGGTGGCGGAATATCATCGGGATGACCTGGCGATTGCTCTGCAGGAGCAGGCGATCACCATGCTGGATGACGGCCTGATCTTTGATCGGGCGCTGGAGTCCATCATCGACAACCTGCGTCATAACCGAAAAGACTGATCTCCGGTACTGAGTGCCCGCGCAGGGCACCGGCGACGTCGTGGCATCCATGGGCGCTTTGTGATTCAATCATCTGCATGAGTCCCCTGCGCCGATGGAAACACGTTGTCTAGTATCCAGAACGATCATCACCCACACTCCCTGAAAGATGCGGCAGCACTTTTGCGTTCCAGTGGCCGGTTCCCCGGCGTGCGCTGGTGTCCGTCGCCCAATTTTGGTCCCCGCCCGGACGGTTCCTCTATCTCACTGCTGGTGGTTCACAACATCAGCCTGCCGCCGGAACAGTTTGGCGGCCCGCACATCGAGAATTTTTTCTGTAACTGTCTGGATACCGCTGCCCATCCCTATTTTGAAACGATCGCAGAGCTGAAGGTGTCTGCGCACGCGCTGATTCGCCGGGACGGTTCCGTTATTCAGTTTGTCAGCTGCCTGGACAGGGCATGGCATGCTGGCCGTTCCAGTTTTCAGGGTAAGGAGGAGTGCAACGACTACTCCATTGGTATCGAGCTCGAAGGTGCGGATGACGTTCCCTATACCGAGGATCAGTACCGTGCGCTGGCGCGTCTGGCGCGCCTGGTAATGACAGCCTGGCCGGAGATCACGCCGGGTCGCATTGCCGGCCACAGTGATATTGCGCCGGGCCGAAAAACCGACCCAGGGCCCGCGTTTGAGTGGCCTCGCTTCCAGGCACTGCTGTCGAACGAGGAGATGGCCTGATGTCGTTGGTTGTTTTTCTGATTGCGTACGTGATTCGCCGCAGGCTGGACCGCGCCGATCACCTGGCTGGCGATGAGGTCTGGCGTAACTGGTTTCATCGTTGGGGCCGGGTAGAAGCGGGTCAGGAGCGGTCAGTCTGGAGAGGGGCGCTGCTGGTTGTGTTACCTTCTCTGGCGCTCGCTGGCGCGTGGGCGCTGTCCAGTGAGGCGGGCTACCGCTATGCCCTGTATCCGCTTGAACTGGTGCTGATGGTGGTACTGATGGGAGCGCCGGGCTGGCGCAAGGTGCTGCGAGCCTATTCCGATGCCTGGCGGCGCGGAGATATGCAGGCTGCCTGGCACCATGTTCAAGAGCGCCTGCCCGCCTCCGAAAGAGGAGCGGCGCTATCGCCAGAAGCCATGCACCTGTCGGTGTCGCGGGCGCTGATGGTCTCGGTTTTCGAGCGTTTCTTCCTGGTGGTTTTCTGTTATGCCGTCGGCGGCATAGCGCTGGCTTTTCTGGCTCGAGGGCTTGTAGCTCTGGCGGGCCAATGGCCGCAGGCGGCCGCGCGGGAACGCTATCAGCGGGCAGCCCGGCTTATCGGCTGGATTCCTTCCCGCTTGCTGTCATGCACATTCGGGCTCGCCGGTGACCTGGCCGGCTGGTCCCGGGAAATACGCAAGGTATTCCCGGGATTCGGGAAAAAGACCGCGGATGTGCTCATGATTTCCGCCAACGGGTCGTTAACTGGATATGCACTTGATCCTGCGCGCTTTTCGGAGTTGCACCCGGAAGAGTGGCCCGATTTTGGCGGGCGGAGCCTCAGCGCTATAAGGGACCTCCTCAACCGGAGCATGCTGGTGTGGATATGTGCGCTTGCATTGCTGGTGATCGCAGGCATGGCCTAGCCGGAAAGCAAAAACGGATTACAGAATAACACTAAATAGTGATTAAGTTTTTCCGGCAACGGGCGATAATCAAACAAAAGAATAAAGATTCAGTTGTTAGAAGCAGCGAGGGCTCTGTGAACTATATAATCAATCCGGCTGTAGCACTGATGAATCGGCTGCCCATGGTTTACAAATTCAGCCTCATCAGCATTCTCTTTCTTGGCCCTATCATCGTGCTTTCCTGGTTGGTGATTTCCGGGCTTAACCAGTCGGTTCAGACCATGACCCGCGGCATTGAAGGTCTTGCAGAACTCCAGAAGGTGGAGCGCCTGCTGGTCGCGGCGATGGATTACCGTGACTATCAGGCCCCCGGCATTCTGAAAGACGAACAGCCCTTGCTCGAAAAAGCCAACGAAGCGGCCAGTCGCATGGATGCCCTGTTGGCAGATCTCGCCGAACCACAGCGTTCTTTTGACACCTCCGGCTCCTGGCAGGAGCAGATCCTGGTTGTAAGAGAAGAATGGGAGACGCTCAAAGCCAACGATAACTATCAGGGCAACATTGACCCCCAGTTCAAGTACTACCAGGAGTTTGTGCAGAAGGTGATGGCCTTGCTGCCGGCGACCATTGAAATCAGCGGATTGGGTCAGGATGCGTCCCGGGAAAACCTGCTGCTGTTAGGGCTGGTGCGTTCTGCGTTGCCTGAGTCTCGCACTGTTGTTGGCCGCGCCCGTTCATACGGTATTTTTGCGCTGGTGGAAGGTCAGGTGGGCTATGCACTCAGCGAAACCCTGAATGAAATCTACGATCAGTTGACCAACCGCAGTTCGCTGCTTTCGCCGGCCCTTTCCGTTGCNGTGGAGGCGTCGCCCCANCTGGCAGAGAGTGCGAGCGGTGCNNTGACCCGCACGGAAGAGAGNCTGATGACAGTNCGTGATGAGCTGGANCTGAATGTCATNACGCCTATGCGCCTGGAGCTGCCCTGGCAGGAATTNGACGAGACCGTATCGGCGCAGATGGGATATTACGATACCCTCAGCGATCGTATCTTCGATGTGGTTGCCGGTAATCTTGAGGATCGCCTGGCTCGCCAGACCGGGCAGCGCACCCTGATTCTGGTGGCGCTGATTGCTGTGATGCTGGTAGTGGTCTACCTCTATGTGGGCTTCTTTATGTCTGTGCGGATTGCCATCAACCGGTTCAGCGAAGCTGCAAGAAATGTGGCCGCCGGCGATATGACCACCCATATCCGGTTGAACAACCGGGACGAACTGGGTGAGCTCACCTCTGAGTTCAACAACATGACCGATCGTATTGCTGAGCTTGTCCGGTCGGTGGGCTCTACAACAGCAGATGTTGATCAGCAGGCGGTCCGGGTGAATGACACCGCTTCGGCGAACAGTCAGGCCGTGGCCCGACAGATGGAAGAGACCGGGCAGATCAACGAGGCCATGGGCCAGATGGTGGAAGCGGTCAATGAAGTCACGGAGAGTGCGCACCGGGTGGCGGATAGTGCGGGGAATGCCGAGAAAGATACCGAGAAGGGTCGGGAAGTGGTGGCCGATACGGTGGCGACCATTAACCGGCTGGCTACGGAGATTGCAGGCGCCGTTGATGTCATCAACCGGGTGAGTGCGGACAGTGACAATATCAGTCAGGTTCTGGTTGAGATTAAAGCAATTGCCGAGCAGACCAACCTGCTGGCGCTGAACGCGGCCATCGAGGCAGCGAGGGCGGGAGAACAGGGGCGTGGCTTTGCGGTGGTGGCGGATGAGGTTCGNTCATTGTCNCAGCGTACCCACAAGTCCACTGAGGAAATTGAAGGCATGATNTCCCGGCTTCAGGGTGGTGTAAAAGANGCGGTATCTGCCATGACCTCAAGTCACGATGCCACGGAGAAGACGGTACAGAAGTCTGGTGAAGTGACCGAAGCGCTGGATCGGATCGCCTCGGGCATTTCCGAGATCGTTGATATGAGCCATCAGATTGCCCAGGCGGCGGAGGAACAGTCGGCCGTGGCCAGGAACGTGAATGCCAACGTGGAGCGCATTGGCGAATTTGGCCAGAGCACNGCCTCCAACGCCGAAGAGACTCTGGCTTCGTCCAGNCAGATGTCGGAGCTTACCGCGTCGCTTCAGCGCCTGGTGGAAGCATTCAAGGTGTAATCNGNNNTTGTTGTGAAAAATCCGGCCTCAGAGGCCGGATTTTTTTTGCTCCCAGAGAATCTCCTGGCTGCCATCCCGGCGAGCCAGCACCCGGGCGATGACAAACAGCAGATCGGATAACCGGTTCAGGTAGTGACGCGAGGCAGTATTGATGGAGTCCTCGTGGCCAAGGGCCACCACCACGCGCTCGGCCCGGCGACAGACCGCCCGTGCCAGATGACATTGTGCTGCGGCAGGGCAGCCCCCAGGCAGGATGAAGTTTTTTAGCGGCGGCAGGTCGGTGTTGTACTCGTCCAGAGTCTGCTCCAGCCACTCAATGTGATTGTCGCTGATCACCTTGCTGCCCGGGATGGCAAATTCGCCGCCCAGATCAAACAGGTGATGCTGAATGCGCCGGAAGGTATCGATCAGACTGTCACCAGAGGGAAGCGTCTCAATCAAAACGCCGATATGGCAATTCAGCTCATCTGCCATACCCATGGCTTCCACTCGCTGGGCATTTTTGGCGATACGGTTGCCATCGGCCAGGCCGGTAGAACCGTCGTCTCCGGTTCGGGTGTAGATCTTCGACAGGCGATTGCCCATGGTCTTGCTCCCTCTGGTAAAAGTCAGTTCAGTTGTTGTACCTGTTCGGCGAGCATTTGGTTCACCTGTACCGGTATGCCATGTTGATGGCCGAGCCGCGCCAGGTAACCGTTAATGAAGTCGATTTCCGTGGTTCTGCCTGCTTTTACATCAGCCCGCATGGAAGACGTGTTGGCGGCGGTTTTGCGGGCGACAGCCTCAATAGTCTCGCGCAGGTCTTCCGGGGCTTGTTGCGGTTGTCCGGCGGCAGGGAGCAGGCGGCTGATCTCCTCGCACAAGGGGGAAATCCATTGCAGGTAAAACGGTTGTGTCAGGATCTCTCCGTTGGGGCAATCCAGAATGGCCGTAAAGGCGTTTATGCCGGCGTTGATCACCAGTTTTTGCCAGAGCCTGGCGAGTATATCGTGTTCAGGGTGGACCATGAGGCCGCTGCTGGCGAGCTGTTGGGCAACCCTTTCGACCAATGGATTCCCCGCCGGGTTCAGGGCGCCGACCCAGGTAGTGCCGCGGCCAGCGTGAACGGTCAGCCCGGGGGCGGGCCGGTTTGCGCCTTCGGTCGTGGATGCGGCCAGTACCGGCCGGTCCGGCCATGTTTCGGTGACCTGCTGCTGGCTCCCCAGGCCGTTTTGGAACAACACAATGGGAGTCTGTTTGGCAATGGAGGGCAGGGCCGCCTTGAGGGCTTCGAGGGTGTCGCCGGCTTTGGTTGTCACCAGGATCAGATCAGGAGACTGGCCGGGTTGTAGCCAGGGAATAATGGCATTGGCTGATTCGCCGTCAATGGACTGAAAGCGATAACAGACGGGGCCCGGGGCCTGCCCCGGGCGGGGCACAAACGCTACCTGCCCGCCAGGTAGCGTTGCGGCCCAGAGCCGGCCCAGGGAGCCGGCACCGAGGATGGCGATCATGGCCTTACATGGCCTCGATTTCTGCCCGTTGCGCACTGAGCCGCTGCAGGCTGCCCTGGGCATCCTTCAGCTTCTCTTTTTCCTTCTCTACGACTTCGGCTGGTGCCTTGGCGGTGAACTTCTCGTTGTTCAGCTTGCCTTCCAGGCGACCGATTTCCTTGTTCAGGCGTTCCAGCTCCTTGTCCAGGCGCTTGAGTTCGGCGTCCTTGTCGATCAGGCCGGCCATGGGCACCAGCACTTCCATTTCTCCTACCAGTTGGGTGGCGCTCATGGGAGCTTTGTCGCCCTCGAACCATTCCAGCTTCTCAAGTTTGGCCAGGGAAATGAGGAATTGGCGGTTGTCGTTCAGGCGGCGCTGATCGTCGGCGTTGCCGCCTTTCAGAAGTACTGGT